>JACZCW010310822.1_pt1 | contig 12661 bp, 12 predicted proteins | sample 8641861 | NCBI WGS metagenome assembly JACZCW01 (sample SAMN15324607, study PRJNA640507) | soil metagenome | isolation source: intercropping sugarcane | place: China: Luxin town, Laibin City, Guangxi Province | collected 2019-07-25 | depth 10cm m | reverse complement strand
CGACGTACGACGTACCCGCCATCGGGACCAAACTACAGCTGTCCGTGAACATGGCAGGTGGTTATGTTTTCGAGGCGCTCGCCGTGGTGCGCTGGACGCGGGAAAGTGGTGTGGGCGATGCTCCGCCCGGTTTTGGCTGCGCGTTTACGTCCATCACCCAGGAAGCCCGCCAGCTCATCTACCGTTACGTGCGCAATCGTGAGCCGTTGTTCCACGACGATCTGTAAGGACGGATTTTGGGGCCAGGCAGGCAAAACTTGGCCCAGCGTCGTGCACTTCGTTAGGACAAGGTCATGCGACCTCTGCACCTCTTGGGCACCTTCGTCCTGCTTCTAGGCTGTTTTGCCTGCGCGCCCCCCACCCCTTCTCAAAAGGCCAGTGAAGCCGCGCGTGAGCTCAACTGGGCCGCGCGTTGGGGCAAGATGGAAGAAGCGGTGAGTCTGGCCGCCAAGGACAACCGCGCCACCTTCCGCAAGAACCGGGCAACCTGGCACGACGAGGTAAAGATTCTCGACTCCGAGTTGGCGAGCCTCGACATGAAAGATGCCACGCACGCCACCGTGCAAGTGGATGTGTCGTGGAACTTCGTCGACGATCCGACGCTCCGTGTCACCCGTCTCACTCAAGACTGGTCAGACGCGGAAGGTAAATGGGTCATGCTGAACGAGAAGGTCGTCAGCGGGGACGAGGGTCTATTTGGGGAGGAGGTCAAACGTCTTGACCAACCCAAGGACAAACACTTCCCGTCCCGCACCATTCATTCATCGGTCTATTGATGGAGCAGGGCAATGATCAATTGCCGCGTGCAGCCTTGGTAGCTTCAGCTTGACGCTTCTCACGCTCTTTGAGCTTGGTCTGCGACTTCTTGCGCCGCATTTTCTTGCTGTTTCGACTATCAAATGCTCCCATTTTCGATCACTTTCGTTGAAATGAATGGTGGATGACGAGCGGGCAGTTGCCGCCCATTACGTTCAGGGACAGCGCACTTAGCCCGAAAATCCGGACGTAGCCAGATTTCAGCGTTAAAATTCCCAGTGCTCGTCGGAGCGGACCCCCGACGCGCGATGACGCGCAGCAGGGACGAAGCGCAGTAGGAGCGCAACGAGGCAATGAGGCACTCCAGGGTGGGCCACAATAAGACGCGGAGTCTCTGGCGCTCCACGGCTCCACAACCACTGCCCAGCAGTTCAGAACCAAGCAGCGGCCCTACGCCGCCCGGTTGTCGCAAACGACTCAACCGCTGGACGCGTCGTCCAAAGCGTTGTCCCGTTCACGAACCTCTAACCGGTAACGGCTATTGACGGTCTCGATGTAAAATACATCTTGCTGGGCCATCCGCAGCACGCGCTTCACGGCTGTGGTGACGTACTCATGCATGCCGTCCGCAAACTCGATGACAATGACCGAGCCCTTGCGGGGTGCGCGCACGAGCCTACCCGATACCGAGCGAGAGCCTCGTCCAAGTTTTCGAAGAACAACTTGCACGGGATCTACCTTAGCAATCGCATCGCCCAGGTCCAGCCCCCTCATGACCCGGCCCTCCTGAATAAAGAAGATGTGAGCCGGTCTGGGGATGTGGAGTACTTGGGACTGGTCATGATGTTTTTGCTCGCAGTCTGGGCGCGGAGTTGGGGGTCAGCTGGGACCTTGGCGCGGCGCTGAACAGCCAATATCTCCTCCATTGAACGGCACAGGAGGCTCCCGAGTAAAGTCCCAGCAAAAATTCGGCCGGCGGGACACTTGTGCAGCCCGAATGCAGCTCGTCAGAAGCGCGACGATGTCTGGAAACAGTGGGCGCTCTCCCACGTCGTGGCGGTGGAGCAGGGCACAAGAGCGCTGCTCGCCCACCTCACGGGGGCGACACGCCGGGCGCGGCCTTCTGCGCAAAATACGCGCGAAGCACGTCACGGGCCAGGTCCGGCCCCTTGATCCGCCACTTGGGCGTGTTGACGACCAACGCGGCTACGGCAATTTCAGGGTCGTTCGCCGGGGCGAAGGCGACCAACCAGGTATAATGACGGTTCTCCTCGTGGCGGGTGAGCGTCCCGGTTTTCGCCGCGATGGAAATGTCAGGCAAAAATCCACGGCCCCGCTGATCATGGAAGCTTTTATAAGCTGAGCCGTTGCTGACGGTCTGCAGCATCATTTGCGTGACCTCTTCAGCGGTCTGGGCGCGCAACGCGCGGCGCAGCACCACAGGGTCCTTGGGGAATTCGTACAGCTCCTCACGACCTCGGCTCACCGAGCGCACGATGCGAGGTCGGAGCGTCACGCCATCATTGGCCACAGTCTGGGCCAGCGACGCCGCTGCCAGCGGGGAGAGCGAAGTATTCCAAAATCCAGCGGCGGTGCGCGCGAACTCCAGCGGCTCGTCAGGCACCTCGATCTTGGGCGCCTCATTGTCCACGTCGAAGGGCACCTTTGCCCCAAACCCAAATGCCCCGCCCATCTCGGTCAGGTCTTCTGCGGTGAGATGCTTCTGCGCCAAGCGACCAAACACCACATTGAGACTGCGCCCCATGGCTATGCTCAAGGTAGCGCACCACTTGTCGCGCTCAGGATCGTCGCGCAGCTCATCGGCCAAGATGTTGCTCTTGCCGCCGCGATAACATTGCTCGGTGGTGTGGTTGAGAGAGGCCTTTTCTACCAACGCGCTCCCGGTCACCAGCTTGAAGACACTCGCAGCGGGCGCCTCGGCGCGCGCGTTGACGTCAAATTTTTCGCCTTCGCTCACGTGACTGGCATACACGAGCACTTCTCCGGTTTTCGGAGACAGCGCGACCACGCCGGCCTCAGGCACGGCATACTTCTTCATCACGCGCAACGCTGCGCGTTGCAACACCGGATCCACGGTGAGCTCGGCGGTGCGGCCACCGGGTAACGGAGCTGTCACCTTTTGGGGTCGCAATTCCATGCGCATGAGGTCCAGCCCCGCGAGGTCGGCCTCAACCGGCGGTCGCTGCTCGGTCCGCACGCTGTGCTTGGACAGGGCGGTCGGCACCGGCAAAGAAGCGCCCAAACTGCCCTGGACCATAGGCCATAGCGCAGCAAGCAGACCTGCCGCGGCACCCAGCCCTATCCATCGGCCAAAGTTCATGGTCCAGGGATGTAGGCAGGTCTTTTGATTTGGGCCAAATTTCCCAGCTCGACTCACAAGAGCGGTCTCGAGCAGTTCTGCGCTTTCGTTTGCTCAAATGGGCACCGCGTTCTAATTTGATCCACCGGGCGCCGTCGTCGGGATGGCTGGCCCGGATTTCCTTTTGGAGAATTTCACATGAAGCTCATCGTTGTTGCCGTCGACGGATCGGAGACATCCAATCACGCCGCACAGTTTGGGGCGCGCCTCGCTCGGGCCACGGGGGCACAGTTGACGCTGCTCTTCGCGTACGACGCCCCCGCCTCCGCCGTACACGGCATCGCGGGCCTCTCGGCCAGTGAGATCGAGAGCGCCCGGATGGCAGTCGCCCAGGGTTGCTTCAACGCGGCGCGCACCGCCATGGGCGACAATGAAGCTGTGATCAACACGGAAGTCTTGCTGGGTCAGCCTGGCCGCGAAATCGTCGCCTATGCCAAGACCCATCACGCGGATCTGATTGTACTTGGACGTCGCGGAGTATCGCACGTCGCAGAATTGATCCTGGGTAGCGTCAGCGAGTACGTGATGCGCTACGCCCCTTGTCCGGTGACGATCGTACGTCAATGAACCAGCCCTACACGCGCAGTCTGCATTTTGAAAACAACGACACCCTGCTGAAGCTCGTCGGGCCTCACTCGGCGTTGCTGCGTGAACTGGAGATCCATAGCGAAGCCCGGGTCAGCTTGCGCGGCAACGACATCCACTTTTCCGGCGACTCCCCCGCCGTAGAGCTGGCCTATCGTTTCATCAGTGACGCGGCTCAGCTGATCGAGGAAGGGCTGGAGGTACACGTCGCCGACGTCGCTCATTCGGTGCGCGGATTGCGGGGCGATCCCGAGCGCAGTCTCTTGGATCTTTTGGATCAGGTCATCCTGGTGACGCCACGGCGTAGGCCCATCGCGCCCAAGACGCCGGGCCAGCGCACGTACATTCAGGCCATCCGCAAGCACGACCTCAGCTTTGGCATTGGACCAGCCGGCACGGGCAAAACGTACCTGGCCATGGCCATGGCCACCGCGGCGCTCGTTCAACGCAAAGTCAAGCGCATCATCTTGACCCGCCCAGCGGTCGAGGCCGGCGAACGTCTGGGGTTTTTGCCAGGCGATTTGGCAGAGAAGGTCAACCCGTATCTCAGGCCGCTGTACGACGCGCTCAACGACATGCTGGACTACGACAAGGTGCAGCAGCTGCGCTCTCAAAATCAAATTGAAGTGGCGCCGTTGGCGTTCATGCGTGGTCGCACGCTCAGTGACGCCTTCGTGATCTTGGATGAAGCGCAAAATGCCACCACCGACCAGATGAAGATGTTTTTGACCCGGCTAGGCTACGGCTCCAAAGCCGTCGTGACGGGCGACATCACCCAAACTGACTTGCCGCGCGGGGCCCGCAGTGGCCTGGCCCAAGCCGAGATCATCTTGAAAAACGTGCCCGGAATCGCCTTTTGTCGCTTGACCGACGTGGACGTCGTGCGCCACCCCTTGGTGCAGCGCATCGTCGTGGCCTACGACAAGTTCGAGCAGCAACAGCTCGCCGATCGTGAAGGGTCGTTGATCGGAAATGTCGATGGACCCGCGCCGCCGTCCGAACCCACGCTTCCTCAGGCTCCTCCCAGCGATGCTCAAGCAGGCGGCGGTCCATGAAGTGGACCTTGCGATGGGTCCGCGGCTTGCTCGCAGGGAGCGTCTTGTGCGCCGCGTGCACTGCGTGCAGCGCCATGAATCCGGCCACCGGCAACGGCGACGCACCAGATACGGACGATGAGCCCACAGAAGCCAGCTGTGGCGATTGGCAAGAGGCGTACTGTACCTGGATGAATGACTGCGGCGCGTTGCGCTTCGCGGAGTGCATGGAGCGGGTCGAGCACGTCGAATGCAAGTCCTCGGCGCCCCTCGAGCGCTGCGTGGATGAGCTGACCAGCGGTGACTGCACGCCCGCCCGAGGCTGCGACGCAGAGGATGTGGCCGACACGACTGCCGCACGCGCCGAGTGTGTGGCCTTCCAGCAGGAGTATTGTAAGTACCTGCTGTCGTGCCAGCCCAGCATTTACGTATCGCTCAGCGCCTGCGTAGCCGTTTTTGACGAGCAATTGCCCTGTTCAAAGGCCTACGCTACCTCCGATGGCTATGAAGCGTGTATCACTACGCTAGAAAATCCAGCTTGTGACGGCTATCCGCCGCCCGTCTGTGAGAATGTCATCTTCACGCAATGATTGGACGCTATGCTGAGCGCGTGCTGGAGGCAGATCGGATCGCGGTGATTGGCGACTTGCATGGTCGCTACTCGAATTTTGACAACGATTATCTGGAGCGATCCGGTTTCGATCTTGTCTTGTTCGTTGGGGATCTGGGCAGTGGGACGCTCAACAATGGGCTCGAGATGATCAAGACGATCTCGCGCTTACGGGTGCCCGGTCTGGTACTGCCGGGCAACAACGACGCGCCTCACTTGGCGGAGCTCGCCGCGGAACTGGCGTTTCAGTCCGGAAAGAGTGAGCTGTTTCGTCTCATGGGCCCCACCTCGCGCAAAGGGGTTGCTCCCTGTGGTCTTAGCTTGCACGAGCTATCCACGAAGCACGGTGGCGTGTCTTTGATCGCGGCGCGTCCATGCGCGATGGGCGGCTCGGAATGTTCCTTTGCCGATCTGCTGCGGCGCACGCACCAAGTCGGCACGATCGAAGAGTCTCTAGCGAGATTGAAGGAACTCGTGGAGCAAGCCGCTCACGATGCGGTGCTGTTCTTGGCCCACAACGGCCCTTTTGGTCTGGGCGCGGAGCCCGACGATCTATGGGGGCGCGACTTTTCGCTCAAGCACCACCCGCACGCCCCACGCGACTGGGGAGACACGGACTTGGCCGGCGCCATTCATCATGCCCGCTCCATCGGCAAGCGTGTGCTTGGCGTGATCGCCGGGCACATGCACCGCTCCGAGCACAAGGCGAGGCCCCTGTTCGTTCAACGCCGAGAGACAACCTACGTCAACTGCGCACAAGTCCCGCGCGTCCGCTCCATGGATGGAAAAGAACATCATCACTACGTCGAGATCGACCTCGATCTGCGCGAGGAGATGGCGCTCAACATCAAAGAGCGCTGGGTCGGGGCGGCAGGGAGCGGCGCTGGTCGACCTTGAGCAGCTCTGAGGCGCGGCGCGCCGAGAGCCCCAGCCAAGTTGCCAATTGATCCACCAACTGCACCTCGTGATGCTCCACCTGGCGATTGGCCGCGGCGACCACCGCCGCCAAGGTGAACGCCAGTTCCGCATCTTCACGATCCCTCGACAGCGCCGAGCACACCTGTTCCAAAAGCTGCTCCCGATCGTACGCTGCCGCTTGGCCCATGAGCTCAGCCTCCAATCCTAAGAGCCGCCCAGGACCGACACGACCGGCGGTGAGTGATTCGAACGCGCCACGCATCACATGACGCTCATCTTCATCAATCTCTCCATCGGCGCTGGCCACGAGATAAAAGAGCTGGGCAAATGGTCGAAATCGGTCGACGATGGCGTCCTCTTCGGGTGAGCCCTGGAGCGCCGCTCCTGCAGCCGTTTCACTGATCAGCACGGGCACGCGTGAAGATGGAGCCACATCAATCAAGTGTTGTCGCAGCTTGAGCACCAAGGGTGTATCCAACTCCATGCAGCCTCCTTGAGTGGTTCTTAGCCGCGAACTGGGCCCCGGGCCAACGACAGGGCTGAAATGCTCCATCATCCACACCTTCTTGCGATGGTGCAAAATGCCACCGCTGCTCAGCAAGGCCGAGGCCTGGTAAGGTGAGGCGGTGAACCCAGACGACCGACCCGTCCTCTCTGCCACGGCGCTCACCAAGGTGTATCAAATGGGGCAGGTCGAAGTGCAGGCGCTGCGCGGCGTGAGTTTCCAACTCAATCGTGGAGAATTTTTGGTGCTGCTGGGTGCGTCCGGCAGCGGCAAGTCCACCATGCTCAACATCGTGGGCGGGCTCGACATTCCCACGAGCGGACAGGTCTTCTTCGAGAATTGGGAATTGAGCCGGGCCAGCGATGATGAGCTCACGGAGTACCGCCGCAAACACGTGGGCTTCATCTTCCAGTTCTACAACTTGATCCCAAGCCTCACGGCGCTGGAAAATGTCGCGCTCGTCACCGACATCGCGCCCCATCCCATGGAGCCCCAGGAAGCCCTCGATCTGGTCGGATTGCGCGAGCGCGCACATCATTTTCCTTCCCAGCTCTCGGGCGGGGAGCAACAGCGCGTCGCCATCGCGCGTGCCATCGCCAAGCGGCCCAACGTTTTATTGTGTGATGAACCTACGGGCGCCCTCGACTACAAGACCGGCGTACAAGTCCTGGAGGTCTTGGATCGCATCAATCGCGAGCTCGGAGCGTCCACTGTGGTCATCACCCACAACGCGCCCGTGGCCGACATGGCGGACCGCGTGATCCATCTGGCAGACGGCCTCATCACCTCGGACGAAGCGAATCGAACGCGCGTCCTGCCCAAGGATCTCAAATGGTGATCCCGCCGCTGTTGCGCAAGTTGATACGCGATCTGCGCGAACTGCGCGGCCAAGTGATCACGATCGCGCTCGTGGTCGCGTGCGGCATCAGCAGCTACATCACCATGCAGAGCGCGTATGACTCCCTGGTTTACTCACGCGACCGCTACTACGAGCAATTTCGCTTCGCGGACGCATTTTCGACCATCACCCGCGCCCCCCGCCCCCTCGCAGCGCACCTCGCGAACGTCCCGGGAGTGATCCAGGTGGATCCCCGCGTCGTGGAGCAGGTGCTCGTCCCCATGCCCGACGCAGCGCGCCCGGCCAGCGGCACCATCATCGGACGCGACGTCACGCGTCACCAAGATCTCCTGAACGACGTGTACATCAAGACGGGCCGCGACCTTGATCCCACGCGCACCGACGAGGTCTTGGTGCTCTCTGCCTTCGCCGAAGCGCACCACTTGGGCCCGGGTTCCAAGCTCAAGGCCGTCATCAACGGCACAGAGCGGCAGCTTACCCTTGCCGGCACCGCGCTGTCGCCCGAATACATCATGGCGCTCGCGCCCGGAGATTTGAGCTACGACCCCGCGCAAGTCCCCGTGTTGTGGATGAACGAACGAGCGCTCAGCTCAGCTTTTTCCTTGGACGGTGGGTTCAACAGCGCAGTCTACCGGCTAGAGAAGGACGCCAGCCTGGTGCGCGTACTGGCCGAGATTGACCGGCTGCTGGAACCATATGGTTCGCTGGGAAGTGTGGCCCGCGACAAACAAAGCTCTCACTATATGCTCCAGGGTGAGCTCTCGCAATTGCAGATGATGGCCGGCTTCGTGCCTTACCTGTTTTTGTTCGTTGCGGCCTTGCTCGTCAACGTGGTGCTCTCCCGATTGGTTCAATTGCAACGCGGCCAGATCGCGACGCTCAAGGCGCTTGGCTACAGTGATCGCTCGATTGGCTTTTACTACCTGCGGATGGTGAGCATCATCGTGCTACTGGGCGCGGTGCTGGGGGTCATCTTGGGCAGCTGGATGGGCCGCGGCATGATGAACATGTACACGGGTCAGTGGTTTCGCTTTCCACATCCTGAGTACCGACTGCGCATCGACGCGGCGTTGTTCTCCATCGGCATCAGCATCGGTTCAGCTGCGCTCGGAGCGTGGTGGGCGGTGCGCCAGGTCATCAGCCTGCCCCCCGCTGAGGCCATGCGCCCCCCCGCGCCGGCCGTGTATCGTCGCTCGCTCTTGGAGCGCCTTGCGCTGTGGCAACTGATCAGTCCCGTCGTGCGGATGATTGGTCGTGAAATCTCGCGCAAGCCCCTTCGACTCTTGCTCTCGGCATTGGGCATCTCCCTGGCAACGGGCCTTTTGGTGGTGGCCCGCTCCATGTGGGACGCCATGGACTATTTGATGGACGTGCAGTTCCACGCGGCGATGCGTGAAGATCTGACCGTCGCCTTCATTGAGCCTGTCGACCCCAGCGCCACGCGACAACTGGCGCATTTGCCCGGGGTTTACCGCGCCGAGGGGCTGCGCAACGTGCCCGTGCGCATGTCATTGGGCCACACTTACCGCGACAGCGTCCTGGTCGGTTATCCCGAGCAGGGCCAGCTGCGTCGCCTCATCGACGTCGATGGCAAAACGCACACGCCCCCCAGCCAGGGCCTGCTGCTCAGCGCGTTGTTTCAAGACATCTTGCACGTCAACGTGGGCGATGTTGTGCAGGTCAAACTGCGCCAGGGTGACTTTCGCACGGTGCATGTACCCGTCGCCGGTTTCGTCGAGGACTCCTTTGGGCTTTCGGGCTACATGATGCTCCCCGCGCTCAATCGTCTCATGCGTGATGACGGGGCGACCGACACGGCGGTGTTGGCCGTGGATAGTGATCAAGTGGATGCGGTCCAGGCTCGGCTCAAGGAGTTACCCCTCGTAGCCAAGGTATCGAGTCCGCGTGATTTTCGCCGACAATTCGATGAACAAAGCGCCGCCGCGATGGGTGTGTTCACTATGATCATGACCATCTTCAGCAGCGTGATCGCCATTGGGGTGGTCTACAACAACGCGCGGGTGTCGCTGTCCCAGCGCACCCGTGACCTCGCCAGTTTGCGCGTGCTCGGCTTCTCCAAGCGCGAGATCTCCACCATCTTGTTTGGTGAACAAGCGGTCCAAGTGGCGCTCGCGATCCCGCTCGGCTTGGTCATCGGCTACTACATGGCCGTCGGGATGATGTCAGGCGTCGATCCGGAGGCTTACCGCTTCCCCATCCGCGTGAGCACCCGCACCTATCTCTACGCGGTGTTTGTCACCGTAGTCTCCGCCATCGTCAGCGCCCTGATCTTGCGCGGCAAGATCAAACGCCTGGACCTGATCGCGGTGCTTAAAACCCGAGAGTGAGCGATGAATCAAGCCGAACAAACTGGTAAAAAGTCCAATCAAAAACGACTCAAACGGTTTTTCAAGACCGCGTTCATGGGCCTCTTGGTGCTGTGCGTCGCGGCCGGGGTGGGCGTCGCGGCCATGCCGAAGCCTGTGCCTGTCGAGGCGACACAAGTACGCAAGGGGCAGCTGGTGATCACGGTCAATGAGGACGGCACGGCACGCGTCAAGGACCGCTACGTCGTCTCGGCGCCTTTGGCGGGCAACCTCGCGCGCATTGAGCTGCGCGCCGGTGACGAGATCAAACAAGGCCAAGTGGTCGCGCGTCTGGTGCCCTCGCGCGCACCCCTGCTCGACGCGCGCAGCCGTTCCCAGACCGAGGCCGACGTGGCAGCCTCTTACGCCGGGGTCAAGCAAGCGCAGGCGCAGGTCGAGCGCGCGAGCGCCGCGCTGGAATTCTCCCGCAAGGAGACCGGCCGCTACAAGCAGCTGCGTGACCAAAAGGTCATCACCGAGCAAGAGATGGAGCGACTTTTACTCGACGAACGCTCCCGCGAGGCAGAGCTCACGTCCGCGCGTTTTGGAGAGAAAGTAGCAGCCCATAAGCTCACCATGGCCCAAGCCGCGCTCGGTCATTACGCCGACGCCGACAACAAGGACGCGCTGACCGTGACCAGTCCGGTCAGCGGTCGAGTGCTGCGCTTGATCCAACAGAGCGAGGGCGTTGTGCAGGCGGGCACTCCACTGCTCGAAGTAGGCGACCCCGCCGCGCTCGAGCTCGTGGTCGACGTTTTGACCAGCGACGCGGTGAGCATCAAACCGGGGCATCACGTACAGATTGATGAGTGGGGTGGGCCGCCTCTAAACGCAGTGGTGCGCAACGTCGAACCCTCTGCCTTCACCCGCGTCTCCGCGCTCGGTGTGGACGAACAGCGGGTCAACGCGGTCATCGATCTGCGCGATCCCTACGACAAGTGGGCGGCGCTCGGTGATGGTTACCGCGTGGAGGCCCGCATCGAGGTGCTGCGCACGGATGACGTGCTCTTGGTGCCCCAGAGCGCGCTGTTTCGCGCCTCCGGACAATGGGCAACCTATCTATTGGTCGATGACGTGGCTCGACTCACGCGCGTGAGCGTCGGGCGTCGCAACGACCAAGAAGCCGAAATCACGGCCGGTCTCTCGCCCGGCGCCCGCCTGGTCGTTCATCCGAGCGAGAAGGTCAAAGACGGCGTCAGCGTGCAGGTGCACAAATGAACTCACGCTCTTTCTGACCCAGCGATGGAGGCAAGCCAGCCCTCCAGGGGTACCGCTTTCAACGAGCACGCGTGCATCGTTGACCCGTGCCGCGTTGAGACACATCTCACACAGTCCAGTCGGGAGAAGGTTGGGTCTGCTCATCGCGCAAAAAGTGCGCTTTTCCGTCACCTTCTGCGCCTGGGGCCACACTCTGACTGCACTGTGCTCAGACCAGAAAGCTGCCCACCTCGCCTTGAACTGTGCCCGTCCGACATGATTACGCGCTGCGTGGCAATTTTGCGCGGAGCTGCGTCCCCACGCGAGCTGACAGAAATGTGGCAATTTTTGCGCCTGAAATGGCCGCACCGGGCGCTACTCGTTCCTTGAGAATCCTGGCGCAGGGGGTCATGATTGAAGCTCAAGAAAGGGGTCGAGCAATGCGCGCTGTGGAAGTCATGAATTCGTTTATCGTTCGGGCTCGAACGACGAACACAGTTTGGGAGGTTGCCTGCGCGATGCGTGATCACGGCGTCGGCATTGTGTGCGTGTGTGATGACAATCAGTCACCCATCGGGGTGGTCACCGATCGCGATTTGGTGGTGCGGGTCTGCAGTAACAACAGCCTGCCTGAGAAGGTGCTCATCAAAGAGGTGATGACACCCAAGCTCATCAGTTGTCCGCTGGATGCGTCGGTCGAGGACATTCATCGCCTGATGAAAGAGCACGGCGTGGCACGCGTGCTGGTCACGGATGCCCACGGCTGCCTGGCTGGGGTCGTCACCCTGGCGGAGCTGTGGCACTACGAGAGTCCGCTCGAAGCCGCTCCCATCAGCCGCCGGGTCACCGAGCGTGAGCTGCGCGTCCATTGCGCCGTGCCAGGCGCCACCGTGGATGAGTCCAGGCCCAGTCGCCGCCCCAGCCCACCCGCTGGTTGAGACTTGCGCCTCCCTCCGGGCCATTCCGACGCACGCGCGGCCCGGGTACCGCACAAAGATTCAGCTTAGGCGCGGCGAACAATCCACTCGGACCCCAGAATTCCACAAAAACGCCGCGTAAGGTCTCTGCCGCTTTGCCAAATTTCATGTTAGCGAGCGGCCCATGTCACAGATCATCGAGGTCAACGCACGAGAAATTTTGGATTCCCGCGGCAACCCCACCGTTGAGGTCGAGGTACAGACGGAGCTTGGGTATGGTCGCGCAGCTGTTCCCAGTGGCGCCTCGACCGGCGAGTATGAAGCCGTCGAACTGCGCGATGGCGACAAGGGTCGCTACCTGGGCAAAGGCGTGCTGCAGGCCGTCGCCAATGTGAACGACAAGCTCGGCCCGGCCGTCATCGGCTTGGACGCTCTCGACCAGCCCGCCGTGGATGCGCGCCTGCTCGAGCTCGATGGAACCCCTAACAAAGGCAAGATGGGCGCCAACGCCATCCTCGGCGTCTCCATGGCCGT
>JACZCW010105855.1_pt1 | contig 12694 bp, 9 predicted proteins | sample 8641861 | NCBI WGS metagenome assembly JACZCW01 (sample SAMN15324607, study PRJNA640507) | soil metagenome | isolation source: intercropping sugarcane | place: China: Luxin town, Laibin City, Guangxi Province | collected 2019-07-25 | depth 10cm m | reverse complement strand
TGCTTTGGAACGTTGCCTGGAACATCAGGTCAGTCGAGCCACCTTGTCGGGGCTAGTGAAAGTGCAGCCCCTGCTCAGTCGCAGTCACGTGCTGCTCTCCGCCAACGTCTTCACTGCCGCCTTTCGTGCGGTTGTGCTCGGCCTCGCACAAAGCCCCCAAACCCAAGTGCGCGCATCGCGACGTTCCGGCGCATTTCCCCGGCTACTGTGCGAAATGTCGGGGGGAGCATTCGAGCTCGTGGACGAACTCACGCCGCAGCCTGGTGAGTCCTTGTGGGCGTACGGCACAGCGGAGACCTTGACCAGTTTGCGCGCCCAACTCCCCTCGGGTGTTCAGTTCCACGCGCACGGGCCAGGTATGGGAGCCGCCGTGTTTCGGCAGCCTGTCCACTATCAAGATCCGGAACTGCCTACGCACGTCACGGAGTTAGTCAGCGACGTCATCGCCTTTGATCAGCGAGGTTGCTTGAGCCCTCGCGTGATTTTGGTGGAGGGAAGTCGCAGCTACGCCGAACAAGTATGTGACTTGCTGGTGCGGGCTCTCGACGACGCCGAGCGCGCGATTCCGCGCGGGGCCTTGGACCCCCAAGAGACGGCCGATGCACTCCGTTACGAAGCCACCGTTACCTACTTGGGCAGCAGTGCCCCAGCTGGAATGGGTATGGTATTTTTGGATCCTGCTCCTGGACGAGTGCTCACCCCACCAGTTGGTCGTTACCTTCATGTGAGCGTTTGCGACGACGTGCTCTCCACCTTGGTCGCCCTGGGACCCGAGCTCACCACTGTGGGCATTTACAACGGCCAAGACTTGCCGGGTCGCTTGCAGGAACGGATCGGTCCCCGCCGCTATGTTGAGCTGGGTCAAATGCAGCGGCCTGCCTTTGATGGCCCCGTGGATTTGCGCCCGGGCTTCGCACCCACAAAGCGCACATCTGGGGGCATGTAGGTGCAGAGTCCAATGCGTGCTCACGACTTTTCCAACGACAGCGCGCCGTCGGCAGACATTCGACTACTTAACGAATCACCATCGTAGCAGGCAGAGTATCGGCGAAACGCCCGGCGTTCAGTCGAGGCAGTGGTAGCGAGCAATCTGCGCAAATTGCCTTGTGATGCGCGCCTGGCTCGCGCCCGGCGAGCTCGTCCAATTGCTGCCGAATGCGTGGTGATCATGACGAGCCTGCCAGGGGCGTCGCGGACCGAAATTCAACTCTCATCAAAAGTGCAAAATGGCCAAATCTAGCTTCTTGTTTCGAGACGATTTCTCAGGCTTGATGGCAAGTCCGTGACCGGGATGGGTCACACGTCTCGGCAAGTAGGCGCATGGAACTCCACTGCCGGTCATCAACTTGGAACGAACACACTATGAAAATACGAAACTGGATCAGTCTGGGATTAGTCGTCTCGACAGCAACTTTGGCAGTCGCCTGCGGCGGCAAAGACAACAACGGTGACGGCGACGGCGACAGCGGTGGCGAGACCGAGGGCGACGGCGGTGAAGGCAACTACTCGAACGATTATCTGGCGGAGGAGATCGCGGACCTCAAAAAGCAGATCGCGGACCTTGAAGACCAACTGGAGAACGCTCAGCAAGAAGAAATTCCTGACCTCCAGGACGAACTGGATGCAGCCAATGACCGTCTCGATGACCTTGAGACTTGCGCCAACGGTGGCGAGTGTACGGGCGTCACAGATGGCCTGGAGCTGACCAAGTATTCAGACGCCTACTGTGAATGGGTGTTTGGTTGCTGTAGCGAGGACGAAGCGCGCGCAACGCTGGGCCAAGGCGCCAAGGATGAGGACAGCTGTAAGAGCATGTTTGCGCAGCTCCTCATTCGCGCGAATTCCGTACCGACCGCGCCTGGCATGGCGACCTTTAATTCGGTCACGTTTGGGCAATTGGCTGCTCGTCTGCAAGCCGGACGTATCAAGCTCGATGCCGATGCGCTCGAAGCATGCATCGAACTGGAAAACCGGGTCTGCAATGACGCAGAGCCTGTAGCTCCCGGTGAATGCGTCGAAGGAGAAGGCTCCTCACCCTGTGATGAGGTGATGATTGGTCTGCAGAAGGAAGGTGAATCATGTGCGTCCCAGGACGAATGTGAGGATGGCCTTTTCTGCAGCGGCGGCACCGGAGCGGTCGATGGCGTATGCGTGGTCGAAGCCAAACTGAACGACGCTTGCCAGATTGAAACCGACTGCACCACGAACGAAGGGCACCTGTACTGTGACGAGAGCACCGGCACCTGCCAAGAGCGCGCAGGCGAAGGTGACGATTGTGAGTTCGCTGACCCAACCTTCAACGCACTCGATCCGAGCAACTTGACCGTTCCGTGTTTGCCTGGTTACTGGTGCAGCGCGGAGACTTCTACCTGCCTCGCTGCGTGCGATCGCTTGGCTGAGGGCGACGTCTGCACAAACAGCGAGCAGTGTGGCGATGACATGTTCTGTGACATGGCCGAGCTGCCCGATCAGGGTTACGCAGGTTTGTGCGCTGAACAGCTCAATCCGGGCGCCGCATCCGACGTGGCCGAGGCATGTAAGTCGGGCGCGATTTTCGCCGACACAACCGACAGCAACTACAACCAATACAACTGCTATTACTACGGCACCGACTGCGTCAACACTTGCGACGGACGAGGAGGCGACGACTGCTCGTTCGACGACTTCGCAGGAGCGGACTGCAACTCCGGTAGCTGCAATGAAGATACAGATACGTGCCGCACCAAGTGCGACGCCAACTACGACTGCGCCGACGGCGAAACATGCAAGGACGGGGTGTGCTACGAGTCAGTAGCCAGCAACTCGGACTGCATCGTCACCGAGCAGTGCCCCGCCGCCCAGTTCTGCGACGCCAGCACGGACAAGTGCGCCAACCGCGTCAAGACAGGTGACCCTGACGATGCGGACGACGACTGTGCCTCCGATGAGGAGTGCGCAGCTGGCTCGGCTTGCGTCCTCGGCGCTTCAGGCTCAGATTGCCGACCCTACAGTGGCCTTGGAACCGGTGAATACTGCACCGACTGGTTCCATTGTTCATCGGAGCGCTGTGATTTGGTGAACACCGATTCGCTGGAAATCAACAAGTGCAAGGCGGCTTCCGGTCTGGGTGAAGCGGGTGATGATTGTGATATGGAAGACGCCATCGCGTCGGCAGGCGATTTTGGCCTCTCGTCCTCCAACATCAACCTGGATCCCTGTGGGGCCGGGCTGTTCTGCAAGCGATCGAAGCCGTACAGCAGCGACGACTTCAGCGGCACCTGCACCAAGCAGCTCGCACCCGGTGCGGTCTGCGACCAGTCGCTCCCAGGAGACGTGAACCAATGCACGGGGAACACAACCTGCGCAACCAGCCCGGCCAGCGGCGTCCTCAGCTGCCCCGTGGCGTACTCGGAGCCTGACCAAAACGACAAGTGCGTCTTTGGCAGTGCCACGTTCGGCAAGAGCGTGGCGTATGGCGATTTCTCGTTGCCTCTCTGAATCGCATCGCTCCTCAGTGGTGGACAAAACGGGACCTAGTCCCAAAAGAGAAACCCCGTGACCTAAGGTCGCGGGGTTTTTCCCATTTGTGCGCCAAGCTAGCTAACTGAGCGGCCACCTGACCTCCGGGGGGCGACATGGCCGCCGCCGTGCTCGAGCGCAAACATGCTCAGGCCCCCCAAAATCTAACGCTTTTCGCCTATAATTGTGGGGAACCTGGAGATCACCCCACCAGCGGTAAGCGGCGCTTTTCCCGGGAAAATACGGTGAGCGGCGCGTCGCTGAGCGGGAGATCTTGGTTCTTGGCGTAGACGGGGTGTCGTCCGTGCTCTTTGAACCACTGCGCCACGGTGGCGGTGCGGTGCATCTTCTCCACGACCTGACGGAAGCCGACGCCGGTGTTGTAAGCGCAAAAACTGACCTCACCCATTTGCGTGCCGTAGGGGATGATGCACATCTCAGTGCGGCGAAAGTCGTAGTTGAACAGATCTTGGAACCACATGCCCGCCACGAACAAGAAGCGCCACTCAAACTTGCCCGCGTCGCCCTCGGAATCGCCCACCTTGTCGCCGCTGGCGCCCATTTGGCTGAGCGCTTGGCGGATGAGCTCCATCAAGCCGTAGCCCTTGGGGGCCTTGTCCGGGTGAAAATTGCGCAACAACGACAGGGCAATGCGCGCCAGCGTGGCGTTCTTGCTCAAATTGGCGTCGGCGATGGACTGAAAATCAGCCAACACTTGTTCAACATTCAAGAACTCACACAAAGCTACTGTCTCTTTGGTGCGCTTGTTCACCAGCAAGATCGTGCCGATACCGCAGTTGGGGTGGCAGCCACAATTGAGCGCACCAAATGGTGAGTCGAGCGCCTGCAGCTGGTCCACCACGTTGCTCATCGGGTTCATGGATGACAGGGGAAACCAGTCACGCAGCGGCTGGGTGACCCCCAGCTGATCGTGTACGTCGTGGGCCAGGTGACTGAGCGTGTAGCGCTGCGCGAAGCGCAGCTCATCAGAGATGTCCTCGTCCCGCCCGGTGAAGCTGACCGGTTGAAACGACACCACCGTGACCTTGTCGGCGTTGTCGATGGCAAACTGGATGACGGGGCCCACCTGGTCGTTGTTCACGCCGTTCACGATGGTGACCACCAGCACCACGTCGATGCCCGCGGCAGCCAAATTCTCGATGGCGCGCAATTTGACATCAAACAAATTGCCCACCTTACGGTGCGCATTGGACTGGTTGGTAACGCCGTCAAATTGCAGGTAACAAAGCCGCAAACCCGCCGCCTTGGCACGCCGCGCAAACTCCGGATCCTCCGCGAAGGCGATGCCATTGGAGGCGCACTGCACGCAAAAATAGCCGATATCACGCGCGTACTCGATGGCGCGGAAGAAATCGGGGCTCAGCGTGGGCTCACCACCGGAGAACTGCACGCTCAGTTGGCGGCGCGGCTTGATGCTGAGGCTATCGTCCAAGATCTGCTTGACGTCGTCCCAAGACAGCTCATGCACGTAACCCACCTGATTGGCGTCCATGAAACACGGATCGCACATCATGTTGCAGCGATTGGTTAGGTCCACCGTGAGCACGGAGCCGCGCCCATATTTGATCGTGGATGTGCCATGATTGCGGAGCTTGGTCTTGGGTGATTCAAAGTCGCGCCCCGGAAAAAGCTCCTCGATCCGCCGCAAAAACGCCGGATCCATGGCGATGACGTCCTCAAAATGCCCATGGTGGGGACAGTCCTTCACCATCCAGATCTTGCCGTCGCGCTCGATGATGTGGGCTTTGATTTCACCCGGGTGTTGATGAAGAAAGCTCTCCATGTCCATCTGGTCATTGATGACCGCCTCGCGCGCTTCTTTGACGCAACGTGGACACAAGGAGTCAGTAGTGCGTGGCCAACCCAGGGGGGGCTTGCTGCGCTCCTTGGAGTGCATCAGGGGCCGCGGGGCCCAGGCTGGCGCCGGGCGCGCGGGCTCTGAACTGATTGATTCTTCTAAAAGGGACCAAGCGCCGCGGGCCAACGCCGTCAGAGCTAGTTCGCCGGTGCGCGTTGCAGTGGACAACAATTTGGACATATTTTAGCTCATGCACCCCGCTTGAGCTGGGTGACGACAGAGCACAGCATGACCTGCCCTCATATCAAACCCCCAATGTGCCGACCGCGAAATGCGGCGTAAAGTGGACCCAATTTATGAGTTTTGTTGGGGATTTTTGCCACAGTCCAGCGCTTGGGTGGGCGCAGTGTGCAGCAGAGCTGGGTTTGCTAGGCTCTCGACGTGTCCCAGCCCTTGTTGATCCTCAGTGACGTGCATCTCTCGCGCGGCTACGGACAAGAGGCTGCCAGCGATTTGGCTCGGCTGGTGCGCAGTCATCCCCAATGTGAAGTCATGCTAGCGGGAGACGTCGTGGACTTGACGTTGGACTCCGCACGGGTCCCTGTGGACGTGAGTCTTGCGTCCGCGCTGAGCCCCCACCATACGCTTCTGGAAGCTCTACGCGCTCACGTCCGGGGACCAGGACGACTCACGCTGCTGCCAGGCAATCACGACGCTTGCCTCAACCACCCCGAGGGGACGGCGCAGTTGCGAGCATTGCTGGGGGCGCACAATGACGCCAGCGTGGAGGTGCTGCCCTGGTTCGTGCGCCGCGGATCGGTCCACATCGAGCATGGGCACTTGTACGATCCCGACTGCGCTCCCAACCATCCCTTGGCGGACCCCAACCCGCGACATGAAGGACTCGGCAACGCCTTGATGCGTCGCTTCATTGCACCGAATGACGCGTTTTGCTTCGCTCATCAAAACCAAACCACCATGGCCTCCGGTGTGACTCGAGCATTCGCAGAGTGGGGGCCGCGCGCGCCCTTGGTGATCGCCCATTACTTGCAGACGGCGCTTGTGTTGTGGGGTGAGGCTACCTTCAAAAAGAGCACCGTTTTTCGCGAGAAACGGCAGGGTTCACATCGCTTGGCGGCGTATGCCGCGTCGCAAGCCGTGCTGCAGGGGGCGCTCGATGAGCTCCTTTCCCAGGCTCCCTCACCTACTCATCATAGTAGCAGGGACATGTTCTATCGCTTGTATTTCGATCGTGTCTTTGCCGCGTTCTCGCTCATCACGGGCGCCGGGCTCTTAGCCAGCGCAGGTCTCGCGGCGGCGCTGGGTGCAACGCCTTTGGTGTCATCGGCCGGCACGCTGACCGCCACTGGGGCTCTCTTGAGCAGTGCCGGGGCAGGCTACTTGGGGATCAGCGTCAGTAAGACCAAAAATCGCTACGGTCATGCGGTCATCAAGCAGCTGGAGCAAGCCGCACAAACCATCGCGCGCTCGACAGGTGCAGACTTGGTGGTGCTGGGCCACAGTCACGTCGAGGTCGACCATCGCAACTACGTAAATTTAGGCTCATTTGGCTTTCCAAGGCAGGGGCGCCCGTACCTGATGGTGGACACAACAGGCAAACACGAAAAACGCTGGCTCGCCCGCGCCTAGTCACCCATCCACGGTGGCTCGCGCAAGCAACGGCTAGCTCCGCAGCGCAAAGGTCTGTTCAATGGTGTAGCGGCTCCCTTGTCCCGTCAGCACGCTTGAATAGAGGTGAAACCGGAAGACCTTGAAGGGCGGGGCAGAAAACCCCAGATGGTGCCCCAACCATTCTGCTAACGCTTCACGCGGGCAGCGTTCAACGCGGGCCAGGGTGACGTGGGGGTGGTACTTGCGTCGCTCCAGCTGAAAGTCGGAACGCGCCAAGGCCGATTCCAGAGAGCGTTGCAGGCTCATCAGTCGCTCCTCAGGTTTGAGACCAATCCACAGCACGCGAGGCTCCCCGCGATGGGGAAACACGCCAGCCCCATTCAACTCGAGAGTGAACGGAGGGGCGAGCACCTCGCGAGCCGCCGCGATGACATCCGACATGCGATGGGGAGACACTTCGCCCAAGAACGACAACGTGATGTGATAGTCATTGTCGAGCGCCCAGCGCGCCCTTTGGATGCCTTCGCACAATCCGTCCAGCTCGTCCGAGACCGTGGGCGGCAAACTGAGGGCAAAGAAGAGTCGCGGCACGTCGCTCACCGTATCATGCAGGAACGGCCCCCCACGACCATACGGCGCGCAATCCGAACGAATCTTTTTAGGGCTTGATCACGCGGGTGCCGGGGGGAGGCACGAACTCGAACTCATCCGGTGGAACAGGTTGGTTGACCGCAGGCTCGATGAAATCAAAGCGATTACGATTCTGTTGCGCGTCGATCATGAGCACCCTGCGCACCTGATAGGTGCCGGCGTCCACGTAGAGTAACAATTGTTGGTAGGCGGGCGTGGGATTTTTGGGAACGGCCATCAGCACGTACCCTCCCTCGTAGCCCAGCGCCTTTTCGTCCAGTTTTTTGAGGTGAAACTCCGTCTTCAGCTTGGCATCACCTAACAAAAACGACAGCGCAGCAGGGTACTGACTCTTGTCGATGGTCTGTTCGTACATCTGCTTGTTTTCGCTCTCGTACACCTTGATGCGCTTGCCATCGGACACCACACGGTTGCCATTGTTGGTGTAGCGCCATGACATCTTGCCCGGCTTCTGAAAGCTGACCGTTCCTTGCGAATCCTTCGTCTTGCGGTACGCGGCCACAAAGTAGCGCTGCTTGAATTGAGCGCGGTAGGTCTTGGTCTTGTCGTAAAAAGCTTGCACACGATCCACCAGATCACTGGCGGAAAGCGGTTGCGAACCCGCTTCAGCCGCTTTGGGGCTGTTGTTGGGAGTGTCCGCTGCCGCAAGCGAAGACCCGCTGGCTACCGCCAAGCCCACCAAACCAAAACATACCGTGCGAATGAAACTCATGGATGGAAACCGAAGTGAAAAGAATCGTGAAGGACAATACGAGCCGACCCGAGCGCGGCTTCCCTCACCGGGTCGCTTTGGCACGCGCAATAGCTGCCGCCAATCCTGGCGGCATTTTTTTTGCACTGAGTCGGCGCCGACGTTCTTCCAACTCTTGGGTGCGGGGATCAAGTCTCAATTCTGTCATCGCGAGCGCCAACGCGTCCGAAGCGTCAGCCGGTGGCAGGGTATCCAGACCGAGCACCGCGCACACCATGCGCGCCACTTGATCTTTTTCTGCGCGGCCATTCCCCGTCAACGTGCGCTTGACGCGCGCCGGCGGATGCTCGCGCAGCTTGACCTGGCGTCGTTCCAGGCACAGCAACACTACCCCCCGGGCATGGCCCAATTTGGCGGCAGATTGGGCATTTTTGTCGAAGAACATGCCCTCCACCGAGCCCAGCTCGGGGGTATACTGCCCCAGCACCTGGTCCAACTCGTCGGCGATGCGGACCAGCCGAGCCGACAGCGCGTGATCGGAGGGCATGCGGATGACGCCGTGCGCCACGTGACGCAGGCGGTTCCCTTCGGTCGCGACGACCCCCCAACCGAGGTTGATGGTGCCCGGATCAATGCCAATTGCGATCATCTAGCCTGGCCGACCATGCCACGGCCCCTCGACAGACCCAAAAGAAAAGCCACGATGCGCGGACCGGTGATCCAACGCTCTGAATTTACAGTATCACAAGAACAGTCCAGCCTACGCCTCGATCAACTCCTTGCGCAGGCGGTGCCGGGACTCTCACGCACGCGCGCTCGGCAGATCCTCCTTTCGGGTGGTGTGTTCGTGGACAAAAAGCGCGTCAAGGTGGCCAGTCGGACGCTGCGAGCAGGGCAACGAGTCGCCGTGCATTTCGAACACAGCGCAACGGGCCGCGACCCCAAGCGTAGCTGGGAAGTTCCCATCATCGCGCTTGGTGATGACTACGTCGTCGTGAACAAGCCGAGCGGCCTAGCCAGCGCTCCTACCCCCAACTCTGACCAGAATGACGTAGTGTTCCATCTCAAGCAGCAGTTGCGCGCGCTGGGTCATAACCATGATGTGTTTGTGATTCATCGTCTCGATCAACCAACCAGCGGTGTCATGATCTTCGCACGCAACTCGAGCGCTGCAGCCCGCCTAAGCTTGGGGCTCGCTGATCACAGCATCGACCGACAATACTTGGCGTTGGTGCTGACCCCCACGGACGACTGTGCGCGCATCGATGCCCCGATTGAGGGCAAGCCAGCAGTGACGCATTTTACTACTCTTGAGCGTCGGGGCGCCGTGAGTCTGGTGCAAGCGCGTTTGGAAACGGGGCGAACCCACCAAGTGCGCATCCACGCCGAAAGCTGGGGTTGTCCCATTTTTGGCGACGCAAGGTACGGGCGGCAGGCGATGCATGCCGCCGCGCGGGCAGGACAGAGGCCTGTGGGCAAGGCACCGCGGTTGGCCCTACACGCCCATCGACTGCAAGTGCCTGCGCTCGGCCAAAGCGAAGCAGCCGTGTTCGAATGTGCCTTGGCAGAGGACCTTCAGCGCTTCTGGGATGCCCAAAGCACCGCTCCGCTCCACATTGAGCTGGATGCTGAACACTTGTGAGCTCTCTTGAAAGAATGGGTGTGCCTGCTAGAGGTCGCTCCCACCTCATGTCTTCTGACAAAAAACTCACCGGAAAGCAGCTACGCCACCTGCGCGCGTTGGCGCACGACCTCAAGCCCGTCGTGCAGCTAGGCAAGCACGGTTTGACCGAGGCGGTGCAGGCCCAAGTCGACCAGGCGTTGCTCGACCATGAGCTGATCAAGGTGAAGCTGGGCAGCGAGAGCCCGACGGAGATGGCTGAGTTCACCGAAACGGTGACCGTGGCCCTACGCGCGCATCTCGCGCAGGTCATTGGCAACATCGCCATCCTGTACCGCCGTCATCCGCAAGAGCCCAAAATTTCGCTGCCTAGGGTCAAAAAAGCCCAGCAAGGCCAATGAATCCAAACGCATCGCTCCAGCACCGATGGGGAGGAAACTCACTCGAGTTTGCTGTAAGCTGGGCACATCATGTCACCGCTACGCAAGCAAGACCCATCCAATTTGGTATGGATTGATTTGGAGATGACGGGGCTCGACCCCCAACAAGACGTCATCCTTCAGCTTGGACTGATCGTCACGACTCCGGCCCTCACCGTCCTTGAGCAGTATGTTGTCGACGTGTGGCAACCCGACGCGGCGCTCGCTCACATGGTGCCCTTCGTGCGGCAAATGCACGAGAAAACTGGCCTCCTCGGGCGCTGTCGCGACTCCAAATACGATGTGGGCAAGGTGGAGCAGGAGGTTATGGAACGCGTGACTGGCTGGTGCCCTTACCGACCCGTACTGTGCGGCAACACCATTCACTCCGATCGCAAGTTCATCGATCGCTACATGCCCAGCTTGGCAGGGTATCTGCACTACCGCATGGTGGACGTGAGCAGCCTCAAGGTGCTGAGCCAATTGTGGTACCCGGCGGCCAAGTATGAAAAGCCCAAAGATGCGCAGCATGATGCCTTGTTCGACATCCAGCAGTCCATCGCCGAGCTGACGCACTACCGCACCAAGATGTTCAAAATGAAGTGAAGTTCAAAGGGAGCGTGCAAAAGCGCGAGGGCACTTTGACGGAAAACGACACTTCTTCATCCCCCCAGCTGTTCACACAGCACCAATTGGACCAAGCGCTCATTGTCCTCAGTCAGCGTTTGGGCAGTCGCCTGATCACGAGCCATGACGGCTGTGCTCCCTACCAAACGGACGACACGGGGATATTGGGCCACGCTAGTGCCGTGGTCCTGGCAGAGAGCAGCCGTGACCTGCAAGTTGCCTTGGAAGTGTGTGAAGAGCACCAAATCCCCATCACTACCCGCGCCGCTGGCACCGGGCGCACAGGTGGTGCCGTACCTGCACTGGGCGGAGTCGTTCTCGCAACACACAAGCTCGATGCACTGGTCGACGTCGATCGACAGGAAGGGCTCGCCGTCGTGCAGCCGGGCGTGATTTTGCGGGACCTGTGGCAAGCAGTGGAGGCGGAGGGTTGGTTCTATCCGCCCGATCCCAACTCCAGCGATCAATGTCGCGTAGGTGGGACAGTGGCCGAAAACGCGGCGGGCCCCCGCGCTTTCAAGTACGGGGCCACCCAAGCCTACGTGCTGGGTGTGGAGGCATTCCTGTACGGAGGAGGAAATTTTTTCTCGGGTCGGCGCACCAAGAAGGGCGTGACCGGGTATGACGTCACTTCACTGCTCGTGGGGAGTGAAGGCACGCTGGCTGCATTTGGCGACATCACGCTGCGCCTCATTCCCAAACCAGAACAAGTCATCACCCTACTGGCTCAGTTTTCGACCGTGAGCGCGGCGGCGCTGGCGGTCAACACGATCATTGGGGCACGCCTCTTGCCGCGCTGTTTGGAGTTCATGGATGAATTGACGCTCGAAGTCATGCGTGAAGCAGGAAATCCCATCGATCCGCGGGCGGGCTCGGTCTTGCTCTTGGAGACAGACGGCGATGAGGAGGCGTGTCTTCGCCAAGCAGAAGAATTGGCCCTGGCATGTGAAAACAGCGGCGCGCTGTCTGTTGTCGTTGCCACTACAGAAAATCAGCGCTCCTTGCTCTGGAATTCACGCAAACAAATGAGCCATGCTGTGCGCAAATTTGCGCGGTTCAAGATCTCCGAAGACGTAGTCGTACCGCGTCGGCAGCTTTTGGCATTGATCGATCGCGTGCGGGGGCTACGCGACGCATTCGACGTGCGGGCGCTTTGTTATGGCCACGCTGGGGACGGCAATTTGCACGTCAATTTCTTGTGGGATGACGATGAGCAGAAGCTGCGCGTAGACCAAGCAGTCATCGAACTATTCCGAGCCACGGTGGATTTGGGTGGGACCCTCAGCGGAGAGCACGGCATTGGTCTCACGAAGGCGCCCTACCTGGGCCTTGAGCAATCCACCTTGCTCATCGACACCCAAAAACGCATCAAAGCAGCGTTTGACCCGCGCGGTTTGATGAATCCGGGGAAGATCTTTCCGCGCTCCGGACACGGCCCCTGCTGAAGGATCCCGGGGGTCCGAGCGGCGCCGCCGCGCGCCGGTATAATCGACCTCATCCAGCCAAATAGGCCTGGATCCCCCGGATGATCCGGTGCCTACAAATGGGGCTTGCATTGTAAAGCGACGCAGCTACTTTCCGCATCCCCAAAAGGAGAGGTGACCGAGTGGCCGAAGGTACTCGCTTGCTAAGCGAGCGCAGGTCAAAAGCCTGCCGCGGGTTCGAATCCCGCCCTCTCCGCACAGTACAGCCAAAGCGAACACGCTGGCCCTTGCAGAAAGCTGGGCCTCTTCCTC
>JACZCW010014746.1_pt1 | contig 12695 bp, 8 predicted proteins | sample 8641861 | NCBI WGS metagenome assembly JACZCW01 (sample SAMN15324607, study PRJNA640507) | soil metagenome | isolation source: intercropping sugarcane | place: China: Luxin town, Laibin City, Guangxi Province | collected 2019-07-25 | depth 10cm m | reverse complement strand
GGCAGTCGTTCCCGATCTCCTCGGCCGATCGTTTGGTCGGGGGGCCTGGGTGCATCCGCGTGCGAAGTGCATGGCGAAGCTGATTCCCGCGCTCTCCCGCAGTTTCAAAGCCACTGTAACGACGACACAAGCAGAAGCGTTGGAGATGCTCGTCCTGGGCGCCCACCACCGTATCGCGCAGCTGTTGGGCAGCGCTCACCGGCAAAAACACCTAGTTTTTGGCGGCGACGTGTGTGAGGAGACCGACAGACGCGGCCAATTGCACCTGTTGATCGTGGCCACTGATGCCCGAGCGGCCTCAACTAAGGGCTTTGTGGAGCGGGCGGTGGTCGAGGGGCGCGCACGCAGTTGGGGCACCAAGGCCAACCTGGGGCAGCTTCTGGCTCGATCCGAAGTTGCTCTCATCGGAGTGACCGACAGGGGGTTGGCTCAGCGTCTATTTGGCGCTATCGCCATGGCCCTTCTAGCCCCTCCGTCGGCTGATTTGAGTCCGACGGCTAGGCAAGAGAACGAACTTTCAAGCGAGGATGAATGAGCGGTAAACGGCGTGTCTACGAAGTGGCGCGCGAGCTAGGTATGGACAACAAGGCCTTCTTGGCTGTGTTGGAGACAGTCGGCGTATCAGACGTGAAGAATCATATGAGCGTGTTGACTGCCGATGATGAGTCTCGAGTGAAGCGCCACTTGAACAAGGGCACTGCTGAGCCAGAAGCCGGCGCAAGTGCGTCCGGCGATCGGCCGCGCGTGGTGCGTCGCGCCGTTGTCGTTCGTCGTCGTAAAGAGGGCGGAGGTGAAGAAGTCGAAGCTCGCACAGCGGGCAGTCCCGCGCATGACTCCGCTCTGGATCATGAACGTGGATCGAGCGACTCACACGCGCACGTCGACGACTTGCCTGTTCGTGACACGCATGGTCACGATGGTGATGCATTTGAGAGCGATCATGCTCCGCATCACCACACCGCTCAGGTTGAGGGTGCGGGGAGCGAAGCTACTTCGAGTGGTTTCAGCCCGGAAACCACGAGTGGTTCTGAGCCCGTCATCCCGCCAGAGGTGCACGAAGTCGTCGAGACAAGCGCGGTGAATATGGCTCACGCTTCGGAGTCCGCGGAGACGCGGGCAACCCCAGAGGCTCACGTCCATGTTGAACGCGAAGCGCCGATCCCGCCACAGGTCGCCTCGCCCGAAGACAAGCCGACACCGTCCGTTCCCGTTCGTCCTTCGACCACCGATCAGAGTCCTGTCCCGGCGGGAGCGGGCGCTACGGGCGCAGCTGCTCGTCCGTCGGTCGCTCCCAAGCGTGGTATCGACGTATGGGAGGGCCGACCCGGCGTTCCTATGCACGCACATCGCGCTGGACCACGTCGTGTGCAGTACGACGCCAAGGCACCTGCTCCCAGTGGACCTCCTGGTCGCCGGGGTGGACCCACATCACGCATGCCGCGTGGCAGTTCTCGCCAGCGTGGCATCGGCTCATTCGGAAAGAGCCGCGGCGCGGGCGTTTCCGTGACCAAAGAACGTAGTGCTCACAAGAAGGTCGTGCGCATTGAAGAGACCGTGACCTTGCAGTCTCTCGCGGGCAGCATGGGCGTCAAAACGGTGGACATGCTCCGTAAGCTGTTTCAGCTAGGCATGTCCGGCATCAACATCAACAGTACCCTCGACGCTGATACTGCAAAAATTATCGGTGAAGAGTTTGGCTGGGAAGTGGAAGACGTCGCGGTCAGCGAGGAAGAACAACTGCAGAAAGCGCAGGGCACGGACGCCAGTGACGACCGTGAGGAAGATCTCAAGCCACGTCCGCCAGTCGTTACGGTGATGGGTCACGTTGACCATGGCAAGACCAGTTTGCTTGACGCCATGCGTCAGACCAACGTGGTCAGCGGTGAATCTGGCGGAATTACCCAGCACATCGGTGCGTACTCCGTAGAGACGGCGCACGGACGCGTCACGTTCCTCGATACGCCTGGCCATGCCGCATTTACCCAAATGCGTGCGCGTGGTGCGAAGGCCACCGACATCGTTGTGCTCGTGGTAGCCGCAGACGACGGTGTGATGCCGCAAACGCGAGAAGCGGTGTCGCATGCCAAAAACGCTGAGGTGCCCATCGTGGTGGCCATCAACAAGTGCGACAAGCCTGATGCTCAACCGGAGCGTGTGCGGCGCGAGCTGAGTGAGCTTGGCTTGGTGCCTGAGGAGTGGGGTGGTGAGACTTTGTTCTGTGAAGTTTCAGCACACACCAAAGTGGGCATCCCTGAGCTGGTGGAGAAACTGGCCCTGCAGGCCGAGGTCATGGATCTACGGGCCAATCCCGACAAACCAGCCTCGGGTTTGGTCATCGAGTCACAGTTGGATCGTGGCCGAGGTCCCGTCGCTACCGTCTTGGTGAGTGAGGGAACGTTGCGCCGCGGTGATGTGGTGCTCGCTGGCGCTGCGTTTGGCAAAGTGCGCGCAATGCACGATTGGAACGGCAAGGATCTCAAGGAAGTCGGCCCCGCCGACCCAGCTGCGATTGTCGGTCTCAGTGAAGTGCCGCGCGCCGGTGATCAGGTGTACGTGGTCAAGGACATCAAGACCGCACAAGCCATCGCTGATACGCGCAAGGTCAAAGAGCGACGCAGTCTTGCCCCCTCCGCGGGCAACAAGCCGCGCACGCTAGAAGAGATTGCCATGCTGATGAGCGAAAGCGAACAGCTTGAGCTCAAGGTCATCGTGAAAGCCGACGTGGCTGGCTCCGCCGAGGCCATCAGTGACTCATTGGTGCAGCTCAGCACCGAGAAGGTCAAGGTGAGCATCGTCTTGCAAGCGGCTGGTGCGATTACTGAAAACGACGTCAACTTGGCGGTCGCCGCTGGTGCCATCATCGTGGGTTTCAATGCCAAACCGGCCGGCAAAGCCGCGACGGTAGCGCAGCGTGAAGGCATCGAGATCCGCCAGTATTCGATCATCTACAACCTGCTCGATGACGTTCGCTTGGCCATGGAAGGCATGCTTGCCCCCAAGTTGGTCGAGAAGGCACTGGGCAAAGCTCAGGTACGTCAGACCTTCCGCATCAGCAAAGCCGGGACGGTGGCCGGTTGCATGGTCATCGAGGGTCTCGTGCGTCGCGGGGCAATGGCGCGCCTCATCCGGGCTGGCGAACAGATCTGGGAAGGCAAGATCAGCGGTCTCAAGCGTTTCAAAGAGGACGTACGAGAAGTCAAAGACGGCTTCGAATGCGGTATCTCGCTCGACAACATGGACGCCGTCCACGTCGACGACATCATCGATGTTTTCGACATGGAAGAAGTGAAGCAGAGCCTGTAGGACATGACGTCGGGATCGGGCGTAAGAAAACACCGCATCGCGGGCGCCATTCGCAAACATTTGAGTTCCGAATTGGCGCGCGAGGTGGCCGACCCGCGGCTGTTTTCGCTGGCGATCTCCGGCGTGGAGCTGACGCCTGATCTGAGCATCGCCAGGGTGTCAGTGCGCCTGATGATGGGTGGAGACGAAGACCAAGCTCGGAGCGCGGCCATGGCCGCGCTGGGCCGCATTGCCCCTGGTCTCAGGTCGACACTTTCGCCTGTCTTGCGCATGCGACGCGTGCCTGAACTCCGGTTTTTTTACGATGAGGCGGCGGACATCAACGCGGAAATTGAGGGTGTGCTCCGGGACATTCAGCGCGAAGACGAAGAGAAACGTCGCGAGCTGGACGCTCGCGGTGGGGTACGGACGCTGGCAGGTTCAGCCGGCGAAGATGAGCGCGAAGATTCGTGAATGCGCCGCGCTCTGTGCTTGACCGAGCGCCTCGATCCCCCACACCGCCTGACAGCGGTGTCCGCACCCGCAGCAGTGGAGATGACGTTGGCCGTCTGGGGCCCAGAGCGCGCCGTAAATCCAGTGCGACCGAGCCCCTGTCCGCGCGTCTCTTCACTCCTTCTTCAGGATGAACTGGACGCGATTGTTCTTGGCGCGGCTTTCTTCTGAAACGTTGGGCGTCAGTGGTTGATCCGGTCCATAGCCCTTGGCTTCGAGCACACGGGGCAACACGCCGAGGTCGATCAAGCTGCTGCGGATGCGGTCAGCCCGCTCCTGGGACATCGTGCGCGCATAGTTGGCCGCGCCGCTGTCATCCGTGTGGACCTGGATCTCAATCACGCCCACATCCGGCTTTTCCATCAAGGCCACTGCCAGCTCTTCGAGCATGGCAGTGGAGTCGAGGATCATGTCGGTGGTGTCGCCCACGAATTCGATTTCGCGGTTGAGTTTGACTTCAGTCTTGGTGAACGTCACGCCCAGCCGTTGCGGCCGCGGATTCATCAACACGTGCGGCTTGATCTCCTCCCGCGTCACGACGTTGATGGGATGAATGGTGGGCAGGTAGCCGGGCGCGGTGGCGCGGATGTGTGCCTCTCCGAACGGCACATTTCGGAACTGGAAAGCCCCAGCGTCGTCGACTTCCAAACTCAGGGAGCGATCGAGTTTGTCGACGATCGTCACGGACGCGTCGCGCACCGGTCCGCCGTTGCGGCCATCGACGAGCAAGCCGGTGATGTTGGCGACTGGTGGCAACTCAGCCAGCTTGCAGTCCAAGGGCACCAGGATGTTGCCGTCCTGATCGCTGTAGGGGTCCATGGGTTCTGCGAGCGCCGTTGAGAGCATCCCTTCTCCCTCGGGCGGCGTTTCCGTCGGTGCTTCGTCGGCAGAGGTCTCGGGTGTTTCTGCCGTGGCTTGCGCTTCGCTGGGGTTGGCGGTCGATTCAAGCTGCGGTGCGGTCTCCGGAATGGAGGCGACGCACACGCCGTCCTTATGTCCTTCGGCGCGCACGTCGAACACATATTCGCCAGGCGGAAGGTCTTGGCTGATGAACAAGCCGTCTGCATTGGCGATGAGCCCGGTCATCGGCACGTCTTTGTAGAGCACGATGGCGTTGGGTACCGGGGCGCCCGACGCTTCTTCTATCACGCGACCACTGACGTAGCGGCGCACCTCGGGAGTGAGATCTGCCACGGGGGCCGGCGTCGTTTCCTTGGAGACCTTGGGGACCACGTCCACCGTGTAGCCCAGGCCAAACCACAGCGTGTAGGGGGTCTCGGGGCGTGTTTCATCGAGGAAGCGATGCACGCCCCCAGTGCCCACGTCCATGCCCAAATTGACGGCGAGCCCGGTTGCTTGCCAGGGGAAGACTCGAGCACCAAAAGAAAGTCGACTCGGACTCGTCGCGAGACCGCCTGCGAGCTTGAGACACTGATCGGCTGCGGTGGTGCGATCATTCACGGTGTCGGTGATGACGCACTCATACCCTTGGCGGTTGACCGGGATGTCCAAGGTCCACTCGATGAAGGGTCGAACGAATGGATGAATGTACTCCGTACCGAGACCAATTTGAAAAGCGTCGACCCGTGAGATGCCGAGGCCGTAACGCTCGATGCGCGACACCCGTTCTCCACCGCGGCCTTCAGGCGGTGGCGCTTCTTCCAAATCCGAAATGACTTGGGCCGAGTTGTCGAAAAAATACCCGAGGTTGACGTGAGCGCGCAGCGGAAAACGCTTGTCGGGATCGGTGCGATTGTTGAAATCCACGCTGGCCAGCGCCCGGAGCGCAAAACTGGTGGCAGGGCCCGCCAGCCCAACGCCCCCCGTCCCGGTGAGCATGTACAAGTCCGCCTCGCCACCCGCGGTGAAGATTTGGTCGGGCTTTTGCGGCATGAAGCCCTTCACACCAAAGTTCATGTCGCCCACCACTTGGAGCGACTGCGGATGCCCCTGGGAGTTGTAGGTGGCCGAGTTGCTGAGCGTAAAAAACGCTTCCAAAAACGAGAAGGGCGTGACCGACAAGTTAAAAATGGCGAGCGAGCGTTGAGCCTTGTCCTCCATCGCGGCGTAACCTGTCACCGGATCGATGCAGGGGAAACCATCATTGCAGAGGAACTTCTTGCCGGAATAATAGCCGCCCATGAGCTGCAGACGGAACGTTCCTGGCGCGCCCGATCCTGCCTCTCGCACGCGATACAAGCCAGTTGAACCGCCAAGGGTGGGCTGTCGGCGCGTCGAGTCCAACCGAAACCACGCTGCGCTTTCTTCACTGCCGGGAGTTGCCGCAGTTTCTTGGGGCGCATAGGGCTCCGCGGAAAGATCGACCTGCTCGGCTTCCTCGCCGCTGACTGCGGCACCAGCATTGGCGTCGGGCGGGGCATCCGTAGCGCTTTCAACAGGCCTGGGCTCCGCTGTTGCTGCCACGCCCGGTTCGCTCGTCGAGGGGGCGCTTGCTGCTTCCGCTGGCGGCGGTGGTGGGTCGCTCACGGCGGGGGCTGTGGAGTCGAGCGCCGCGCTCTCTTCCTCCGAAGGGGGCAGGGGGGGCGGGGGGACTTGAGCGAGGGCCGGAACCACTGCGCCGAGCACGAACGCACCAGGGACGAGCTGGGCAACAAGACGAGGGAGGGCGGTGAGGATCAACCGGGGATGTGAGGAAAACATGAGTGAAGACCGATCAAGCGAGGCGATGAGCGTGATCTACGACCGAACCAAGACCTTGGATGGATAAAGCACTCACCCAGCATCGAAGGGTGAGTTGGGTACATTCCTGGCTCTTCTAGCATCAAAGCGCAGGGCATCGGAAGACGTTCTAGGCGCGGGTTTGCTTTGTTGGGGCAGCGGGCGACAATCGCGCGGACCGATGGCTGACACTCTCATTTCCGACCCTGAAGCGCTCAAAGACCAGCAACCGGCACGCATTTCCTCACATCCACACGCTGGGGTGGGCACTCAATCGTCCAACGAACATGTGGCCTCCAGCAGTGCCAAGCAGGGACCTATTTATGTGGAGCGCTTAGAAAAACTCTTTCGGATTGGATTTTCTAGAAAGAAGGTCCACGCGGTCAAAGGCATCAGTTTTGAAGTAGCGGAGGGAGAGATCTTTGGCTTCTTGGGGCCCAACGGCGCGGGGAAAACAACCACCATCAAGATGCTCACGGGTTTGATCACGAAAACCCGCGGAGAGGCCACGGTGTTTGGCCATGCTCTGGGCAGTCGAGCAGCCAAGCAATCGATAGGATTTCTCCCGGAAAATCCGTATATCTATCCTTTTCTTACGCCTTTGGAATTTGTCGAGATGTGCGGCCAGTTGTCGGGGCTAAGGGGCAAGGCACTGCGTGCGCGCAGTCGACAAGTGCTCGAGCGTACGGGGGTGTGGTACGCGGCAGACCGACCGGCGCGCCGCTTGTCGAAGGGCATGCTGCAGCGCACCGGGCTTGCGGCGGCGCTGGTGGCGGACCCTCGCATGTTGATCTTGGATGAACCGATGAGCGGCCTTGATCCGGTCGGGCGCAAGGAAGTGAAGGATCTCATCATCGACGAACGGGCGCAGGGGCGCACGATTCTGTTTTCCACCCATATCTTGGGCGATGTTGAAACGCTCTGCGATCGCGTGACCATCATGCGCCGCGGCGAAATCGTGGTCCGGGGCAAGTTGGATGAGTTGTTGCGTAAGGATTCGCAGCGTGCGGGGCTGGTGTTCGCTGGTGCGGACGATGGATTTGCGAGTTACTGTCGAGACAGCGGGTTTTCCACGGATACCACGGGTGGCCGACTGCGGGTGGACGTGACCGGTCGCAGTCATGTGACGGACCTGCTCCGCCAGGCGCTCGCCCGGGGCGCGGATGTAGAGCAAGTGATTTACTACCACGAGACGCTCGAGGAGCTGTTCGTGCGCGAAGCCATTGAAAAGCAACCCGAAGCCCAGGCGCATTCATCCTAGAGTTGGGGAGCTATGCAACAGGCGCGCCTCAGCGCTTAAGAAGCGCTCGGGCACTCTGCGCGTCGTGCGTCGTGATTTCGCGTAGAGCCAGCTGAGCCAAAATGTAGAGCCCAGCGCTCAATGGAGCGCCCAACAACGTCCACAGGGTTCCGCTCGGCAGAAAGTGCATGGTCAAGCAGGACGCGGCCGCGACCGAGAGCAACGTGCGCGCGGTGGAGAGCAGGGCCAGGCTACGATGCGCGACTCTGTGCAATAAGACGGCGCCGGCTACGGTCGTCAGGACCATGCCCAGGCTCGTGCCCCAGGCTGCCCGCTCCAGCATGCGCGCGTCCAGTGCCGACCCATGCAATGACAGCGAGCACAGCGCACACACCAGAGCCGTCGCGACGAAGATCAGCGCCAGGCTCAAGCGCTCTCTCCCCAGGCCATTGAGCGCTGACGTCATGACCCCGAGCAGGGCAAATGCACCCATCCCGAATGCCAAAATGCGCATGGCCGGCGCAGCCAATGTCGCGGTCTCAGCCCCGAAGACCAGCTGCAATAGCCCACCCGAGCAGCCGATCAATGTGCTGACCAACATTCCCGTGATGAGCAACGCGAGCCTCAGTCCACGACTGACGAGCTCTGCCACGTGGGTTGTCTGCCCTTGGCCTTGCGCTGAAGCGAGCAACGGAAATAGAACGAACGTGACGCTGGTGAGCAATTGAAAGGGCAAAAAACAAAACAACTGCGTGGCGCGGTAAGCCCCGACGTACGTGTCGGCCGCTGCTGTGCCCAGATCGGCCGCTTGGGCTGCGAGCGCCGCAAACCGGCGCACCAGGAGTGCGTCTGCTTGAAAAAGCAGGTTGAGCAAAAATTGGCCCGCCCAAATCTGACCCAACATCTGCGCGTAACCGGGGCGCTGCAGCGCCCCGGCGCCGGGTTTGCCCCACTTCACCATTCGGGCGGCGACCAAGAGCACCAGTGTCGCTGCACCCACAAAACCAACACAAGTCAGGATGAGGGGCAGCGGGTGCGCCGCGAGCGTGCTCGGGACGGTACCGCGCGCCCACCGAACGCCAAGATAGGCACCGCCGAGCAGCCCGATTGTCCGCAGTGCGGCAGCAAATGCGTCGAGCCCGGCCTGAGCCGTGAAGCGGCGCTGCCCATTGAGGACACCCACGAGGGGTGCGTACAAACCATAGAGAAAAAGTACTCCGCTCAAGATGCGCACCGGCACTTGTACGTGAGGGGCTCCGAGCGCCGTGGTCACCCCGGGAGTGATTGCAAAAAACAGCGCGGAGATAGCCAGGGAAACGCCGCAATGAAAGCGCAGTAAACGTCGAATCACGCCGCCGCGATCCTGCTCGGGTGTCTCGGAGGTGGCCCGACTGAGCCCTTGGATCCCCGCTTGCACCAGGGGATTGTAGGCAATGCTCGCGACGGAGAGCGTCGTTGAGAGCGCGCCGTATCCGCTCAACCCCAAAATGGCCTTGAGCACGACTTGTTGGACCAAACCGGACACGAGGAAAAAGATCTTGCCGCCCAGCAGCGCAAGACCACCACGACCGGGTCCCTGCGCACTCTCCGCGGCAGCGACGGGCGGCACAGAGGCATTGGACTGGGAGTGCTCAGATGAGCTCATGGGGCGGCGTTCTAGGCAGGGTCTTACGTGCGTCCAAGCGTCCAGTTCGCAGAAACGTGGAATATTACAATTTAGAAAAACACAGGGGCGTCGTTCCAGCGCAAATTGCCAGGAGCGCCCGCTGAGGGCGCTGGTGCGCGTGCTACCTTTCCAGCACACCTCATGCAGGCCTCATGACGATAGATGACGTCCAGGGCCCCGCGTGACGGGCTCGAAAGCCGTTTTATGAAGCCTCATTTGAATTCAGGATCTTTTCTTCGCTTAGTTGCTGCATCACTTTCTGCCGGTTGTGCTGTGTCCTTGGCTGCGTGCGCGGCCAAAGATCTACAAGCCGATCCCAGCCAGACTACAGGGAATCAAACCACCTCATCGACCACCGCGACCACGGCGGATACGACGAGCTCGACCACCTCATCGACGACCGACAATAGCACCACGTCGATCGAGGTGCCGACCACGACGACGGACGCACCGACCACGGAAGATCCCGATGGTGGTGAAACCACGCTGCCCATCAATACCGTCGTGCTCGTGGATGAATTCACGGGTGAGTGCAACCGCTTGCCCGTCGTGTTCCGCGACTTCAAAGGTTACAACGAGAGTGGCCACACCGATTTTGAGATCAGCGCCAAGATGATCAAAAACGAGGACGGCACGATCTACAAGGGCTGGAACGACGCTGGCTGTGGCATGGTGCTTGACACCCTGGACGCCAACTCAAAGCCCATTCTCTTCACTGGCAAGCCCGACGGTGTGGACGGGGTCAAGTTTGGTCTCGGCCAAGAACAACGTGTGGTCACTGGTCCCGGTTGTTGGTCAAAAGACGGCTATGATCGGACCTTGGATTGCGAAGTGCAGACCTGCAAACCCTGGGAATTTGCCAGTATTCCCGGCTCAGCCATCACCAGTCAAACTAGCTTTGATCAATGGTACCGCACGACGCAGGGCGTAAATATGGAAATCCTGGGTGAGATGTCCTTGGATCCCAATACACAGAGCTTTGATAGCACCGCGTTTTTTCCTCTGGATAACGCCGGGTTTGGCAACACCCAAGGCAAGACCCACAACTATCACTTCACGACCGAGATTCACGTGAAGTTCCAATACCAGCTGGGCCAGACCTTTACCTTTCGAGGGGACGATGACCTGTGGATCTTCGTCGACGGAAAAATGGCGCTCGACTTGGGCGGTCTGCACCAAGCGCTCAAGGGAACTATCAACTTTGACACACTGGGGCTGACAGCAGGCAACACCTACGCCATGGATATCTTCCACGCCGAGCGTCAGACGGATGACTCCAATTTCCGAGTGCAGACCAACATCACGTGCTTTGAGCCGGTGGACATCATTCGCTAACGCGAAATGCGGAGGCCTGGCCGTCAGCGTGCTGGCTGTGCCAAGCCTCTGCGTGTGTTTGAGTCCAGACCTCAGGGAGCGGAATTTGCCGCAAATGGTCGGCCAAGACCGCAGCCGAGGCGGGCCTATGCTCGGGTGATTTTTGTAAGCACCAGGATAGAAGTTCATCCAATTCGGCCGGGCTCTCCGAGACGATGTCCCGCACCCGGGGCGGTTGCTCCGAGGCGTGAGCCTTGGCCATCTTGATGGGCTGATCGTGATTGAACAGCAACTGGCCGGTGAGCAGCCAGAATCCAATGCATCCTAAGGCGTAGATATCCGCGCGTGCATCGACGAAGGCGCTGCCCTTGAGACTTTCTGGCGCGAGGTACGCAGCGGTTCCGAGCACCGTCGAGGCAGCGGTCAATTTGGGACCTTTTCGCTCGGTGTCTTGCTCCTTGGCTAGACCAAAGTCCACCACCTTGACCACATCAAAGTCGATACCGTGTCGACACAACATGATATTGCTCGGCTTCAAATCGCGATGCACCAAACCCAAGCGGTGAGCCTCTTCCAAGGAGTGACACGCTTGCAGTAGAATATGCACGACACGCTCCACGGGCATGCGCCCAAACCTGCTGACGCAACTCTGCAGGTCGATGCCGTGCAGATGCTCCATGACGTAATAAAGTGAGCCATCCGCAAGGACGCCGAAGTCGTGAACCGCGACAGTGTGAGGTGAGCGCAGCTGGGCGGTCACGCGGGCTTCGCGCAAGAATCGTCCCTTGAGTTGGTCTGTGATGCCCTCGGCGCGCACCTGTTTGATCGCGCAATCACGTCCCAGGGTCCGATGGCGGGCTCTCCACACCTCGCCCATTTGGCCCGCGGCCAAGCGTTCCAAGCGCTCATAATCCTGGTCCAGGGTTGTCCCACTCGACGGGGGCACCGGCTCGTGATCTCTGGCCCCATAGAATGTGTAGATCAATGCTGCCACACAACCCATGAGCGAAAGCAGCAAGCCAGCGCCCACCAACCGTCGGTCGCTCTCCAGTCCCCATCCCCATAGTGCGAGTGCCAGCAGGCTCAGCTGCACGAGCAGCCACACACGCACTTTGCTCAAAGCAACATCCGACATCGGCGCGAGCTTAGCCTACCGCTGCTCAATCACCACTCGTTGAGTTGGCGCACCTCGACCTCATTGACTTGTACCACCTCAACGAAGCGCAGACCCCAGTCGATGGCGGCCTGTTTTGACGGCAGCGCAAGGATGGCGAAGCCCGCGATCAGTTCCTTAGTCTCTGCGAACGGGCCATCGGTGACTGAGTACTTGTGCCCCTGCTTGCGAATGCGCGCGCCCTTTTTCGTGCTGGCGAGCCCTCCGGTGGTTTGCAGCACCCCTTGAGCAGTCATCTCCTCGATGAACGCTCGCACGCGGACCGTAAGTTGCGGATCGGGCGGCACGTCATCACCGTTTTCGTCCTCGTAGGCACGTTGCAGGGCCAAGAACCGGAGCGGCGCGTTATCGGGTTTGTCCATCATGCCCATATCCCAAGGCTCAACCACCGGGCCCATGATGATCTCCAAGTTGCCCATGACGTCCGCGTACCTGTCGCACCACGCGATCGCTTCTGACTTGGAGCTCACGCGCAGCAATGCAAACCCACCGACGAGCTCTTTGGTCTCGGTGAAAGGTCCGTCCACGAGCGTGCGCTTGCCGTCTTTGTAGACAAGGTGCACTCGCTCGCGGGACGGCTTCAGGCCTTCGCCAGACACGAACGCACCACTCGTCAACCCCTCACTGACGAGGCGATCGACACCCTCGATGATCGCCGGAGTCGGCGGGAGTCCTTTTTCTAGTTCCTCGGTCATCTTGTGCATGATCATGAATTTCATAGGGCGCTATCTCCTCTTTCTTGGGGCGTCGGGGACGCTGCGTTTTAATGCACGACGAACGGGATCGTCCGAGATCGACACGGCTCATGGCTTTTTTCTGCGGCCTGT
>JACZCW010003918.1_pt1 | contig 12827 bp, 10 predicted proteins | sample 8641861 | NCBI WGS metagenome assembly JACZCW01 (sample SAMN15324607, study PRJNA640507) | soil metagenome | isolation source: intercropping sugarcane | place: China: Luxin town, Laibin City, Guangxi Province | collected 2019-07-25 | depth 10cm m | reverse complement strand
AATTGACGCGGCTTTAGAATTGACGCGGCTTTAGAATTGACGCGGCTTTAGAAGTGATAGCCAAGCTGTTTCACATCGGACGAATACAAGCGTTCGACGTTGCGCCGGGTTTCGTCCGTATAATAGCTTTGGTAGTCGGCGCGAGGTGAGCGGTTGGTCTGTTGCAGGTCCACTTCCAAGCCCAGCCGTGCGCGCACGTGGTTGAGGTCGGCGTCCAGCGTTTCAAAACGCAGCAGCTCCCGCACGCAGATGGCACGGTGCCATTCAGAAATGAAATAGGTTTGCGGCATGAAGTGTCTCCATGTCAGCACAAATGCCGCAAAGCTTTGATCCGAGAGCGCTGCCAAAAAATCCTGACAGGTCGCAAAGCGGCCCAGATGTTGCTCGCCCCAGCTGCGGTCTCCGGCTGTCAGTGGCTTGAACTTCAGATAGTGGAAGGCCGACACCAACCTATCCCAAGGATTGCGCACCACCGCAAACGTGAGAGCTGAATTGAAGAACGCTCGATCAATCCAACGATATCCGGCCACCGGAACGTGGGCGTCTCCCACGTCGGGCATGTTGAAGGACTTGGAGATGCTCGTCCCAGCGTTCTTAGGAATGTGGATAAAAATCGCGCGGTGCTTGGTTTGCCAAGGATTCAAGCTGACTTGCCCGGAGGCAGCGCGCAGTCTCCAAAAATTGTCGTGGTAGGCGTGCCCCATTCCCGCGCGCGATATCCATGTTTTTAGCGCCGTTTTCGCGTTGAAGAGCTGTCCACCCTGCCTATTGCCAGTCATGGAGGAACTGTAGCTACTGATCGTGCTGCGGCAATCACACTTCTCTGGCGATCCCGCGATTTCTATCTTGGAGCTGTTGCCTGTTTTTTTTTCACTCTTGTTTCTCGTCACCAGGATGATGATCAGCGCGCCGGACGCAGCGGAGAAACAGCGCGAAGATGTAATCTTCCGGACCCGTTGGTCGGTTGACCAAGAGCCAGAGCCCTATCAGCGAACCATAATAAATAACTAGAGCGACCAACGAGGCCGCGAGCGTCAAGAGTGACAGAAATGCACCACCCGGCAGCGACTGAAGTGGAGTGCGACACGCAAGGAGAAACACCGAGGACGGAATGAGAGCCAAAAGAGGTCGGAGCAGCGCCGCAAGCTGCGACCGTAGGCTCAAACCGATCAGCCGCCGCGCGATGTAGAAGGTCGTCACGAGGTTGACGACGCTCGTGATCGCATTGACGACGAGTGCGCCTTGGACGCCCAAGTAGTAAATGCTTGCTAGCAAGGCCGGCGTTCGGACCAAAAACACGATGGCGGTCCGGATGGCCGCGTAACCCGTCTGGTTCTTCAAGATAGCAAGCCCGACCATGGGTTCAGCGGGGAGGTTGGGGAGCACGCCGAGGACCAACCAGCAGAGGAGGGCAGGCACGCCTTGCCACTTCGCGTCGAGCGCGATGTGCACGAGTGGTTCAGCCAGCAGGGCGATGACAACCATCATGGGGGCTGCCACTACGAAAATGCTCGAACAAGCGACGAGGTAGGCTCTCCTCAACTCCGCCTCTGACGTCAATCGCGCCAGCCCCGCCATGATAGGACGGGCGACGGGTAATGTGAGCGCCTGGTTGGGAACGGCAGCCAGGTTACTTGCCATGAAGTAGTTGCCGAGCAAGGCCGGTCCAACAAAGCGACCCAAGAGAAACTTGTCGAGCTGCCAGTTGGCGGTGCGCAGGGTCTGCATGACGCTGCTCCAGCCCAAAATGCCTGCGAATCGCGGCCATTCAGCCAACGAAAGGCGAGGTCTGTAGGGCGCCACGACAAAGCTGGATCCAGCCAGCGCGATGGGGGTGGTGCAGGTCACGCACGCCAGCGCCCAGTAGCTGTGGGTTGTGCGCGCTACGGCATAACCAACTACGAAGGAGAGAAACTTTGCGAAGACCTCCAACTTTGCTTCAACACGAAAGTCCATGTCGCGCTGAAAGAACACCATGCGCGGGCTGATGAGCCCCCGGAACATGGGCGCGCACGCCAAAACTTGCACCAGCGGGATCAGTCGCGGGTCGCCGTAAAACGCGGCCAAGGGGTGAGCCAACCCAAAGACCAACAGCGCGATCGTCGCCGCGCGGATCACGCCCAACGTGAAAGCCGTGTCCAGCATTTGCTTGGACACGTGGGGTGCGTTGAGCAATGCCTGGACGACGGGAAGTTCCAGGATAGCCTCGACCACCTGAACCAAGACCATGGCCATGGCCACCAGCCCGAAATCCGCGGTGGCGAGCAGGTCGCCCAAGACCAACAGACTGAGGAAATCAATGCACCGGGCAACGAGCCTGCTCAGCACCATCCATGCGCCGGCCGCGACCGCACCTTCCCGTGGAGGGGCCGGTGCTTTGTCGTCCGAATGCGATAGATTGGCTCCCATCAGAGATACGAAAATCCTGATTCGCCGTTTCTCCCTCTCAACCTCGAGAACGGACGTGAACTAAATTGAGTGTAACGTATTTCGCCGTGTTTGTCTTTATCCTCGGAGTCTGCTTCCGGGGGCGCTCGGCCATTTACGGCCAGCTGGTGTGCTGTTTGTTTGGGGCAGCAGCTGCGGTCATCTTGCCGGGCGGAGCCAGCATTGTTCCAGCAACTGCGTTTCTTCCCTTCTTGGTCGTTGCGGCCTGGTCGCTGCGCTCACCGGCATGGGCCCGCCAAATGCCAATCAGCGGGGCTTGGCTTCTAGCCTTTGTCGCGTGGGCCGTGGTGAGCGCCATTTTACTTCCCCGGGCGCTCGAGGGGTGGACGCACGTCATGACCGTGGATCGGGGATCAGGTGATACTGAAGCGCTCATCCCGCTGCGGCCCGTCTCCGGCAATGTGACGCAGACGTTCTATGTCGTGGGGGGCGCGGCGGTTTTTTTCGCTGTGCGCGAACTCATGCGCGAGAATGTCGGAGTCGCCACTTTCCGCGATGGTATGCTGCTGCTGAGTGCCCTCAATTGCTTGGCGGCCGTGCTCAACTTGGCAGAGCATTATTTGGGCCTGCCTAGTCTCACTGAACTCACCCGTAACGCGGGTTACGTCAATTACTCCGCCTATGAGGAGGCCGGGCTGGTCCGCATCCAGGGAACATTCTCGGAGACCTCGGCCTTTGCGGCGTTTTCTCTGCCGTTGTTTGCCTTTTGTTGGAATCTTTGGATGAGAGGCGTGCGACCCCGCTACTCGGGGACTGTGGCGATGGTCACCCTTGCGTTGCTTCTGCTGTCTACTTCGGGCACCGCTTACGGTGCTTTGGCTATTTATGCTCTCGCCTTCTCGCTCCAGTACGCGCTGCAGGGCATGAGCGCGCGGCGGTTCTTGCGACCACGAGCCATGGCCGTGCTCAGCCTGGGTGCTTGTGCAGTGGTTGGAGCGGCGATCATTTTCGAGCTCGAGTTTGCTGACCGCGTCGCCAAATTTTTTGAGCATACGGTGGGGAACAAGTTGAGTTCCTCATCTGGTGAGGTGCGCAGCTCTTGGAATCGACAGGCATGGAGAAACTTTGTTGAAACCTATGGCCTGGGCGTAGGCGCCGGGAGCGCGCGTGCCTCCAGCTTTTTCTTTGTTGTGGCCTCCAACCTGGGCGTGCTGGGCCTGGTGTTCTTCTCCATGTTCTTCACGTACCTTTTTTCCGGGCAGCCCAGGCTATTGTCTGAGCCACGGCGCGTGGTGTGCATCGCCGCCCGCCACGGGCTCGTGGCCGCCCTCATCCCCGCATTGCTCTCAGCCGGCAATGTATCGCTTGGGTTTACCTTCTTCTTCTTCGCTGCGGGCGCCACGCTCACCAACTTGTCGGCTCGCTATTTCCAATAGACGATCAGCGGCTCAGGCGAAGGCGGCTTGCGATTTTTCAATCGTCCAACGCTCGCTGCAAGCGGCCTGAACGCAGCGCATGAACTCCATTTGAAAGCGTGCCTTGGAGAACTCAGCGGCGCGCTGCCGGAGCGCTTCTTCCTTGAAGGTCACTTCACCGCTTTCGACCTTCAAGACTGCATCCCCCAGAGATTGGATGGTTTGGCTGTCAAATAGCAGGCCTGTCCGACCGTGGATCACCGTCTCTAGGGCGCCAGCCGCTGCGTAGGCGATGACAGGGAGGCCCGACGCCATGGCCTCGAGAGGCGTGATTCCAAAATCCTCTACACCGGGGAAAATGAACGCGCGCGCTTCACTGTACAATTGCTCGATTTGCTGATTGGAAAGCGCGCCCAAAAACTCCACGTGAGCGCCCGCGAGCCGCCTGAGGCGTCGTTCTTCTTGTCCTTTGCCCACGATCTTCAGGGGCAGTCCCAGCTCATTGAAGGTTTCGATGGCGAGGTCGACTCGCTTATTGGGCGCAAACGCGCCCACCATGAGGTAGAAGTTGCTGGGTCTTCGGGGCGAGCTGAAGCGGTTCAAGTCGACAAAGGGGTAGACGACCTGCGAGGTGCGCCCATAGGCGGCCTGAATTTGTTGGGCGATGAACTGACTGTTCGCCATGACCGCATCAACGCGAGCTGCGGCGCTGGAGCGCCGGTCCCAATCCTGAAGGTAGCCTCGCACCATGCGCGCGGCCATGCGGACCGGAAGCGACGCTGTTTGGGGTCCAAAGTAGTCGTCAAAACGGTCCCACATATAGCGCATGGGCGCATGGACATAACTGATGTGCACGCTGTCCTGTGGCTTCTGAATGCCTTTTGCCACGCAATGCGATGAAGAAATGATCAAGTCAAAGCCGCTGAGATCGAACGACTCGATCATGTGCGGCATCAACGGCAGAAACTGCCGATAGTGTTTGACCGATCTCGGCACCGACTGCAGCCAACTGGTGTGACAGCGTCGATCAGCGAGCGGGCCCTCAATGCACGAGTGGTCCTTGATGAGCGTGAAAATCTCAGCCTGGGGGAACAGCTCTGCAATGGCCTCCAGGACGTACTCTCCGCCGCGCATTCCGGTAAGCCAATCGTGAACGAGCGCCACGCGCATGGTGTGGAGCGGAAGGGGGAGCGCAGGAGAAGCGCTGAGGGTGTGAAGCGCGGCGGTGGAAGCGGTCATGAGCATTTTCTCCGTCGTGAAGCTTGGCACTTTTGCGGCAAATGGGTCGTCCCATGCAGCTGTTTTTACCGGAGCTTCATTTCAAATGGCATCCGGCTCAAGGGCAGAGATGCGCGTACTGCTGGCACTGGTGAGTAGAACGTGAGTTGATGGAGAAGCCGTGGAGCGTGAGCCAAATACGAAACATCAGTGGAACGTGAGCGCTACGATAGTGCGTTTTTTCAGATAATGAGCGGTTTGCAAACTGCTAGGTTTGAATTACAAGTGCAGTGTGACTCGCGTCTACATCAATGGTCGATTCTTGACGCAGCGCATGTCCGGCGTCCAAAGATTTGCGCAGGAAGCTCTGAAAGCCATGGATCGCCTGCTGGCACAGCGTGATTTACCATGGCGGTGGACAGTGCTCGCTCCTCGCGGCGCTCCGCGCCCTGCACTAGGGAATATGGACTTTCAGTGTGTCGGGCCGCTCCAAGGTCAGTTGTGGGAGCAGCTGACCTTGCCGGTGGCAGTGCAGGGGCACTGGTTGTTGAGTTTTGCCCCAACTGGGCCGCTAGCCAAAAGGCGTCAACTGGTCACCATCCATGATGCGGCCGTGTATGCCGTGCCCCAATCCTACAGCTGGAAGTTTCGCGCCTATTACAAGGCGACCCTTCCGATCTTGGTACGCCGGACCAAAATGGTCATGACGGTCTCTGAGTTTTCGAGAAGCGAACTCGGCTTGTATCTGAATGCTCATCCTGACCGCGTGGCGGTCTGCGGAGAGGGGTGGCAACACGTGGCTTCGTTGCCGCGCGATGAGGGAGTGTTCACCAAGCACGGATTGGTTCCTGGTCGCTACATCTTGGCGGCAAGCAGCATCACACCCCACAAGAATTTTGGGGTCATTGCTCACGCCCTCGAGCACTTGCAGGACTGTTCCGTCGTGGTGGCGGTGGTGGGGGCAAAGGACCCGGCAGTCTTCGGTGGGGTCGACCCTGGGTCCATGGGTCAACTCAAGATGTTGGGGCACGTGAGCGACGGGGAGTTGCGTTCTCTCTATGAAGGTGCCCGTGCCTTTATCCATCCCTCTCTCTATGAAGGCTTCGGCTTGACGCCACTCGAGGCGATGGCGTTCGGTTGTCCACTCATCGTATCTCGGGCGGGCGCACTGCCGGAGGTGTGCGGAGACGCAGCGCTGTACTTTGATCCTTCCCGCCCCCAAGAGCTTGCACAACTCATTCAAAAGACCGTGGTTGATGAGGACGAGCGCCAACGCCTCACGGAGCGCGGGCGGGCCAGGCTTGCGTTGCACAGTTGGGATGCATGCGCGCGACGCTATCTCGACGTGATGAGTCGGCTCACGGGTGTTGGTCAAACTCAGGCCGCCTGACCCGGCGTGCGGCCCCCGGACGGGCAGCTCAGCAAATGGCTTCGACGCGCTCGGGTTCACAGCGAGCCCTTAAAATGTCGAAAATGGCCATGACGTTGCCGTTGAGACGTCCAGGATAGTCGACACGGGCGTGAAACACAGGAACCAGGCTTCTGGTCAGGTTGGACACCAGGTGTTGCGCGATGAAGCGCGCTGCAATCCCTTTTCCCATCGTGCCTTTTTTGACGAGGTAGAGAGAGTTGGCCACCTGGGAGTACCCGAGACGGACACCGGAGACTCTGCCGCTACTGGAGCCGAGATGAACCCCCTTACACCTGGGGTTGAGGACCGCCCGTCCGTGCTTGAGCGCCTGCGAAGTGAAATCGCGATCCTCTTGCCACGCGTACAACGGCAAGCGGTCGTCGAAGCGACAGGCCCGCATCACGGATGAGCGAAACGCCATGTTGCAGCCATACATTGAAGTGAGATCGCGCGACTTCCCGGCGGTCCAGTGGCGCATCGCTGGCGTCTCGCCACTGAGGTAGGAGCGGGCTTCTTCTTCCGAGATGGGGCGTCCATGGACGCCATCAGCCAGGACGCGTCCTGTCATGGCCACGACATCGCGATGGGCGCCGAAGAACAGAGCGCATTCTTGCAGCCAGCTGTTTTTGGGGCGGAAATCGTCGTCAAAGAACACCGCGATGAACTCTGCTTCGCGGTGAGTGATTTCAAAAACTCGCTCCATGCCCAGGTTGCGTTGCAGACACAGCCCCGATTTTCCGCTCAAGAGCACCTTGAGTTGAGTATCACGAGGAACTAACGATGTGTCGATCCCCATCACGTCTGATTCAGTGACACCCACGACTGTTACGCTGGACGGAGGGTGCGTCTGCGCAGCAAGGCTCTGAAGCAAGGTCTGGAGGTGTTGGGCGCGACCCCTGGTAGCAATGACTACGTGGATTTCCATCGATGCTCCGCTTGGAAGAAATCGTCCAGGCACAACCTACCCGCAGAACAGCTCATGAGCAAAGCGCTCACGTCACGATCCGCACGAACTTGAACAGGCCTCGTCCTACTGGCTGGCTGGACTTGTCGATCCGAAACGCATCCCCGTGGACGCAAAATTCAACGGGCATGTGTGGCAAAAATGTATCACTCCAAAGCGCCACCGTGTGGGGATATTTCAGGATTGTTGCATCCGCTTGGTCGGCTCTTATGCCGATGGCACAGCTAACCAAAGACGCTAAGATGGGTCGCGTTGACGAGGGAGCAATGAAGTTTTCGTTAGTACTCGGCACGATGGGGCGCAGCAGTGAACTGCAAAGATTTCTCGAGTCGCTTGCCGCGCAAACGCATGCCCACGTGCAGCTCATCATCGTCGATCAAAACCAAGATGACCGCGTCGCCGAGGTCCTGCAGCGGGTGAGCTTGGGCATTGAAGTGCACCACATCCAGAGCACGCCTGGCCTGTCGCACGCTCGCAATGTGGGCTTACGCGTGGCCGATGGCGACGTGATCGCCTTCCCCGACGATGATTGCTGGTACTCCCCCAATCTTCTCAATGAGGTCAGTGATATCTTGTCTTTGGCTCCTCACCTGGACGGTGTGACGGGGTCATCGTGGGATGAGAACGGTCGTCCGAGTGGAGGGCGCCTGGCGGCCAAGTCCGGGCCGATTGGGCTGTTTGACGTGTGGGCCAAGGGAATATCTTACACGATTTTCTTGCGCAAAGAGGTATGCGACGCCGTCGGAGATTTTGATGAAACGCTGGGCGTGGGGGCGGGGACGGCTTACGGCTCGGGTGAAGAGACCGATTATCTGATTCGCGCGCTCAAGGCCGGCAAGCGGCTCTCGTATTGCTCGGAGCTCCAGGTGTTCCATCCCAACAAGGATGAAGACCGCTCCGCGGAGAAGTCTTACAAGTATGGGGCGGGTATGGGGCGTGTCCTCAGCAAGCATCGTTATCCCTGGTTGTTTCGCGTCAGCTCCGTTCTCAAGCCAGCGCTGGGCAGTGCACTGGCGCTCTTCGGGGTCGACCGCCCGCTCGTGCAGGCGCGCTGGTCGCGCAGTGTCGGGCGCGCGGCAGGGATGATGTCCAAGGATCTGATGGAATTCCCGCGTCATTCTTAAGCAAGGTTCATGCAGGGCTCTTGGGGCTTTCAATTGAGGGGAAAAGCAATGTTGGACAAAACACTTTGGGATGAACTGGCGAGTGAATGCAGACAGCTGGGCAGTTGTCCCAAGTACTTACCCAATCAAGGAAACGCCGGCGACGCGCTCATCGCGGCTGGTACTTGGCAGTTCTTCGATGAGTTGGGGATGCAGCCCCAGGTGTCTGGCCGACGCTCGGTCAGCGCTGGGGACACGGTCATTTATGCTGGAGGGGGCAACCTGGTGCCCCAATACAACAACTGCGCCAGGTTTCTTCAGCGTTGCCTGAAAGTCGGCGTCAAGCGCGCGCTCGTTCTGCCTCACTCCGTTGCGGGGCACACAAAGCTTCTGGGCAGTCTCGATCAGCGGTTCACCATCGTGTGCCGCGAGAAGGCATCGGTCGAGCGAGTCCGCGCGACGCGCACAGGCGCGCGCGTCCTGGAAGCCCCGGATATGGCGCTGCGCCTCGACGTGGAGGCTCTTCGCGAGCGCTGCAGCAGCTGGGCTTTTAAAGGGGATCTAGCGGCACATCTCGTTTTGCACGGCAAAGTCGCGGCCTACATCAAGTGGCGCAACGGGTTGAACAACCTCGCTCGTTCCCGAGGTGAGCATGTTTCGGTCATTCGCGCCGACGTCGAGGCAAAGGCGGGCGTGAGCGGGGATCCCCGCTGGGATCTCAGCAGCCTGTACGGCTCAAAGTTTCGGTCACGTTCCGAGTCCGACCAGGTGGCTCTCGATCTGATCGACTTCTTGTCGAACGTAAAGTCCGTGCAGACCAATCGACTGCACGTGGGGGTGGCCGCGATGCTGGTGGGCGCCAGCGTGCGCTACTTGGACAACTCGTATGGCAAGATCCGCGCGGTCTATGAGGCATCCATGACGGGCATACCTGGGGTGTCGTTCGTCAGCAGCTGACTGCTGGAGTCGCCTGCGCAAGAACCGGCTGCGGCTGGATGCTTTGTGGCAGTTTCAGCTTGTTCACCTCGTCGAGAGCGTCACAATGAACCCCATGAGGCGGACGAAGTGGCTGAGGGGCGCCGCGAGCTGGCTTTTTGCGGGAGGCTGGGCGTCGTGGCTTGCACTTTCGTGCAATCACCATCCGACTGTGAGCCCCGGCTCAGACGAGTCTGACTCAGGTCGCTCCACCGATCATGGGGGAGGGGCAGGGGACACGAGCGGTGGTGGTGCGTTCGGCAGCGAAATCGATCCGGGGATTGCTCTCGAAGGTGGTCAGGGTGGGCAGACGAAGGATGATTCTCTCTCCGGAGAGGACTGCGCCGAGAGTCGTTCTGAGCAGCGCCTTGCACCGGCGCACATCGTCTTCTTGCTCGATCACTCAGGGAGCATGGGCGACGATGCGCATGGTGGTCCGGAGCGGGCCTGGGATCCCGTGACGTCGGCGATGCTGGCATTCTTCTCTTCGGAGGACTCAGCGGGCATCTCCGCTGCGCTCAGTGTCTTTCCCACCGACAAGAATCAGACGGATGAGTCTGCGAGCAGCGCCTACTCGACCGAGTGCGAGGCTGATGCTTACCAGGAGCCCTTGGTGCCGCTCACTGCGCTGCCCAATGAGGACGTTTTTGCCGAAGCTCTTGAGGAGATCTCTCCCCCCAATGAGTGGGGGACGCCGACACGCCCGGCCCTTTTGGGTGTAATGGCGTACGCGGGGCTACTCGCTGAGGATGAGCCGACGGCTCGCGTAGCGGTGATCATCGTTACCGACGGACAGCCCGCTCAATGCGGCGCTGAGAATTCAGTGGCGGGCACGGCGGAAGTTGCAGCGTCGATGGCGGAAAGCATCCCTACCTACGTGATAGGCGTGGGGACTGATTTGGTAGCTCTCGATGAGATAGCGGCAGGCGGAGGCACTGAAAAGGCCACGTTGGTTTCGGTGAGCGATCCTACGGAAACGAGCCGAGAAATTGCGACACGCATCGACGAGATTCGAGGCCAAGAGCTGCCGTGCAACTTGCAGCTGCCGGCCCCGCCACCTGACGAGGAGCTCGATTTCAACCGAGTCAACGTCGAGGCCACGATCGATGACGAAGTCGTCAAGTTTGCCAAGGACAAGGAGTGCGATGTGGGGGGCTGGCACTACGATGATGATGACGCGCCGAGCGAGATCGTGCTGTGCCCGGAGACTTGTGGTCTCGTGCGAGCCAAGCCTGAGTCCAGCGTGACAGCCGTCTTTGGGTGCGCGACCACTGAAGTGCAGTTGCGATGATCCGCCCTGGGCGGCCCGAAAGCCTAGTGCACGAGCTCCGCGAGGGGGGCGGAGGTAGGCTCGACTCCCAATAGGTAAAGCGGCTCTGCCGAAAGTGTGACCTGTCGCGCCGCTGAGGGTTGGACGAGAGATCCTACGACATCCTGAACGGTCGCCTGAGCGAGGGGCCCCGACAAAGACAGCCTGCGCCCAGCTGCGTCGAGATCCCAGACCACCACGATATCTGTGCTGGACGTGGGTGAGCTGAAACGAAAGGCCTGCACACCAACCGTGGGCTGGTCTTTCCCCATGATGTGCTCCCGAAGCGTGAAGGAGCCCAAGTTCTGACTCATTGTCCGGTAGGCGTAATAGCTGGGTCGCTTCTGGCCGCTATTGGTGAGCAGCCCCATCGGCCCATCCACCGTGTCCTGCGAAGAGAACCAACACATCGCAACGACTTGAGCCGCGCTGGCCAAGATGAACGAGCGAAGCAAGTACGAGGCCACAGTTTTACCCGCGATGGGGCGTTGCGGCTTTTCAGTCGGCCAACCCCATTCCGTGATCCACATCTCCGGCACTTTGCCGAGTTTCGTTGTGCCGTAGTCACGCAAGCGGCGAACTGCCGAGCCGAAGGAGCGATCTGGATCGACGGCAACGTAGGGACGCATCCAATCCGTGTCCGGACCGATGGCTGCGATCTCCGGGCCGTCTGGGACATAAGGATGGAACGCGAAGCCGTCGAGTGCCTGGGGTAATCCTCCGTCGAGGAAGCGATAGTGCAAGACCCACATGTCTTCATCGCTCAGCAGTTTGATCTGCGGGTCGAATTGCTTCACTTGCTGGACGCTTTCAGCAACCATCTTCAGATAGTGATCGAGCCAGGGCGAAGGGGGACGCCCGTTCCAGGCGCCCCCAAGCAGGGGACGAATTTGGAAGTTGTGGGGTTCGTTCCACACTTCAAGGACAAACGGCACGCCAGATTTTTTCAGCTCCTTGGCGACGTGCAACGCATACTTTGAATAAAGAACAGGATCGATGGGACGCGACGGGTTTGCTTCGGTCGCTGGATAGGCCCTGGTATTGCCGTACGCCAAGAAGAACACCAACGCGATGTCATGAGTGCGGTAGTAGTCGAGCCGCTCCAGAAACTTGGCGGGGAACGGCACGAACTTGCCTGGCTCAGGCTCAAGCTCGCTCCAGCCCACATGGTCGCGCACCCACTTGACCCGCAGATCTTCCAGCATGCCGAGGTCGGATTGTGGCTGGCCCTGGGAGAACTTGACCCCTAACCCCAGCAGCTCTCCAAAGACGGCGTCAGACCATTGAGCTGTCGAGGGCTCAGCCAGAGGTCGGGCGACCGTGGGTTGCTCTTGTCCCGACGCAGCGCCTCCTTCGACTTGGAGACCGTCAGCCACGGGCCTTTCAGGGGGCAGAGCGACGTCGGGGCTGCCGTGGGGCTGAGACGTTTGGCCGCGACAGGCCCAGTGCGTAAAGAGCACGAGCAATGCTGGCCAATGTTTCCGGCCTGTACTTCCTCCTCGGTCAGCCATTACGAATAAGATGCGTCGGCGTAGCTTTCTAGTGAACCAGCGTCGTTGACGATGACGGCCTGGGGAACAAGCGAGCGCGCCAATCCACGGAGGTGATCGGTTGCGTGCTGACGTTTGGTTTTGTTGAGGCGCAACACCGATACACATAAATCCGCGTGTCCCGCCAGAATCAAAGCATCTGAGACGAGCGGATAGGCGGCGCTGTCGAACAAGATGTAGTCGTAGGCCGCGCGCATCTGACTGAGAAAACTCTCCATCCCAGCACCGGACAGGATCTCTGCGGGAGAATTGTCGTTGGCGCGCAGCGAGTGGAATGTGCCAAAACTGCCAGAAATTGGCTGTGCGCCACGGGCCCAGCCATGGGACCCGTGCTCGGATGCCTCGTCCTTGTCAGCGTCCGGATGGGGAAGTTGACCATCGCTGTTCAAGAGCAGCTTGTGATGGGTCGGCTTGTGAAGATCGGCGTCGACCAACAAAACTTTTTTACCATCCGCCGCGAGCATGGATGCGAGCGCCAAGGTACAGGTGGTCTT
>JACZCW010065112.1_pt1 | contig 12866 bp, 9 predicted proteins | sample 8641861 | NCBI WGS metagenome assembly JACZCW01 (sample SAMN15324607, study PRJNA640507) | soil metagenome | isolation source: intercropping sugarcane | place: China: Luxin town, Laibin City, Guangxi Province | collected 2019-07-25 | depth 10cm m | reverse complement strand
GTGCTTTCTAGCTACGAAACCAGCTTCAAAGGTAAAGCCGGACCGCGCGCTGTGAACATCCGCGCGGCGGGGCGCTACCTGAACGGTGCGGTGCTCTTGCCCGGGGAGACGTTGAGTTTCAACAGCTACGTCGGTCGTCGCGTGCACGGTCGCGGTTTCGTGGACGCCCCCGTCATCGTCAACGACGAGTTGGAAGAGGACGTCGGCGGAGGCGTATGCCAGGTCGCCACGACGCTGCACGCCGCCGCTATTTTTGGCGCTTTGGAAGTCGTGACCCGACGCAGCCACAGTCGACCCAGCGGGTATGCACCCCTGGGCCTGGATGCCACGGTGATCGACGGAAAAGTGGATCTGCAGCTGCGCAATCCCTATCCGGAGCCATTGCTCGTGTACGTTAGCTTTCCGTCCGCTTACGTCATCCGTGTGGAATTGCTGGGGCGCTTACCCCAAGCTGTCGTTCGTCATGAATACGCCGTGACCCATCGCGAGCCGTACGCCCGACGCATTTGGAACAAGAGCGAGATGAAGCCAGGAACCTTCGAACGCAAGCAGAAGGGCAGCGAAGGCATGGACGTGGTGAGCGTGCTTACGATTGAAGGTGCGGATGGTGAGCGCAAAAAACGCAGCTACCACTCCAAGTACTATCCCGTACCTGAGGTCTTTTGGTTGGGAGAGGGGGTGCTGCAGGCTGAGCTGCCGCGCGCGGCCGACTCGGTCAGTGAGATCGTCGTGGATGGCATCGAATCTGCAGCTGAGCTGCGGCGTGGAAGTGCCAGTGAAACGCGCGAAGAAGCCCCACCGCTCGACCCGCGCAGCGAAGTGCTGTGAGGACTTGATCCCCGGGCCCGAGAAGGTATAGCCGAGGGCGCTTGGCGCGCGCCCCACTTGTGATGGTGACTCATCAACCGCAGACTTTCCTGGCTTTTTGGCGCTATTGTCCGCTGCTAGCGCTCGTGCTGTTCGCTTGCAAGGAACAGCCTCAAGGCAGCTCTTCGGCCTCTGCTTCGACCAATGCAAGTCGCAGCGAGGGGCAGTTGGCGCAAGCGACGCAGGGGAGCAGCGCCGCCGACGCAACTCCACCGCCGCGGCTCAGTCATCTTTCCGTGTCGCACGGGTTGTTAGATCAAGCAGCGCCGCCGGGCACGCCCGAACTCGCGAGTATTTCCATCGCCGCCACCGTGTACAAACTGCCTCAGGAGGGCTCGGAGAAGCTGGGTTACCTGCGCTTAGGCAGTCGTGTCGCGCGAGATCCGGAACCAGTGCTGGGTAAAGGCTGCGCGAAGGGCAAGTGGTACCGGATTTATCCGATGGGCTACGTCTGCACGCTGGAAGTGACCACGGACCTGGATCATCCGCTGGTGCGGGCCTCCCATGTGCGCGCCGATCTCAGCAAGCCGCTCCCGTACAAATACGGATTCGTCCGCGCTACCGCGCCACAATACCTGCGCATTCCTACCGGGAGTGAACAAGCCAAGTCCGAGTTTGGGCTCGAGGAACACCTCAAGTGGTACGCAGAACACAAAGACGAGGTCGAAGCCGTGACGTTGGGGGCCAACGACGTACCGCTCGATGCGCGCGGCATCGCCGTGCCCAAACTTGCTTTGCCGCCCGGGTCGGTCTTGTCGACCCAGCTGAGTCGCGCTGAGCTATTTGGAGCCCGAAGCGCAGACGAGGGGGTGCCCTTTTGGCTGCAGAACGGCGCGCGCACGGTGCCCAATGTCTCGGCCTTTCAAGTGCCGGAGTACGCGCTCTTCGCCGACCGTGTACGACGCCACACTGGGCTCTCTTTCGTCGGCTCCTTCGACACGCGCTCTGAAGACATCGAGCGTCGCTTTGCGATCACAGTGGACTTGCGCCTCATCCCTACCACCAAGGTCAAGCCCGATACGGGTTCGGCTTTTCACGGTGTGGAGATACCCGAAGGGATGCATTTTCCTTTTGCGTTCGTCACAAAGAAAGACTCACAACTGTACAAGTTGGTTGCCGAACAGGACGCTGTTTCGCCTGCTGGGGCGGCACCGCACCGTGCGCTGGTTCCGCTCTCGGGTCACGCGCGCATCAAGGCGGGCAAGCGCTTTTACCAAACGCTGGGCGATCAGCACAGCTGGTTGCAGGCGAGCGACATTGGCATCGTGCATCACCCGGCAGCGTGGCCCGAACCAGCGGAGAAGGGCCAAAAGTGGATTGACATCTCCATCGGCCAGCAGGTGCTCACCTTGTACGACGGAAAGGTCCCCCGTTACGCGACGCTCATCTCGAGTGGACGTGATCAGTTTGGTGATCCCAAAAAGGACCTGACCACGCCGCTTGGGGATTTTCGCATCCAGTCCAAACACGTCGCAGCGGCCATGGACTCGGAAGAAAATTCGAGCGTGGCGGGGGGGCAAAAATCCCGGGCACCTAGCTTGGACGCTGAGGGGGCGGCCACCGCGGAGCGGCTCAAGAAGGCTGTGGCAGCAGGAAAGAAGCTGGATGAACATGATGCGCGACGTTGGGCCAACGTGCAAAAAGGTCGACATCCTGAGTATGGCGTAACGCGCCGTCGCGGCAGTACCGCGTTTGAACTGCGCGATGTTCCTTGGATCCAGTACTTCTCTGCCGGCTTCGCGCTGCATGGCGCATACTGGCATGATGTGTTTGGTATCCCGAGGAGCCACGGTTGCGTCAACCTTGCGCCGATTGACGCCAAGGTCGTGTTCGCCTGGACCGATCCGCCGGTGCCCAGCGGATGGCACGGCATCAATGTGACGGATGACATGGGGCAGGGAACCTGGGTGCACATCCGTAAGTGATCATTTTCGGGTTAGCACCCTGTGATGATCAGGATGGGGCCTCCAGCTCGGCGAGTTCGTTTTCCAATTCCTCCCACTGGGCCATCAGCTCCTCCAGCGTCTTGTCCAAGACTTGTTCGCGTTCGCGCATCTTGCGTTGCTCGGTCTCGGGGACGGTAGAAAAAAAACTAGGTTCAGCGTAGCGCTCGGTGATGTTTGCGCGCTCGTTTTCGAGCTTCTCGATGTCGCTCATGAGCGCGTCGCGCCGCTTGGGGAGGGTCTTGAGCCGATTGGCGCGCCGTTTGCGGTCTTCGTAGTTGAGCTCAGACCCAGGTGAGGTCAGCTCTGATTTCTGCTTTTTGTCCTGCTTGGCCGTAAGCACGACATGATCCACATCCAAATGGTCCGAACCGTCGCGCGCCAAATACTCGGCATAAGTCCCCACAAAATCGTGAAGTCCATCGTCCTTGAGCTCAATGACGCGGTCGGCAATTTGGCTGACGAACCAGCGATCGTGAGAGACGAAGAGCAGGGTGCCGTCGTACTTTTGTAAAGCCAAGGCCAAGGCGTCGATGGCCTCGAGGTCCAAGTGATTGGTCGGTTCATCCAAGAGCAGGATGTTGGGACGCTCCACCGCGAGACGAGCAAAAATCAAGCGCGCCGCCTCACCACCGGACAACGTAGTCACTTTCTTCTCCACGTCGTCACCCGAAAACAACATGCGGCCTAGTTGACCCCGCACAAAACTGGTCGTCTCTTGAGGAACCTTGTCCCACACGAACGACAGTGGCGTCACCTCTGGATCGAACAGCAAATCGTGATGATCCTGGGCGAAATAGCCTGGCTTGGCGTGAACTCCCCAGGCCAACTGCCCGCGGTCGGCTTCAAGATGGCCGCTCAAGATCTTGAGCAAGGTGGACTTGCCGATGCCGTTCTTTCCGATGATGGCCAGCTTCTCACCCCGCCGAACAGAAAAGGTGACCTGATGCAGCACGCGGCGATCGCCGTAGGCTTTGCAGAGCCCATCGACCGTGAGCACATCGCGACCCGTGGGACGCTCCGGTTCAAAAGCAAATGACGGGGCACGGCGGCTCGTACGCACTACCGCCTTGACCTCGATTTTTTCGATCTGTTTGGCGCGACTTTGCGCCTGGCGGGCCTTGGTGGCTTTGGCGCGAAAGCGCTCAACAAATGCTTGTTTTTCGGCGATTTTGCGCTCGGCTCGCTCAATCTCTACGTTGCGCTGCTGTTGCTCCAACTCTTTGCGCACAACGAAGGCCGAGTAGTTGCCGGGATAATCGGTGATGGTTTGGTAGTCGACGTCCAGGATGCGCGTGGTGATCTCGTCCAAAAACCGCCGGTCGTGAGAAATGACCACCGCACACCCGGGATAGGTCTTGAGAAATTGCTCTAACCAGCGGATGGAGAGAATATCCAAATGGTTGGTGGGTTCATCGAGCAGAAGCGCATCGGGCCGACCGACGAGCACCTGGGCCAACAGCACGCGCAGCTTGAATCCACCAGACAAGGTGCCCAAGGGTAGGTCGAGTTGGTGGCTGAGCAGGCCTAAACCGAGCAAGGTCTCGCGGGACCTCGACTCCAATGTATAGCCGTCCAAGCGTGCGATCAGCTCATTGAGGTGGCTAATTTGTTCTGCGCTGGGCGCGGCGTCGTGGGTCACGGACTCCAGCTGGGTGAGCGCGGCGTACACCTCCTGATCCCCTTGCATAGCCACCTGTACGATGGGCAGCTCGTCAGCAATGAACTGATCCTGCTTGAGGACACCCAGCCTCAGCTGCCGGGCGAATGCGATGTATCCCGCATCGGCGCCTTCATCCTGGGTCAACATGCGGAGGAACGTGGACTTACCCGAGCCGTTGGCCCCGACTAGGCCGTAACGTTCACGGGGGTTGAGCTGCAAGGTCACGTCGCTAAACAGGACCTTGGGTCCAAAGCGCTTTTCTAGTCCGGCGATGTTGATCACGGGGCGCTAGGTAGCGGACGGCGGGCCTCAAGGCAAAGCTGTGCCGCCCGGGCCACGGCCCATAAGTCTCGCGGAAACAGCGCCAAGTCCTGCAAGGACAGAGAGAAATATTGAAGGCTTGATGTCGGGCCTGGGGGACACGGGTCTCGTTCTACGGCTTGGGGAGCGAGCGTATGGATATGTGATACATCTATTAGATATGGACCCGGCGCCCAAGGCCCCACCCATTCGCCGGTTCGGCATGGTTTCTTTTGCGCCGAAGTGTGGCAAAAATGCACAGCCCTCCGCAGAGAGCTGCATGCAGCAACGGCCTCGCCCTGCGTGCAAGCTCGTCATCCTGTGTCAGGCTCAATCCTGATGGCTGGAAAATTGATCGTTGCTTCATCTCGTCTCCCGGTGACCATGAGTCGAGAAGGTGAACGCTGGCAAATCACTCCAAGTACCGGCGGATTGGTGACCGCTTTGGCTGCTCTGAGAGAGCAGCGCGACTTCATATGGCTGGGCTGGCCTGGCGCGGAGGTCGCCCCCGAAGATCAGGCGCTGGTTTCCCAACAGCTGCAGGAAACTGGAACGTGCGCCGTCTTCATCGAAAAACAAGACGTGGAAGGGTTTTACGAAGGGTTTTCAAACGACACCCTGTGGCCTTTGTTTCACGATTTAACCGAACGGGTGAACTTCGATCCCAAAAATTGGCAACACTATCAAAACGTCAATCAACTTTACGCCGAGGCCATCGCCGCGAGGGCTGAGCCTGGCGACACGATTTGGGTCCACGACTATCAGCTGGCGCTGGTGCCCCAAATGCTGCGCGCTAAAGCGCTGGCTTGTAGAATTGGGTTTTTTCTGCACATTCCCTTTCCTACTTCCACTGCGTACCGCAAACTTCCCGTTGCACAGGAGGTACTGCGCGGCATTTTGGGCGCAGATCTTTTGGGGTTTCACGCTTATGAGTACGTGAGCAATTTGCGCACAACGGCATTGAGGGTGCTCGGTCTCGAATCGGAGGTCGGGTCGATTACGCTGCCCAGTCACCGCGCTCACTTGCTGGTAGCGCCCATCGGCATAGAACCAGACGAGGTAGCGCAATTCGTTAACTCAGAAGTAGCAAGACAGGAGACGCAGCGGTTGCACGACGCGTATCCGGGGAAGAAGCTGATCGCAGGTGTGGACCGTCTGGACTACACCAAGGGCATCCCGCAAAAATTATTGGGGTTTGAAACACTGCTGCGCAAGTACCCCGAGCACCGCGGCGAGGTAGTGCTGGTGCAAGTAGCAGCCCCCTCCCGCACTGGCGTGGAAGAGTACCAGCAGCTCAAGCACCAAGTCGACGAGCTGATGGGGCGCATCGTCGGGGAATTTTCGACCGTCAGCTACACGCCTGTAGTGTATGTCAATCAACCCATCGACCGCGCGCACTTGGCGGGGCTGTATCGTGCTGCTGACATAGGCTTGGTGACGCCTATTCGGGATGGGATGAACTTGGTCGCGCTGGAGTACGTCGCGGCCCGCTACGGCCTAGGTGGCACGTTGATTTTGAGCGAGTTTTGCGGGGCTGCGCAGTGTTTGCCCGGAGCCAAGCTGATCAACCCGTTCAACCCCGAACAGCTGGCTGACGCGCTCCATGAGGCCCTCATCGACACAACATCTCAACCCCATGCGTTCAGCCACATGGAGGAGTTCGTACGACGCAACACCAGCAGCGCTTGGGCGCGCTTGTATTTGGAGACATTGGAGCAGCTGAGCATAGCTGAGTCACCTCGCCTCAAGGTATTGGACGTCCATGAGCAAGGGATCCGTGATTTGGTTCACGATTGCGCTCACCCGCTCGTCGCTTTGGACTACGACGGGACGCTGCGCTCCTATGTGGTGAACCCGGAAGACGCCGTACCCAGTCAACGCATCTTGGACGTACTGGACGGATTGAGCCAGTTCGCTGACGTGTACTTGATCAGCGGTCGAGACGCCGCCACGCTCGATAAGTGGTTTGGCCGGCTGCGCATAGGTTTGGTGTGCGAGCATGGGCTTGCCCTCAAAACTGCGGGTGAAGATTGGCGTAGGCTCGTAAAAGTAAATCAAAGCGCCATCAAACGCTTGATTGGGCCGCTATTTGAAGAGTTTGTGCGTCGCACACCCGGTAGCAGCATCGAAACCAAGAGCGCCGGTCTGGCGTGGCACTACCGAGGAGCGGATCCTGAGTATGCCCAGTTGCAAACCCGCGAACTGCAGATCCAGCTGGAAGATCTGCTCAAACGTCGCCCCTATCGCGTGCTGAAGGGCAATGCGGTGATCGAGGTCAGACACAAGGCTGTGTGCAAAGGGGGCGCGATGCAGCGTATTTTCGAGCTACACAGCGCCACCGACTTCGTGTTTTGTGCTGGCGACGATCGCACCGATGAGGAAATGCTCAAGGCCATTCCAGGTCGCCTGCTTCCCTTGAGCGTTCGCTGTTGGGTGGGTGGGGCCAATCAAAATGCCGAGTATTGGCAGAGGTCCAACGAGAGGTTACTGGATGAGTTGGAGAAGCTGGTGGTGCTGCTGGGACAACGCGCCGCGCTGTCGACTACGGACGCTGACCGTCGAACACGAAGGTCAACGCCTGGGCAAGGATCCGCCGACCTTCAGGGCCATAGCTCCCATGGTGCACCCGGGGCAGAAGAAAAAAATGCGCGTGCAGTCCGTGCGCGATGAGGTCGGTTGTACCATCGAGCATGTGCTGGTGATTTTCTAGCTCCCCCCCCAACACGGCCACGGCCACGGCGCTCTTGAGCGCCTCGTAGCTGGGCGGGGTAGGGGGGCCGCCCAAGATGGTCCGCAAATAACGGCCCGGAAATTGTCCGATCAGCTGCTCCGCGCGATAAGCCCCTTGTGAGTATCCAATGAGCGTGGGGTGCTCCGCGTCAAGGACGCCATTGCGCAGATCTTTCACCGTACGCAGCGCTCGATCGATGCGCGCTTGAATGGCTGTGAGATCTTTGGGCCATTTGTATCCGGGGCGATCGAGACAGGGCTCGTCAGCGCGGACCACGATCAGTGTCCCGTACTGAGTGGCGAGGTCTGACCAAGGATCAGCGCCCTTTGAGTCGCCACACATGCCATGGAGGTAGACGATAGCATGTGCCGTTTGGGGCCCTGCGTGCCTGATGCGCAGCGGACGATCGTCGGCAATTGGCAGCTCAATAGGGCGCTCCAAGTTGAGCGTCGGCGGTAAAACCGGCAGGGGAAGAGCTGAGTCGTTCGTAGCCTTGGGGGTGGCCCCAACAGGAGCAACCGCAACAGACGGAACCGTAACGGACGGGATGGCCACGTCCACCTGCGCTGGTGGAGGTGGTGCCGGCGATTGACCTTCAACCGTAGTTGGCTGACTGCATGACAACAGCAAGCTGAGCAGCCCAACCGCACGCACTTGGGGTAGGAACGTGAGGCGCACAGATCAAGTCTCTCGGTTGAGTTTCACGCCGCTGGCCACGATGCGCACTTCCAGAGCACTCCCATCGGGGCGTTTGCTCGCGAAAGTAGCACCTTCACTTTCGTAATGTTGTACCGCCGAATGGGGGATGACGGTGACCTGTACCTTTCCCAGCAGACGCGCCTGACTCCCTGCCGCGTCCGTGGGTACCAGGAAGCCATAATCCTTGAAGGTGACGCGACAACTCCCCTGATCGGAGGCGGCCGAAGGGGCAATTTCCATCCAACACCCGCGTCGTGAGCACGCCCGGCGTACGTGTCCGCTCACGATCACCTGTTGATCATGAAACTGTTGTGGATGGATCAGGACCTGATCCAGCGGCACTTCGGTCGCATCGCCTGGATTAAACTGTGCACCAAACCATTTGACCGTGCCATCTTGGGTAGCAAGACTCGAGTTGTTTCCGCAGCTCTGTCCAGCTTGATGCGGGCACCCGGCATCAAGGACCGCCGCTTGTTCAGGCAGGGGCGGCGTCGCTCCTTGCGCTTGCAGTGGGGCCGCTGGGGAGCTGGATTGAGCGTGATCTCGAGAAACACCCGAGGCACGGCAACCCGCGCCGAGGCCCAGCAGAATCAGACACAGCGCAAGGCAGCGATGAGCGTGAGCTGTGCGACTGAGCGACGCGGAGGGCGGCGTGAGCATGATGCATTGAAGCGCTAATTCGCGACGAGTCAACGGCGACAGGCGTGGTGAGCATAGTTACAAGCCGACAGAGAGGTTCAGGATTGCAGTCCCTGTGCGAGCTTCAGCACACCCCTGCGGTCAAGCTTGCCGATCCCCAGTTTAGGCAGGTGCTCGACGAACCACAGTTCCTTAAACACTGCAAATTGAGGCAAATGCAGCTGTGCAAATGCCCGCAGCTCTTGCTTGAGATCGTCCTGCTGCGCGCGCTTGCCTGCAACGACAAGCGCGACCAAACGCTGGCCCCAACGCGGATCCGGAAGACCACACACGGCCACTTCGTCCACCGCGGGGTGCTCCGTCAAGATCTGTTCGACCCACTCAGGGTCAACATTTTCACCGCCGGTGATCAGCACGTGATCCGTGCGCCCCAAGATCTGCACGCGGCCATCGCCGTGCAGAAGGGCCCGATCATTGGTCATCAGCCACGGCGGCTCCGCGTCCTCTGGGTCGCGCAGCGGGGGGTGTCCCAAATAGCCCAGCATCAAGCTGGGGCTGCGGATGGAGAGTCGCTGTTGGTCATCCACGCGCACCACCACCCCTGGGAGTGGATGCCCGGCGTCGAGCGTCTGAGGTTCGTGGTCGCTGGCGGACGGGCGCTGAGTCGTGATCTGTGAGCCCGCCTCGGTCATGCCGTAAGTAAAGAGCGGTTTGAGCCCGTGCTTGTAAGCGAGACGCCGTAAACGCAAGGCCGCGGGAGCACCGCCCACGAGCACGTGGCGCAGCATTCGAGGGCGACGTTGAGCGTGTTCGCAGTAGCTGACCAAGTCATGGAGCTGGGTGGGCACAAGCGAGTACAAAGTGCAGCCCAGCTGCTCGACGCAGCTAATGAACGCAGGATCAGCAAATGATCCGTGTGCAACGATGACCGGCTTACGCGCCAGAAGACAACGGATCAAAATAGATACGCCCCCTACGTGCGCATACGGGAGGGACAGCAGCCAGCGATCGTTGGCTTGGAAGGGCAGGTTGAGCGAGCTCGAGCGTGCGGCCGCGCACAGCGTAGCGTGGCTGTGTTGAACGATCTTCAATGCACCTGTCGACCCACTGGTGGTAAGGAGCAGTGAGGCTCGATCATGCACCTGGCGGTGCGTGGCATGGGTGGGGGACCACTCTTCACCATTGAAGTACGCGTGCGCGCCCGCCATCTCGATGACGTCTTGCACTTGGCGTGGGCTGTAGCGCGGGTGAACGAGCAAGCACGGCACGTTGAGGGAAAGCGCGGCGTAAAAGCGGACCAATCCGCTCAGAGTAGGTGCAGCGTGGAGCGCCACCGGTGCGCGAAGCCGCGCGGGATGGACAGGCCAGCTGCCGATCGCGCCATCGACGAGCTGCGCGATCTGTCCGAACGTGTAGGGGACGCCATCGACCACCACCGCGCGCCCAGCGCTTGTGTCGGGCGTGCAACGTCTCACGTCGAGGGAGGCATCATCAAAGAGCGGTGCCGTCGACATTTATCCCCTGTAGATACCGAGAGCGAACAGCAAGGAAAACACGAAGACCAAGCCCGCGGTGGCTTTCAAGACTGCGTTGAGATTGCGCCCTTCCAGCGTGCGCACTCCGCGCCACAACTTGAGCGCTAAGGGTAACGATAGCCACGGCAAGAGCACCCAAGGCGAAGCGTAACTGAACAAATATAGGCCGGCCGGCACCAGATAGCTGAGCGTGAGCAGCGCGGCGTACTGGGCCAGAGCTCCCCTGCGACCAAAGCGCACCGCCAGCGTGCGCTTCTGGGCCAAGAGATCCGTGTGGCGATCGCGCAGATTGTTGACCACCAGGATGTTGGTGGCCAGCGCGCCCACCGGCACTGCACACAAATAGCTCATGAACGGTGCCGAGCCAAGGTGCACGTAGGTCGTGCCGACCACCGCCACCAGGCCGAAAAATAGGAAGACAAATACATCGCCCCAACCGTGATACCCCAATGGATAGGGCCCGCCGGTGTAACAAATGGCCGCGACGATTGAGGCCAGGCCAATCACGACGATGGGCCAACCCGCATGAGCGGTGATGTACACACCCACCAACAGGGATAGCGCGATGACCACGAACAGCCCGGACTTCATTTGCTGCGGGGAAAGCAGCCCGGCCTGCACGGCGCGCGTAGGGCCCAAGCGTTGCGCGGTATCGGCGCCTTTTTCGAAGTCAAAGACGTCGTTGGCAAAATTAGACGCAATTTGCAGCAAACACGCGCCGAGCAGAGTGGCCAACAGCGGCAAAACACAGATCTTGCCGAACTGACTGGCCACCGCAGACCCGACGAGCACTGGCGCCACGGCAGCGCTGAGGGTTGCGGGCCGCGTGGCGAGCAGCCATGCACGCAGTGAACCTGGTCGAGGTGCGGAAACGCCTTCAACCGTGACCCCAGCGTCGGTCATGGGTTGGTTCATGAATCGGGTCCATTCTTCGCGGGGCAGAGCAACGAGCGCAGCTGCTGGGGCGCTTCAATCAGAGGATTGTGTCCCACCTGGGGCAGACACGTCACGCGACATTGCGCGCAATCATCACACATGGCTTGGGCGATGTGTCGAAATTTCTCATCGAGCTCACCGACGATGAGATGCGTCGGTATGCGCAGCTCAGCCAAGCGTGGCCACAGGTTGGGCATTGCCGCCAGACCCAGCACCGACAAAGCGTGAGAGAGCCCCCAGGCCGTGTGACTGAGTCGCTCGGCGCGCTGCTCCGCTTGCACGGCCGCGGGTAGGTGATTTTGTGAGGCGAACAAGGGCATACTGGACCATTGGTGCTCGAAAACGGCCAAGCCATCTACCTCCAGGACGTCCTGCCAACGTGCCTCCCAATGGAGTCGCTCCTGTCGCTCGGTTTCCGTTTGTAGTCCGGGGTTCACACCGATCAAGCTGAGTTGTGTGACGAGGTCGGGGCGATGCAACCCGACTCCCAACGCCACGCGGGCACCCATGGAGTACCCCACGAGGTGCACCGGGGCGGCCAGGCGTTGGACGAAAGCGGCGATGCGCTCGATCTCTTGCTCGAAGGACTGGCTGGCCAGATTGGGCGCCGGACCGTGACCGGTGAGCAGCGGGGTGTGAGCAGCTGGGAGGCCCAGGGGCGCGAAGCTGCGCGCATTGCCTGTGAAGCCGTGCAACAACACCAGCGCCGGCGCGTAGGTCACGGGCTTTCCTCGGCAAAACAGCGCAAAAACGCACGCGTGGACTGTGAGTCGGTGCGGACCACCACAAGGCTGGTCCCCGGCCGGCTGAGTGCAACTTGGGGCGCGCGCTCCAGGTCACCCGCAGTGGAGCACAGCGTGGCGGGCACACCGTAGGCGCGCGCCGCCTCCGCCCATTGGATGCGCGGTGGAGTGAGAAAAAACTCTTCACTGCTCGGCTGTTCGGGCCACAGCTGGGCCCCGGGTAGATGCTCGAAGATCCGTCCGCCGGCATTGTCGATCACACAGATCACTAAGGGTGTCTTGGACTCTCGCGCCAGGGCCAGCGCACTCAGATCGTGCGCGGCGGCGACGTCGCCGAGCAGCACCAGGGTAGGAGCCCCCGTGGCGTTACACACTCCACTGGCTTGGGCGATCCAACCATCGATGCCGTTTGCCCCGCGAGACGTGTACGCCGGAGCGCTGCATAACCCCGGCCGCTGCACCCAAGCGGCCAGGCGTAGGCTCAGGCTGTTGGCAAGGAGTAGCTGATGATGGGGTTGCACCGCTTGCAGCACGAGCAGCACGGCGCGTGGCTCACTCATGCATGCAGGATCACGGGCAGCTTCCGCTTGGGCCAAAGCCAACTCGATAGGAGCCAAGGCAGGGAACAACGATTGGGCAGAGTTGAGCGCGGGCGCTTGCACTTTTCCCAGAGCATCGAGCACGACATCGAGATCGCCCAAGAGGACATTCACTGCCTGGGCGCTGGGTTCCAGATACGTCGTCCCGGGAAGTACCCACTGTTGCACTAAGTCTTGGTTAAGCAGTTGCGCCCAGCGCGACGAGACCAGC
>JACZCW010021666.1_pt1 | contig 12902 bp, 10 predicted proteins | sample 8641861 | NCBI WGS metagenome assembly JACZCW01 (sample SAMN15324607, study PRJNA640507) | soil metagenome | isolation source: intercropping sugarcane | place: China: Luxin town, Laibin City, Guangxi Province | collected 2019-07-25 | depth 10cm m | reverse complement strand
TTGGTTATTGTGTCGCAACGCTACCCCTGGGGCGTAGGTCGCCCCCGCCCAACGTTACCACCTAACAAAAGCGTGCTGAGTCCTCCCTGTAGTTCCCAGCGCAAGCGGCGAGCTCGATCGCGTGGCGACCCCTGAGTGGGATCAACCTACCGACCAGCGTGGCCCCTGGGGAGTATCTTCCAGGATCACCCCGGCATCGCGCAATAGGTCGCGAATAGCGTCCGATTGGGCAAAGTTCTTGTTGGTGCGAGCTTGCTTACGCAATTCCAGCAGGCGGTCGACCACTGCATCTCCACCGCGCCCTGCCGCGCCGGGACTAGGCGTTGTGGCGTAGTCCACCATCAGCTCGGGGTACAAATCGGGGTTTGCAATCTCCACTCCCAAGACTGCCAAATGACGAACCAAACAACGATACACGGGCAAGAGGTGTTCACTCTCCGTCTCGTCTTCAATTTTTGAGGCGTACAAAGCGCTGACATAGTCGAACAGCGCGGCCACGGCGCGCGGCGTATTGATGTCGTCGTCCATGGCGTCCATGAACTGGGTCAGCAATGAGTTGGCCATTGGGCCGTACTTGCCCGCGACATAGTGATGGCGGAAGCGCGGACGACGTTCATGCGCTGGCCGTTGAGAAGCGTAGAGCCCCGCAGGCAGGGCGGGTGGGGGCGCGCTGAGCAGCTTTTGTTCAATGATTTGCACCAGTTTCTTGATGCGCGCATAGCCTTGGGCGGCCTGTTCCAAAAGCTCCCAACTGAAAGGCAATTTGCTGCGGTAGTGCTGACTTGCAAAAAACCAACGCACCGTGTCGTGCTCATGACGTTCTAACAATGCAGGAATGCCGATGACGTTGCCCAGGCTCTTGGACATCTTCTCATTGCGCAGATCAAGATGCTCCGGATGCAGCCAGTACTTGACCCACGGGTGGCCGCACAGCGGCTCGCTTTGGGCGATCTCGTTTTCGTGGTGGGGAAATAGGTTGTCGACCCCACCTCCGTGCACATCAAAATGCGCACCAAACAAGGCGGTGCTCATGGCTGAGCACTCGATGTGCCAACCTGGACGACCGCTCTTCCACTCAGGACGAGGTACGCTCCACTGTGGCTCGCTTGGTTCAGCTGGCTTCCACAGGCTAAAATCAGCAGGATGACGCTTACGGCCGGTGTCCTCCTGCACGCGGCCACTGGCCCCGACGATTTGCGCGTCGAGCACGTTGCCAGACAGCTTGCCGTAGTTGGCAAAGGTCCCCACTTCGTACATCACCTCGCCGTCGACGACATAGGCGTGTCCCTTGTCCACCAGCTGCCCGATCATGTGGAGCTGATCATCCACGAAATCAGTCGCCCGTGTGTACGCCGCATAATCTTTGATATGCAAAAGCCGGCAGTCCTTGCGGAACGTGGCGATGTTGCGCTCGGCAAAATCGCAAGGGCCTTCATGCGCCGCGGCACGCGCGATGATGCGGTCATCGACGTCTGTGTAGTTGATGACGGACAGGACGTGATAGCCGCTGTACTCAAGGTAGCGCCGGAACAGATCCCAAAAACAGTACGTGCGAGCGTGCCCGATATGCATGGGTGCATATGTGGTAAGCCCGCACGTATAAATGCGCACGACCTGAGGATGAAGGGGCTCGAACGGCTCTTTCTTCTTGGTCAGCGTGTTGTGAACGACCAGCGCCATGGGCCCTAGTTACAACAGCTCAGTCCACTAACTCAACCGCGTGACGATCCAGCAAGATCTGTAGGAAGGATTGCACCTGTGCTTCCACGTCGGCAACGCTGGGCGCACCTTGCACCTCCAGACTCAAGATCTCAGCGATGTCGTGCACCGAGAGCTGACCGTCCAGCAAATGCCAGATAGCGCCGCCCAGCGCGTTGACGATCACCAACTCCGACCGACCATCGTCAAAGAAAGCCACACGATCGTCCTCGGGAAGGTCATGACTCACCCGAAAGGACCGCCGGAGGACGCTGCTGGACTGCACCTGCATGACGTCCCGAGCCTAGTTGACGCAGTGCTCATCGTACATTGGAGCAACTAAAGAGCGGTGATCAAGCGCTCGCTCTCGTCAATCTCTGGGGCCACACAGCTAGCGGTGCATGTGGGTGCGGCTTCAGCACAAGAGCCACCCACACACAATGCAAGGGGTTTGGATACGCCGCGATTGCCTACATGGTCGCGACCTACGGCGGCCACGCATATCCAGCCTGTGTAGTTCTGGGGTAGCAAGTTGCTCAGTTCAACGGTGTCGCCCGTGCAAGCCAAGCCGGGACTCACCAACGGAGCGTAAATGGCAGTCTGCGAGCCCCCACCATAGGTTTGGGGGGCAATGAAGCTCAAGTCACTGATCTGACCGGTACAAAGCGGATTGGGCTCGACCAATGCTGGCGGGTCTGCGTACTCGCAGCTACCCAGAGGTGGTTCAGTGATGTCTCCGGTACCGTCGCCAAAGAAGGCACTACCGGCCAAAGGCACGGGATTGAGCTGAAGGACCTTGGTGAGAGGGTCCTCGGATTGGGCATCATCACATATCCCGTCCTCGTTCCGATCGACCACGAGCGCTGCGTCTCCCGGGCGGAAGTAGATGCGTACGTTGTCGGGATCCACCATCGAGTACTTCTTGATCAGTTGGTCCGCCTCCCCATTGGTGCGATCGAGGACGAGCGCACGCAGCATCGCCTGATCCCCGGTCGAGTCACCGTCATTGAGCGTGCGCTGCCCTGCCGGGTCAAAGGCATGGGAGCACGCCACATTGGGCGCGATCCGACGATAACGCATGGTCGGAGGATCGAGCGAAAGCACCGGCGGCAGTTGATCTAGGTTGAACACCCCAGTTGCTGCTTCAGGGCTGACATTGCCTGCGTTGTCACCGACCGTGACCTGATAGCTGAGGCTGACCTTGCTGTCTTCTTGATCCACGACTTCATTGGTGACGACGCGGAGCGTGAGGACGTCACCATTCAAACTCCATCGCCCCGAGACCTTCTCATACTCAAGCTTGGTGGTTTCACCGAACGCGATGGAGAACGAATCCCAGTTGATTCCGCTGTGCTCGTCTTGGACCAAGAACGACATGCTGAACTCCTGTCCGACGATCGAACTCGTGCGTGGAGACTGCACAATCACCACAGGAGCGTCATTGTCGATGATGATCGAAAAGCCGCGCTCTGAAAGCACGCCACGACGGTTGGTGGCTTGCACGATCAACTGAGTGGCGTCCTGCGGGGGGCTCTGAAATACGGTCTCGTCGTTGAAGTCGACCTCCTCGACCCAGTACACGTCATCGGCGCCCGCCTTTTTCGTCAAGGTGAAGTCGACTCCATCGATGATGAGCAACGGATCTCCCTCGAGCTCAGCGTCTTCGTCATCTGGAAACAGCTCGTGGGGCGAGATCCTGAACTCGAACTTGTGCACGCCCGCCCCTGACAAAGCAGAGTCGGGTGCTGGCGTGAGCGCCTGGATGTTTGGTCCTCGGTCCAAGAGCACGTCGACCGTGGAGGAGGTCTTTGCCGTCCCGCTGCTGGCGGCGGCGCAGCCCACGCTGTAGACGCCCGGTTCAAGGTCATCCAAGAAAATCTCGGTCGTGTACTCTGTTGTGCTGGCGCCCGACGATACCACTTGGGACAGCACGATCTCACCGGCGTCATCGACGACCCGGGCGACGATGCTCGTGACATCGAGCGGGTGATCATCGTCAGCATCACCATCCTCGACCCGGCACGTCACCTCGACGGATTCAGTCAGCAGTGCATCTGCTTCGGGGCTGAGCACCTCCACTTCCGGTGCCGCGCCCTCCACGGGCTCGGTATCACCATCGCCTGTGGTCTGGGTGTCGGTTGAGTCCGTGTCCGTTTCATCGCTGGTGCTCTGCGTGTCCTCGGTGTCGGTCTCGTCATCCGTCGTGGAGCCGTGCTGCGTCGTGGGACCGTTGCCCCCCAGATTGCCGATGGGAGCACGACCGTCAGGGGAGCAGCCTCCGAGGCTGATCAGGCTGACGAGGGTCAGCAGAGCGCTTGTTCCGATGTGATTTCCTACCTGTACCCACGTCATGGTTCGATTCTTCGACGACTGCATAAGCTGTGATGGCCAGCATTTCAGATCTGGAGGGAGCTTGGCAAGCCTCTCCACCAAACTGGATAGATCTACACGTTTCGACCGCGCGCGTGCGGACAGCGGGCCGGGCGCCCGCGCGGATGAACCCGCTGAGCTCCACGCTGTCGCATCAGCGTCGGTGCGTGAAGGCGAGATCTACTTACACGCCGATGAACAGACGATGCGCAAAGTTGCGCTCGAGCCGGGCCCTGAGCACTTTGTCCGCGGCCGTCTCGATGTCGTACTCGACGCGACGGAACTCGAAATGTTTGCTGTCGGTGTCGTAGACGATGAAGCTGGCGCGATTGTCGTAATCACGGGGTTGGCCCACTGAGCCGATGCTCACGATGTACTTCTTGTCCGCGGCGAGGCTGAAATCGACCGGAGGCAGCTCTTCTACCGTGGATTCAGTCAGTGCAAACACCTTGCACAAATGGGAGTGACCGATGAGCGTGATGTGACCAAGCTCATCGAACAAGGGCAAACATTCGCGCGCTTGCTCGGGTGCAAAGATGTACTCGAACTCCTCCAAGCGCACTGGGCTGCCGTGACACAGGTGAACACCAAGCGGATCCAAGGTCACCTTGTAGGGCAGCTCCTTGAGCCACTTCATGTTCTCATCCGTGATCATGCGCGCATGACTGTCGAGCGCCTGTCGAGCCGCCTCGTAGTAGTACGAGTAGTCCATGCGCCCCGCTACAGCCGCGTCATGGTTGCCGAGGATGGTGTGCTTGCACAGTTTGCGGATGAGATCGCAACACTCATTGGGCGACCCGCCGTAGCCCACGGTGTCACCCAGGCAGTAGTAATTTTCGATCGCCTCCCCTTCAAGTGCCTGGAGCACGGCACTGAGGGCTTCGTAATTGGCGTGGATGTCACTAAGAACGGCGATGCGCATCGGGGGTGGCGAGAAACTGGTCTCGAGTCGAGGAGTATTGCGACGAGTCGTCAGGTTGGGCAAGCCCTATCGGCTGCTGTAGCACTGGCATCGCGTATGCTGCGACGAATCACCCGCACATGCCCGCAAAGCGGCGGCGATCGGTTGATTTTTTCGTGAGTCCTGCTTGAAGCACCTGGGTCATGGTCTCACCACAAAGTCCATTTTTTAATGTCCCGCAGAACATCATCGACCTTTCGGGCAGCCTGGTGGACTTTGTGGAAAGAGCGCTGGGCATCCGCCCAGATTTCAGCATGGAAACGCTATCACTCGTGGACCACTACGCGCTTCAGGCCCGCGCGGAGGTGGCGCACCGTCCCGAGGCGCTCGATCTCACCGCCCAGGCTTTGGGGGCGTATTTTGGCGAAGTCGTGCGGCGTAACCTGGGCGCGTTCTGGGTATTGCCTAGCCCCAATTATCACGATTGGGCCCTGTGTGGTGAAACCGCCTATATATCCATCAACCCCATCGGCGTGGGCTACGACGCGCTTTTGGGCTCCACGGACCACAGCGGGCCATCATCCCAGCTCAAATTGTCCGGGCAGGACCGCGATCAGCTGGTAAGCCGTCTGGAAAGCCTGCCCGCGCTCGGGGATGATGAGTATTTTACCCTGTGCACACGCCTGGAAGTGCTCGAAATAGCCATGGACTGCATCCGCGGCCAGGCCAGCGCCCGGGGTTACGACGAAATCACTTACAGCGCCGACGACTACGGCAGCGGGGCTGGATTCCTGTGAGGGGGCAGCGCCCCCTGCGTCGTCGGAAATGCTGCGGCTCTTTCTAACACGCAGCCCAGCCCTCCCCACGTTGCGCCGGCTTGCAAGCGACACGCCCCACGTCGCAGCTGACCCCACTTCAAAACTCGGCGGCTTGTTCCGGCTGGGCAAAGGTCAAGCTGCCTGAGCCAGCGAGCGTGCCTTGGTCGAGTTGGAAATGGCCCCAGAAGTCGCGCGCTGAGTAACCAATGGCGGTGCCCTGGACTCGTACGCTGCGTTGTTCACCTGGATCGAGCCAACTGAACGGGTACCGATTGAGCATCACGATGAGTGGCTGGTCGGTGGAGTTGCGCAACAGCACCTCATCAGGCGCTAATAGTTCTTGCGGGGGCTGTCCGGGCTTGAGAGGAGCCGCTGCGGGCGCTTGCAATGTTGGGCGCGGCAACTGAGGGTCGCCGGGTGCCTTGAGGCCAAGTGCTTCCACCCACGCCTGCGTGGGCAACAGGTGCGAGTCGCGCGGAGGCAGCTCACCCGGTTTGTAGATGGGGAGCCAAGGAGGAATGCGCTGTTGATCAAGCTCCAACCGGGGTTCCTGAACGTAGCCCAAGAGCTCGAACAAGAACCCACCCCCATCCCGCCAGCGCACGGCCAAACGCAGCGGTAGTTGACCCTCCGGGCACAGCTCCTCAGTGCCGCTGACGCGCACCATACCCAAGAGCACTTCGCACAAGAGCGGCGCCGCGTAGGCCAGATCGCCCAGAGCGGTCGTCTCCATCTCCGCGGTTCCGAGCACCGTCTCGATTTCTCGACGCGCGACGCTGCGCCCCGCCTTCACGATGGGCTCAAGCTCGCGCGCGGTCGCCGGCAAAAATGGCAGCCGATCCACGCGGCGTTCGGACAATAAAGTCGGTAGCGTGCCGGGCAACAGCGGCCTGTAGCTGCGCCCGTCGGGCCATACGATGACAGCTCCAATGCGGTCGGCACGCAGCCGGAGCTCCGTGCCTTCTGGTAGACTGAACACACCACTGGAAAGGACGATGCGCAGCCGTGCTGCTTGCTCGGGGGTCTCGCGCAGCAATTCAAACGTCAGTTGGGGCCACGCTTGGACTTTGGCTCCGTCGACGACCAGATGGGGCTGGCTGAGCGACCACACGAAGCGTCCGTGGGCGCGGTAGCCCGCCCCGTGTGCGCCGCGCAGGAGCGTGTCTTCGCTCAGCGGCTCACGGCTAGGCATCGGAATGGGCTCGGGGCGCGGAACAATGGGCGTGGCGGTGGAGGAGAGCGCCCCTGCGCTCAAGCTCCCGTTCTCGGGAAACCGAGGTTTGTCGCCGAGCGGCTCGGGCAGGATGCTCGCGTTGGGGCTCGGTTCGTCCAAAAGTGCCGTGCCCGTCTCGCCGCGTTTGACCGAGTTGTCGCTGCGTTGTCCCGACTCGCACGCCCAACACAGCGCAGGGAGCGCGAGGTAGACGAGTCGCGGACGAAGCAGTCGTGACGTCGAGAGAAGGGCCATCGTAGAGACTTTGCACAGCGCGCGACAGATGCGCCCTGCCGCTCGTAGCGTCTATGGCTACGTCGCGCTGTGGTCAAGCCCAGTCGCGGGGTGCGAGCTGTGGGTGTAAAGCACCGCGTCCTCGCCGTTGCTGTAGTAACGCGCTCGGGTGCCGTACGCTTTGAATCCAGCCTGTTCATACAGCGCTCGCGCCGCATGATTACCCGCGCGCACCTCCAGAAATGTGCGGCGCGACCCGGATTGCGCGGCCATCTGCAGCGCCTGCTCGAGCAGGGCGGCCCCGACCCCGCGTCGGCGATGTCCTGGGTCTACACCAATGTCTACGACTTCGGCTTCATCACCCAAGAGCCACAACAGGAGGAACCCGACGACCATGAAGTCATCGTCCTGCGCAATGAGCAAGCGCGCATGCTCGAGGCTGCGCTGTTGCGCAGCGTTCAACGTAAGCCCACAGTTGCGCGCCAACTCATCCAAGCGCTGGTCCTGGGCAGAGGTCGCGATCCCTATCAACACGTGGTGTTCCCTCAAGCGGCGCGGCGCTTCACCAATCGTCCGTTGAGCAAGCGGTACAGGATCTTACAGCTCTCAAAGCTGCTGCCGCCCATGGCATCGAGGACCTCACCGACCGTCTTGTTGCCGTCAACGATGGCAAGGGCGCGTTTTTCCTCGGAGCGCAGCTCCTGATGGTCCGAGAGCGTCTCGATGTACAGCTCATCGCGGAACAGCACGTCATCAAAATCAAAGCTGTCTTCGATGAGGCGCCACTCGTCCACACGACGAAAGCCTTCCATCACCAAGCCCGCCGTGCGCAAGCCAAGCTGCGCTGGGGCGCGGTCTTCATCGCGCAGTACTGCACTGCCTTGCGTAAAACGGAAGCGCCCTTTGCGCCAACGCACCACCTCGTACACAAGCTCTGCTGTTTGCTGGCGAAGCGCACTGCTTAGGGTGTCGGCGGAGATGATGTCTTCCGTCACCAAAAAATCCCCCAGGCGTTGTTCAGCATTGCGCGCGATAGTGATGTAACGCTCGAGGTCAGCGCGTTTGAGGGCCTGCGTGTCCACTAGATAGCGTCCCAACAAGAACTCGGTCGGCAGGCCCTTCTGTTCCGCGAAGTCCAAGTTCCCTTCGCTCAAGTGCAGGGTGACGCGCACCTTGCCCTGACTCAGCCCCAAGGCGCCCGTCTTGCGCTGGGCCTCGAGCAGCTGCAAAATTTCGGCGATGGAAATGGCTGCCAGATCACCGGACAAGATCTCGCGCTCGTCTGCGTTGAGATTGGCCTCAGCAAGGGCGTGCGCTAGCTCCGAGGTGACTTCTGGTGAAAGGCCCTGGGCCAATGCATACGAGAGCTCCACGCGGTCCGGGATGGGGCCAGAGGACGGCGTCATGTGGTCGACCAGGAGCTGAGAGATGCGCTCTGATACGCGCAAGATGGCCTGACCATGAGTGGTCTTGTCTCCCCAACTCTCACGACTGGGGAACGTATCTTCTTCAGCATCCGCGGGGGTGGCTCCCGACGTCGCTCGCTTGGACAGCGCGCTCTCGATCACCGCGATCAAGCCGCGCGCGTCGAAGGGCTTGGTGATGGCGTCGAGCGCGCCCGTCTGTTGAACGAACTTGCCGCGGATGCGATCACCCTTGGCGCTCATGAGCACGACGGGGACGTTTTGATTGCGCTCCCGCAGAGCCATGCACAGCTGGTAGCCGTTCATGCGCGGCATGACGAAATCGACCAGCATTAAGTCGGGCTTTTCTTGAGCTACCTTTTGAATCGCCTCAATGCCGTCGCTGGCTGAGCTGGGAATGAAGTTGTGACGAGCCAAGATGCCACTGACCACCTTGCGTATGGTGGCACTGTCATCGACGATCAAGATTCGGGCGCTCATGGCAAATAGTCGTGGCCACTACGCCCTGACTCATTCCCGATACTGACGAATCCCCGCCAGGACGGCAAGCAAACATCGCGATGCCGGCGCTTTGCTCTGCTCGAAAACTTCGCATGGGAGCGTCGCGCCCCCCGCTCCCCCCGTCCCAGGTTGATTTTCGCGAAGCACGAGGGGATTTTGAGCAACGTTCAGCAAACCCGGCCGACACTATGAGATTTTGATGAATGAGGCCTCCGCGCAGCCCAGCGCGCTTTTTGTGCGGTGACGATTTGGAGGGAGCCCACTGCTAAGAGCAAAGCATGGATGACATCGACGGCCTGGGCATCATCGTTTCGTTTCTGATTTCTGGACTCGGGTTTGTCTTCTTCTCGTACGGAAGAAAAATGCAGAGACCGCCCCAGATAGCTGGCGGTCTGCTGTTGATGGTATTCCCCTACTTCGTCAGCAGCGTCCTGGGCATGTTGATCATCGCTGCTCTCATCACAGCAGCGATCAGTATCGCCGCAAAGATGGGCTGGTAAGTGGCTAGGATAGGGGGGCCGGCGTAGGCGGCCGCTCAAGGGCCGCCGTTGCCATGTCACCCCCCGGTGTGAGTGCAGTGTTAGCTCTCGCTCTTGACGACTTGAACGTGCACTTCTGACAATTGCTCGTTGGTGACCGCCGTGGGTGCGTCGCTCATCAGGTCAACGGCTTTTTGGGTCTTGGGGAAGGCGATCACGTCGCGTAAACTCTCGCGTCCGGCCAGCAGCATCGTCAAACGGTCGAGACCGAGCGCGATGCCACCGTGCGGGGGCGCGCCAAATTTGAGGGCTTCGAGCAAGAACCCAAACTTGCGCGTTGCCTCTTCGTCGTCGATGCCGAGCGCGTTGAACACCTTCTTCTGCACGTCGGGCTTGTGCAAGCGGATGGATCCGCCGGCGATCTCGAAGCCGTTGAGCACCAAGTCGTAGCGGTAACACAGCACCTTGCCCGGATCTTTGTCGATGAGATCGATGCAGTCATCATGGGGACGGGTGAAGGCGTGGTGGGCGGCGGCCCATTGCTTCTTGTCGGAGTCGTACTCGAACAAGGGCGGGTCCACGACCCACAAGAAGTTCCACTGCCCGCCGGGACCCGACTCAGGAATGAATCCCAACTTCTTGCCCAAATAGATGCGCAAGTTGGCCATCACGGTGTGCACGAGCTGCTCTTTGCCACTCTGGAAGATGATGAGATCACCATCCTTGGCGCCGCAGGCGCGGTTGATGGCCTCACGCAGCTCAGGCGTCATCATCTTGTTGAGTGGGGACTGAGTCCAGCTGCCGTCCGCGGCCATTTTGGCGCGCGCCAGGCCTCCGGCGCCCATGCTCTTGGCGATCTTCTCCAGTTCGTCGCCGTCCTTGCGGCTGAGGTTGGCCTCCTCGGGCACCACCATCACCTTGATGATCTCTTCAGGCAGGTCCTTGCGATACGTGCCATCTTCGAACTTCTTGGCGATGGGTTCCCAAAAGGGTACTCCGCCACCTTTATGGGCGACGACTAGATCGGTGATGTCATAGTGCTTCATCCCGAAGCGCAAATCGGGCTTGTCGTTGCCGTAGTCGCGCATCGATTCTTCGAACTTCATGCGCGGGAACTTGGGTGCGCCGTCGGGGCCGCCGGGATAAAGCGCGGCCAGATCGATGCCCGCCGCTTCTTTCCAAATGGCGCCTACCAGCCCCTCGATCAAACCAAACAAATCATCCTGGTTGATGAAGCTGGCCTCGATATCTATTTGGGTGAACTCAGGTTGGCGATCCAAGCGTGAGTCCTCGTCACGGAAGCAACGCACGATCTGAAAGTAGCGCTCAAAACCGGCGCACATCAGCAATTGCTTGAACAACTGCGGGCTCTCCGCCAGCGCGTAAAATTTCCCTTCATGAATGCGGCTGGGCACCAAGAAGTTGCGCGCCCCGCCGGGCGTGTATTTGACCAAAAAGGGCGTCTCCACTTCGGTCGCGCCTTGCGAAGACAGGTAGTTGCGCGTCGCCTGACAGATCCTGTGACGGGTGCGCAGCGCCTGTTGCAGGGGGGCACGACGCAGGTCGAGGTAGCGGTATTGAAGCCGCACTTCTTCACGCGTATCGGTGCGCTCACTGATTTCAAAAGGTGGTGTCTCGGCCCTGTTGAAGACCTCAATCTCGAGCACTTCCACTTCGATCTCACCGGTCGGCAAATCGGGGTTGGCGGCGCTCACCAACTTGCCCTCTTTTTTGCTGAACTGTTCGCCGCGGTTTTTGACCTTACCGCGCACGCCAATCACCCATTCACTGCGCAGTGCTTCGGCCGCGCTGTGCGCTGTGGGTGAAGCCTCCGGATCAAACACGATTTGTGTCACACCGTCGCGGTCCCTCAGATCGACGAAGATCAAGTTGCCATGATCGCGGCGGTTGGCCACCCAACCAAACAGGACTACTTCGTGTCCGTCGTGGGACAGGCGCAGGGCGCCGCAGTTGTGGGTGCGCTTCAATTCGTCGATAAATCGGGCCATGGGGCGTGGCTTGTAGCGCGGGGCCCTGGCCCACTCAACAACGCTTGGTTCAAGGGGAATGGGCGCGAAAAACGCCGATAAACTGACGAAAACTTTGCCAAAAAGCCGGGCTGTGAAAGGGCTGAGCCAGTGAAAGGTGTGTCCCGCTCTGCGCGCCCCCAGTCGGCGCCGACCCTCGCCCGCGTCTTGGCTTTTGCATTTCCGCTGCTCGGCGCGGTGACCCTCGTGCAAGATCGGGCCGTGTTGCGCAGCGATCAGGCGCTGCTCGCCGCGCTCGATCAAGCCGAGGCATGGTCAGGGGGTCTCACTACGCTGCTTGGTCGCTGGTGCTTGGGCCTGCCCCTGGGTAACTTGAGCTTTCGTCTGGCACTGCCGTGCGTGTTGGGTGCGGGGCTCGTGGGGCTGGCCTGTTTCGAGTTGGCCTACGCCTTGTTCCGCGCTCAAGGAGGTAAAAGTCGGCTTGATCCGTGGCTGGCCTGGGGCGCGTCATTGGTGGGCGCGCTCAATCTCCCTGCGATCAGTGAGGGCACCGTGGCCGGCGGGGCCACGCTGGGCCCAGCCTTGGGTCTGTTTGGTTGCGCGCGCCTGGTGGATAAGCGGGCGAGGCACGATCTACCCTCCACGTTGGGTTACGCCTTCGTGTGGGGCGGGTTGCTCTGTGAGAGTGTGTACGTCGCATTGCTCATGCTGCTTTCGGCGGCATTTTTGTGGCCCGAGCGGGCAGAACCGGGGCACGATCCAGCGATCTCATCCAATCACGTCAGTTGGTGGCGTTGGCCCGCGGCATCCGGCGTCGCCCTGCTGGCCGCTTTCGCCGTTGCGGTAGCTAATGGTTGGTTCGCTGATGGCTGGGCAGTGGGGCAGTCGCTCTCCAAGAGCTTCGTGCCCGGACGCCCCTGGGCGTGGGTGGAGGCGCTGGGCTGGTTGTGGTGCTTGGGCGCTGCATTCGCGACGGTCTTTGCCCTGCGCGATAGGCGCCCCTTGTATGTGATGGGATTGCTGGCGCTGGCGGACTGGCTCATTCCTGCGGCGAGCGACCTGGGTTGGGTGAATGCGGCATCACGCAGCGCAGGGCGCACCGACGTGCACCTGCTGGCGCTGGGCTATTTGGCGGCCGGGGGCGCGCTGGGGCTGCGGACGTTTGGTGAGACCGCGCAAGCGCTAGGTTTGCTTGGTGCCCGGCAGCTGTCCACACTGTTGTCCGTGGTGGCAGTTGCGGGTGGCCTTGCCGCCAGTGAAGACGCCCTCATGACGC
>JACZCW010109094.1_pt1 | contig 12972 bp, 10 predicted proteins | sample 8641861 | NCBI WGS metagenome assembly JACZCW01 (sample SAMN15324607, study PRJNA640507) | soil metagenome | isolation source: intercropping sugarcane | place: China: Luxin town, Laibin City, Guangxi Province | collected 2019-07-25 | depth 10cm m | reverse complement strand
GGTCCGCCGAACCCCCCCGTGTCGCGCACGACCAGCATCCATTCCGTTTCAAAGAGCAGCTGATCAGCAAGGAAGCTCTTGGTCGAGAACACCACCTGAGACAGGCGCTTGAAGTCGTAAATTCCGTCAATGCGGGCCACTGTCCGGAGCGTACCTTGAGGCGGAATGGCAGCATGAAGAGTGATGCTCTGCGCCCCGTGGACCACTTTGGTCATATCTGCGCCCGCTGGTTCCACGAGCGGCGCCAGAGCGGGATAAGAAGGCACGACAGCAAACGACGGCATGACCCTTGGACCGCGACCCTCGTACAGGTAGTCCAAATCGTTTTCGGTGCATCCGATCCCGAGCGCGTAGAGGATCGTAGTCTTGAAATCATACTCGAAAGAAAACGGTGCCGTTTCGTAGCCAACGGCACTGAGGTCCAGGGTCATGAGTGCGCCTCTACCCCGATGACCCAATGGGCGTCAAATTCCGGCGACGGGCCAGGTTGGGCTCGGGGTTCTTGGCTCAGAGATCGAAATGGACCTTAAAGTTCAGCGTTGAGGTGACGATGAAATTCCAGCCTGCCACGGTGGATTGATCATTAAAGGGCGTGAATTTCCGCGGTTCAAACCAAACCCCCCCCGCCCGAACGCTCAGTCCGAGTGCGAGCGCTCGAGTGAGCCCGATATCGGCCCCCAAAAAGCCGCGGGCGATGAACCCCTGATTGCGCAAGAGCGAGCCGGGTTCACCGATGCGTACCGCGCCGTTCTCATCGAGAGGCGGCGAATAATAGCGTTCGCTGAGGAGCGCGAAGCCCACGTCGCCTCCCAAATAAGGGATGACGCGACCAGGGTGAGGTGCGCCCTGCATGGTCCGCCACGGGAAGAATCGTCCCTCGATACTGAGTGTGTAGTAGTCGCGCGATAGCTCGCGATCGGAGTCGCTCGCGTCGTCCGATAGTGAGGGCTCGGCAGTAGGCCAAAAGCCCAGGTCACCGCCCAAGCCGACCGCCCACCTCTCGTGGAAATGAAAGAGCCCAGAAAAGTGGAACAGGAACGTTCCGTCACCGCGCACGCAATCCGCGGTCGAGCAAACTTGTGCCCAAGGCATCGCCAGCCAGCCCAAACCCAATTCTGCTTCTGTACTCTTCGTGCGCGATCCCGGCTGCGCTTGTTGAGCATGGGCGAAGCAGGGGCTCAGGCTGACGATTGAGCAGGCCAAAGCGCATCCAAACCAACGGCGACGCCTCAAGCGCCGGCTACTTCGTTGCACCGGACGACGCAACCTATGCAGGAGTTGTCGGTCCTCGGACGCTGTGGCCTTCACTTGCGCAACTTATGCCAGAGAGCGTCGCGCGGCGCAAAACACTTGTTCAGCGGGTTTGCCCAGGGGATTCGGAAGATCCATCAAGATTACGCCGCGCGTCCGGCGATCGCGCGCTGTTTTGACTTCGCAGGGGATACTCGCTACCCGTCGCTCTCCGAGTTTCCGCCTGAATTGGACCCGGCACAGATGGCGTCAAAACCAAAAAAGCAGTCAAAGGCTTCCCCCAAAGCTCCGGGCACTCAGGAGGCGTTGGGCATTGAGGAGGCCGTGGGCACTTCCGAGGAGTTGGCCGGGCGGAGCGGCGGCTACCATGTGACTTTGCCCACCTTCGAGGGCCCCCTGGACCTGCTGTTGCACCTCATTCAACAGCACCAACTCGATATTTTCGATATCCCGATCTCATTCATCAGCGCCAAGTACGTCGAGTACATCATGCTGATGCAGCAGCTCAACATCGACTTGGCGAGCGAATATTTGGTCATGGCGGCCACGCTGGCGCACATCAAATCAAAGATGCTGCTGCCCAAGCCTCCTGTAGATCAGGACGACGACGCCATGGAAGAGCTCGACCCGCGGGGCGAACTGGTGCGGCGTCTGCTGGAGTACCAAAAATACAAGCATGCGGCTGAGCAGCTCGAGCAAAAGCCGGTGCTGGGTCGCGATATCTTCATTCGAGGCGCTCCTGCGCCGAGCGTGGATGGTCAGGCCGCATTGGCTCCTATCAGCGTCTTCAAACTATTTGACGCTTTTCAGCGGTTGTTGTCTCACGCCAAACAGACGGCGGAGCACCTCATCGATGTCGACCGGATTTCGATCTCCGAGCGCATTCTGCAGCTGACAGATCGTTTGCGGGGCAAAGGCCTGGTGCTGTTTGTCGATCTTTTTGACGAGGATGCGACACGCCCCGACCTCATCGTCACCTTCCTGGCGCTCTTGGAAATGACCCGCTTGCGCATGATGCAGGTGGTTCAGGAGTCACCACTTGCACCCATCTTGGTAGAACTGACCCTCGCCGATGAGCATGACGAGATCCTGCGCAAGGATCTGGGTGGGGCGGATCCGCTGACGGAGTTCCGCAGGGACGATATCCGCCACGGACCAGACAGCGACCTCGCTCGTCTCTCGACGCAGGGCGACGACGGATCATCGGATCCTGATGCGCTGGAAGAGGACAAACAGGTGCGCATCCCGTTCCCTGAGATGGACGAACAGGACGCCGACGAACTCCTGGACTTTGGGCTGGATGATGAACTGGCAGCAGATCACCCGTCATCGAGGTGAGAGGACTGAAATCTAGATTATGGCGAAAAAGAAGCGACCATTGGCGCGCCGCCCGCGACCAACGTCGGGTGCAGCATCCTCCAACCTCAAGTCCGTCGCAGTGACGGACGGGCCCCCGTCCGATGACGTGGCGGACGAGGCATCAGCAGATGTTGTGAATGTCGAGGCGGTGGACACCGCTGCTCTCGATGAAGTCATGGTCGACGAGCCCGGTGACGAGGCCCCTGAACCAACCGAGCAAGTTGAAACCGATGGGGATTCGGACGCCGATGAAGCCGGCGCGGACGAGCCCGCACCCGAGCAGAGGGATAGCGGCTCTACCCAGGAGCAAGGGCAAGATACGCTGGAGCGCGATGAGATCGCCCTGGACGATGCGCTGGGCGATCCGAATGAGGAAGACGACGTCTACACCGGACCGACGTTGGTGGAAGATGGGCCCTCCCTCAATGAGGGGGAGATTGAGAACATCGAGGCGTATCTTAAAGGCCTTGTGGAGGCCATTTTGTTCTCGTCGGATAAGCCGCAGACGGCCAAGGATGTGGCGCGCGCTGCACGTTTGGACAAGGGTCGAGTCCAGGAACTCATCGATCAACTCATCAGCGACACGCAAGACCGAGGCGTGCGTTTGGTGGCTGTGGCTGATGGTTACGCATTTAGGACCAACCCGGTGTACTCAGCGTACGTACGCGAATTCTTGGCGCAACGTCCCGTTCGCCTGAGCCGCGCCCAGTTAGAGACGCTGGCCATCATCGCGTATCGCCAGCCCCTCACGCGACCCGAAGTGGATGACATTCGTGGTGTCGACTCGGGCGCAGTCATCAAGCTGCTGTTGGAGCGCGACCTGATCCGCGTGCTTGGGAAAAAGGACGAGCCGGGACGGCCCATGATTTACGGAACGACGAGTCAGTTTCTCGAGTTGTTCAGCCTCAGTTCGCTCCGTGATCTGCCCACACTGCGTGAGTTTACTGAGTTGAGTGATGATTCGCGTGCCAAATTTGAACTCGAGGTCGGCGAGCCGGCCCCGCAGGGTCCCATCGATTTCGCAGGGTATGATGCCTTTGTCGAGGGTGAAGGGCCGTCCGTTTCTGCTACCGGGTCGAGCGGCGAGCAGTCGGACATGGAGGAGACCGCTTCGGAGTCGGAGTTGGAAGAACAGCACTCTCGTGCGTCTGAAACCAGCGACGACGAAACCGACGACCCGCCGGGCTCTGGACCCCCGGACAGTGACGAAAAGATCGAAGCTGAGGACGGCGGGGAGTTCGGCGACGACGATCTCGACAGCGCAGCTTCTCAGGACGATCCAGACGATGAAACGTACGTCCCCCCCGCATCAGCCGCGGACGAGGAAGAGTTTCCCGATGATGAGGACGACGACGACGATTCTGAGGACGACGACGACGAGGACGACGACGACGACGACGACGACGATTGAATCGCGCCCGCTCCCCGCGCTTGGCTCAGCTGCAACAACTGGGTGTGGTGAAGTTTGGTGGGGAAGCATTGCTCCGCTTCCCAGTCGACCACCAGGTTGACGTCCACATCCAAGCGGGTGGCGAGATCGCTCATGGTGAGGCCCAATTGCGCGCGGAGCTGCGTGATTTGTGCGCCTGTCATGGCCTGCAGTCTACTTGCTGAGGGGGGCCGCGTCGATTTGAGGCAACGAGCGCGCCTGAGTGGCCGATGAAGGCGGCATGAACGCACGCACACCCCCGGCGCCGCTCGGCTGGCCACTCTCCTTCGTCCTGGTTCTGAGCATTTGGGGCGCATTTGCCTGCAGTTCCGGCCTGGAGCAAGCCGGCACCCACTGGCAGCTTTGGGACGAGAGTGGTGAGGAGCTGCGCCGTTTACCCGCGGTGGCCCGCCTGCATCTGCGGGGTGTTCGTCAGGTCGCGCTGGAGGACTTTTGGATGGTCCAAGGGGAGGTGAGCGCGGCAACTGGCAAAAAGTTGGCGGCACGTGATGTGCCCGCGGCCGTGTCCGGCAAACGTCTGCCGCTGTCTGTGTGGACCGCTGGAGATGAGATTGTTCTCGCTCCGGGTACGCCGCTCGAGGCGGGGGGCGTGTACACGCTGATTGCCTTGGGCGTGGGGGCTTTTGCGGAGTTGCGAGCGGCGGATGAGCCCAGCGAAATTTGGACGCGCTGGGGAGGGGGCGCGGTGCGGTCTGGGGCACGCATCGCTTATTGCAGGATGAACAACCTCCCAGTTGTGGAGTTTGCTTCGGACCCAGTCGAGCAGAATGACCCAGTCGGGCACGGCGGAATGGGTGGAGCCGGCGCATGGTCGCAAGATCCGGCTGTGGAACGGGGATTGCCGGGCGGCCTATTTGCAACTGGGTGCATCAGCGTCCCGGCCACGGACGTAGCGGGCGGCGCATTCATTCCGCCACCCAGCATAGACAACCATGCATTAGACCCCCAGGCAGTCTGGGTACAGAAGGAGTTGAGCCACGACCGCGAGCTATCCTGGGAAGATCAGCCACTTGGGCAGGGTTGCGCAGGGGCATGGGGCGCGCAGGTGTGTCCACGAGGGGCGGCTCTTTTGGTGACCAACGCTTCGCGGCGCAATGCTGCGCTCGAGATTTTTGACGGCACCGTTCAAGTTGGACGGGTGGCGCTGTCGGCTTCAGTCTCATCCGCTCGCCTTGGACCGGTGCAGCCCGGTACCGATTACACGCTGCGCGGGGTAGTTTTTGATGAGAACGACGTGGAACAACATCGAGTGTGGTCGGGAACGGTGCGCACGGGTCCTGGACAAGCACAGTTCGTGATCACAGAGGTCATGGCAGATCCAACTGGCCCCGAGCCTCAAGGTGAATGGATCGAGCTACAAAACGTGGGAACCATTGTTGGCTCGCTGAGTGGCTTTTCCATAGGCGACGAGTCGGGGTGGAGTGCGTTGCCCGACGTGGCGCTTGCACCGGGACAATTTGGCTTGATCGTGCGTCGAGATTTCGCAATCAGCGTGCCAACTCCTGCCGCCACGGCCGTCCCGTTGTGGGTTGAAGAACTGGGCGGCAATGGTCTGCGCAACTCGGGAGAACTGGTGCAGTTGCGCGGGCCAGACGGGTCCATGCAGAGCACGATGCTGGCTAAAAAGACCCCCGAGGGGATCTCCTTGGCTCGCAACGTGCCTTGGGCACCCGACGAGATGGGCTCGTTTGCCAGTCACGGTGCGCCGGGCGCCTCACCCGGTGCGGACAATGAGTTTTGAACTGGCTCAGCTGCCGGACAAGGTCATACTGCTCACGCGAAACGATGGAGAAGCGGTGGACGTCTTGAGGTCGAGATCCGTGCCCACAAGATCGATATCCTGGAGCATTTTATCTAGGTTAGAGCTGATGGTGACTTCACTGACTGGATGAACGATGCGTCCATCTTCAATCCAAAATCCGCCCGCCCCGCGCGAAAAATCGCCGGTGACGGCGTTGAAGCCAAACCCCATCATTTCTGTGACCAACAGGCCCCGCGCAGTGCGTTCGATCATCGACTGGGGGCTGGTCTGGCCAGCCTTGAGAATGAAGTTGGAGGTGCTCGCGCCGATCGAGCCGCCGCTCCGGGAAGCGCTGGCAGTAGGTTTCAGGTTGAGTTTTCTGGCCGAGTAGCAGTCCAGTAGGTACGTCTTGAGCACTCCCGCTTCTACGACTGCGTTCAATTGCGAGCGCAAGCCTTCCCCGTCGAAGGGTCGCGACCCCGGTGCACGCGCGATGAGTGGATCATCGATGATGTGAATCAACTCACTGGCGACTTTGGTTTCTAATCGATCCAAAAGATAGCTCGATTTGCGCCACAGCGCGCCACCCACGATGGTTCCGGCAAACGTGCCCAAGATCGAGCGCGCCGCGTCCGGATCAAAAATGACCGCCACCTCGCCGGTCTCCACCTTCTTGGACCCCAGCTTGGCGAGCGTACGGCGCGCGGCCTCTTGCCCAACGAACTCCTCGCTCTCCAGGTCTGCTTGATGACGCTTAGCGGTCCAATAGTAGCCGCGCCGTTTCTTGCCACCCGCGTCCTCCACCACGGGGACGGTACTGAGCGAGGCGTAGGATCCGCGTACTGCTCCTGCAAAGCCGCCCGACAACACCATGGCGCGCGTGGAGGTGGTGCGCGAAAAGGTGGCGCCTTCGCTCAGCTGAATGCGAGCATCTGCGGCGAGCGAGGCTGCCTCGCAGGCAATAGCGCGCGCCAGAGCTTGTTCTGCGTCGATGCTGCCGACGGCATCATCATAGAGATCGAGTTCAGGATGAGGGGGCGAGCAAATGAGCTCCGGCTCGGCGGGACCCATGAGGCTGTCCGGCTCGCTCAAATCGGCGAGTTCAATGGCGTCGCGTACCAACAGGGCGAGCCCAGCTTCGCTCATGTCGCTCGTCGACGTCATGGCGAGCCGCCCGTGACGCAAAACGCGCAACGAAACTCCGCGTTGGCCTGCTTCTTCCACCAACTCCGCCTTGCCGAGTCGGACTTTGGCGCTCAATTCCCAACTGGATCCGACACTTGCTTCGGCTACTTCTGCGTCTTGCCGGGCGGCCTTGACCACGCGGCTCGCAATTTCTAAGAGTTCATCCCTTTCGTCTCGCATGAGTCATGCGTAGCACGACCCGCATTCTAGCTGTACATTGACGCACGATGGACCCACAGAACCTGACAAAAGTCCTGCGAGAGCTAGCTGATGGGAAAATGTCGGTCGAGGTCGCGCTCGGGCGATTGCGACAGCTGCCTTTCAGTGACCTGGGGTATGCCCGTGTCGACCACCATCGCGCGCTGCGCGTCGGTTATCCTGAGGTGATCTTTGGTGAAAACAAGAGTGCAGCGCAGATCGTCGGCATCGCACGCGAAGTGATCGCGGCTGAACAAGATCTTTTGGTCACCCGTGTCGCGACGGACAAGGCCGAAGCCGTAAGGCGTGAGCTGCCTGAGCTGCTTCATTCCGAAGTGGGTCGGACCTTGTCGCTCCGACAAGGTGAGAAGTCACCGCGCTTGAGCGCGCCGGTTGCCGTAGTCGCGGCCGGCACCAGCGATGTGAATGTGGCCGAGGAAGCGGTGGAGACGCTGCAATTGTTTGGTGAGCGAGTGGAGCGAGTCTACGACGTTGGAGTTGCGGGCCGGCACCGTCTCTTCGTGCGCATGACTGTCATCGAGCGAGCCTCGGCCATCATTTGTTTGGCAGGAATGGAAGGCGCGCTGCCCTCAGTGCTCGGCGGATTGGTGCGCTGTCCTATTGTGGCTGTGCCGACTTCTGTCGGGTACGGGACGAGTTTGCACGGCTTCACGGCCCTGTTCGCCATGCTCACTGGCTGTGCGTCGGGCGTGTCGGTGGTCAACATCGACAATGGATTTGGTGCAGCCATGACCGTATTGCGCATGACGCACTTGGTGTCCGATGAGCGCGGCGACAGCCGCGGGGGACGAACGTGAGGATCAGCGCATGACGGCGCAGGATTTCAAGCCCCACGGGCATGCTCATGGAGAGCACGGGCATGCTCACGGAGAGCACGGGCATGCTCACGGAGAACATCGTAGCCCTCACGACTTCGGGTTCAGCCCAGGAGGGCCCGGCTCCAATGGTGCGCCTTTGGCGCGGGGTGCCGGGCGGGGAAAGGTGCTGTTTCTGCAACTCCAAAGCGGAATTGCCGGCGACATGACCATCGCGGCGCTGCTCGACTTGGGGGTGCCCGCCTCGGTGGTGAGTGACACAGTGGAAGCATTAGGATTCGATGACGTGAACCTGGTGGTGCGTCGCGGCTACGCGGGGGCCATCACCTGCACGCATTTCGATGTGCAGTCGTCGGCGCATCATCCCGAGCGTAGCTACGCGGACATCGTCCAGCTCATCAGCACATCCTCGTTGGATCAGGCGGTCAAGGCCTTGGCGCTCCGCATCTTTGAGCGTCTGGGCCATGCGGAGGCCCAAGTGCACGGCATCCCGCTTGCGTCCGTGCACTTTCACGAAGTAGGAGCAGTGGACTCCATCGTCGACATCTGCGGCGCCGCCGCGGCTGTGTGTTATTTGGGGGCTCAGGTTTGCGCTAGTCCAGTCGCGGTGGGCACGGGTTTCGTAGAGTGCCGGCACGGTGTGCTGCCTCTGCCCGCTCCCGCGACCGCTCTGTGTCTGCTGGGCGTACCTACGGTGCCATCAGGGCTCAGCACCGAGCTCGTTACGCCCACCGGTGCCGCCATCCTCTCCACGCTGACGACCGAATTTGCCGATTGGCCTGCCATGGTTCCTGAGCGCGTTGGCTACGGTGCAGGAACCAAGCGGCTGGTGGATCGACCAAATGTGGTCCGGGCGATCTTGGGAACCAAGCATGAACAAGCCGGTGACTCTACGCATGTCCTGTTGGAAGCCAACTTGGACGATATGTCGGGTGAGTGGGCTGCACATGCACTCGCGCGGGTGATGCAGGCTGGTGCGCTCGATGTGTGGATTGTGCCGGCGACCATGAAAAAGGGGCGTCCGGGCATGATTTTCTGCGCGCTGACTGAGTTAGCCGCAGCAGGTCAGGTAGCTCAGATCATTCTCCGCGAGACCACGAGCTTGGGGGTGCGTCAGACGCTGGTCAGTCGCGTTGAGCTGCCGCGTCAAATGCTCAGCGTGGACACTGAGTTTGGCTCAGTGCGGATCAAGGTGCGTGATGCACAGCAAGGCGAGCTACCGCGTTTCAAACCCGAGATGGACGACTGCATTCGGATCGCGCAAGTCACGGGGCTACCCCTGCCCGAAGTCGTCGCGCGCGTCACTGCCGCTGTCGCGGCGCGGTGGTCTGCCCCTGACACCTGATTTGCGTGCGGCGGATGGTCAGCTTCGCCGCTGAGTGTTCACGGACTGTTCGGCGCTGGAGCTTGGAGTTCAAGTGATGGCGAGGCACCAGGGACCGGCACGAAGGCGAGTGCAATGCCCAAAACGGCCAGCATGGCGACGTAGTGAGCCGGCGCTTGGGGATCGCTTTTGAGCCAAAGGGTGAGCATGACCGGCGTCAGACCCCCAAATAGCGCGTAAGCCACGTTGTAAGAGAACGACAAGCCGGAAAAGCGCAAAGCAGCGGGGAAGGCCCGCACCAGCACCGACGGGATAGCCCCCACTGTTCCCACGAAGAACCCCGCTAGAGCGTATCTTATGAGCAGGTCGCCTGCTGAACACGGCAAGTGACTGTAGAAGAGATAGTTGGCCCCCAGTAGCCCAGCATTTCCCATCGCCAGGGTGAGTTTACTGCCCAAACGATCGGCGGCGATCCCAAATAATACGCACCCCAACGTGAGCGCGATGATGGCAAGGCTATTGGCCTGCAACGACAGCGCAGGAGGGACCGCGAACTGCTTTTGCAGATAGGTGGGCGTAAACAAGATCACGACTACGATGGCCGCGGACAACACCCAGGTCAATAACATACAGAGCACAACTGCCCCCGCATGCTGCTTGAGAATGGTCTTGAGCGGCAGCTCTTCCGCCAAGCGCTTGTGCGCCTGCATCTCCTTAAAAACGGGCGTTTCTTCCAAAAACCGTCGCAAATAGATGGCAAATAGCCCAAACACTCCACCCAGCAAAAACGGAATGCGCCACGCGTAACTGGTGACTTGCTCTGGAGTAAAGACTTGGTTGATCGCGGTGGCAATCAAGGAGCCGAGCAAGATGCCCGACGTGAGCCCGGCGGTCAGGGTGCCTACGGCAAAGCCAGTGTGCCGACTGGGGACATGTTCAGACACGAACACCCACGCGCCAGGCACCTCACCACCGATGGCTGCGCCCTGCAGGATGCGCATCAACAACAACAAGAGCGGGGCGAAGAGCCCAATGCTTTGGTAGGTGGGGAGCAAGCCCATGGCCAGCGTGGGCAATGCCATCAGCACGATACTGAAGGTGAACATGCGCTTGCGGCCGAGCAAATCGCCGAAGTGCGCAATGACGATGCCCCCGAGAGGGCGCGCCAAATAGCCAGCCGCAAAGATGCCAAATGTTTGCAGCAATCGCAGCCAATCCGGAATATCCGCGGGAAAGAACAGCGTGCCGATGGTGACTGCAAAAAAAACGTAGACGACGAAATCGTAAAATTCGAGTGCACCGCCCAAAGCGGCGAGACATAACGTGCGGATGTCGCGTCGATCGAGGTTGCGATGAGCTGAGCTGTCCATGGGCAAGTGGGCTTGGTCAGTGCGGCGCCAAACTGGCGCGTGCCATGCCCTGATTTTTATCGCCTGGCAATGCCTACACCCGGCTCAACTCCCGTTCAGGGACGCATCAGTCGATGCCCTTCGGCTTCCCAGGCCAGCACTCCCCCTTCGAGGAAGGCCACGGGGAGACCTTTTTGTGCGAGCAGGGTGGCCTTTTCTTCTGCTTGCTTACCGCCGCGACAGTACAAGAGCGCAGGGGCCGCGAGCATGGCGAGCTCAGCGAGACGTGATTCCAACTCCGCGGCCGGGAAGCTGACCGCACCGTCGATGTGGGTGCGCGCATAAACTTCAGGTTCGCGGATGTCTACTGGGGTGACCTGTCCGGCCTTGATCAATGCGACGGCCTCTTGCACCGATATGGCGCCGGCCGCGCGAGGTAGAAACGGCTCGAGCAAGGCGCGGATCTGTGCCTTTTTCATCGCCCCCTGGGCGGCGTCCACAGGACGCCCTTGGTGAAAAACTACATAGGTAGGTACGCTTTGTACGCGCAGCATCTGGGCCAGGCGTGGCGATTTGTCGACGTCCACTTGCAGGATCTTTGCCTTGCCGGACAGGTCCTGACTGAGCGCTAACAATTCCGGGGCCACGAGTTTGCACGGCCCACACCATTCGGCACCAAATTCGACGAGGACGGGGATGTCGCTCCGTAGGACCTCTGCCTCGAAATTTTGCTCTGAAACAACCGGCAATGTGCTCATCGGTCATCAGATAAGTCCGATTGCCAGCGACAGCAAGGGGGCTGCTCGGCTCCAATCAAGAGGCGGTGCGGCGAGGGCGTCGTTGAAACAAGTAGCTGGTGAGCGTTTCCGTAAGAAATATGGCGCACGTACCGGCGACCACCAGAAACGGAACGGTGATCACCGACCCCCGCACCAGCTCGGCCCCAACGCTGCCGTGGGGGATCAACCCAGAAACCCGAAAGCACGTGAGCAAGGCTTCTACTCCCACGACTTCGATCCAGGTTCCAGCCAAACACGCCACGATAGCACCCCGCGCGAGACTCTTGCGCGCGGTCCACGCAGCGCCGGAGCTACCTAGTGACAAGGCTCCTAGCAAGCTAGGGTCCATTCCTCCTGCTGGTCGCGCACCCCAGCGTGCGATGGAGATGGCTTGGCTGATGCCCACCACGACCCCGATGGCTACCACGACCGGAAGGTTGAGTCCCCGGGCCAAAAGTGGGACCCCAAAAACGGGCAAGAGCAGTCCACGCGTCTGGACCAAGAGGTTGCTGACGCCGTGGCCGCTCAACCAATAGATAGCCATGCGGGCCAGAACTGGACCCAGCGTCATGGCCAATCCCGTAGCTATGAGTGTTGCAAACAGAGTCGACAATCCCAGCATTAACTCTCCACCTTTCGACTACCGTCGCCGAGCACTGCGTCCGAGAGCAATTGCAGCACCAAGGTCAAGACGCCCAGGGACAGACTCACGGTCATGAGCATGGACCAGTCTCCGTCGGTGTACGCCGTCAATAACAGTGGACTCACCCCGCCCAGCCCTGACGTCAGCTCCAGACACATCACCCAGGTGAAGGCTGGTGCGACCGCCATGGGCAGCAGTGTTGGAACTGCCGGGGCAATCCAACGTCCCACGGCCAGGACGCGCGAGAGTCGCCCGCGACGACGCAACAAGTGATGGGTACGCCAATCCAAGCGATCACTCAGCTCGCGCTGCAGTATGAACGCCCCCAGTGCCGAACCGCTGAAAACTGCGATGGCTAGGAGCGACTGCCATGATCCCTGTGGGGGTCGCAGCGTCCAGGCAGAGGCAAGCACCAGCCCTGCTGTGAGCGCTAAACGCAAGCCGATGCGCTCAATGCGGTAAGCGCGTGCGCCGAGCAGGATGACGAGGATGGCGCTGGAAAGCAGCGGCCCCACCACCACCAATCCCAACAAACACGCCCCCAGCAAGCGACTGGACACCGCCCACCGAGACACCAGCTGATCCGTTTGGCCACTGTGGTCAAAGCGACTGAACTCCCGCACCGTGCGGATCAGCCAACGGGCATATTCTGTTTGAACTACTCGTCCTATCCCGCGCTCAATTGCCGTAAGTTGGGTCCATTGCGGGCCCCATTCGTCCCAGTAAACCCGCACCCGCGTGACCTCACGTTGGGCCGTAGCAACGGTCGCCTGGGCTTCGATCTGGAAATTCTCGCCCGTGGCATGGGCGATGTAACGCAAGAGTCGCCGGCAACGCTCTACGTCTTCTTCGTCTGT
>JACZCW010235074.1_pt1 | contig 13027 bp, 8 predicted proteins | sample 8641861 | NCBI WGS metagenome assembly JACZCW01 (sample SAMN15324607, study PRJNA640507) | soil metagenome | isolation source: intercropping sugarcane | place: China: Luxin town, Laibin City, Guangxi Province | collected 2019-07-25 | depth 10cm m | reverse complement strand
GGACGCGCAGCCCGGTCGCGCGGTCATCGCCATCGGCGGCGGCGTGCTGTTCATCCTCTGCATGCTGTTCATCGCGCCGAAACTGCTGGCGCCGCTCGAACGCGCCGCGCAGCGCCGGGGCAGGGCGGGCGTGCTGGTGCTGGGGCTGTGCTTTGGCGCCTTCCTGCTGTCAGCGTGGGCGGCAGACCGCGTCGGCCTGCATTCGGTGTTCGGCGGCTTCCTGCTGGGCGCCGTGATGCCGCGTGGCCTGATCGCGAACCAATTGCGCCGGCTGCTGGAACCGCCTGCCGTCATCGTGCTGGTGCCGGTGTTCTTCTGTTATTCGGGCCTCAACACCCAGCTCGGGCTGGTGCTCGACCCGGCGCTTGCCGTAGTTACGGTGGCCGTTCTCGCAGCCTCCATCCTCACCAAGTTCGGCGCCTGCTGGGCCGCGGCGCGGCTCACCGGCCAGGACAATGCGACGGCGCTGGCGGTGGGTGCGCTGATGAACACCCGCGGGCTGATGGAACTGATCATCATCAACATCGGCCTGCAGCGCGGCATCATCCAGCCCCCGCTGTTCTCGATCCTGGTGCTGATGACGCTGGTGACCACGTTCATGGCCACGCCGCTGCTCGACTGGTTCGGGCGCCGCAAAGCCGAGCCGGGTCCGCTCAGCCCACATCCACAAAGCCGTTGATCGACAGCCGGCCCGCCACCGGATCGGGCGGCGGCACGCGGGCATTGTCGATGCAGGCCGAGTGCAGGCAATTGCGCCGGTACACCACCAGCCGGTTGAACACGCCATCGACGCGGCCGATCTGTTCGAACAGCGCCGTATCGCCATTGATGTAGCCCGCCGCGGGTGCATCCGGGCCGTGGCTCTGCTCGTCCAGGCAACGGAAATAGGCTTCACGACGCGTGCTGTCGATGAACTCATGGCCGGTCTGGCGATGGCGATAGAAGGCGGTGCCGCCCCAGTCGCCCCGAAACAGGTAATGCACCGTGGCCAGTCCGTTGGTGGCCACCGAGTCGATGTGCGGAATGCGCTGCAGGAACACCAGTTGTTCCGGCGGCAGGCTCACCAGCGAGTAGTGCGCCATCTGCAGGCTGAGCGATCCAGGCGCAAGGCCGAACTCCGGCAGCAGCGGCTTCAAGAAATCCAGCAGCATCTGCCGATAGGAAAGTGGCGCCCGCGTGCGCACGCCGGGAAACATCGCGCCCTGCGGCACGAAGGGGCTGCTGGAAACCCTGCGCACCAGCTGCTGCGGTTCGGCGGCGAAGTCATCGACGACGAGCACGGTCGCGCGCTCCGCGCCCATCACCAGCCGCTGGATGCGAGGCGCGGTCATCGCGTGCCAGCCGCCGCGCGCCTGTCTATTTGCGCACGCGCGCCCAAACGTCTTCGCTCGCCCGACAATGCCGGTTGAGGAACTCCTGGTGCGAAGGCATTGCGGCCACTGCCGGCGTGAGCCCGCCGCGGATCGAGGCGAGCAGGTGGCGCAGGTCCGCATCGGACATGGCTCGCGGCACCGGATGATGACTCACCGGCTCGATGCCCTGGCCCAGCATCACATGCGTCCAGGAATCGATCCGGAACAGTTCATCCTCGCCCTGCCAGGCATGCGCGCGATCACGGAAAATCTCCAGGCGTCTGGTCAGCGAATCCGGCAGCGACATCGCGCGCAGGTCGCGCCACATGGGCTCATCACGCTGGTTGGCGTGGTAGTGCAGGATGATGAAGTCGCGCACATGCTCCATCTCCCGGCGCGATTCTTCGTTGTACTGATCGATCAGCGACTGGCTGAGCATGTTGGGGAACAGCCGCACCAGCCGCACCACGCCGCTCATGATCAGGTGGATGCTGGTGGATTCCAGCGGCTCGATGAAGCCGCTGGCCAGGCCCAGCGCCACGACGTTGCGGTTCCAGGCCTTGAGCCGGCGACCAGTACGCAGTCGCAGCAGCCACGGATCCCGGACGGTCTGGCCCTCGCATTCCGCCACCAGGCGCGCCGCTGCCTCGTCGTCGGAAAGATGCGCGCTGGAATACACACGTCCATTGCCGGCGCGATGCTGTAGCGCGATGTGCCAGCGCCAGCCTGCTTCATTGGCGATGGCGCGCGTGTAGGGCACCGGCGGGCCGGCAAGTGTGGTCTGCGTGGCCACCGCGCGATCGCAGGGCAGCCAGTGACGCCAGTCTTCGAAGCCCGTCTGCAGCGTCTGCTCGATGAGCAGGCCGCGAAAACCGGTGCAGTCGACGAACAGGTCGCCTTCCACCACCGTTCCTGAAACCATCTCCAGCCCCGTGACGTGGCCGGTCTGCGGATGCTGGCGCACCTGCTGGATGCGACCCTCGATACGGCGCACACCTCGCCCTTCGCTGATGCGTCGCAGGTAGCGCGCGTAAAGCGCGGCATCCATGTGATAAGCGTAGTTGACCTCGGGCTGCGTGCCCAGCCCGAAACGCTGCTCGCGCGCCGCCAGGGTTTCCAGGCAGAAATCCCCGAGTTCCGATTGCATGCCGCGCGCGCGGCTCTCCATCCAGAAGTGATGGAAGGGACAGGCCCAGGTGCCCTGCCCGGTGATGCCGAAGGGATGGAAGTAGTTCTCGCCCGGCCGCCGCCAGTTCTCGAAGGAAATGCCGAGCTTGAACGCGCCGGCCACCTCGCGCATGAACTCGCGCTCATCGATCTGCATCAGGCGATGGAAGGCGCGGATCGGTGGAACGGTGGATTCACCGACGCCTACCGTGCCGATCTCCTCGGATTCGACCAGCGTGATGTCCACCAGGCCATGCAGCTGGTGCGACAGTGCGCAGGCCGCGATCCAGCCTGCCGTGCCGCCGCCAGCGATTACCACCTTGCGGATGCGGCCATCATTCATCTCGGGCTTGTCCACGGATCACCCTCAGCGGTTGAGTTTGTCGATCAGCATGGCGCGCAGGCGCCGTGCCTGGATTTCGTCAATCGGTCCCAGCAGACCACGGGCCTGTTGGGGCAGGTGCTCGCCGGCGTGGCTGGCCGGGCCGAACACGTAGTAGTCGAATACCTGTTTCCACGCCTGCTTTTCCCGCTCGGGCCGGTCGCGGATGGTCCACAGCGCGTGATAAAGCGCGTGCATGGGCGTGGGTATGAAAGCCGGCATGCTGTTCCACCAGTAGTTCACCAGGATGTTGAATGGCTCAAGGCCTTCGATCTGGTGCAGCCACATGCTGGGAATGAACATGGCATCGCCGGCTTCGAGTTCGACGCTGCGCGCCGCCGCCAGTGCCTCGCGCAGGCGCGGAAAGCGCTCCAGGTCCGGCTGCGCGAAATCCGCCACGCTCACGGCCTGGCCGCCGGGTGTGGGCTCCAGCGGGCCGAGATAGACATTGGCCATCTGCTCCGGCGGCAGCAGCGTGAAGCGCCGCCGGCCCACTGCCACGCAGGCGATGTTGCTGGGCGCGTCGTAGTGCAGGCTTGCGATGGTGCGGTTGCCGATCCAGATGGCCGGCGGCGCGTGCACGCCGTGACTGTCGAAATCCAGATCATTGGCGCTTCTGAAGCCAGGCAGGATCACGTCGACCGGCGTGGAAGCCAGATACCAGGTTGGCGGCGCGGCATCGCCGGAATGCGCGAGGATCTCTTCCAGCAGCGCATCGAGCGGCCCGCGCTTGAACTCCGTGTTGAGCGCGGTGAAGTCCTGGTTGTAGAACGGCCGTCCGGCCACTTCGGGGCCGCCGTGGGAATACTGCACCGGCTTGCCGTTGTAATGCGCCAGCAGGTTGCCCATCGCTTCCCTCGCACCCTTGCGGCCGGCTTGCACCAGCGGCCAGTCGTGCACCAGGCCGCGCAGCACCACCGGTTCGTTGCCCGTCAGCAGCTCGGCCAGTGGCAGGGCATCGGGGCGGCAGTCCTCGCGCTCGCGGATGGCCGCGGTCTGCCGGTGCATGATTCAGCCGGCGCGCGCGCTGGCCGCGGCGCCGGTCTCTTCGCGCAGCCGGTGCTGCTTCTCGGCGATCAGCCGGCGCATGTTGTACATCGAAGCCAGCACCAGGTAGATGCCCTCGAGAAAACCCTGCTGGTGCAGGGCGTGCAGCGCGGCGGCATCGAGCGCAGCCAGCCGTTCGCGGTCGATGCCATGCAGCCCGGTGAGGTTGGCGCCGTGCTCCGCGTCGAAACGCACCTCGACGCTCATGGGCTGGATGAGATCATGCGCGGCGAGCGCCGCATAAAACGCCTTGCCGCCTTCCACGCCATCGCGGATGCCGCGCAGGATGGTGCTGATGTGTTGCAGGTAGGGAGTGTGCCCGCCGCCGGGCAGGAACACGGCCTCGCCTTCGCTGAAGCTCACCGCCGGGTGATCCAGATCCACGTGGATGACCGGTTCACGGCGCGCTTCGCCATCCACCCACTGCTCCTGGAAGCCGATCAGGAATGGCCCCTTGGCCACGTAGCCCGGCAGGTACGCCGCGTTCCAGCGCCCGTTCTGCAGATACAGGTTTTCGTGCCGGTCGAAGCCGAGCAGGGCGACGGCGCTGTATTCGCCGCTGGTGGCGTCCTTGTGGAAGAAGATCGGGTATTCGCGTTGCAGTTCGGCGAACTCGGTGGGAAAGGCGGGCACCGTGCCGGCGGCATTGCCCGCCCCCGGGCCGAAGCCTGTGATGACGCGCAGATCCTTGTGCGCGACGTTGTTGAGCAACTCGTGGCGGGGCATCGGAATACCAGGATGAGGGTCGGGAGAGAATACTCCCGGAGAACCTTGTACGCGCCTGCAAAAAGGCCGCCGCCCGGAAGGACGGCGGCCCTGCCATGCCGCCAGCTCAGAACTTGTAGTTCACGCTCAATGCGTAACGCGGGTTCTGGTCGAGCACCTTGACCACCTGTTCGACGGTGCGGCTGTGCCAGCGCACGTCCTCGCCCGTCAGGTTGATGGCCTCGGCGCCCACCGTCCAGTGCTCGCCCAAGGCGTAGCGGACGCTTACGTCGAGCTGGTCATAGGCCTCGACGTAGTACGGGTTGGTGTTCGAGCCATTCTGGTTGTTGGCGATCAGGTACTTGTCGCGCCAGTTCCAGGCCACGCGCGCGGTCCAGTTGTACTTCTCGTACATGAGCACGGCGTTCGCCGTATCGCTCAAGCCCAGCAGTGCGAACTGGTTGATGCCGGGAGCCGCGTCGTCCACGTTGCCGATGTTGCCCTGGACGATGGTGTAGTTGGCCGAGACGCCAAATCCCGTGTCGCCGAAGAAGTACTGACCGCCCAGTTCCCAGCCATGGATCTTGGCCTTGTTCAGGTTGACCGGTCGGTTGACGTTGTAGGTGTACAGCGGATCGCTGGCGTTACCTGCCACGTCATACGCCGTGGCGATGGCCTGCCACTGGGTATCGCCGCCCGTGTAGGCCCCCAGGCCACCAGTGCCAGGATTGCGGATCATCGCAGTGGTGGTGAACAGCGCCGGATTGTTGAGCGAACACCAGCTCGCCGGGTTGTTGCCGGCATTGGTGACCTGCGTGGTGCAGGCCGCGCTGGCGAGGAAGGCCCGCGCTGCCTGCGCGTCCGGGCCCGAGGTCGGGTCGGTCAGACCATACAACGTGTCCTGCTCCACGGTGTTGCCCGTGAAGTTGTCGACGCGCTTGTTCCAGAACGTCGCCGAAATATAGCTGGAAGGCGCGAAATACCATTCCAGCGCCAGGTCGAGGTTGTCGGACTGCAGGGGCAGCAGCGCCGGGTTCTTCGAATCGGCCGAGGCGCGGTTGGTGTCGGCCACCAGCACCGAGCCCGTCGGATTCTTCGGATCCGGGCCGGCATACAGGTCGTTGTAGGACGGCCGCGCGATGGTCTGGCTGAAGGAAGCACGCGCCTTGAGCTCGGGACGCAGGTTGATGCTGAAGTCCATGCTGGGCAGCACGTTGTTGTACTTGTTCGTCTCCTTGAACGGCGCCAGCGTCGTGGAACGCAGCAGCGTGAAGTCGTTGTCATCCTGCCAGACCACCGCCTGCGGAAGGGCGATGGCCGACTGCGAGACCAGGTCGGTCTCCTCGTAGCGCACGCCGATCACGAGGTTGGTGGGCATGCCGCCCACTTCGCCATCCATCTGGAACTGCACGTAGGCCGCATCGGTCTTTTCGACGATGCGGTTGTTGTTCGCCAGCGAGGGGTTGTAGGTCAGGGGCACGCCATAGACCTGGGATCCCCAGGCTGCCAGCTCGCTGGCATTGCCGCGCCATGCACTGGCCGGAATTCCCGCCGTGTCGAAATCATTGAACAGGCCGGTGATGCTCACTGGCTTGAGCAGCGCCACCATGCCCGACTCGTTGCCGACCTGGGTGGTGCCCCAGTCGCCCAGCGCGGCATAGGAGTCGCTGCTGAGCAGGCGGTTCATGATCACCTTGGAGGAGTCGATGCCGAACTGGAAGCGGCCGCTGTCGAAGGTCAGCTCGCCATCGAGCTTGCCCTGCCTGACTTCGGTGGTCTGCTTGGTCATCCAGATGCGGCGCACCTGCGAGCCCAGCTGGCCACCGGGGAAGTCCGGGTTCACGACGCCGCCGGTTCCCGCGAGCGCCGCGGCCTCGTTGGGGTACCAGGTGCGCGCGGCGATGGGCAGGCCGCTGTTGAAGGTGAATTCCTGCGCCCAGTTGCCACCGCAGGTCGGACCGCTGCAGGCGTTGGGCAGAGTGTCGTTCGGGTCAGGCGTCGCGGTGTTCGGCCGCGTATTCGCATTGGTGCCGGCGAAGCTGAAGAAGGTAGCGCTGGCGCCGGTGATCGGATCATTCGGCAGGCTGCGGCTCTTGGAGTCGTGCCCGTCGAAGGTGAACGACAGCCTGTCGTTCATCTTCCACACGGTGTTCAGGCCCACCGAACCCAGCTTGAACTCCTGCATGTTGCGCTGCTGTTCGTAGCCGAAGTCCTTGGAGCCGGTGACCTCGCGCAGGTACACCGGCGTGGCCACCGCACCCGTCGTATCGAAGCGGATGTTGGTGAAGCCGCCGCCGCGGTTCAGCCACTGCGTCTGCTCGCCACGATCCTCGGTGAGCTTGTTGGTGGAGTAGGTGTAGTCGAGCGTGAACTGCCACGCGTCGGTGGGTGCGAACTGCAACACGGCCTGGCCATTGATGCGCTCGCGGTTGAAGTCCGAGAAGGCATAGCGCAGGTCATTGGGCAGTGCGAACAGCGCGCCATTGGCCGGCGCGTTGTCGATCTTGGTGTCGGAGCGGAACGCGCCGTTGATGTTCGCGGGGTTCGGGTCGGCGTTCCAGGTGAAGATGTTCCACTGGTTTTCCGTGGCCTGTACGTCGCCGCCCTTGCGCTTCTGGTAGCTGCCGGAGAGCCCCACGCCCCAGGTCTTTTCCGGATTGGCGTAGCTGAAGATGCCGGAGACTTCGGGCGTGACGTCCGTGCCGAAAGGCTGGGATTCATCCATTACCGCCTTGGCGCCGGCGCTGGCGACCAGACCGTCACGATCGAACGGCCGGGCAGTGTGGATATCGAGCGTTGCGCCGATGCCACCGGTAGGCGAGCTGGCGCGGCCGGTCTTGTAAACCGTGATGCCGCTGATCGCCTCGGAGGCCAGCTGCGCGAAGTTGAAACCGCGGGTGCCGGCACCGGTGCCGCCGGTGACCGTGTCGCCGTTGGAGTAGCCATCGGCACCCGGAATCTGGCGACCGTTCAGGGTCACCATGTTGTTGTCGGGGCCGAAGCCGCGCGCCGTGACCTGCGCGCCTTCACCATTGCGGCGCTCGATCGAAATGCCGGTGATGCGCTGCATGGATTCGGCGAGATTGGTGTCGGGGAACTTGCCGATGTCTTCGGCACTGATCGCATCGACCACGCCGCTGGCGTCGCGCTTGATGTCCATGGACTGCTGCAACGAACCGCGCAGTCCGGTGATGATCACTTCCTCGAGTTCCGGTTGCGTGGCATCGGCCGCGTACACGGGGTTGAGGAACAGCGTGCCGCCGACGATGGTGAACAACGCCTGCGGTCCGAGTCGCCGGAACTTATCCCGAGCGGCGCGCTGCCGGCTCACGAATTCATGGTTCAGGACGCTGCACTTGAGATCGGTCATGCGAGATTCCCCTTTCAGATGACAAGTCGCCGACGGTTGTTTGTTCTCGACAGTTGAGCGATATAGGGTTGCGGACAAAGAGTTGTCAAGAAATTTGCTAACGCTACCATGCGTGGCTTGTAGACAACATGCAGCGATAGACAAGTGAAGATGGCGACGTGAGGCCGGATTTGTCCTACAAAATTGCATCCATCGCGCAGGCAGAGGATCGGAACATGACAAAAAAGAAAGAAATTCCTCCCCAGTCTGGGAGCGCTAACATCGGCTTCACAATGCGTAATGCGGGTCTTGCCTGCGTTGCCGTCGCTGCGCTCGCGGGCTGCGCGCGGCAACCTGCGGCAAACACGGACGCCGCAACGGCGTGGCCCTCGCCGACATGGCCGCTGCCTGCAGATCCGGCCATCGAAAAGCGCGTCCAGGAACTACTTTCGGCGATGACGCTGGAGGAAAAAGTGGGTCAGGTGATCCAGGGTGACATCTCCACCGTGACACCCGACGACGTGCGGCAATACCACCTGGGATCGGTGCTCAATGGCGGTGGATCGGCTCCCGGCAACGACGAGTTCGCCGAACCCGCAAAGTGGCTGGCGCTGGCCGACGCCTTTTACGCGGCGTCCACTGATCGCAGCAATGGCCGCAGCGGCATTCCGGTGATCTGGGGCACCGATGCCATGCATGGCCACAGCAACATCATCGGCACCACACTGTTCCCGCACAACATTGGGCTGGGTGCCGCTCACGATCCGGCCCTGATGCGGCGCATAGCGGCAGCTACTGCCGAGCAGGTGCGCATCACGGGCTTCGACTGGACGTTCGCGCCGACGGTCACCGTGCCGCAGGATGATCGCTGGGGACGAACCTACGAGGGTTATTCAGAAGATCCCGCCGTGGTGGCTTCCTATGCGGGCGTGTTCGTGCGAGGCCTGCAGGGCGATCCTGGTGCGGCGGATTTTCTCGGTCCCACGCATGTGATTTCGTCGGTGAAGCATTTCATCGCCGATGGCGGCACCGAGAACGGCACGGACCAGGGCGATGCGAAAATCAGTGAGCAGGTGCTGCGCGACGTGCATGCCGCGGGTTATCCGCCCGCCATCGAAGCCGGTGTGCAGACCATCATGGCCTCGTACTCCAGCTGGAACGGCGTCAAGAATCACGGCAACCGCTATCTGCTTACCGATGTGCTCAAGGGCCGCATGCACTTCGGTGGCTTCGTGGTGGGCGACTGGAACGGCCATGGGCAGATTCCGGGCTGCAAGCCCGACAACTGCGCGGCGGCGATCAACGCCGGACTCGACATGTACATGGCGCCGGACAGCTGGAAGGGCCTTTACACCAACCTGCTGGCGCAGGTGAAGGACGGCACGGTACCGATGGCGCGCCTCGACGATGCGGTGAGCCGCATCCTGCGCGTGAAACTGCGCGCCGGGCTGTTCGAAGCGGGCCCGCCATCGAAGCGGCCGCTGGCCGGCGAATTCGACCGCCTGTGGTCCGAAGACACGCGAGCGCTGGCACGCGAAGCCGTCCGCAAGTCGCTGGTGCTGCTGAAGAACGAGAATGGCCTGCTGCCGCTGGATCCGCACAGCCATGTGCTGGTCACGGGCGATGGCGCCGACAACCTCGGCAAGCAGAACGGCGGCTGGACCATTACCTGGCAGGGCACGGGCCTCGACAACAGCCGCTTCCCGCATGGCACTTCAATCTGGCAGGGAATCCGCAGCGCCGTCACGGCTGCCGGCGGCACGGCCGAGCTCTCGCCCACTGGCAGCTTTCGCCGCAAGCCGGATGTGGCCATCGTGGTGTTCGGCGAAGAGCCTTATGCCGAGATGCTGGGCGACCGCAAGGTGCTGGCGCTGCCCATCGCGCAGAATGCGCACCTGGGCATCCTGCGCAAGCTGCAGGAGCAGGGCATTCCCGTCGTGAGCGTGCTGCTGTCCGGACGCCCGCTGTGGATGAACCGCGAGCTGAATGCTTCGCGCGCCTTCGTCGCGGCCTGGTTGCCTGGCACCGAGGGCGCCGGCGTTGCCGACCTGCTGTTCCGCGCGCCCGCGGGCAGTGCGCCGCGCGACTTCACGGGCACGCTGTCCTATTCGTGGCCGCGCGATGCCAGCGGCAAGCCGCTGAATGCTGGGCAACCGGATTATTCGCCACTGTTTGCGCTGGGTTACGGCCTGAGTTACGCGAAGGGCGGCAGCGTGCCGGCCTTGCCGGAGGATGCGGGCGTACCCGATGCGTTGATCAACGCCGGGTTCTTCCTCGAAGGCGGCAATGCCATTGCGCCCTGGCAGCTGCGCGCAGAAGGCGGTGCCGCGCTGCGTGATGAGCCAGTGTCCGACGGTGTGCAGCAGGTCGGGCGGCGCTTCGTCTCGCGCGGCGGGGCAGTGCGAATCGGCCTGCGCGGCGAGACGCCGCTGGATGTGCAGCGCGAAGCCAATGGCGATGTGTTGCTGATGCTGCGGCTGCGCAGTGGCGGCACGGTTCCCGACGATCTGTGGATGTCGATGGCCTGTGGCGAAGGATGCGCCGGCAAGCTGCGTCTGGGCCCGCAGCTGCGCAAATTGCCGCGGGGCGAGTGGCAGACAGTTGGCGTACCGCTGAAATGCTTCCAGGCAGCGGGTGCGGACATGTCGCGAATCACCGAGCCAATGGCCTTGGGATCCGACTCGCCTTTCGACCTCGCGCTGGCGCGCGTGCAGCTCGGCACCAACCCGCCGGTGACGCTCGCCTGTCCGTGAGGCAGCCGCGCGTCAGCTTTCGCGCAACGGCGCGACTGAATCGCGCTCGACCAGCTCGTAGGCCAGGACCTGGTCCACGGCTTCGCGCGCCTTGCCTTCGCGGTGCCGGATCTCGCGCAGCAGCAGATTGATGGCGGCATCGGCCATGGCGGCGACGGGCTGGCGGATGGTGGTGAGCTCGGGCCACACCCGGGTTGCCGCGGAGGTGTCGTCGAAGCCGACCACCGACAGGTCGCGCGGCACGTCCAGCCCGCGCCGGTGCGCCACCGAGATCACGGCCGCGGCCATGTCATCGTTGCAGGCGAAGATGGCGCTGGGAGGACGGCGCATGCCCAGCAGCCTCTCGGCCGCGTTCAGGCCCGAGCGGTAAGTGAAATAACCCGACTGCGACAGGTCCGGATCAGGTTCGAGGCCCGACTCCTGCAGCGCGGCGCGAAAGCCCCCCTGCCGATGCGTGCTGGCATTCTGCTTGGGATCGCCGCGGATGAAACCGATGCGGCGGTGTCCGCGCGCGATCAGGTACAGCGTGATCTCGCGCGCGGCGCCGAAGTCGTCCACGCACACGCGTGAAATGCCCTGCAGGGCCGGGCCGGAAGCCAGCGCCACCGTCGGTACGCCAGCGCGCATCAGCTCCGACAGGACGACCTCGGATTCGCACATCGGCGATGGCAGGATGACTCCCGAGACACTGCGCGCCAGCGCCCGCGCCGCGGTGCGTTCCGCGGCCACGTCGTACTCATCCCAGGCATCGATCACCAGCTGCGCGGTGGTGCGCGCCGCGCTGCGCAGGGCGCCCACCAGCAGCTCGCTGAGATAAGAAGCGCTGGGGTTGGTGTAGATCAGCGCAATGCGCGCGTCGCGCGCGGCAGCCAGCGAGCTGGCGGCAAGGTTCGGCGTATAGGCCAGCTTGCGCACGGCGCGCAGCACGCGCTGGCGCGTGGCTTCGCGCACGCTGCTGTGGCCGTTGATCACGCGCGACACGGTCATCGGCGAAACCTTGGCCGAGGCCGCCACATCGGCGATGGTGGCCACACGGCTCTTGCGTCGGCCGGTTCTTTTGGTCCGTTTGCTCAAGCCCGCAATCTAACATTCCGCGCTATCCTCGGGCATCCCGCCGCCCCGAGGTATTCGCGCCATGTGCGCCCGCTACATGACACCGGAAGAGGTCGCACTGGAACGCCAGTTCGACGTCACTGGCCCCCGCGGCGCCGCCTGGCTGCGCCAGGTGTTCAATGTGGCGCCGTCGATGACGGTGCCGGCAATTCGCTGGCATGAGGGGCGGCGCGAGCTGGTGGGGATGCGTTGGGGCCTGATTCCCGCCTTCGCGAAAGGCGTGCCCGGGGCTTACAGCACCGTCAATGCACGCGTGGAAACCTGCCGCACGTCCCCCGCTTTCCGTGAGGCGTGGAAGCGCGGCCAGCGTTGCCTGGTGCCCGCCACTGGATTCTACGAGTGGCAGGCCGTGGCCAGCGACAAGCAGCCGTGGTTCATCGGTTGCGCGGACCAGCCGGTGTTTGCCTTCGCTGGTCTGTGGGACAGCAGCACGCCCGAAGGCCGCGAACCCATCCTGAGCTGCACCATCATCACGCTGCCGGCTTCGCCGATGATGGCGGACATCCACAATTCCAGGCAGCGTGAACCGGCCATCCTCAAGCGCGAGCAGTGGCAGTGCTGGCTCAATGGATCGGCGGATGAAGCCTGGGAATGCCTGCAGTCCTATCCCGACGAACTGCGCAGTGCCTGGCCGGTATCCACGCGCGTGAACAGTCCGCGCAACAACGATGCGGCGTTGATCGAACGCGTGGCGGCGGCGCCATCGCTGTTCTAGCGTCGATCATCGTCCTGATCGATCAGGGAGGTACGGAGGCGGCAGGCGGCTTGCGCACCGGCACGGGCACATTGCACAGGTCGATGTGACCGGCGGGTCGCTTGTAGAAATCATCCACGCGATTGCGTCGCGCCTCGGTGGCATCGCGGAAGCTCTGCATGTCGGTGCGCAGCACCTGCAGCGGCGTGCGTTCGGCCTCGGGCACTTCACTGGCGAGACGGATGGCTTCGATCAGCGTGCGGTCGGCGGGATTCTCATAGAAGCCCAGCGGCGGCGGACCGCGCCGCAAGGTGCTGAGCAGTTCCATGCCCTGCAGCACGCGTCCCACCAGCGTGATGTTGTCGTCGAGCTGGCGCGGCGACTGGCCGATCACCACATACAGTTCGGCGCCGATGCTGCTGTCCGGGGCGTTGCTGGGGCCGGCGCCGACGCTGCCGTAGCAAT
>JACZCW010039616.1_pt1 | contig 13153 bp, 12 predicted proteins | sample 8641861 | NCBI WGS metagenome assembly JACZCW01 (sample SAMN15324607, study PRJNA640507) | soil metagenome | isolation source: intercropping sugarcane | place: China: Luxin town, Laibin City, Guangxi Province | collected 2019-07-25 | depth 10cm m | reverse complement strand
GCTCTTGAACACTTCACCGATTTTACCGGGGGTGATGGTGAGCACGAAGCCCGACAGAAAGATCAAGAACGAATCAAATTTGGGAACGGAAGTGATCCCCAACTTGGACAGGTAGTACTCCCACTTGAGAAACCTGAGCACATAGTTGAACGACGCCAAGGCCAGAGCAGCCCCAAAAGTCCACCATCGAAACGTTTGTAGCGCCTGCGCCAGGGTGCGATAGCCAGTCCAGGCGACAAAGCCCCCGTACACGAGCACGGCCAGCAGCATGGCAATCAAAAAACGTCGAACGTTGGGATTCACGGGTGGAGGTCTGGGTGAAGGCTCGCCGGCCCTGGCTCCCATGCTCGAGCCCGTTTCACAAGTGGTTTTTCAGCGACCCGCTTTCTGCTAGGGAGCGAGGGTGAGCGAAAGCGATATCGACCAGCTCGATCATCTGAGGAAGAGCGCGGAGGGGCTGCGGCAAGAGCTTGCAAAGGTCATCGTCGGGCAACAGAGCGTGGTCGAAGAGCTACTGATCTCCGTGTTCGCGGGGGGTCACGCGCTGCTTGTGGGGGTGCCTGGTCTAGCCAAGACGCTGCTCGTATCCAGTTTGGCCAGCTGCTTGGACTTGTCCTTTGGTCGGGTCCAATTCACCCCCGACCTGTTGCCCGCCGACATCACGGGTACAGACGTCCTGCACGAGCTGGATAAAGACGGACGACGTGTTTACCAAACGGAGTTCATGCGTGGTCCTATCTTTGCCAATGTGGTGCTGGCAGATGAGATCAACCGCACACCGCCTAAAACACAAGCTGCACTGCTTCAAGCGATGCAGGAGGGGCACGTAACTGTGGGCGGCAGGACCCACCCGTTGCCGCAACCGTTTCAAGTGCTGGCTACGCGCAACCCCATCGAACAAGAGGGCACCTATCCGCTGCCCGAGGCGCAGCTCGATCGCTTTCTGATGGAGATAAACATCGGCTATCCCAGCGAAGCGGATGAATTGTTGATCGCGCGTCGCACCAGTTCTGGACCGCCAGTGGACTTACGACGGGTGGTCAGCCGTGATGAAGTGGAGAGATTTCGTGAACTCGTACCGCGTATCCCCGTCACAGAAGAGGCAGTGGCGCTCGCTGTGCGACTCTGTCGGCTGTCTCGTCCCTTGGACAAGGCAGCGCCTGAACGCGTGAAGGAGTATGTACGCTATGGCGCAGGACCACGCGGAGGACGCGCGTTGCTGTTGTGCGCGAAAGCGCGCGCGGCGCTCAGGGGTGAAGCTGCCGCGGACATCCAGGACGTGCGCGAGGTTGCGCACGCCGGCTTACGGCACCGCTTGGTGTTGAGCTACCGCGCAGAAGCGGACGGCGTCTCGGCGGACAATCTGATTGACGAGCTTCTCAGGGCGCGGGCCTAGCTGCAGCGACAACGAGCCGGTTTGGCCGCAGGCCGAGTCCGCAATGAGCGCCGCTCTCTGCAAAGGACTGCTTGTATTTTCGCCCAAACGAGACTGAAATTGCTTGATCGTAACGAATTTAGGGAATACGTCCCGGCAGCGTCGCGTTTCTGAGTCTGGTTTTGCCTATGCACCTGTCTCGTCCAACTTTCTTGCTCCTTGCTAGCTTCATGGTCCTTGGACCGCACCTCGCTGGCTGTGAGCAACACGTGATCCCCAACACCGATGTGGCCGACACGGCGCTCAATCGCAAAATCGTAGAATTTTGTGAGGAGTATCGGCATGCGGTGGAGAACCGGAAGGTAGGCCAACTGCTCAACATGGCTCACCCCAAGTACTATGAAAACGGCGGGAACATCGATGCCACTGACGACATCGATCGCGCGGGTCTGAAGGATTTCCTCGATGAGCGATTTCGGGACGCTCGGGCGATCCGTTATGAAATCCGCTACCGACGTGTAGAGATCACGAAGGAAGAGAAGGTCTTCGTCGATTACACCTACAGCGCCAGTTACAAGATCCCTGGTGCGACGGGTGAAGAAGTTTGGCATCGCCAAGTGGCGGACAATCGCCTGGAATTAGTGCCTTACGAAGACACGTACCTGATTCTTTCCGGGATGTGATCCTGTCGGCCACCCGGGTCCGCCCATGGGCTCTTGCGACAGGTTCTGGGCAATTGGTCTAGCCTGGGCTGGCCTACGTCGTGCGGGGGGGCAAGCGCAGTTCTTTGATGCGGTTGACTGGCGAGTCGGAGAACACGACCGTCCATTTTCCCCGAACGGTCGGGCTTCCTTCGACTTCTACTATCAATCCGGAGCCCCCCTCGGAGCCGACCACTCGTCCTTTGAGGACGAGGCCGGGCTCCGATACAAGGGTGTTTTGCGGGCTGCCCCTGGACTCCAGCTCGTTTAGTAGAGCGTGCGCAGTGAGTGGGACATTTTGCTGCTCACGCATCAACTGACCGTCGCGATCCAAAAGTCCAGCCACGGCCCGTTCGTCGCCCAAGGAAAGGGCGAGAAGCAGACTACGTACAGCGTCGGCACGCAGGTGGTGAGCCTGCGCAACTAAGGTCAGCGGCGGGGAGTTGACTGGGTCGCTCGAGACTTCAAGAGGTGGCGACGGCGGCTTGGGTAGGGTGGGAAACTGTGCCGGCTGAGCCGCACACCCGAGTCCCCATGCGGCTGCCACTATGCAGAGCCTCTGCCAAGCTACACATGCCATATCAGCCCGGTGACCGTACTAGAGCGCTTGGGTCTCGGGCTGCTTGCCCCGCGCCGCTGTAACAATGACATCATGAGGCAGACGCTCCCAGCTAGGCGCAAGCTCCTGCCCTGCCGCGAGCGAGACGAAGAGGGCTTGATCGAGGCCGGCGGCGCCATCACGAGGCGTAACGTCCCAGCGTTGCAGATCATTACGCCCGCTGAGCACCAACATGCCAAGATGTCCTTGGCGGTGCGCGACCATGAGCCGCTCACCGGTATGGAGCCATAGATCACCAGTAAAAGCCGAAGTCTTCGCGTCGTTGGTCAAGTTGTCCAAACGACGCAGCGTGGCGCGCATGGCGTTGGCCAACCCGTCATCGGACAGTACGGCACTGTGGGTCGAGCGCTCACTGCCGCTGTTCAGGGGCAAGCCAGTTGCAGCAAGTTCGGACAAGAGCAACGCAAAAGCAAGCTCGCTCAGGGTCTCGCCGCGCACTACCGAGCGCAAGAATTCCGGGAGTTGGCGGCGCGCCTCATGCACGAGCGGGTCCACGGCGTCCGACACACCCTGACAGGAAAAAAGCAGGTGTCCGTAGCGCAGCGGCGGGGTTGCTTCAGGTCGCGTTGGTCCCAGTCGACCATCACACTCGTGGGCGAGCAGGCCGTGGGTGCGCATCGGCGCGCCATCGCCTATCAAACGCATACCAACTGCGTTGCCTTTGCGACGCCATAGCAAGGCTTCATCGTGGTCAAAGTAGCCAATTCCCCAGCTGGACGCTGCATGAGCGCTGGGGCCCAAGCTGGCAAGGTGTGCGTCTGCCAATTTGGCTCCCAAATCCGGACGGGTGCCAATCAATCCGTAGGTGCGTGCCATGGGGCCTTTCTTTGAGGTGGACTAGTCTCCAAGGTGCCCTGGGCTAAGTCCACGCCATTCGTAACTTGAAGATAGCACGAAGTGCCAGTCTTAGCATTTCCGTCGGAATTGAAGTCTTGCATTTGTTCAAGGATCTCAGAGACTAGCTCCGCCGATCATGCGTGGATTGTCGAATCAAGGGAAGCAAAGGAAAATTGGGGCGGGGCTCAGTCATGGCTGGAGCATCGGGTTACGGTACACGCTCGCGTGGGTCAGCGCAGGTCTGATGCTGGGATGCGCTATCATTTACCCCGAGGTCCAGACGGCGGTGCGCGCGCCCAAGCCGGGTCAAGAGCTGGATCCTCCGCCCCCCGATGATCTGTATTTCATCTACTTCGAGAGTGCTTCGATCCCAGCCAAAACTCCCGGAGGGCTAGATTGGCCCGGGGGTGCACCCGATCCCTTGGCCAAACTGCTGGTGAATGGTTCGGAACTCATTCGCACTCCTGCGCAGTCCAGTACCCGCGCTCCCACTTGGCCCAAACAGACGCGGCAGAACTACCGTGTGGCCCCAGGGAGCCAAATTTTTGTCGAGGTGTGGGACGACAATCCCATGATCAACAAGCCCATTTGTCGTTCGCAGGTGCGTGATCTGCCCGCGCTGCGCGAAGGGGCCAACAACGAAATTTGGTGCGATTCGGGCGCTCGCGTGCGGCTTGGCGTAGAGCCAGCGCGGGCTATGGTAGGGCTCGGCCTTTACTACGAACCGCGCGGAACCGAGGGCGTGAGGGTGACGCGTGTGGTGGAGTACTCGCCAGCGGCGCGCGCCGGGCTGCAAGCGGGTGACCGCATCTTGGCCATCAACGGCAAGGACACCAGGCAGCTGGACGGCAATCAAGTCCGTTCCGCAATCAACGAAAAAGCCAAGACTGGCGTCAAGCTCGACGTCTGGTACCAATCCGGCAAGCGCCACATCGTGGAGATCAAGGAAGGCCCGCTGTACCCGCTGCCGAGCGATGAAATTCCGCTCAAGGTTGCCCAAGGGGAAAGGTCGAATCAAGCATCTCCAGACTGATCGAGAGAACATGACTGTTGCTTGGTTCGACCCACACTACCGTGCGCTGCGCGTGACGGGGAACGACGCATGGAGCTGGCTCAACGGGCTAGTTACCTGCGATATCCTGGCTGCACGTGGTCAGAAGGCCGTGCGCGGGGCACTGCTCAGCAAACAGGGCAAGGTTCAGGCAGATTTTTACGCGATCGAGCAGCTTGGCAGTCTGGTGCTGGCGATTGCGGGTGGTAGCGCAGAGACGGTGCTCACCACGCTCAACGCCTATCTGGTGATGGAAGACGCGGAGATCAGCTTGGCCGACCTTTCCTTCAGCTGGGCTTGGGGTGGGGATGTGATGGCGACGACCACGCGGCTCGGTATCGAAGCCTTCACTTCAGATGCTTTCGTGTATCCGTCGCGCCTGTGCGTCATGAACGCGGACGCCCATGATAAAGTCACGGCAGATTCCGGCAGCGTATGGGCCAGCCCGATCGACTTCGAAACGCTACGCATTCAGTCCAGGGTTGCCAAGTACGGTGTCGACTTTGATGAGCACGACAACTTGCACGCGGCGGGCATGGAGCGAAAGGTCGTTGATTGGGCCAAGGGGTGTTATTTGGGACAAGAAGTGGTGTGCATGCAAGAAATGCGCGGAAAGGTCCGCAAGAGTCTCGTGGGCATCGAGGCCGCGGACGGTTCTGCATTGCTACCGGGCGAGCTTTTCAATGATGCGTCCGAACCGGTAGGAAAGTGCACCAGTACAGCAGGTAGGTTTGGGATGGCGCAGGTGCGAGCCCCAGAAAATGCCGCGGGAACTCACTTACATTTGCTGGGCGCGGGCAGCGGTGCTGGGCGGGCTCCCGTCCTGGTCAAAGGAGAGTGAACCCGCGCGCAAAGGGAACGCTTTTTTGCGTTTTCTGGCCCTGATAGAGTCAGGGTCATGGTGAAGCACAACGAGCCCGCAAATGATCAGTCCTCTACGCCGGAGGGAGCTCACTTTACCGCGTCTGGATACCGCGTGGCGGAGGACGCGATCGGGTTGGTCGGAGCGAGCCCCTTGGTCCGCTTGGGCCGATTGAGTCCACAGGGCGGTGCCGTGGTGTGGGCGAAGTGTGAGTTCATGAATCCCGGCGGCAGCGTCAAGGATAGACCGGCGCTCAACATGATCGTTCAAGCCGAGCGCGAAGGAAAACTCCAACCGCAGAGCGTGCTGGTAGAGGCCACCAGCGGTAACACCGGAATCAGCTTGGCCATGATTGCGGCGATCCGCGGTCACCGCTGTATCTTGGTCATGCCAGAAGACATGAGTATGGAGCGCCGGTACATTCTGCAGGCTTACGGCGCGGAGATCGAACTCACACCAGCCCAGAAGGGCATGGCGGGCGCGGTGGAGCGAGCGCGACAAATCGCGGAAAAGACCCCCAAGGCATTTACGCCCAGTCAATTCAGCAACGCGAGTAACCCAGCCAGTCATTACGACACGACGGCGGTGGAAATTTGGGAACAACTCAATGGACAGGTGTCCGCCTTGGTTACGGGCGTGGGAACAGGTGGCACATTGAGCGGTGCAGGCGCGTTCCTCCGGGAACGTCTTGCCGACCAAGTGAAGATTGTCGCAGTGGAACCCCAATCCAGTGCTGTATTGAGCGGTGGACGTCCGGGCTTGCACGGCATCCAAGGTTTGGGGGCTGGGTTCATTCCCCCGGTGCTCAACCGCGATCTCATCGACGAGATCATTCAGATTTCTGATGTGGCAGCTGAACGCCAGGCGCGGCAATTGGCACAAAGGGAAGGTTTATTGGTTGGGCCCTCATCCGGGGCCAATGTGGCCGCGGCGCTGATGGTGGCCGAGAAAATGTCGTCCGGAAATGTGGTGACGATTCTGTGTGACTCGGGCGAACGCTACCTTTTTTGACGTGCGGCTCGGACGACCCCGGTGAGCGTGCTAAGCGGGGGCATGGGTCGTCCCTTCGAGATCCCTCCGTCCATCCCCCTGGAGCAGCAAGCCGGGCAAACCTATCCACGTCTCATCGCACTGATGCGCAGGCTGCTCGAGCCCGACGGCTGCCCTTGGGACCAAGAACAGACCATAGCCAGCCTACGGCCGTATGTCCTTGAGGAGGCATGCGAGGTGATGGACGCCATCGAGAGTGGTGACCGGCAGCAATTGCGTGAGGAGCTAGGTGATCTAGCGTTCCAAGTGGTGTTCTTGTCAGAGCTTGCTCAACGCAATGGATGGTTTGGCCCAGACGACGTGTTCCAAGGCATGTGCGAAAAACTGGTGCGCCGTCACCCCCACGTGTTTGCCGACGCGGTAGTCACGGAGTCCTCGCAGGTGGAGTCCAATTGGGAGCGCATCAAAGCCGAGGAGAAGCGCAATCGGCCGTTGCTCGACAACATTCCGCGGTCCTTGCCGGCGCTGGTGGGCGCACGACGTTTGAGTGAACGCGCGGCTTCGGTCGGATTCGATTGGGAAGATGCGCACGGGTCACGCGAGAAAGTGAGTGAAGAGTTAGATGAGCTGGACGTGGCCGCTCGATCGGGAAACAAACGCGACATCGAGCACGAGTTGGGCGACGTACTGTTTGCTTTGGTCAACTTTGCCCGGCATTTGGGGGTAGATCCCGAAGTAGCGCTCGCTCGCACTTCACTGCGCTTTCGCAGTCGTTTCAACCATGTAGAGCAGCAAGTCAAAGCGACCCGAGGTGACTGGCCGCGGTCGGGCGTAAAAGCGACGATGGGGGTGCCCTTGAGTGATTTGGAGGGGTATTGGCAAGAGGCAAAAGCACTCGAGAGGCGGGGACCTAAACCATGAATGACTCTAGTTTGCCTTCGCCCGTGCGTGACCCCAGCATCACGCGCGGCCTTGACGCGGCGAATATTCATCCGCTCGCACGTTTGCCCGAGGAGTGGCAAGAGCTGCTCTTGGCATGGGGCGAGAAGCGCTTTCGCGCTGATCAGGTGTTTTCTTGGATGCACGCGCGCGGTGTATTGGACAGCGAGGGCATGTCCAACCTGTCCAAGCCGTTGCGAGAGCGGCTCAGACAGGATGGACTTTCCGAGCCAGGTGCTGTCAGCGACATCCACGAGTCCAGCGACGGCACCAAGAAATTGCTGGTCAGCCTTGATCGGGGCGCGAAAGTCGAGTGTGTGCTCATTCCCATGACCAAAATGGGGGATGCAGACGTGGCCGGTGGTGCGGATGACGAGGAAGATGAGGAGTCGGGCATCGAGATGGCGGCAAAACGTCGCATTACTTTGTGCATCTCCACGCAGTTTGGTTGCGCCATGGGCTGTGTGTTTTGCGCCAGTGGACAAAGCGGCCTGTTTCGCGGCTTGGGGGCGGCCGAGGTGGTCTATCAGGTGATCAAATCGCGTAGTTATCTCGCCCCGCAAGACCAGCTGCGAAATCTGGTTTTCATGGGCATGGGTGAGCCCCTGCACCATTACGACGAGACAGCACGCGCGCTCCGCTTGCTCAGTCATCCCCAAGGCCTGGGTATGAGTTTGCGCCGCATCACCGTTTCTACTGTTGGGCTGGTGCCTGGCATCAAGCGCTTGGGAGAGGACTTTCAAGGCAAGGTGGGCCTCGCTGTCTCGCTTCACGCGCCAGATGACGAGACCCGCGATCGCATCATGCCCATGAACAAGAAGTACCCTATCCAGGTGCTGATGGATGCGCTCAAGGCGTATCCGCTTCCGGCGCGACGCCGCATGACCATCGAATACATTCTCATTGGGTCCGTCAATGATTCGCTGAACCACGCAGATCGCTTGGCCAAGTTGCTCCGCCCGCTGCGGGTAAAGCTCAATCTCATCCCGATGAACTCCATCGACCAATCGTCATTGCAGTCTCCGCGACCTGAGGCAGTTCTCGCTTTTCGCGAACGTATGGCAGAGCATGGTTACAGCTGTTTTGTGCGGACTCGTCGTGGCGACGATGTGGCCGCTGCCTGCGGCCAGCTGGCACTGCGGTCGGTTGCGCCTGAGCGACTCGTGCGGAGGTGAGCGATGTCGGAAGTTGTCCCGTCGCGTTCGCTCGAGCAATGGCGAAGCATTGTTGACCATTGGTGCGAGCGGGAGCCAGACGCAGCATTCGTGGGCGAGCTGCGACGCTTGATCGCTGAGGCGGACCTCAAACGATTGGACGGGTACCTTGGTCACGCTTTGGAGTTTGGCACCGCGGGTTTGCGGGGTCCGGTAGGGTGGGGCAGCGCCTGCATGAACGAAGCGATGGTTTTGCGGGTGAGTTGGGCGCTCGGCAAGTTTCTGCAGGATCGCACGTCCGCCGGTGCCGCGGGTTTGCTCGTGGTGGTGGGCTTTGACGCGCGACCAGAGAGCGCGAACTTTGCGCAAGTTTGTGCAGAGATTCTAAGTGGCCTGGGCATCAAGGTGAGCTTGGCAGATCAACCAGTACCTACCCCGCTCGTGGCTTACCTGGTTCGACACATGCAAGCTCAGGCGGGTGTTGTCGTGACTGCCAGCCACAATCCCCGGGGCGACAATGGGTTCAAGGTGTATGATGACCAAGGCATCCAAATCGTTGCACCGTGGGACAGCGGCATCGCTCAGCGCATGACGCAGTTTCCACCTTTGAATGAGACCACGCGACATACCGAGCACGTGGAATGCATCACGCCTCAGCACGCCGAAGACTATTTGTCGCAGATTCACCAAACCTCGACCTTGGCAGTTACAGGCCTCTGCGAGGGAAAGTGGCGGGTTGCCTACTCGGCACTGCACGGTGTGGGCTGCTCTTGGATTGAACGATCATTCAGGCGGCATTTACCCAACGCAGAGCTGTGTCTGGTGGAGGAACAAGCGCGGCCCGATGGGACATTTCCGACCACTCCGTTTCCCAACCCGGAAGAAAGTGGCACTTTAGACCGCCTACTGCACACAGCGCAGCAGCATGATTGTGATCTGGCACTTGCGAATGATCCGGACGCCGATCGCCTCGCCGTGTGCTTGCGCGATGAGACTGGCGCGTTCTTTCCTCTGGGCGGGGACGCGCTTGGCCTGTTGTTTGCGGATGCTTGCTTGCGGAGTACGCAACATGAGCGGCCGGTTTTGGTGTCGACCGTCGTGTCCTCACCGGCCTTGGATGCGTTGGCGGCGCGGCACAACGCGCTGGTGAGGCGCACGTTGACCGGCTTTAAATGGATCTGTCGCGCAGCGCTGGACACACCTCAATTTGTCTTCGCCTACGAAGAGGCGCTCGGGTACTGTTTTGCCGCAGGACCAGGGCAACCCGGGGTCTTGGACAAGGACGGGTTGTGTGCGGCTACCGTGATGGGTCGCATGTTGGCCGCGGCCGGCTCCAGCGCGGTGCTGCTCAAGCGGCTGCATGATTTGTACGCGGAGTTGGGGCTCTATGGCAGCTTTGGCCAAAGTATGCGTTTCGATGCGGGGGACGCACCGCAAGAGCAGATGGCCGGGCTGATGCAGCGTCTGCGCTGCCATGGGCCCGCGCTCAACGCAGCTTGGTCGATTGCGCACTATGAGGACTTCATGCTCAATGCCGATCGACGCCCCAGCTATTTGGGTGAACAAGATTTACTCAGCTTTGATCTGGTACGCCGAGAGCAGGGCCAACCCGGCCCTCGAACGGCCCGCATCTTGGTGCGCCCTAGCGGGACCGAACCCAAACTGAAGCTCTACGTGCACCTTCAGACGGAATGGGACGACACGCTTGGCTACCAACTGCAGCTCAGGCGCTTGCAAGGTCACGTGGCGGAATTGGGCCAAGCATTCTTCAAGCCTTGAGTCGGACCGCGCCGCGTTAACCCTGTTGGTCGAAGGGTACGACCTCTTGGGTGACCAAGTTGCCGATCGATCTTTCAATGGGCCCCAAAATGTCGCTCGCGGTGCCCAGCACGGCGATCAGTAGATTGCTGGGCGAGAGCCGGTTTTGGATAGCAGCATTGACGCCCTCCAGCGTCACCGCCAAAACTCGATCCTTGAAGGTCTCGATGGGCGGGAGATCGTACAGTTCTTGGTCCAAGGCGAGGGCTGCGCGCTTGCTTGCGGTGTCCAATGCAAAGGCGTGGCTGTTGAGCAAGTATTTTTTGGCCGCGGCGAGTTCGGTCTTACTCACCCCGCGCTCAATGAATTGCTCAAGGAGGGTGAGTTCCAGTTCGATGCAGGCCGCGGCGTCGGCTGCCTGAGGAAACGTCCACATCGAGAAGCTGTGTCGTCTGCGGTCGTGACCGAGTTGGCTGTAAGCGCCATACGACCAACCCCGCTTGGAGCGAACTTCATGGCTGAGGCGTGCGGAGAATGTCCCCCCGAAGATTGTGTTGCCCACATAGAGTGCCGTCCGATCGTGGTCCTTGGGGTGCGCGCCAAGCCCACCGATCAAGATTTGGACTTGACTGCGTTGGGGCTTGTCGATGAAGCACAGGCGTCTGCCCAAAGGTACCGTCGGATCAGTCTCTTCGCTGGGTGCGGTGGGCGCGTCGGTGACGAGACGTCGCTGTACTCGCTCCAGGAATTGCGCGGCAGCCGCGTGGGTCACGTCGCCTGAAAATGCGGCGCGCAATTGTCCAACACGTGTGAGCTGTTGATAAGCATTCCGGAGGTCGGTGAGCTCGATACGTGAAAGGGAAAGGGGAGTGCCTGAGGTGAGGCGGCTGTACGGATGACCGGGAAATAGCTTACGACTGAAGAACCGTCTCGCCACGAGGGCGTCGTTGTCGAGCGAATCCATCCATTCGCCGAGGGCTTCAGTCTTGAGCCGCGAAAATTCTTGCTCATCACTGGGCGGCTGAGCCAGCATGTCACTCACCAACTCCGAGGCGTGATCGAGCGACCGGGCGAGACACGTTCCTTGCAGCACCGCGGCCGAGCGCGAGATGTCCACGCCCGCAGAAATGCCCAGCGCATCCAGACGACCGTCCAGTTGGGGGGCCGTCATCCCAGGCACCGAGCGACGCAACAGGCGCAGGAGCAACGACGTCGTGCCCTCTTTGCCGGGCGGGTCGATGAGCGAGCCTTGGTTGAATGCTAGAGTAAAATGCGCGATGGGCAGGGCGCTGTCGCGCTCGACGAACAATGAGGTCATAGATCGCTCACCGCCGTTTCCTCTGCTTGAGCAGTGGACGGATGGGATTGAGGCGCCACCAGGATGACAGTGCGGTTGTTGGCCGAAAGGAACCGTCGCGCTGCAAAGCGTAAGTCAGCTGGCGTGGTGTTGCGCGCGATCTGTAGACGATCAAAAACGGCACCGGGGGATCCTAAGAGTGTGAAGTAGAAACCGATGCTGGAAGCTTTGGCGTCGGCTGATTCCAAACTGCACAAAGTCGACAGCTCCATGCGATGGATGGCCTGACTCAATTCCTCGGGCGACACGGGCAACTTGATCACCTTTTCAAGCTCGCGATCGAACTCATTCAAAAGCTCCTCGGCTGTGTGCTCGGCCCGGGCCGAAACAGAAAACTCAATCAGGCTAGGATGGTGATGAGGACCCACAAACCCAGCCACTTCGCTGGCAATCGTCAGGTCTCGCACCAAATGCTGATGCAGGCGGCTGGCCTTACCCCCGGTCAAGATTTCGACCAAAACGCTGACCACAACATGATCACGGTCGCCCAAAGCAGGGCCCTTGTATCCCATGACTAGCTTGTGAGCTGTGGTTGGCTGCTCAATACGGAGACGACGCTCCGCCTCCTGAGGAGGCTCGGGATGAATGTCTTCAACCGGTAGGACGGAGGCAGGAATATGGCCGTAGTGGTCGCGCAGCAAACTGAGCGCTTTTTGCTCATTGAGGTCACCTACCACAACGACCGTTGCATTGTTGGGCGCGTAGTAAGCGCGATAGAAGGCCTCACAGTCCGCGATGGTGAACCCTTCGATGTCTGGCATCCAACCGATGGTGGGCCAGTGGTAGGCGTGTTCCGTGAACGCTGTTTTCCACAGCAACTCTTCCGCGAAACCCTCCACGTCGTCGTCCACACGGAACAAGCGCTCGTTTTTAACCACCTCTTTTTCGCTGTCTACCTGAGGTGCCCGCAACACCAATTGGTGCATGCGTTTGGCCTCTAGCTGGACGACTGTCTTGAGATGTTGCTTGGGAAACGCCTCTTGATACTGCGTAAAATCGAGCCAGGTCGACGCGTTGTTGTCGGCGCCCGCTGCCTCCATCTTCTTGTCAAAAGCCCCAGCTGGCAGCCCCTCGACCTCGTTGAACATCAAGTGCTCGAACAGATGCGCGAGCCCCGTCTTGCCGGGCTTTTCATGACGTGAACCAACGCGAAACCAGGTATGAAACGAGATCACCGGCGCGCTCTTGTCTTTGAGCAGCAGCACGTCCAGACCGTTTTTCATGCGAAAATGCTCGACGAGCAAGTGCGGTCCAAAAACTAGCGGACCCAGATAATCGAAGGCGCCGTGTGCGGTTGCTTGCGCATTGACGCGGCTTACAAGTGCGGTCTTTTCGGCTTCGTTGTTGGTCATCACTTCCCGTCGTCGAGCTTGAGCACAGCCAAGAACGCCTCTTGCGGGACCTCAACGTTACCCACCGCCTTCATGCGCTTCTTACCCTCTTTTTGCTTTTCGAGCAGCTTGCGCTTGCGGCTGATGTCGCCGCCGTAGCACTTGGCCGTCACGTCCTT
>JACZCW010011727.1_pt1 | contig 13400 bp, 11 predicted proteins | sample 8641861 | NCBI WGS metagenome assembly JACZCW01 (sample SAMN15324607, study PRJNA640507) | soil metagenome | isolation source: intercropping sugarcane | place: China: Luxin town, Laibin City, Guangxi Province | collected 2019-07-25 | depth 10cm m | reverse complement strand
ACATGCAGATCGGCGTTTTTGAGGGTGATGTCCAGTTCGTGGGCTGTGGGTGCGTACACGCTGCTCGGCTGCTCTTGCCAGCGCAGGGCGTGAAGTATCGTTCGCGCCAGTTGATCATTGCCAGCAGATTGCCCCGGCTCGGCCACGAGATCAGCGATGGGTACATGGAGCGTCTCGCGCACCTCGGTAAAGTTGGGGTCCCAATCTTTGATGTGGTTTACGGCCAAGCCACTGAGGCCATAAATGATGGTGAGACCCACCGCGAGGTATCCAGCGTCGCGATGCAGCGCGCGCAGCAATGCTCGCCAGGGTTTGCCTCCTGCTTTCACGCGTAGCGTTCCTCTTTCCAGGGGTCGGCGTGATTGTTGTAGCCGCGCACTTCCCAATAGCCGCGCTCGTCATTGGATTGGAATCGAACGCCCGTGAGCCATTTGGGGCTCTTCCAAAAGTAGAGGTGCGGGTTGACCGCGCGCACCGGGGCGCCATGACTGCGTGGCAAACGTGCGCCGTTCATCTCCCAGGTCACTAACACATCTGGACGTAGCGCCTCATGCAGCGGCACGTTGGCCGTGTAGCCGTGGGCGGCTTCGAAGATGACGTACCGCGCGGAGGCTTTAACTCCTACGAGTTTGGCCAACTCAAGCAGGCTCACCCCAACAAAGCGCACATCAAACGCACTCCACCCGGTGACACAGTGCACGTCCAGCCGGTGTTCTTGTTGAGGTAAGGCACGCAGCGCCGCAAAATCGAGCTGCATAGGGCGCTCCACTTCGCCGTGTAACTTCAAACGAAAGTGCGCTGGATCAGCGTCGCCTTGCTCTCCGCCCATCGGCTTGAGCGCTTCGATGACCCGTTGCCCGGGTGGCAAGCGGGGTCGTCCGTCGGCGTGGGTGGCGGCGGCCAGCGCGGCATTGGTCTGGTCATCAGCGAGGATCCAAGTAGCGCCCAGAGCTGTGATGGCGGTACCGGCCGCAGCTGCCCGAAGGAACTGACGTCGTTCTAGCGGAGGGAGTGGATTGCGTAGATCAGCCATGTTTTCTACGGTGTACCAGCAAAATACACGGTTGCTTTCCGCCGCGCGTCATTTTCTACGAGTTTGCTGGGCGCGGCTGTTCTACCCGGACGAGACGACTTGGGGACGATGTGGGCTCGTCGCGATGGATTTATGCGTCGCTCGGTTGAGAATGCTAGGGGTTTTGCGAAACTACAAGCTGCATGTGCAGGTTGTTCGGGTTTCGCAGCATCATCCCCAGTCAGGTCCATTCGTCGCTCGTGGCTGCCGACAATGCTTTGGGCAGGCAAAGCGGACAGCATCCCGATGGCTGGGGGGTGGCGTACTACGTCGATGGCACACCTCACGTGACCAAGAGCCCCATGACGGCCCTGAGCGACAGCATCTTTCACCGCCTCAGTGGGGTGGTGTCCTCCGAAACGGTGCTGGCCCATGTGCGACAAGCCACCCAGGGTACAAACAACGTACTCAATTGCCACCCGTTTCAGTATGGCCAGTGGGTGGGTGCTCACAACGGCGATGTGCCTAATTTGAAAGAATGTCGGGAGCGCTTGCTCGCTGAAATTGCGCCGCGCTATCGGCGCTTCGTGCTCGGCGATACAGACAGTGAGCTCATCTTTTTCTTGTTCATGACCGAGCTGGCTCGCGCGGGCTCAATTTCTATCGTCGATGAGGTAGCGCCGGTGTTTGAAGCACTGAGCAAAACGGTGGAGGTTGTTCGCGCTATCTGCGACACCGCCCAGCATCGCTCGCTCTTGACCGTGGTGGTGACCAATGGGCGTTGTTTGGTCGCGCTGCAAGGGGGTAAACCCTTGCTTTTTTCCACCCACAAACGTCGCTGCCCGGAGCGCGACAGTTGCAAGAGCTTCAGCGGAGTATGTGAGGCCCCAAGCACGAGCGGTCGTGTCAATCACTTCATCGTATCCAGCGAGCGCTTGCAGGGTGAGAACGTGTGGAACGAGCTGAGCCCAGGCGAGGCGGTAGCCGTCGACGCACAAATGCGTGTCTATTGGGCACGCGCTGGCGCCACCGGTTTGCCGGTTTTTGATAACAAAGCGCTCACAGAACTGCGTGCGAATCGCGCGAGCGCTGAGCAAGCGGCTGTTTCTGGCGGGCTCTAACGCGCGACCAACTGCAGGCGCGGTGCGGCCGAATAGGCCGCCAGGTGCCCGCTTTCTTCCGCGACGAATACGTTGCAGCTCGCGTCGACCTTCATCAAATCTGGGATGAGGTCACAGGGCACCTCGCCGATCAGTTCACCCGTGCTGGGTCGAAGCACCTGGACGTTGTGTTGAGGTACGAACAAGGCACCATTTTGCAATACCGGGTCCAGTCGTCGCGGCTGATCGCTGTCGACGGGGCGTGAAAACACGTGATTGTAACGCACATAGCCGCTGGTGGCCTCGACACACAGCAGCGTTCCTGAGGCACTGTTGATGACCAAGCTGTCATCCAGCGCCAAAAACGAGCTGCCCGCAGAAACGAAGCCCGGCTCGTGCTCCCAGCCTTGTGTGAGACTGCCTTGTTCAAAGGCAACCAGACCGGTGCCTCGACGATCGCGCACAGGAACGACGACGTGCTGGTCGGTGAGCAGTGGGGCGTGACCAAACAACGGTTGATCGTCGATGTAGGCGCTACAATGCGTGATGCCGCTCCACAAGTCGATGTGGTGCAAGCGCGCAGCCCCCACCGAGCTACTGGACAGCGCATACGCGCTGTCGCCGCGCACGGCGATGTCGCCGCTGAACGGCAGTCGGTCACGCACACGCCAAACGACTTCACCCGTGGTGACATCCAGAGCGGTGAGGGCGCTGTCTCCACCGGACATCAGGACCAAGCGCCCAGCGCGACGCAAGCGCAATTGAGCAGGTCGACTCGCCGAGTGGCGCCAGCGCACTTCGCCGGACAACAGGTCAATCGCGGTGACCGCGCGATCGCCTTCTGCGATCAACATCAGCGCGGGCAAGCCAGGCGTATTGACGAGCGCACCGGCTGCGCCGCCGCCTGCGCGTGGGATGAGTTTGGTGATCCAGCGCACCTTTCCATCACCGTAGTCGTGCATGCGCAGCCGCCCGTCAGAATGCAAGCGCATGAGACCCAGTGGGGTGGGGATAGTCGCCGCGCGCTCGCTTTGGGTGCGCCAAATGATGGAGCCCGATTGCGGAGAGATGGAGGCAATCTCGCGTGCGGATCCGACGATGAGTTGCTCGTGATAAAGAAATGTCGACTTGAGATCGATGTGCGGAACGGCCGCTACCCAGCGCGCCGCAAACTTGAGCGCCCCCGAGCGACTCCAAGTCCCGTCGGTTTGGGGAACTACGGCGGGCAAACCGTAGCTCTTGTAGCTTTCGCGCTCACCGTTGGTGAGCGCGTCATCCGAGCGAAGTTCTCCCAGTCGATCGCGCAACAAGCGCGCGTTTTCAGCGAGCACCGTCAGGCGTAAGTTGGATTTTTGTCGCTGATCGTGAAAGGCAAAGCGCTCACAAATGGACTCCGCTAGTTGTGCCATGGTCTCGACGAAATCAATCGTCGACAGATCCGCCAGCTGACAGTTGGTGCCGCGCCCGTCTGCAGTGGCCGCGCCGGGATGGACTCCTAGGGTTTGATCTTGGGATACAGTGAGGGAGACTGGTGCATCGCCGGGTCCGCGTCGCATAGCGAAGCGCACGCCCTCAATCGTCAAACGGCGAAACAGTGGGCGTGCCGCTTGCCAAGACTCAAATGCGTCCTCAGCGAGCCAGAGCAGACGTTCCGCCATGAGAAAGACGTGCACATTCTTGAGCTCGCAGCTGCGCGCGCCCCATTTGAGCGACAATCCACCCGTCGCCAACAGCGCGTGCAGATCCGAGCGCTCAACGCGCCCGTCCGCGTCCTGCGGTTGGGTGGGGCCTAGGCGAAAGGCGGCGCTCGCCACCACTTCGAATCCGTCTGGGGATCTGACCAAGATGCGGTCGTGGGCCATGCCGCGAGCCACGGGCTTGGCGGCGCGTCGGCCCGCGGACAGTTGCGCGGCGGCGGCTTCCAAGATGGAACGATGTCCTGTGGGGACGGCACCCGACAGCGCCTGCTCGAGTGCGTCCTCCAGCGCGGCATGCAACTCTGCCATCGCGACCCTGCGTTCATGCACAGCGACCTCAGGGCAGGTTCCCGAGCGGAAAACGCTGAGCAAGAGCTCGGAGCCATCCATTTCCAGGCCCAGCTCCCAGATTTCGCCGTCCCGGCACAGATGAGCCGTAGCGCGCGTGCTGCGCCCTCGACGCAGGGCGGCCAAGGCGTGAGCCAGCTCAGCAAGGAGGGAGAGCCCTTGGATCTGGCCCGCTCGAGCCGTGATGTTGATGCCATCGACCAAGATGTCGAGGGCCCCCCAAAGAGCGGGAGCGGTTCCAGATTCGTTTTGCGTCTGCCTGAATACGACGTCCACGGGAGACATTGGCGTTATCCTAGAAAAGCTGCGCGAAACTCCCCAACTTTTGGTGCAAATCGCCAGAGATTGGACAAGAACGTCGACACCGGCTAGCCGCCCCAGCCACGACCGCGAGCGGCCTGGGGAGGAACGTTTGGCAGGAACCCCTGCTGCTTATCAAAGTGTCACACGATTTGTCTCGGGCATCAACTTGCGCGCGGCGGGCGTGCTTTTGGGTGCGCAGCTGCTGCTGGTCATCGGGATGTGGGGGTTTTCGGTCGACGATGCGTGGATCATAAGCCGCGTGGCCAGTCATGGTGCGCGCTTCTCTCACTTTGAATTCAACAGGGGCCAGCCCAGCGACGCCATCACGCCACTGGGGTTCGCCCATCTCGTAGGTTGGCTGGGGATTGGGTTGGGCCAAACCGAACCGCTGCAATTGTTTGCGGTGGCTCGATGTGTGGGTGTGGTGTGCGAGCTCTTGTCGTGGGTCGTGGTGGGGCTGGCGTTGCGTGAGCGGCGGGTAGGGGTGCTCGCCGCTGCGGGGCTCGCAAGTTGGCCGTGTGCGCTGTGGGCTGCCGCAGGGCTTGAAACGCCGGTGGTGGGGCTGCTGTTGAGCTGGGCCTGTGTCGTCGGGTCCACGCATCGCCGGGTGGCGGGCTTTTGCTTGGGCGCGGCCAGTGCATGGCGGCCGGAGCTATCACCGTACTGCTTGGCGATGTACGTGCTGTTGGGCGGCCGGTTGCGGATGAGGAGCGGTCTGTGGCAAGTCGCTTGGTTTTGTCTACCGCACCTACTCGTCATGGGCGTTCGACTCGCTCTCTATGGTTCGGTGTTGCCCTTGTCCTTCGTGGCCAAGTCGCCCGAGTTTTCCAGCGGTCTGCGTTATGTCTTGGTGTGCGTGGTGTGGGGCGGGTTGCTTTCAGGCGCGCTCTTGCTGCCTGGGGCCTTCGGTCGTGGCGCGATTGGTTGGGCACTGCTGAGCCAATTGGCGGCCTTGCTTCTGTGCGGCGGGGACTGGATGCCCGGTTTGCGATTGTGTGCTCCCATTTATCCAAGTCTCGTCTGGGGTGTGCTGCAGACGGTGCCCATGCGCGCGGGGTTCCGCGGGCGAGTGCAGCTGTTGCTCTTCGCGCTGATGCCGGTGATGCCGGGATATTTACTAGCGGTTCAGGCTCATGACTTCCGCAGTGTCACCCTGCGACGGTTGGACTGGCTCAAGCAAGCTGCTCCTGCGCTGCACGGCGCCACGACCGTGGCAGCGGTCGACGTGGGATGGGTGGGCCTGGCTTTTTCAGGGCAAGTACTCGACCTGGGAGGCGTGACGGACGCGCGGTTGGCTCGCATTCCTTGGGGGCACACCCACCGCCGGGTCGGACCAGGGTTGTTTTCCGATCGCAACGTGGACGCTTGGGTGATCCGAGCCGCCGATCGGCTTTACCATCCCGGTCAACCGCTTTCGGAGATCAATGCGGTGTACGGAACGGACGCACGCTTGCTGGCGCGCTCCGTAGATCTTGGTCTGCGAGGCGTGCTGACGTTTCCAATTGAAGGGACGCCCGGGCAGTATGTGATTGCTCGATTATCTGATGCGTCCGCGCCCAGTGCACCACCCTAGACTGACTCCCCCGTCACTCGATGGTTCCGACGGGGAGCCGCTGCGCTACGCGTTCTTGCGCAAAACGTGGATCCGTCCGATCGTCGCCTTCGAGTAGGCCCCGCAGCACGGCGCGAACTGCGCGCGCGTTTTCATAGCGATCGGCGGGGGAGACCGCGGTCAAGCGATAGAGCACCTCGGCCCACTCCGCGGAGATCCCGGCAGCGGGCTGCGGTTCGCGCGACTCGGACGCGGCGGGGGCTTTCCCGGTCAAGGCTTGTTTGAGCGTCTGACCTAAAGCAAACAAGTCCGCCCGCTCGTCCACTTCATCACCGCGCTCTTGCTCGGGGGAGGCATAGCCAGCCGTGCCCACGTGCGCGCCGCTGCGCGTGAGCCGTGTCTCGGCCCAACTGACGGCCGCCACACCAAAATCGATCAACTTGAGGATCTCGCCGGAGGTAGGGCAGCGATGAATGAACAAGTTCCCAGGCTTGACGTCGCGATGGATCACCCCCGCGCTATGCACCGCGATGAGCGCGTCTGTGGCCTGCACGCCCCACCGCGCGACTTCGGCCGGGGGGAGTGGACCAAGGCGTTGCACGCGCTGCGCCAGCGTCTCCCCGAGGAGCAGCTCCGTCACTAGAAATGCCACGCCGGACGGCAACACGCCTTCATCCAACACTTCAACTACGTTGGGGTGCCAGGACAAGCCCAGCGCCTGGGCCTCGCGACGCAGGCGATCGGTGGCTCGGGGATCTTGCGCCAGCGCCGTGCGCAGCAACTTGATGGCCACCCAACAACCATCTGTCAGGCGCTTTGCCTTCCACACCGCGCCGGCCGCGCCGTAACCTAGTTGGTCGTGGAGGCGGTATTTTCCGGCGAGGACTGGTTCCTCATTGGGGCGGGAGATCTCTTTGCTCTGCAGTTTGCGCAACGAACCCTCACGTTCCAGCGCCAATATGCGCAAATGCTGAGCGCGACTTGCGGCGCGGTAATGGACGTCCCGGGCAACTACGAAGGTCACAGCGCTGCAGATCCCCGCGGCAAGGAGCGCAGGCAACGCCTGATTCCATCCAGTGAGCCCCAGAAACCTGGCGGCGAGCACGCCGACCCCTGCTGCCAGGACGATCGCTAGGGCGCCAGCGCGCCACGTCAACGAGTTGGCTGACCGCCAGGTGGCGGTTTGGATCACCTCGGGTGTCTCACCATCGCTCGTGTCCCAGGTGGTGGCCACATGCGCGGGTTCCAGGCCAAAAAGGGTAGGGATTGCTCGCAGTTCGGCGGCTAGGGCCTTGCGGATGCGCTCGCGGTCCGCGCTGGAGTCGTCCTCGAGGAAACAAATTTCCGCAGACCAGCTCGTGGACGACGCCTGTCTTTGCCGGAACAGCCACCCGCCCTCTGCGTCGCTCTCGTCGAGCTTGCGATAGACATCGAGCGGAGTGTGGGCCCCCCGGAGCAGGGTGGACCAAACCGCCAAATTCTTGGGATGGACCATGTAGCGGCTCAGCCGTCGGAATCCGTTGTCGCCCACCAATTTATCGAACTCAACCAGAGACCGTAGCCACAATTCGCGGGAAATGGGCTTGGTCTCATCCTCGAAGATGCGTCCTGCACCCACGCCCCGTACGAAGGCGGAGGCGCCCTCCCGGCCCCTGAGCGACCTGACGCACAGATAGAGGGCCTTGGTTCTGAACGTGTCTGTTGTTTCACCGCCCCGGGCCATCGTGCAATTGCGCCCCTACTGGCGCTCCCCACTGCTGCGATATGGGCTTCAGCCGTCGAGCTGCCCAAATATCGAGAGACGGATGGTGGGGCGCTTTGGGGGTGAGCGTCAAGGGGCCGCGGATCGCTTGCTTAGATGTCTTGTTGGGGGGCGAAGGGGGAGTCCGGATTGTCAAGGCTGTTATATTGGCACAATCTTTGATAGGTCAGAGTCAGCCGATGGAGATCAAACAGCAATTACGTCTGTCTCAGCAGCTGGTGATGACACCACAGCTGCAGCAGGCAATCAAACTGCTGCAATTGTCCCGTCTGGAGTTGGTGGATGAAGTCCGTAAAGAATTGGAAAACAATCCTGTTCTTTCAGACGACGATCCCAGCGCCAAATTTCGGGATGCAGGTCAATCGGCTGCAGAAAAGGTCACCACGCGCGAGTTGGAGAGCGTGGCGCGCACCGACGACGGTCGGGCGAGCGAAAAGGCCACGCGCGAGGTTGACTGGGAAAAGTTCTTAGAGAACCGCACGCTGCAAAATATGGGCGGGCCTGGGCAAGGCCAGGGGGGGTTCGAGGACCTCCCACCCATCGAGCAAAATTTCACCCGCCCCGGCAGTTTGACCGAGCACTTGATGTGGCAACTGCAGATGAGCGACTTCACGGAAGAGGAGCGGCGCTTCGCGGAACTCGTCATCGGCAATTTGGATGAACGCGGGTACCTGGATCTAGAGGGCACGGAGCGACCAGACGGAACGCGCATGCCCGACCTCACGGTGGATGATTTTGCCGATGAAGCGGGTCTGCACCGTGAAGATGCGCCGCTGGTGCTGGAGATGATCCAGCGGTTGGATCCGCCCGGTGTCGCAGCCAGGGATCTCCGGGAATGTTTGCTGATTCAGGCGTCGATTGCCGGCTACGAAGAGGGTGACACGACTTTCGAGATCATCAATCACCACATCAAAGAGCTGGAACGCCACAATTACCAGGCCATTGCTCGGGCCATGAAACTTCCGCTCGAGGAAGTGTACGAGATCGTCAAGGAGATCCAGACTTTTGAAAGTCGACCGGCGCGCAACTTCGTCGATCACGATGAGCGCAGCATCGGCATCACGCCAGACGTGTACGTCATCAAGGACGGCGAGGATTTCAAAGTTGTGGACAACGACCGCGGGATACAGCGTCTGTTCATCAACGAAGCTCTCACCAAGCGCTTATTGGCTGACCCTCAAGCCAAAGAGTTCGTGGGAGAGAAATTGCGCAACGCCCAATGGCTCATTCGCGCCATCGAACAACGTCGCAAGACAATCATCAAGGTGGCCGAGTGCATCTTGGAAAAGCAGCGCGACTTCTTCGAAAAAGGCGTCGCTTACCTCAAGCCCATGATCCTCAGGGACGTAGCGGACGCCGTGGGCATGCACGAGTCCACCATCTCACGCGTCACTTCAGGGAAGTACTTGCACAGCGCGCAGGGCCTGTTTGAACTCAAGTATTTTTTCAACTCGAGCATTCGTCGCGTCGCCGATGAAGACATCGCGAGCGAGAGCGTCAAACAAGCCATCAAGAAAATGATCGACGAGGAGGAAAAACTGCATCCCCTCAGTGATCAAGCCATCGTCGAGCGTCTCGCCAAGGAGCAGGGCATCAAAATTGCTCGACGCACCGTGGCCAAATACCGCGAGATGTTGGGCATCTTGGCGTCATCGCGCCGCAAAGTCGTATTCTGAAGCACGTGGACCGCAGCCGCGCAGCCGGGCACAATGTGAGCTTTGTGTGAGGACCCAGAGAGGTGGGACCTGCGAACGAAGGTGGGGCGTTGAGTGCCGTCTTGCCGTGCGTGTGGGAGATGAGCTTCTCTGCGCGAGCGCAGTTCGGCGCGGAATATGCATTACCAGAAAGCGCTTCCAGTCGGCACATTTTAGCTTTCTTCCGCTGGGAGGAGGCCTATATTGACAGCGTTGGCACTTGTGGTTCTCTGGCAGCTCACCAACGGCGACGGGCCGTTGCGCAGCGCCCCAAGCGGGAATCGCAGCGCCCCACGCGAGAGCCGCGGCGCCCCACGCGAGAACTGCAGCCTCCCACCCGAGAAGCGGGGCGCGATGGATGTAAGGCGCGCCGCTGACCGGAACGGCCCAGTGGTGGCCGCAGCCTTGTGGTCGACCGTTGAGCCGGACCCCTGCGCTGGAGTTCATCCTGGCCCCGCTGCTGCGCCGCGCTGTGCTCGAGCTGGCGGGCTGGGGAATGTTCGTGGGGCTCCGGCGATTGACCATGAAGAGCTCAGGCTCATGGGGGGGCGCGGCGCGCCCCAGCCACGGCGATTTTCTAGAAACTCAGGATCCCGGTGCGAAATGGGTTCGCGGCTGGATCGTGTGATTATCAACAAAAGGAGTAACAATGGATCTGTCCACCACCTTTAGGCATATCGAGCCCACTGACGCTTTGCGCGACTATGCCGAGCAGAAGGTGAGCCGTCTGCAAAAGTTTTTGCGACAACCAATGACGGCTCGGATCACCCTTTCCGCTGAGAAGCACCAACATATTGTAGAATTGCAGCTGCAAAGTGGCGGCCTGCACTATGAAGCCCGAGAAGCCACCGGTGACATGTACGGCTCGATCGACTCGGCTGTGCATAAGTTAGAGCGTCAGATCCATGATGCCAAAGGGGTCGCCGGCTCCAAGCGCCGACGAGAAACCGACCTGCGGCATTCAGAAGCTGAAGCTGAGCAGCTTGCGATGGCCGCCGCCGGCCGTTAGAAGGCGGGGCCACGCGGCCCTTCATCTTGGTAGGCTAGGTCTGCCAAGCTCTGCCTTCATCACAGAGGCTCGTCGCGTCGACGGGCCTTTGGTCATTTTGAGAGCACAAGCATGCAACTTTCCCAGATCCTTTCGATGAACCGCATCGCGATCGACAAAGAGGGCACTCAGTTGACGCAAGGCCCGGAAGTGCTGGCCCGACTTTCAGAAATGCTGGCGTCAGACGGTGACTGTGACGCGGCGACTGTACTCAAGTTGCTTATCGAACGAGAGCACCTGCTCAGTACGGGCATTGGTGATGGAGTTGCCATCCCCCATACCCCCGTCCCCGGCTTGGTCAACCAGAAGGCGGCTTTGGTATTGTGCCCGCAAGGCGTGGAATTTGCCGCGATCGATCAGCAACCTGTGAAGATTTTCTTTGCGGTCATCGGGCCAAAAAGCGCGGCCAGCGAACATTTGAAAATTCTCGCGCGGCTGTCGCGCTTGCTGAAGAGCCCAGAAACTCGCCGTCGCCTACTGGAATCTACATCGTCCGAGCAGGCATACTCCCTCATACAAGAGCAGGAAGCGGCTCCCCCATGAGTGTTTATGATCCTCCAGTGAACAACGCCGTGAGCGGTGTGACAGTCCGGACTCTACTTTCGGATCCGGCCTTGTCGCTCAATGTGCAGATTGTCGCGGGGGAGCAGGGGTTAGAGCGCATCATCGATCACCCCCGGGTTCAAAAGTCAGGTCTTGCTTTGGTGGGACACTTGCACGGCGTGGTCGCGACACGCGTTCAAGTGTTAGGTGAAACTGAGCTCAGCTACGTGGAAAGCTTGCCAGTCGATGGACAGATCCAGGCGGCAAGTCATCTCTTCTCGTGTGGGCTGTCCTGCGTACTTGTGTCGCGCGGAGTGAGCGTGCCGCAAGCATTGATTGATGCTGCTAATCAAAAACACACACCTTTGATCCTTGCCAAGGAAAAGTCATCCTTGGCTATCACGGCGGTCCACGTCGTTTTGGATGAGCTGCTTGCACCCCGCGCGCGATTGCACGGCGTATTGGTGGACATTTTTGAGGTGGGCGTGCTGCTCAAGGGACAAAGCGGCATCGGCAAGAGCGAGTGCGCGCTCGAACTCGTGATGCGCGGCCACCGTCTGGTCGCTGATGACATCGTTGAATGTGACTATCGCCCGCCCGGTATGGTGTTTGGCGAGCCGGCGCGCCCGTTGCGGCATTATATGGAAGTGCGGGGGCTGGGCATCCTGAACATGAAGGACCTGTACGGGGTCACCTCGGTGCGCGAACGCAAACGCATCGATTTGGTAGTGGATCTGGAGCTATGGGCACCCAACGCCGAATACGACCGCATCGGTGTCGAGGACCAACACACGCGCGTGCTGGGCGTGCCCATTCGTACGGTTCGTCTCCCCATTCAACCGGGCCGCAACATGAGTTCGATCATCGAGATCGCCGCGCGCGCGGAGCTCTTGCGGCGGGCCGGGCATCATCCAGCCAAAGAATTCATCGATCGCATCGAGAAGTCGGGGCATGAGAGCATACCGCCCAGCCGGGCCGCGCCTCCGCCTAGCCGCACTGCACCGCCGCGGTCCCGCTCCCCCAATGAGAGTTCAGCACCACCTCCAGCGCATTCCATCCAAGGGCTGGACTTGCGCAAGGCGGAAACGGATCGCCGTTCATGAGCGCCGAGTACAGCGGTGCTGATTCCGAGAGTGGGGTAAGTTCCGGACAGGACACACTGCAACTCGTGGTAGTGACCGGCTTGAGCGGCGCCGGAAAGTCCACCGCGCTGCATGCGCTGGAGGATTTGGGATATTTCTGCGTCGACAACCTACCCCCTCCGGTGTTCGTACAGACCATCGATGCTCTTAAGGGCGCCAATTATCGACGAGTGGCCGTATGTATGGATGTACGCTCGCGCGTCTATTTGCCTCAAGCGGGTGATTTGCTCGTAGAGGTGCGCAAACGCGACGATCTGCGCGTGCACATTCTTTACTTGGATGCACCGGCGGAACTACTGGCCAGACGCTACAGCGCCACGCGCCGGCCACACCCGCTGTCGAGGCAGTCCAAGCGCGAGGTGCGCGCTGTCATGGACGGTATCGCGCTGGAGGCAGAGTTGTTGGCCCCGTTGCGTGGCTTGGCATCCTTCGTGCTCGATACCGCAGGGCTTACGGTGCACGATCTGCGGCGCGAGGTCATCAAGCTGTTTGCTTCGGATCGGCCACAGCAAAGCAGTCGCATGTTTGTGCGGGTGGTGTCATTTGGGTTCAAGTTTGGTGTGCCGCAAGACGCGGATTTGATGTTCGACGTGCGTTTTCTGCCCAATCCGTACTTCGTGCCCGGTTTGCGCTCGCTTTCTGGTTTGGATCAAGTTGTGTCTGAATTCGTGCTCAAAAACCCGGACTGCGTTGGGTTCATGGATCGCACGCTCGATCTGTTGAGCTATTGTGTTCCACGCTTTGAAGCGGAAGGTAAAAGTTACTTGACCATTGCTGTAGGGTGCACGGGCGGCCGACATCGGTCCGTTACGCTGGCGGAGTGGTTTGCCAGCCACTTGCAGGAGCGTTTCAAGATTGAAATCGATCGCCAGCATCGCGATCTGGGGCGGGCCGAGCACACCGCCGTGGACGCGCTAGCGCAAGAGATAGGACAGCGTCCGCCAAGAACGTTTGAGGGCTGATTATGAGTGAAGCTGAAGTGTCGGGAACATTTGAAATCATCAACCGGTTGGGCCTGCATGCGCGCGCCGCTAGCCGGCTTGTTCAAGTGGCCAGCCAATTTCCATGTCAGGTCACGGTCCGACGAGATGAACAGGTGGCCAACGCCAAGAGCGTGATGGGAGTGTTGCTTTTGTGTGGAGCAAAAGGCGCAAAGGTAACGGTGGTTGCCGACGGGGAACATGCAGAAGAGGCTGTGT
>JACZCW010022113.1_pt1 | contig 13431 bp, 6 predicted proteins | sample 8641861 | NCBI WGS metagenome assembly JACZCW01 (sample SAMN15324607, study PRJNA640507) | soil metagenome | isolation source: intercropping sugarcane | place: China: Luxin town, Laibin City, Guangxi Province | collected 2019-07-25 | depth 10cm m | reverse complement strand
TGATGCGTGACCCATAGGTGTTGGCGCCAGGATCCAGCCTGAAGGCAAAATTCCCGGATGTGTACTCGCTCGGGGACATGCAGAACGGCGCATTGTCCGATGACCAATTGATCGTGAATGGCGTGCCCGCGGCCACCTGCGTCGAGCTGGCCGCGATTGTTGCGATGGGCGCAGGGGCGGGCAGCACGGTCACTGTCGTGGTGGCGGTCACTGATTCCGAAGGCGTGCCGGCAATACTCGTGCAGGTGAACTCGATATGGAACACGCCTGCAGTCGAAGGGTTCAGGACGTACTCGGCATCCGCGTAAATAAAGGAAAGTTCAAGCGGAACGTTGCCACCCTGGAATACGGACGTGAGGCCGGTTCCGCTGCTGGACCAGAAGCAAAGGTTGAGATTGGTACTGTAGCGAAGCCGGATGTAGTCGGATGGCGTGTTCGACAACGCCACAGTCGAACTCTCGGCATCCAGGCTGGCGAACGGTGGTTCATCTGCCACGATGACCTGGATCTCCTTGTAAAGGGAGATGGGTCCGGAGGAGCAGGTCAGCCCATAGGTGAAGGTTCCGACCTTTGTGGTCGACGGAATGTTGAATCCGCCCTTCGATGCTCGCGCTGTGCCGGCCCATTGGTCTTCCGGCGCGCCATTGGTGGGGACGCAGCTGTCGGCGTGAGAACGCCACGCCAGATACAGCCTCTGCCCCAGCTTGCGACGCGTTCCATTGACGACGAATGCCAGGTTGGGTGTGACATAAGACACCACGGCCGTGGTGGACTGCCGGAAGCCCGGCGGACCGCAGACCAGTGTGTAGGTGATGTCTCCGGGAGTGGCGCTGGTCGCACTCACTGAGCCGGACGTCGGCAGATCGGTCTGGGAAAGGTCGCCACCGGTGATAGAGCAGGGCCCCACGACGGCTGTCCAGGTCAACTCCATCGGCCGCGTGGTCCACAACGTTGCCCTGTTGACTGCAAACCTGGGGTTGGAATTGGGCGGCATCCACTGGATTACCGTGGAACCTGAAACACTGCCCCCGCTGGCAAGGTCGCATTTGAGGAAATACGTGGTATCCCCACCCGTAGATTGCGATACGGTCTTGGAGCCACTGGCCGGCAGTGTGCCCGGCCATCCATCCGAGCCGCCTCCGCCGCTGGCTGTGCATGCCGTGGCATTGGGAGCATTCCAGGTGATGGTGACCGTGTCGTTCCATCGGGCGAAGTGTGGCGAGGCCGCAAGACTCAGGCGCGCGGCCTGCATGCTGCCGACGGTGAGCGAGCCGGTATTGCCCGGATCCAGCACCGTGCGCAATGTGCGGCTGCCGGTGGAACTGGTGGCGTCCGCAGTGGAATCCCATATTGCGCCGAAAGAAACAAAGCTGGATTCCCAGTTGCTGGGACCTGGCGGTGATGGCGGCGCTGCCGGACAACTCCCGTATCCGGAAACGCTGGTGCGAGCCTTTCCGAGCGAAAGCACACCTGCAAGCTGATTTGCGGGAGTGAACAGGGCCGCTCCCGAAGCGCCGGGTCCTGAAACTCCCAGATCATTCACGGTATCCAGGAGATGGGAGATGAATTGGGAGCCAAGCACATTGGCTTCGGAGTAGGGAAGCGCGTCACCGAACCAGCGCGTGTACTGCTTGTTGTAGGCGAGCGCATGATGAATCGAATATCCGCCGCTTACCGTCGCGCCAGAAGCGTCGAATCCCGCGTAGTGCGCACTGTCGACCACGGGGCTCGCGTTCAGCTTGATCAGCCATGCATCCTGCTGTTCAACGACGGTCGTTGCACCGGTCTGGCGGGTTGAATTCGGTGCGTAGTGAACGGTACCCAGCGGTGTTCCACAGGTCGTCAACGCGTCCCAGTACACGGTAACGGACGACGCAGCGGAAGGATCGCCTCCGCCGTACTTGCCATTCTGGCAATGCCGCGCGGTGAGAATGTATGGCGTGTTGTCCTGGGCGGTGTTGTTGATCAGCGTCCCGGTGCACACGTATTGGTTGCCGATGACGAGTGCCACCGTGGCCTGCGCCGAGGGCGAGTTGGCGGGCGTGACATGACAGGCGTAGTTCTGAACGCAGGGTGTATCCGGATCGCCCGCTGCAAATACCCGCACCCGATCGATGGCCGGATGGTGAGGAACCTCCGGTGACAGCCCCCGGAACCCCGCCTGAAAGCTCGTGATTTCGAATTCCAGTTCCGCGCGTTCGGCGGCCATGACTTCCAGGGTGAATTCGAGCGTGTCGCCGGGTTGAACGCGGCTCCACAGGCTGCCGCGCTCGATGTCGCTGCTGGCGTAGGTGACGGTCGTTGCCCTGCTGCGGACGATCAGTGTCGCGCTGCGCGGCAAGTTCATGCGTGGCGCATGAAATGACAGGGAGACGGCTCCAGGAATCTGCAGGACATGTGTCCAGATCAGTCGATCCCCGTTTGCCGCCCAGGTGCCCGCAGATTCGGTCGTGACCGCATGCGGTACGTTCACTGCAAACTGGTTGGGATTGTCGGCCACTGCGTCGATCAGGGCCCTCAGATCCACCGGAACGACGAACGGGTTCTCGCCCGTAAACGTTCCCGCACCTGATGTGGAGCCACCGACCGCATTCGCGGATGCACGATCATCAGGAGAGTTCGGAGCGCAGGCGGACAGCAGCCCGGCCAACGCCATGCTCAGCAAAGCATTGCCCAATCCGTGCTTCGTCGGACCGCGTGCGCGCATTCGCCCCTGTGAGGCCGGCGTAGGGCGCCGGGCTTTATTGTATGGTGGGTGCTCGAAGGTACTTGAGCCGCGAGTGGAGGGCAATAGCTCAGGGGTCGGCGATTGTCGACCAGGTGATCACGGCCAGTTGAATCTGACCCCCAGCGAGATGCGCCCGGCATCCTTCCCGAACGCCGCGTCCAGGTAGTCGTAACCCGCGCGCAGGGCCCATGTGTCGTTGAGCGCCGCAACCGCGCCTATCCCGACCGCCAGGCCTGCCTTGGACTCCGACCCCAGCAGGTTGCGGAATGACTGGTTGCCCAGTGGTCCCGCGAACACACCGCTCGCTCTGGTTTCCGTCTTTCCTAAGAAGGCGCCGGCCCGTCCTTCCAGCGCCAGTTTGTCATGAAGTGGCCATGTCCCGGCCAGTGAAAGCAGCAATCCGCTCGATTGCACGCCGATCTTCGCGTTCGATACGGAACTGCCTTCCTGAACGGCAACGTCGAACTTGCCTTCACCGAGTTCGACGAAGGTGCCCTCGGCGGCCAGATACGGCGAAAACCGCCATCCGAGCGTGATCGCAAAGCCAGTGGCGCGCCGGTCGCTCCCCGAGGACTGGATTCCCTCTTCATCGATATCCGACGCTTCCAGCCCGATCATGGTGTGGGCGAGGTCCACCACGGCATAGGGCGGTGGTGGCAAGGCGAAAGCCCGTGCCGTGAAGGCGGAGAGGGCGACACCTGCTGCGGCTGCGGTTGCCGCGCGACGCATCATGCTTTTCATGGGTGCAGGATACCGCACCCGCGCCTTTGGCTACGATGGGTCGTGCGAAATCCCCGCCATTGTCGGCTGGTCTCCGCTGTGGCGTGCGCCGATTCTCCGACCCCCCGGGAAGGTCTTGAGGGAATACGATGCAGTGGCCCCCCTATAGGGAGAAATACCGATACGCCACTTCATTTGATTGCGCCAAGCTTTGAAAACCGTGATTGCGCCCACAATCTCTCTGTCGAATCGTGAAGGTGTGCGACCCCGCTCGCTGACCACCGACACCACAGTGCTGGAGTATCCCCTCCCTTCGACCAGGATCAGTGCCCGGTTCCAGCAGGCTGCGTACTGGATCGGCATTGCACTGCTGGTTCTTGGAGTGTCCGTGATGCTCGGATGGATACTTCACATACCCTCCGTCACGAGCATCGTCCCCGGCTCGGCGACAATGAAGCCCAATACGGCGATAGGATTCCTGTTGACCGGAATGGCGCTCATGTTGCAGGCCCGTCCAGGCAGGTCATTCCGATCGGTGCTCATCGCGCGGATCTGTGCGTTGTCTGCAGCAGTAATCGGGGCGCTGACCTTGGGTCAGTATCTCCTGGGGGCTGATCTCGGGATCGATGGAATCCTGATCGACGTATCTGCCACCGAAAACCCGGTTCCCTATCCAGCCAGGATGGCGGCAAACACGGCAGTGGCATTCGTGTTTGCCGGCCTGGTGCTCTTCTGGCTGGATGCGGCCGGACGGTTCCGGAGCGGGATATCAATCGCATCTACCGTTGCCCTGCTGTTGCTCGGCTTCATCGCCACATGCGGATATGCGTTCAACGCCCACGCGCTGCTCGGCGTCGCCGGGTATGGATCAATGGCAATCCATACCGCTGCGGGATTTACCCTGGCGGCCATCGGAGTGGTCCTTGCCCGCCCCGCCAGGAGAATGGGGGCAATCCTCGCGCAGGATTCCGATACGGGAGAGTCCCTGCGTCGAATCATGCCTCTGCTCATTGCCGGACCGCTCCTGCTGAGCTGGGTCCTCCACCGGGGAAGGCTGGCCGGTCTCTATGGCGAGAGCTTTCTGCTCGCGTTGATGGTCTCCGTGTCCACGTTCCTGATGTGCGGGTTTGCGATGCGCAACGCACTGAGTCAGGGACGTCTGGAACTCGCCCGCGATCGCGCCAGCGACAAGTTCGAGGGAGCAATCGATGCCGCGCCGGTAGGCATGGTCTTGACCAATGCTGCCGGTACCGTGCTGCTCGCGAACGAAGCGATTCATCAGATATTTGGCTATTCGAAGGGAGAGTTGCTTGGGCAGTCAATCGAGTTGCTGGTTCCGGAAAGATACAGGGGGCTGCATCCAGGACTGCGGGAGTCTTTCCACAAGGAACCCAGCGCAAGGGCGATGGCGCGGGGGCGGCTTCTGCATGGATTGCACAAGGATGGAAGCGAGGTGCCCATCGAGATCGGCCTGAATCCCTTGCATACCTCGGAGGGCAGCCTGGTCCTGAGCTCGGTGGTCGACGTGACCGAACGACAGGACGCCGATCGGCAGCGCGAGAAGCTCCTGGAGGAACTGCGCAGAGTGAACGAAGATCTGGACGGACGCGTGCGCAGCCGGACAGCGCAGCTCGCCGCGACGCTGCAGGAGCGTGACGTGCTGTTGCAGGAGATCCATCATCGGGTCAAGAACAACCTGCAGGTCATTTCCAGCCTCATCAACATGCAGGCCAGGCGGGTCAAGGACAGCGAGAGTCGCGGCGCCCTGTTCGAGTGCGCAGCACGTGTCCAGGCGATCGCATCGATCCATGAAAAGCTGTATCAGTCGACAGACTACTCGCGGATTCCCTTCTCGGACTACGCCAGGGACCTCGTGAAGAGCATCTTCCACACGACAGGTATGTCGAATGGGATGATATCCCTCGACCTCAGGATCGATCCTTCGCTGCTCTTGACTGTGGATAAAGCCATCCCCTGCGGTCTGATCCTCAATGAACTGATCAGCAACGCGCTCAAGCATGCATTTCCCGACGGCCGGCATGGAAAGATCAGCGTAGACATCCGCCCGCTCGCGGGACGTGGGGTGCTGTTGCGCGTTGCGGACGATGGCATCGGAATTCCGGCGGACTTCAGCATCGAAAAGTCTGCTTCCCTGGGCATGCAGCTCGTCGCCACGCTGGTTGCCCAGTTGAAGGGAAAAGTCGCGATCAGACGGGAAGTCGGGACGGAATTCAGCGTGACGTTTGACCTGGCAGACGCGGCATGATGCCAGAACAGAAGCTTGCCATCCTCCTGGTCGAAGACGAGCGGATCATTGCGATGGACATTCAGCTTTCGCTGAATGAACTCGGGTATGAAGCGTACGCAATCGCATCGTCCGCAGACGAGGCGATTGCGCTGGCGAGTGCCCGATGCCCGGATCTGGTGCTCCTTGACATCCGTATCGCCGGAGGTCTCGATGGTATCGAAACCGCGATGCTGCTGAAGACCCGCTTCCAGGTGCCAGTCGTGTTCCTTACCGCGCATGCGGATGCTGCGATCATCGAAAGAGCAAAATCCGCCGAGCCTTACGCCTACCTGCTCAAGCCGGTGAATCGGGCGGAACTGCATAGCGCAATCGAAATTGCCATGCACAAGCACAGGATCGACAGGCGTCTGCGCGAAAGGGAACGATGGCACGCGACCACACTGCATTCCATCGCCGATGCCGTGATTGCCGTGGACGTGAAGGGAAAGATCATTCTGGTCAATGCGGCAGCGGAATCGATCATTGGTGTGGCCGCAGCGGAGGCCGTTGGAAGATACGCCCACGAAATACTTCGGTTCTCTAATCAGTGGCCTACTGTCTCCGATCCCACGCCTCTGGATGCGGCACTGCGCTTGCGGCAGACAATCAAGGTGGAGGACGTTGCTCTGGTCAACTGTCGCGATGGCATGCAGCACCGGATCAGCGACAGCTCCTCTCCCGTCATCGACGGTGATGAATTGCTTGGCGCAGTGATGGTCTTCCGCGACGTGACCGAGAAGTTGTTGCTGCAGAAGCAACTCGAGCTGGCTGACCGGCTGGCGTCACTGGGCACCATGGCCGCTGGTGCCGCGCACGAGCTCAACAATCCGCTGGCCGTCGTCGTTGGCAACGCCGGATTCGTCGTGGAGGAGTTGCAGCGGAGCGATGCCTGCCAGCGCCTGCCCGCCGTCCTGGAGGCCTTGTCAGATGTCCAGTCGGCAGCGAGTCGCATGAGCCGCATCGTCTCCGACCTGCGAAACTTCTCACGACCGGTGGAGTCAACAGACTCGGCTGCAAACCTGCTTCGCTGTGTGGAGTCTGCGGTTCGGCTGACGGCGCATCAGTTCAATCATCGTGCGACGGTATCTACCCGGTTTGGCCAGACTCCCCGCGTCAATGCGGATGAGGGGCGCCTCGAGCAGGTGCTGGTGAATCTGCTTGTCAACGCCTCGCATGCAATCGAGCCAGGCAATCTGGAGAACAACAGGGTATTGGTCACTACGGACACCGATGAGAAGGGCGATGCCGTCATCGAGGTGAGCGATACGGGTTCGGGAATGACAGAGGACGTTGCCGCCCGAATCTTCGAGCCCTTCTTCACGACGAAGTCGCCAGGTGTCGGCACCGGGCTCGGCCTTTCCATCTGCCACGGCATCGTTCAGTCGATGGGCGGCGTAATTTCCGTACGTACCGAACCCGGCAAAGGGACGACGTTTCGCATTATCCTGCCGCACGCAACGGATCAGTCGGTCGCCGCTGCAGCAGCGCCGATCCAGCCGGCAGATGCGCCGATCGCCGGGCGAGTGCTGGTCATTGACGATGAGGACATGTTGCGACGGGCCATCGAACGCATACTCGTCGACGCGGGTCATAAGGTGACTGGCACCGCGAGCGCGCGCCAGGCGCTCAAAGACATCAGATCCGGCGCGATGTTCGATGTGATCCTGTGCGATCTGATGATGCCTGACATGACCGGAATGGAGTTCTTCGAAGAGCTTCTGTCAGTAGATCCCTTGCTGGCACAGCGCGTCGTCTTTGTAAGCGGCGGCGCCACCTCGAGTCAGGCTCGCGCATTCCTGGATTCTGTTGCCAACGAGAAGGTGGACAAACCCTTCAAGAGCTCACATTTGCGCGAAGTCATCCAGCGCGTGCTCAAGGCCCCTCGATAAAGCGGTCCCCGTTTTGCTGGGCCAGTGCAGACGCTGCAGCTATGATGGGGTGTGGCAAATCCAGACTATCATCGCCTGGCGGTCGCTGTGGCTTGTGCAGCATTGACCTCGGCTGGCGGCTCCGCGGAGTCCGGAGCGCTGGCCGGTCGCGCCGCCATTCTGGATCCCGCAAGCCCGCCGCCCTGGACCGAAGTACACGCCGCAACCAAGCGGCACTTCGACCTCGGCCACATGCTATTCAATGCCCAGTGGCGACCCGCAGGTCATCCATCGCAGCTGGTGGGACTGGGGCCCCTCTTCGTCGAAGATAGCTGCGCCACATGCCATGAAGGCGGCGCACGCGGACGCCCGCCGGCTACGGAAGGCGGACTTTCCAGATCCTTTGTCCTGCAGCTCGGCGGCACCGCCACAGCCTATGGCCATGTGCTCAACACGCGTGCCATCGATGGCCATCAACCCGAGGGACGCATCACCGTCAAGTCGCACCAGCGTGAAGGTCGTTATGCTGATGGCCAGCGCTGGAGGTTGCACGAACCCCGCTACGAAGTAGTGGATGTGTCCCTGCGGGCGTTACCTGCCGCCACTGTGCTGAAACCGCGCATCGGCCCTGCCGTGTTTGGCGCCGGCCTGCTCGATGCGGTGCCCCGCTCCGCAGTGGAGGCCATCCGCAGTGCGCAGCCTCCCGCTGTCCGTGGCGACATCGGCGGACGTTTCGGCTGGCAGGGGGAGGCGATGTCCCTGGTCGACCAGACGGCCATCGCCTTCGCGCGCGAAATGGGCCTGACTTCCCAGATCCTGCCCAGCGACGATTGCACGCAGGCACAGGCGGACTGCCTTGCAGCGCCCCAGGCAGGCAAGCCGGAACTGCCAGAGGAGTCCTTCCACGCGCTGAACACTTTCCAGTTCCTGCTCGCCGCGCCAGCGCGCGGCAGGATCGATCCCGCAGCCGATGTGGCTGGCGCCGCGCTGTTCGAGCGTGCCGGCTGCGCGGCCTGTCATGTGCCCCAGCTGCCAGTGCCCCGCGATGATGGCGATATCCGCATCGATCCCTATACCGACCTGCTGCTGCATGACCTGGGCGAAGGGCTGGCCGACCGCACCGTCGCCGGAACGCCGGTGCCCAGTCGCTGGCGGACGGCGCCGCTCTGGGGCCTGGCGCATGCCTTGCAGGCCGGATCCGTCGGGTTGATGCACGATGGACGCGCGCGCAGCGTTGAGGAGGCAATCCTGTGGCATGAGGGGCAGGGCGCGGAGGCGCGCCGCAACTTCCTGGCGATGGACGCGGCGTCGCGACGGCAGCTCCTCGATTGGGTCGAATCGCTGTAGTTGAGGCGCCGGCACACACGCACGTAATTAGACAATACCTGCACCCGTTGCTATGTTCGCCGGGTGATTGCGCCCGGCCGCCGCCTGCGGTCCAGACAACAAGGACAAGGTCGCGCACATGAGGTTCAGGATGACGCGTACGCGCTGGATCGCGCTGGTGCTGCTCGTGCTGGTCGCGGGCTACACCGCGCTCAAGGCCGCGCGGCCTGACCCGCCGCCCCGGCTCGCCACCTCGCCCGTGACGGTCGCGGATATCGAAGACACCGTAATCGCCACCGGCACCATCGAGTCCTCGCAGTTGGTCAGCGTCGGCGCGCAGGCCTCGGGCCAGATCCAGTCGGTGAAGGTGCAGGTTGGTCAGCAGGTGAAAGCGGGCGACCTGATCGCCGAGATCGACGCGACCACGCAGCTCAACTCGTTGCGGGCCGCCGAGGCGGCAGTCACCACCAACCGCGCGCAGCGCGAGGTGCAGGCTGCCAACCTGAGGTTGGCGGAGCTCAACTACCGGCGCCAGACCGCGCTGCTTGCCGAAGACGCCACCTCGCGCTCGGCGTTCGAGAACGCCGAAGCGCAGTACCACACCAGCCTGGCGCAGAAGCAGGTCACCGACGCACAGGCCGAGCAGGTTCAGAGCCAGCTCGACACCGCTCGCGCCAACCTCGGTTACACGCGCATCGTGGCGCCGATGAGCGGCACCGTGGTGGCCATCGTGGTGCGCGAAGGCCAGACGGTGAATGCCGTGCAGAGCTCCCCGACCATCGTGAAGCTGGCCAAGCTCGATACGGTGACGGTGACTGCGGGTATCTCCGAGGCGGATGTGGCGCGCGTGAAGCCCGGCCAGACGGTGTATTTCACGACGCTCGGCAATCCGCGCAAGCGCTACTACGGAAAGCTGCGCTCGATTGCCCCGGCACCCTCATCGATCGAACAGGACACTGGCGGGCGCAGCGCCAATGCTGGTGGCGGCGCCACGCAGGCTGTCTACTACAACGCCGTGTTCGAGGTGCCCAATCCGGAAGGTGACCTGCGCATCGCGATGACCGCGCAGGTTTACGTGGTGCTGGCCGAAGCCAGGCAGGTGCTGGCCATTCCATCCGCCGCGCTCGGCGATGCCATGCCCGACGGGCAATACACGGTGCGGGTACTCGACGCGCAAGGCCTGCCCCAGGCCAGGCAAATCAGCGTCGGCATCAACAACAACGTGCTGGCGGAGGTGACCGCCGGGCTCACCGCCGGCGAGCAGGTGGTGATGGGCGAGGCGGGCGCCGGCGTGGCAGGCATGCCCGGCGGCGCGAACATGCTCGGCCCATGACGCAGCCGCTGCTGCGGCTGCGCGGCGTCGGGCGGGAATACCCCGCGGGCGATGAGCCCATCCGCGCGCTACGCGACGTGGACACCGACATCGAGGCCGGGGAGTTCGTTGCGGTGGTTGGTGCCTCCGGCTCCGGCAAGTCCACCCTGATGAACATCCTCGGCTGCCTCGATCGCCCCACCAGCGGCAGCTACGAAGTGGACGGCCGCGACACGGCTGCCCTGGAACCGGACGAGCTGGCGGCGCTGCGACGCGAGCATTTCGGCTTCATCTTCCAGCGCTACCACCTGCTGCCCGACCTGACGGCCGTGGGCAACGTCGAGATGCCCGCCATCTACGCGGGCGAGCGCGCGCGCCAGCGGCACGAGCGCTCACACGCGCTGCTCACGCGCCTGGGCATGGCGGACCGGCTTGGGCACCGTCCCACGCAGCTCTCGGGCGGCCAGCAGCAGCGAGTGAGCATCGCGCGGGCGCTGATGAACGGCGGCCGCATCATCCTCGCCGATGAACCCACCGGCGCGCTGGACAGCCGCTCGGGAGAGGAGGTGATGAAGATCCTCGCCGAGCTGCACGCCGAGGGCCACACCATCATCCTCGTGACCCACGACATGACGGTTGCCGGCCACGCGCAGCGCATCATCGAACTGCATGATGGCGCCGTGCTGCGCGATCAGCGCAATCCGCAGCAAGCTGCGACGCGCGCATCCCGGGCCGGGATTCCCGCGCGCCACCAGGCGCACTGGCTGTCGCTGCGCGACCGCTTCGTCGATGCGTTCCGCATGGCGCTGCTGGCGATGGCTGCCCATCGCCTGCGCACCTTCCTGACCATGCTCGGCATCATCATCGGCATCGCCTCGGTGGTGCTGGTGGTGGCATTGGGCGAAGGCTCGCAGCGCCAGATACTCTCCCAGATCAACGCCATGGGAACCAATACCCTGGAGATCTATTCCGGTGGAGGCCTGGGCGAGATCAACGCCGTGACGTTCCGCATGCTGCGGGCCGAAGACGCGGATGCCATTGCAAACCTGAGCTTCGTCGACAGTGCCACCCCCAATGTGAATACCAGCGCCACGCTGCGCTTTGGCAACATCGCCGTCAATGCGCAGGTGTCCGGTGTCGGCCACCAGTACTTCCGTGTGCGCGGTGTGAAGCTGGCCGAGGGCAATTTCTTTGGTCCCCGCTCCATCGAGCACCTGGAACAGGTGATCGTGATCGACCAGAACACCCGCAAGCGGCTGTTCCCCGATCCACGCGCCGATCCCATCGGCCAGGTTGTGCTGCTGAACAATGTCGCCAGCCGGGTGATCGGCGTGACTGCGCCGCAGGGCAACAACATGATGTTCGCGGGAAACAATCTGTCGATCTTCGCGCCCTATTCCACGGTGATGGGGCGGATGATGAGCCGGGCCTTCATCAGCAGCATCACGGTGCGGGTGGCCGATGACACCCCCATGGATGCCGCCGAGGCGGCGATCACGCGCATCCTGACCGTCAGGCAGGGCGGCCAGAAGAGCTTTTTCATCCAGAACACCGACAGCATCCGCGCCACCGTGCAGTCGACCACACGCATGATGACGATGCTGATCGGCTCCATCGCCGGCATCGCGCTGCTGGTCGGCGGCATCGGGGTGATGAACATCATGCTGGTGTCGGTCACCGAGCGCACCCGCGAGATCGGCGTGCGCATGGCGGTGGGCGCCCGCCAGGGTGACATCCTCCAGCAGTTCCTGATCGAGGCGGTGCTGGTATGCATGGTGGGCGGGGCCTTGGGGGTGCTCCTGGCGATGGGGATTTCGGCCCTGGCCTCGCTGGTGATCGCCAGGATGGTCAGCGACTTCTCGATGGTGGTGTCGCCGGGGTCGGTGATGGCGGCTTTCGCCTTCTCCACGGCCATTGGCATCGGCTTCGGCTTCCTGCCGGCGCGCAACGCGGCGCGGCTTGATCCCGTCGATGCGCTGGCGCGGGAATGAGCCTTTGAATCGACCGCCATGCGCGCGCGGATCCCCACCGAACGACTAGCCGGCCTGCTGGGCAGTGGACGCGGTCTCACCACGGCCGAAGCCGAAGCCCTGCGCGCGCGCCACGGTGCCAACGACATCGTCGAAGCAGCGCCCGCGACCTTGTGGATGCTGGCGCGCGACACCCTGCGCGATCCCATGCTGTGGTTCCTGCTCGGCACCGCTGCGCTGTTCCTGTGGCTGGGCGATCGCCTCGAGGCGCTGATCCTGCTGTTCGCACTGGTTCCGTTGATCGGCATGGATGCCTTCCTGCACCGGCGCACGCAGGCTTCAACGCAGGGACTGGCAAGCCGGCTGGCCACCACGGCACGCACGCTGCGCGACGGGCGATGGAGCTTGCTGCCAGCCCGTGAACTGGTGCCGGGCGACCTGGTCGAGGTGCGCGCCGGAGAGCCGGTGCCGGCCGACGGGCTGCTCAGTTCCGGCGACAACGTGCAGCTCGACGAATCGATGCTCAGTGGAGAGTCATTGCCGGTCGCCAAGCAAACCCACGGCGCCAGCCAGCAGGATGCCATCCCGGAGAACTGGCTCGCCGCCGGCACGCGGCTGCTCACCGGTACGGCGCTGCTGCGTGTCGCATACACCGGCGCGGAGACGCTGTATGGCGAGATAGCGCGCCTCGCCGCGCAGGGCACGCATGCCCGCACGCCGCTGCAACAGGCCATCGCGCGGCTGGTCGCGGTGCTGCTCATTGCGGCGATCGCCATGTGTCTTCTGCTGGCCGCAATCCGCCTGTACCAGGGGCACGGCATCGTCGATGCGCTGCTCAGCGGAGTCACCCTGGCCGTGGCGGCACTGCCCGAGGAATTCCCGGTGGTGTTCACCTTCTTCCTCGGCGCGGGCGTCTATCGGCTGGCACGGCGCCAGGCGCTGGTGCGCCGCGCCGTGGCGGTGGAGAACATCGGCCGTGTCACCTGCATCTGTTCGGACAAGACCGGCACCATGACCGAAGGGCGCCTGGTCCTCGTGCAGCAGGACCCGGCCGACGGAACCGATGGCCAGGACCTGCTGCGTGTCGCCGCGATGGCCTCGCGCCCTGACAGCGGTGATCCCCTGGATGCCGCCATCCTCGGCGCGGCGCCGGTGGCAGCCGATCCCGCGGTGCGCAGGCAGGTGTTTCCCTTTACTGAAGGCCGGCGGCGTGAAACCGC
>JACZCW010053016.1_pt1 | contig 13437 bp, 8 predicted proteins | sample 8641861 | NCBI WGS metagenome assembly JACZCW01 (sample SAMN15324607, study PRJNA640507) | soil metagenome | isolation source: intercropping sugarcane | place: China: Luxin town, Laibin City, Guangxi Province | collected 2019-07-25 | depth 10cm m | reverse complement strand
TAGCGGGTACGGGTCAAAATGGACGTGCCTCTCGCCACGCGTCGTACGGTATCGACCACGCGCTGTGCGGCCTGAGCATCGTTGATCAAAAGCACCACCAGACGAGCGCTTTCGACATGGGCGTGTTTGAGGGCTTCTTCGCTTGTGGCATCGCCGTAATAGACCGGCAATCCTTGTTGCTTTCCGTGGCGGACATTGTCCGCGTTCATCTCCAGCACCACCAACGGAATGTTGCACGCGCGCAGGGTTTGAGCGGCAAGCTGCCCGGCACGTCCGAAACCCACGATGACCACGTGTTTTTCTAGGACAATGCGCTCGCCCTCCACATCATCGATGCCCTTGACGCCGATCAGCTTCTCCAGTGGTGCGAGCAGGCGCTCGCCGGCGGTGATGTGGGGCGCCGCTCGCACCAAAAGCGGGGTGAGGAACATGGACGCGATGCCGGCCGACAACAAGGGAGCCGAGGCCTGCTTGTCGATGACGCCGTTCTCCTCGGCCAAACGCGTGAGCACGAAACCAAATTCTCCAAACTGTGCCAAGCCTACGCCAGCCAACCAGGCCACGCGTGAAGGAAAGCGCATGGCGAGCGCGGCGAGCGTGGCGAGTAAACCTTTGGCAAACAAAAAGACGGCGAGAAACGTGCCCACCAACACTGGCTGTTCGCTCACGACCCGGACGTCGAACAACATCCCCAGCGACACGAAGAAGATGCTCACGAAGGCGTCACGCAGGGGCAGGATGTCTCCCATCGCACGATGTCCGTATTCGGTATCGGCGACGACCATGCCACCCAAAAACGCCCCAAGCGCCAGGGAGAGGCCCGCGAGTGAGGTGAGCCAGGCCGTCCCGATGCACAAGCCCAGGATCGCCAATAAGAACACCTCACGACTGCGACTTGCGTCGACCCAGTCCAGCAAACGCGGGACGATGAAGCGTGAGATGGCCACGGTCCCGATCACCACTAAACAAGCCTTGCCCAAGGCCAGTCCGATGCTGGTAGCGATCCCGCCTGCCCCCGCGCTTGTGCCCAGCAGCGGGACAATGAGCACCATGGGGACCACGCACAGATCTTGGAAGATGAGCGTACCCACGATGAACCTACCGTGCGGCGCGTCGAGTTCACGACGTTCCACGAGCGCGCGCAGCACAATGGCGGTGCTTGAGAGCGCGACCGCAAAACCATAAAACACACTGCGACCCGGCGACTGATCGAGCAGGAGAGCAATGCCCGCGACGACCAGAGTAGTGAGCCCCACTTGCAGTGCACCACCCAGCGCGACTTGTCGAAAAATATCCTTTAAGCGCGAGAGGGAAAATTCCAGCCCAATGGAGAACAAGAGCAACACCACTCCGACCTCGGCGAGCACTTCGATGGCGTGCACCGACGTGGCCCAGCGAAAGCCGTGAGGGCCAAGCAGCGCTCCGGCTGCCAAAAGACCCGCCACAGTGGGAAGTTTGAGCCGAGCCAGAACGACGGTCACGAGCACGGCCAAAGCCGAAACGACGGTCAGCTCGTCGAGGAGCGGGACATGACCCATTAAGGTGTCTCCTGGGTCGGCGGGAGGGGACTCATCAGCAGGGGCGCATCACACATCTCGTGAATTCGGTTGTAGCGGATGAGGGCCTGGCGCGTCACCTCCCCGACGCTGGCCGTGGATCAAGGCTGTCCGTAGACGGCGGTGAGTGTCAGGTTGACGCCGGCACCTCGCTTGCTCACAATTGTCCCCCGTGCGTGCGCTGATTGACTTAAAATTGAGAGACGTCCCCCTGCATTGCCTTGGCCTCTTGCCGCTCTTGGCCCTCAGCCTGGGCAGCTTGGGTTGCGGAAGTTCCTCGACCGATGGCCCACAGGGCGACGGGGACATGGTCACCGACACGATCGAAGACACGCCCCCCATCGACGATGTCGACGTGGAGGATACCGAGGGCGGCGACGGCGACGAGAGCGATTGCGAACGAGAGCTCAGGTTTGAGGCGGTGCCTGTCGGCGCACCTGCCCCTTTTGACGTCGTCATCATCGCGGATCATTCGGACAGCCTCAGTTGGTCACGCGATGATCTGGCCAGCGGCTTAGCGAAGTTTTTGGATGAGGTGAGGGGTCATGACGTGCGCTTCTTCGTCCTCACACCGACGCAGTATGGTGCAAGCAGTGAGGCGGCGAGCCTATCTTTGGGAGGCTCCAATCCCGTGCAATGGCAAGATCCAGCAACCGGACTCGCCTACGAGAACGCCATGACCGACTACAGTCAGTCCTGCGTCGACGCGGCAGGGGCGAGCATGGCGTGTCCCACGACGTTCGAAGAGACCACGCCGGACTACGAGTTGGTGGGCAATTGGACCCTCAGCATGCCGCCGCCCATCGCGACCATCCGCGCCGACACCAGCCTCGCCGCGCTCGAAGAGCAGCGAGTGGCCATCTCCGCGGCTATTTTGGGATTGGGCTCGGGGGGGTCCAGCGACGAACAACCGGTGTGTACGTTGCACCGCTACCTCGATCAGGATCCGGCGCTGTTGCCAGAAAACGCAGTGGTGTTGCTGCTCTCCGATGAAGACGACAGCAGTAACCCACGAGACTGCGTGCTGCGCCAAAACGTTGAATGTAGCACGCGAGAGAGCACAGAAATGTATCTGGTCGTCTCGCCCGGGCTGCAGGAGCAACGCAGCTTCAACTGCACGCCGATGGACGATCAAGGGAACGTGGTGGGTGAGCCCGTCCCGCAGCGTTGGTACACCGGGATCAACTGCACCACCGGCCGCGCCTGCAGCGCTGATGATCTTCAAACTTCTCAGGACGCGTGTCCTGCCAACCACATCATGAGCGATTGCACAATCCAGTGCGAAGAGGGAAATGCCGCCAGTTGCTTGCTAGAAAAGAGTGCCACCGTCGTGGATGCGTGCAACAGCCCGTTTGTCCTGGACGGAACCACATTCGACAATTTGCTCGACTATTGCCAGGCCTTGTACCCCAACATGGAGCGTTGGGATGCGTGCCAAACTCTCCAGTCGGGTCCTTCACGGGGCTGCGGGCACAGTACGACCCCTGTGTCGGGGGCGGCGACGATGGCTGACATGGCGACGGAGGCGCGCGTCAAGGCCGAGAACGTGTTTGGGGCAGGCGGGTTTTCCATCAAGCTCATCGGGTTCGATCCTAGGTTCTCTTGCGAGCCACAAGCTGGGCAGAGCTACCTGAGCAACCTCAAAGGTTTGGTGGAGGATGAGTCCCAAGTGTTCCCCATCTGTGAGGACTATTCAGGGACTCTGCGCCAAGTCCGGGATTTTGCGACAGGGCTCGTGCAAAGCGACTACCCGCTCGATCTCGCGGAAGGTGAGAGCTTGGAAGCGGTGCGTGTCGTATCCGGCGACGGCGTTCAACGTGAACTCACAGCTATGGAGTACACCTACGACGCGACCACGGGAGTGCTACGGATCGAGAAGACGGCTCTTTCGGCCACCGACCAAGAGGTCGCCCTCGATGTGGGACGCGCCTGCATCATCCGATGAGGTAGGCTCGGGCCCCGTCAACGGTACAAGCTAGGATCGGGTTGGAGGACTGCCTGGAGCAATCCCCGCGTGTACTCGTGCTCCGGTGCCTCGAACAAGCGCTCGGTCTCAGCAAGTTCCACCAACTTGCCATGGCGGAGGACCGCTACACGATCGCAGATGTGGCGCACTACGGACAGGTCGTGCGCAATGAACAAGTAGGTGAGGCCGAACTCCTCCTGCAAATCAGCCAGCAAGTTGATGACCTGTGCTTGCACGGACACGTCCAAGGCGCTGACGGCCTCATCAGCTACCACCAGCCGTGGACGCAAGATGAGCGCGCGGGCGATGCCGATGCGCTGGCGTTGACCACCCGAAAAAGCGTGGGGGTAGCGCGTACGATACTCCGGGCGCAGGCCAACACGTTTCATCATGGCCACCACTCGGTCTTCCCGTTCTTGGCCGCGCGCCACACCATGAATGGCCAGTGGCTCGGCGATGATCTGTTGCACCGTCCAACGCGGATTGAGCGAAGCAAACGGATCCTGAAAAATCATCTGGATCTCTTTGCGCAAAGGCAAAAGGCTTGCATCGTCCAGCTGCGCGAGGTCAACCCGTTCCGCGCTTGTGGTCGCGGCAGTGGCGCTGACGCTTTGCTCGCGCGAGTACCACACGTGTCCTGAGCTGGGACGCGTGGCGCGCAAGAGCGCGCGCCCTAGCGTAGTTTTGCCGCTTCCACTTTCACCTACGATGCCCAACGTCTCGCCGCGTGCGACGGTGAAGTTGATGTCGTCGCAGGCCTTGACCGTGTCGATTTGACGACGAAACATCCCACGGGCGTACACTGGAAAATATTTGCACAGGTGCTCGACCTCGAGGATCACAGGCGACGACGGCGCAATCATTGAGCATGCTCTCCGTGGATGACATCGAGGCGCAAGCAGGCTGCCTCATGTGGTGGCGATGAGACCGAGCGCGGCAGTGTCTCCTGTGTTGTAGCGGGAACGGGCAAGAGCGGGGGCGGCTTGCCCACATCACACAAGCCAGGTTGGTGATGAGGACAGCGCGGATGAAACGGACAACCTGGGGGAATTTGGCTGAGTGCTGGCACCGACCCGGCGATGCTGGGCAGCCGTTCTTGGCCACCGGCGTGACTGGGCAACGATTGGAGCAAACCGAGCGTGTAGGGGTGCTTGGGCGACTTCAGGAGTTCAAAGACGCTGCCTCGCTCGACGACTCTACCCAAGTACATCACCAGTACATCGTCCGCGCTGTGTGCGACTACGCCAAGATCATGGGTGATCAACAGCACTGCCATGTTCCGCTCTTTTTGCAAGTCTTTGATGAGTTCAAGAACTTGGCGCTGAATGGTCACGTCGAGCGCGGTGGTGGGCTCATCAGCGATGACCACCTCAGGATCGGTGATGAGGGCCATGGCGATCATGACGCGTTGCCGCATGCCTCCCGAGAGCTCATGGGGGTATTGACGAAGGCGCAACGCAGGGTGGGTGAGGCCCACCCGCTCGAGCAAGGCGAGTGCCTGGGCGTCGGCCTCGCGCGGTTGGAGGCGGCGGTGGGTGAGCAGACACTCGGTGAGCTGATTGCCTATGGTGTGAACTGGGCTGAGTGCCGCCAAAGCGTCCTGAAAGATCATGCTGATGCGGGCGCCCCGAACGGCGTGAAGGGCTGCCCCATCGTGCGGCAGCGACAAGAGATCGAGCGTGGGGCTCTGCTCCTTACCTGGCTGGCTCAACAGCACTTGGCCGCCCACGATGCGGCCTGGCCTTCTGATCAAGCGCAGCAGCGAGTAGGAGGTGACCGTCTTGCCGCAACCGGACTCACCCACGATGGCGAGCGTGCGCCCCGCATGGAGTTCGAAGTCGACGCCATCCACAGCGCGGATTTCGCCTTCTTCGGTATAGAAATAGGTCTTGAGCCCCTCCACCCGGAGCACGGGCGGCACCGTGTGCGCGGGAGAGCCAGCGATGCTCACTTGATTCCTCCGTAGGGATCGGCGGCATCGCGGATACCGTCGCCCAGAAAGTTGAAGGCCAACACCAAAAGTACGATGAAGTACATGGGTGTCAGTAGCCACGGATAAAAACTGACGGCTTTGATGTCCAAGCACGACTGCAGCATCACTCCCCACGAGACGAGAGGAGGGCGCAGACCCAGGCCCAAGAAACTGAGCGCCGTCTCGCCCAAAATCATGCCTGGGACGCTCAGCGTGAGCGCAACGATGATGTGACTGGTGAAGCCTGGCATGAGGTGCAAAAACAAAACCCGCGCGTGACTCGCGCCCAATAGGCGCGCCGCGACCGCATAGTCTTCTTGGCGCAGAGCCAAGATCTTACCCCGCACCACCCGCGCCAAGCCCGTCCAGCCGAGCAAACTGAGCAACAAGGTGATGGCAAAGTAGACCCGCAGAGATGACCAATCTCCGGGCAAAATGGCGGCCAATGCGATCCACAACGGAAGTTGGGGGAGCGACTGCAGGATTTCGATCAAGCGTTGGATGACGTTGTCGGTGCGCCCACCGACGTAGCCACTGATGCCGCCGAGGACCATGCCGAGAATGAACGTCCCCAGGAGCCCAATGAGCCCGACCGAGAGCGAGATGCGCGATCCATGGATGGCCTGACTGAGGACGTCGCGCCCATACTTGTCCGCACCCAACAAGAAGACAGGTGGAACTGGCTTGCCTGGGTGATGGGCGCGCCAAGCCTGCTCGTCCACTCCCAGTAAGTGGCGTTTACCTGGCAGCAGCTCCCACAAGCGATACGGTTCTCCCGGCGCGAAGAAGGACAACTCCACCACGGTGTCGTCCTTCTGATAGCTCTTGCGGAACGTGATGGGGTCGACATGCTGGATCTGAGGATGGGTGTACAGACCATGCTCCAGTGAGAAATGGATCGAACTGGGCGGCGCGTACAGATGCTGCAGGTGTCGGGTGTGGGGTGAGTACGTCGCGAGCGGCTCACAAAACACCGCAATCAGGTAGAGCAGCAGTAAGATGTACAAAGAGGCGACGGCTAAGCGATGCTTTTTGAAACGGAGCGCAATGAGCTGCGACTGCGACAGGGCCCCGAGATCTTGAGACGTCATGACTCCCCCAAGTGTTCGTAGCGGATGCGCGGATCGAGCCACAACAGCAGCAGATCAGCCACCAAGGTGCCGAGCACAGCCAGGAGACTGAGCAACATGAGCATGGACCCAGCTAGATACATGTCCTCATTGAACAGAGCATTGACTTGCAAGGGCCCCACAGTGGGCAGGCTGAGCACGATGGACACGATGGCGCTCCCCGACACCAGTTGTGGAAAAATGGTCCCCATGGTCGACACGAAGGGATTGAGCGCAATCCGGACAGGATATTTGAACAACAGCTTGAGCGGACGCACCCCTCGGGCGCGCGCCGTAGTCACGTAAGGCTTGCCCAATTCATCCAGCAGGTTGGCGCGCATCACGCGGATCATGCCGGCGGTACCGGTGACGCCCATCACAATCAGCGGCACCCAAATGTGGCTGAGCAGATCCAAGACTTTGGCAACGCTCCAGCTGGCTTGCGCGGCAAATTCGGGCGAAAACAGCCCGGATATGCCCGAGATGACCATGAGGATGAGCGCGAACAGGAAGGGGGGGACGCTCATGCCCAAAAAGCCGATGAACGTGAAGGCGTAATCGCCCCAGGAGTATTGCCGGACGGCTGAATACACGCCGATGGGGATGGCCAAGAGCCAGGTGAGCAAGAGGCTGAGCGCGGAGATCAGTACGGTCAAAAGGACGCGGTCCCCCAACATTTCACTCACGGGGCGGTTGGTTTCCATGGAGTTACCCAGGTCGCCCTGCAGGAGCCCGGTGTCTTCGTCTTTGAAGGTGAAAAACCAGTAGCCTCCCATCCAGCGCAGGTATTGTTTCCACCCTGGCTCATTGGAGTGAAAGCTCTCTTTCAAGCTTTCTATCTCGGCGATGGCGCCTGCATCACCTGTTTCCTCGAGTGCGGAGATGCGCGCGGAAAGAAACTCGCCTGGCGGTAGTTAAATGATGGTGAACACCACCACGGAAATGACCAGGAGAGTCGGTACCAGAACTGCGATGCGTCGCAGAACGAAGGGATGACGCACCGCAAGCAGCACGGCCAAGCCGAGCGCCGTCAACATGAAGAGGGACCTCAACACCACGCTGAGGGGGTGTTCGTTTGACCGATCCGAGGAGGGTTGTGCTTGACCGTAGCGCGGCAGCTTGTCCGGTTTGGCCAACGCTGCTGTCGTCTCCGCTTCTGCGTTGCGCAGGGGATGAGCAAAAAAATACGTCTCAGTCCCGGTGTTGGCTGGAGTGCGGGTGACGTCAGCGTACATGGCCTTCTGGGGCACATTGTGTAAGTCACTGTTGACCACCACGAGGTACGGTGGCGCATCAGCGATGCTGATCGACCATACATTCTCTGCGGCGATGTCGAGCGCTTCCTTGAAGCGCTGCACTTGCGCCTGCTGCGTCGGTAGCTGGAGAGCTTCGGTGTACGCCACGTAGGCGCGGTACATCGGATGATCGTGGGGTGGGCCCGCGACCTTGAGCGCGCGGTCCGGAAAGTAGAAGCCTCCCTGAGCAAACCAGCGACCCCAACGCGTGGCGTAGAGCGCCTCGGTGTTGGGAGCGACAAACATGCGGGGCTCGAGCATGGGAAAATAGTCGCTCTCGCTGGGCCACACCAAGAAATCAAAATCCGAGGAATCGCGCTTGATATAAAAGAGGCTGCGCGACTGCTCGCGCGCTACCACGCGCACACCTACCTCGCGCCAGTCGTCGACCACGAATTGCCCCGGGCCGATCCCAGTGAATGACGTGAAGTTGAGGTTGAAGGTCATCACGGAGCCATCCGGCAGCGTGCGCATTCCGTCAACATCTCGTCGGGTGAGACCAAGCTCGTCCAGCAACTGGTTGGCTCGGGCTGGATCGTATTTTACGAAGGCTTCGGCCAATCGTCGATGATGAAAGGGTGATTCCTTACCCGGCTCGACTTGGGAAGCGTGCAGTAGGCCGTTGTACTCGGCGTCGATGATGGTTTTTCGATCGATGGCCAACGACAAGGCCTGCCGGAAACGCTTATCATAGAGCAGCTGGGCTTTTTGGCTGGTTTCGGCGTCGCCAGGTTGCACCAGTCGGTTGAGATTGGGATGGATGGTCCACGCCGAGCGAGTGGCAGAGTACCAATGCCGCACTTGGTAGCCCACTTGCTTTTGGCGCTCCATGAGCTCTGTATAATTTTCGTACTTCAGATGTCGGCCCTGCATGCTCACTTCGCCGCTAGCGATAGAGAGCGCGAGCATTTGTGAGGACTTTACGTCAAACTGCACGCGATCGATGTACGGGAGTTGATTGCCTTTCAGATCGACCGCAAAGTAGTACGGGTTGCGGACGTAGACGTAGGGACTGGAGGCCGAATGAGTGCGAGGCACCCAGGGCCACAAGCGCGGACATTCGGGGTTGGAAAACTTCTTGATCGTAGCAAAGAGCGCGCGCGCAGTGGGCGCCCCCAGCGCTTGCATCTCGGCCCGCAAGAATGCTGGGTCGGCCGTCTTGGGATGATACTTCCGTAGGTAATGAGCCGGGGCTGCGCTCATGGCCAGCGAGTAACTGGCCAAGGCTTCCAAGAAATTTCCGTAGGGGTGCTCGAAGCGAAATAGCACCCGATGGTCATCGAGTTTGATGACCTCAGTCGTACCTCCGCCCACCATCAACCAGCGATCAGCAACGCCATCACCTACGTCCCGATCCAGATCCTCGTACCGCCACCAAAAGAGCAGATCGTCTGCGGTGTAGGGATGACCATCGGACCATTTGACCCCGTGGCGCAAGTGAACGATGTGCTCTCGACCATCCGGTGACGACTCGATGCGGGTGGCAAGGTGGGGCACGATGGGATAGCCCAGCGGCGACCAGCGAAATAGTCCGGAGTAGCCTATGCGGAACTCCACCATGAACACGTCGAAATCGGACGATGCCGCGCGCAACCAAGTGCCCCCATAGCGCCCAATTTCCCCGCCATCCAAGACTAGGGGCTCCGGACCTACCCGCTCGGCCACGCGAGGAAAGACGCCGCGCTCGACGAGCGGCGCAAGTACGGGCGCTTCACCGCGCGGCGCGTACGACGCCGTTTGCAATTGCTCATAGGAGACGTCGCGTTGGATGCGGGGAAGTTGGGAAAGGTCGTGAGGATCAAAACTGAGGTCGCGCGCGCGTCGGGCGGCTTCAATCGCGGCAGGGTCGTGGCGGCGCGTGCTGTTGGTAGTGTGAGGTCTCAGCAGTGCACCCATGAACACCAGACTGAGCGCGAAGGGCGCAGCGGCACACACCAAGCCGAACGCCGCAGTGCCTGCCCTTCGCACCAGGGGCGCCGGGGCGGTGGGTCGCCCTGGTTCGACGGCGGGTGGGGCCAAGCAGTACGCATCCTGTCAGGGGTGGGCGTCTTAGCGGTAGTTTGGCCCCGTTTCTAGTCCACACCGGTCAGGCTGCGCAGCAGACTTAGAGAGCGGGACGTTGTCCCGTCGGGCTCGACAGAGCGCTATGGACAGCCCCGTCAAAGCACGCCATGAGTCCTGGGCCATGGAGGTTGTGCAGAGAGGGTTGTTAGTGGGACAGGACGGTTACCAATTGTGGCTCCGTCACGCGCCATTGACCGATGAAGTGCGGCGTCAGGCCTACCGCCAGACCTTCGGTCAGGTGACCCTGATTGGCCAAAGTCCCACGCTCCTCGCAGTGGAGCGGGAGCTGCGGCACGCTTTGCCGTCGATGTTGGCGCAGACGGTGAGCATCACGCGGGGCAATCAGCCCGAAGACGAGGGTGGACTGCTCGTCGCTAGCGTACAGGGTTTTCCGGCGCTGCCTGGACTCGCGGGCGATCTGTCGGACTTGGGCGACGAAGGGTTTGCCTTGTTGCGCTTGCAGCGCAAAGGTCGTGCGCTGTTCGTGGTGGCGGCCCAAACTGACGTGGGCGCTCTGTATGGGGTGTATGAGTTGTTGCGACGTCTTGCCCAGGGGTTACCCGTTGAGCAAGTGACGGGCCGCAGCGTGCCCAAGGTCAAGTTGCGGATGTTGAACCATTGGGACAACCTGGACGGAACCATTGAGCGCGGTTACGCGGGGCATTCGTTATGGAATTGGTACGCGCTGCCCGACATCGTCGATCCTCGTTACACGGACTATGCCCGGGCTTGCGCCTCCGTGGGCATCAACGGGATCACGCTCACCAACGTCAACGCCAATGCGCTCATCTTGAGCGATGACTACCTGGTTAAGGTCAAAGCACTCGCGGATGTGTTCCGACCGTATGGGGTGCGTGTGTATTTGACTGCACGTTTCAGCGCCCCCATGGTGCTCGATGGGCTCGACACGGCCGATCCGGAAGATGAGCGCGTGCAGCGCTGGTGGGACAATAAGTGCGCGACCATCTACCGGTTGATCCCCGACTTTGGTGGGTTCGTGGTCAAAGCCAATTCCGAGGGCCAGCCGGGCCCACAAGATTACCGTCGGTCCCACGCACAAGGTGCCAATGTGCTGGCCCGGGCGTTGCGACCCCACGGTGGTCACGTGATGTGGCGCGCCTTCGTCTACAGCGCCGAGACGCCGACAGATCGCGCGAGCCAAGCGTACGCGGAGTTCGTGCCGCTGGATGGTCTATTTGAGCCCAACTGCTTGGTGCAGGTTAAAAACGGTCCCATCGACTTCATGCCCCGTGAGCCTCAGCATCCGCTGTTTGGGGCCATGCCGCGCACTCCCATGATGCTGGAGTTTCAGCTCACTCAGGAATATCTGGGTAACTCCACGCACCTCTGTTATCTGGGACCGCTGTTTGCGGAGGTGCTCCACAGCCCCGCGCACGGTGGGACTGTGGCGCAAGTGGTGGAGGGCAGCCTGCGCCCCCCGGGGATCACCGGGATGACCGCCGTGAGCAATGTGGGGTCGGACGTCAATTGGTGTGGCCATCACTTTGCAGCGGCCAATTGGTACGCATACGGACGGCTGGCGTGGGACCCGGAGGGTGATCCTCGCGAGCTGGCGCTGGAGTGGATCAAGCAGACGTGGGGAACGCACGAGGGGGTCGTCGACGTCCTGCTTTCTCTTATGATGGAGTCTCGTGAAGCGGTCGTAAGCTACATGACTCCGCTCGGATTGCACCACATCATGGCGTACAACCACCACCAGGGGCCCGCTCCGTGGTTTGATCAAGGTCGCCCTGATTGGACCTGTACCTATTATCATCGCGCCGACGCGGCTGGTTTAGGCTTTGATCGGACCATGAGCGGATCGGGCAACATCGAACAATATCCAGCGAGCTACCAGCGGTTGGTGGAAAACATCGCGACCTGTCCGCTGGAGTTGCTGCTCTGGTTTCACCATGTGCCATGGTCCGCGCCATTGTCGACGGGCAACACGCTCTGGCAAGAGTTGTGTCTGCGTTACCAAGCGGGCGTCGACACGGTGGGTGACTTCATTGAGCATTGGGCGAGCATCGAGCAACACGTCGACGAGCTGCGCTATAGCGCGGTACGTCAGGCTTTGTTGCGGCAGCAGGCAGACGCAATCCGCTGGAAAGACGCGTGCCTGAGCTACTTTCACACCTTTTCCGGCTTGCCGTACCCCAGCCAGGTGACGCCGCCCCAGCACACACTCGATTGGTACAAACAACAGGAGCAATACTTCGTTCCTGGTATCCCTGAACGCCGCTTCGGTCACTAGATGTTATGAAAATTGTAGATGCTCAGGTCATAGTCACGTGTCCTAGTCGCAACTTCGTCACGCTCAAAATCGTGACCGAAGATGGAATTTGTGGTCTGGGGGACGCCACGCTCAACGGTCGCGAGCAAGCGGTGGTCGCCTTCCTGCGCGAACACTGCGTACCTGCCTTGCTCGGGATGGACGCCCGCAATATCGAGGATATTTGGCACTATTTTTACCGCGGAGTGTACTGGCGGCGCGGTGCGGTCGGGATGGCCGCACTGTCCGCGATTGACGTGGCGCTTTGGGACATCAAGGGCAAAGCGCTCAAGACGCCCGTGTACAATTTATTGGGCGGCAAGAGTCGCTCCAGTGTCGCCATCTATGGCCACGCCTCCGGTCGGGACCTGCCCCATGCCCTCGACCGCGTCGCTGAGTATCTGGACATGGGCTACAAGTACATTCGCGTCCAAGCCGCGGTGCCGGGCGTGAAGGACTCATACGGTGTGCAAAAAGGCACGGGTAGTTACGAGCCAGCCAAAAAAGGTCTGGCCCCCGTGGAGACCTGGGACACCAGTCGTTACCTTCGCTTTGCTCCGCTACTCTTTGAAGCGGTGCGCGCAAAGTTTGGGACCGATGTGCATTTGTTGCACGACGTGCATCATCGCTGCACCCCCATTGAGGCAGCACGTCTCGCCAAGAGTCTGGAGCCGTATCAGCTGTTTTGGATGGAAGATCCATGCCCTGGTGAGCTGCAGGAGGCCCTGCGGGTCATTCGGCAGCATTCGACCACACCCATCGCGATCGGTGAGGTCTTCAACACGGTGTACGACTACACGACTCTCATCACCGAGCAGCTGATCGATTTCGTGCGCCTGCCCCCAGCTCATGGTGGTGGCATCAGCCACGCGATGAAGACCGCCGCCTTGGCCAGCGTCTATCAGGTGCGCACGGGTTTTCATGGCGCGACGGACTTTTCACCCGTGGGTATGGCGGCGTCGCTACACGTGGACATCGCGGTCAATAACTTTGGCCTTCAAGAGTACATGGGCCACGACGCGCTGGTAAAAGAGGTGTTTCGCGCCCCCTACCACTATGAAAACGGCGCGTTGCAGCTGAGCGACGCTCCGGGGCTTGGGGTAGAGTTGGATGAGGCAGCCGCCGCCCAATTCCCCTATGATCCGGCCTGTCTTCCTGTGGCTCGGCTTGAAGACGGCACGCTCTGGAACTGGTAGAAGGCAG
>JACZCW010110692.1_pt1 | contig 13452 bp, 9 predicted proteins | sample 8641861 | NCBI WGS metagenome assembly JACZCW01 (sample SAMN15324607, study PRJNA640507) | soil metagenome | isolation source: intercropping sugarcane | place: China: Luxin town, Laibin City, Guangxi Province | collected 2019-07-25 | depth 10cm m | reverse complement strand
CTGACCTTCTTGCACCATCCGTCGCGTTTCATGGGTGCCTATGAGGAGATTGCTTTCCCCGGTTTCGTCGTGATCGGCTTGACCGTGGTAGCTGTGGTGAGCGGCGTCCGCGCCGCGGTAAAATCACTGGGACCTGCGCGGGCCTGGACGGTGGTGGCACGCATCGTTGTGGCGGCTGGCGTGAGTCTAGCCGCCACCTTGTTGTTTCGCAGCATGCTGGCAGGGCTGCTGGCTGGCGTGGCAGCGGGGTGGTGGCATTTTCACGACGACAAGCAGCGACCCCGCGCGACCCCGCGCGCGTTGTACCTGTTGCTCAGCGTCGTAGCTTGCGTGATGTTTTTAGGAATGTATCCGTTTACGTTCCACGAGCAGCCGGTGCACGGTCTGTATTACTACTTTCATAGCTATTTTCCTGGCTTCAACGGCATCCGCAAAGTCAGCCGCCAGGCGGTGATGCTCAGCTTTGTGCTCAGCGTCAGCGCTGGTTTTGGTGGGGCGCGAGTCCTGCGTTGGTTCAGACAACCCGTCTGGCAGATGGCGGCATTTAGTGTGCTCCTCTTGGCGTTGATCATGGAACAGCGCACGTTTCCGCATCCGCTCAAGCAGGCGTGGGCTGGCCGTAGCGTGCCCACTTCCTATGAGTTCCTGCGGCGGTTGCCGGCCCGACACATCACGGTGACGTTGCCTCAAGACGATGGACAGCGCCGCTTCGTAGGAGACGAGGGCATGGCCTATCACAATTACTTGGCCACACAGCACAAGCATCGCGTCGCGAGCGGCCAGTCCAGTTGGATGCCCCAAGTGACGGAGTTGGTGCGCCGCAGCTTGCGAGCGCTGCCTCACCCCAGCGCAACGCGCATGTTGCGCATGGTGGGGGTGCGTCATTTGCTCGTGCACGGCGCGGATCTGCGCCCGGAGCGCAGCGCTCTGCCGGAGCAGTTGGCGGCCCAATCTGCGCTTTATCGCCGCGTCTACACTGACGGCGCGGACAGCGTGTTCTCCTTGATCGCTCCCGAGGACCCTACCTGGGCGCTGCTCCCCACGCCCGCGCTGCCCAGCTCGGCCCGACTCATCCCACAAGAGGCGTTGCGCCCGGCGTCCAGCTGGGAGACCCAACGCCTCGATTTCGCGCTCGATGGCTCACCGTTGACGCATTGGTCCACGCGTGTGCCGCAGCGCAGTGGTCACCATTTTGAGGTGCTCTTGGATCGACCGCGTCGGGTGATAGCTCTCGAGATCGACAACCCCGGCCACGAAATGTATCTCCCGCTCTCGTATCGCGTGAGCGCGGCCCAGGGGCCCAGTACTTTGTGGCCCGTAGCGCAGCAGCGACAGCTGCGGCTATTTCATGATCAGGTCTACTCGCCCAAGACATTTGTTTATCGCATTGTCTTCGATACCCCGGTGCTCGTCGATCGCGTACGACTCAGTGTCGACCAACCCCTGCCCGGCTATGATTTTGTGATCCACGAATTCAGGCTATTTGAAGCGCCGTAGCGTCTCGACCGAGAGCGGTGGGACCTAGACGCGTCCGAAGATCAGCGCTGCGTTGGTCCCCCCAAAGCCAAATGAATTACTCATGGCATAACGCAGATTTTTTTCCTTTGGTGAGTGTGCCACCAAGTCCACCGTGGTCTCCACGTCGGGATGGTGCAGGTTGAGTGTGGCCGGGACCACGTTGTGCTGCAGGGCCTTTATGGTGAAGATGGCCTCGACGGCGCCGGCTGCGCCAAGCAGATGACCCGTCGCTGACTTAGTGGCGGACACGCACAGCTGCTCGCGCTCAACTGCGCGCAGCTGATGCAGCGCGTGCAATTCGACCGGATCGCCCAAGGGCGTAGAGGTGGCGTGCGCGTTTAGGTAATCGACCTGATCCATGCTCAGTCGCGCGCGGCGCAGCGCATTTTCCATCGCCCGGCGCGCGCCCGCCCCGCTGGGGTCGGGTGAACTGACGTGGTGGGCATCGCCGGACAGGCCATATCCCAAAAGTTCTGCGACAATGGGGGCGCCCCGTCGCCGCGCGTGCTCGTACTCCTCCAGCACCAGCATGCCCGCTCCCTCACCCATCACAAAGCCATCGCGCGCTGCGTCCCAGGGACGGGATGCTTCCGTGGGGTGGGCGTTGAACGAAGTGGACAAGGCTCGCATGATGGAAAACCCCGCCAGCGACAGGCGGCATGTTGCAGCCTCTGTCCCGCCGGCCACCATCACATCGGCATCATCATCGGCGATGATGCGCGCCGCATCGCCGATGGCGTGGGCTCCAGTGGCGCACGCCGTGACCACGGCATGGTTGGGACCCCGCAAGCCATGCCGAATGGACACGACGCCCGAGGCCTCGTTGATCAAACTACCCACGATGAAATAGGGCGAGACGCGCCGTGGCCCGCCCTGTTGCATGCGCACCGCAGACTCGGCAATCGCGGAAAATCCCCCGATCCCGGAGCCGATCAAGACCCCCGCGCGCTCTCGTTGTTGCGCACAGAGCGCGGAAACCCCCGCGGCATTGCAGGCCTGGTCCGCGGCGGCGATGGCGAACAGGATGAACTCCTCATAGCGCCGTGCCTCCTGCTTGGACACTACGCGCAGGGCATCAAACTCATGGTCGCCGCTACCACGCGGCACCCGTCCTGCGATCTTGCACGACAAGTCACTGACGTCGAAATCATCGATGGCTCGGATGCCGCTCCTTCCTGCCAAGAGCTGCGCAAAGTTGAAAGCGGCGCCCACGCCCAAGGGCGAGACGACGCCCATGCCCGTTATGACCACGCGCCTCACGCACACACCGTCGGGTAAATGCCGCGTCCGTCCTGCGCACCCAGCACGACGCGGCGCAGCCCCGCGCGCTGCATGCTTTGACGCAAACCCTGGCTGGCGCCCCGCCCCAGGCTGACCGCGACGGTACCCGGCGTAAGCTCCTGCCCGGTGTGACGGTCGACGACAACAGGGTCGACGCGGCGGCCCGTCGCAGCATCTACGAGCTCAAGCGGGGGCCCACCAGGGCTGCGATGCTGACGACCCCAGCGAGCGAGCGCCAAGAACAGCGGCATGAGGTCCAGAGCCTGCTTGGTGAGCAGGTACTCATGGCGGGGGGGATGCGCTTGATAACGGTGTTTGTAAAAGAAGCCGCGTGCTACCAAGTCATTGAGGCGGCGGGTGAGCGTGTTGGGTGGAACGGCCAAGGCCATTTCAAATTGCTGAAAGCGACGCGCCCCCAAAAATGCCTGACGGATGATCAAAAGCGTCCACGGGTCACACACCGCGTCCACCGCGCGCGCGATGGTGCACTCCATGTCACTGAAGCCCTTGCGTTTCATGTCTGGGCAAATAGCCTCGTGACTATCATGATGCAAGTCAGTGAATTAAATGATGATAGTCACTGTGCCATTTGGGCCCGACGTAAAGGGCGCAGGCAGTCGCCCCAGTCCTTTGGATGCATGACTGTCTCCCGCGGGCGGGCTGTGCGGCAGAATCAGGAGGCTTTGCCTATCTGCTTGCTCAATGATAGCGCATGGTCTTTTGTGCCCCTCCAATCTGTCGGGGGTCACCATGGCTGAAACGATATTTTCAAAAATTATTCGCGGCGAAATTCCTTGTCATCGGGTCTACGAGGACAAGTGGGTGCTGGCGTTTCTGGACGTCGCTCCGCTTGCGCCGGGGCACACGCTCCTGATCCCCAAGCAAGCAGTGGCCAGCGTTGATCAGCTGAGTGACGAGAGCGGCGCAGCTCTGGGTCGTGTGCTGCCACGGCTGTGCCGTGCCGTGATGCAGGTGAGTGGCTGCAAGGATTACAACATCCTGCAGAACAATGGGGCCATGGCGCACCAGGCTGTATTTCATGTGCACTTTCACATCATCCCCAAGCCCAACCAGGAGACAGGGCTAGGGGTGGGCTGGAAGCCAGGCACGCTCGACGGCGGGGCGCAAATGGCCCAGGACATGCGTGATGTCCTGGTGAACGCTGCATCGGGCGAAGACTGAGCCAAGGAACGACGACGACCAATGGGTATTGTGATTTATACAGACGGTGCTTGCAGCGGCAACCCAGGACCCGGCGGGTGGGCGTGGGCGATTGAAAACGGTGCATTCAAGAGCGGATTTGAGCCTAAGAGCACCAATCAGCGCATGGAGCTCATGGCTGTCTTGGACGCGGTTCGCCAAAACGAGGGCCCGATTGAGATCGTCAGCGACAGCACGTATGTCGTTAACTGCTTCAAGGACAAGTGGCACGCGGGTTGGTTGAAGCGCGGTTGGGTCAACTCGAAGAATCAACCAGTAGCCAATCGTGATATTTGGGAGCCTTTGATCCAACTCGTGCTCGCGCGCAAAAACGTGACGTTCCGTTGGGTGAAGGGCCACAGCGGCCACGCCATGAACGACTACGTGGACCGGCTCGCCGTCGAGGCTGCTCAGGCCGGCAAAGGGCGCAGTGGAACATTGGAGACCGAAACCAAAATGGCCCCCGCATCATCCCGAGCTGCTGCGTCGTCCCAAGCAGGCGCGCCCTCCCGAGCTGCGGCGTCGGCTCCAACTGCTACACCTCGTGCCGCTGCGCCGGCTCAAACCGCGGCGTCGGCGGAGGGACAGTGGGTGGTGATCTTCCGAGCGGAGCTCCAACCTAGGCTGCCCGGTGAGTATGCCGAGACCGCCCAGCGCATGCGTGCGCTTGCGTTTGAACAGTATGGTTGCCTTGGGTTTAGCGCGGTGACCGAGCCGCCTGTCGAGCTAGCGCTTTCTTACTGGCCAGACGAGGCCAGCATCATCAGATGGAAGAGCGACACGGAGCACATGCTGGCTCAGCAGGCCGGGCGTACCTCGTGGTACCAGAGTTATCGCGTGGACGTGGCCAGCATCGCACGCAGCTATTGCTGGCCCGATCGACGCTGACGCAGCGCGCGCTTTCCCCGCGCGAGCGCTTGGGCTAAGCGGAGCGCCATGTCCGAGGCCAGCTCTGCCCGTTTTCCCCAAGGTCCGCTTCGTCTCTCGCCGCTCCTGGTCACCTCCTACACGGCGCCGTTCGTGTGGCATGTACCTGGCTCCAAGAGCATCACCAATCGCGCGCTCTTGCTGGCGGCGTTGGCCGAGGGCACGACCACACTGCGCGGCGTCTTGCACAGCGATGACACGCGTCACATGCGCAACGCGCTGGGCCAGATGGGCATTGATATCGTGGACCTGGATGCCACCAGCGTGCAGGTCCACGGCGGTCGTTCCAAGCTGCGCGCCCCCGACGGCGAGGTGTTTGTGGGGAACTCAGGCACGACGGTGCGTTTTTTGGCCGCGTTTTGCGCGCTGGTGCCCGGTCAGGTCACCCTGGTCGGTGATGAGCACATGGCCAAGCGCCCCATCATGGATTTGGTAGATGGACTGCAAAAGCTGGGTGTGCGTGTCGATTGTCCCAGCGGCTGCCCGCCGCTCACCATCCACGGCGGCCGTCTGCCTGGTGGCAAAGTGAGCATGCCAGGCGACAAGTCGAGCCAGTATTTTTCGGCGTTGCTCATGGCGGCCCAATGCGCCGAGTCCGATCTCACGGTCGAGGCGACCAGCGACCTCGTCAGCCGACCCTACATCGACATCACCTTGAGCATGATGCAGGATTTTGGTGCAAATGTGCCGCGGCATCTCGCGACCGCCGGGGCCAACAGTTTTACGGTGCCCAGCCTGGGCGCTTACACCGCGCGCGAATACGTCATTGAGCCCGACGCTTCCTCCGCCAGCTATGCGTTTGCCACCGCGGCCGCTACCGGTTTAACCGTGCGTGTCCCCGGGCTCTCCCAAGGAGCGCTGCAAGGCGACTATGACTTCGTGCACCTGCTCAAGCAGATGGGGTGCCGGGTCGAGTCTGATGGCAAGCAGACGAGCGTCACGGGCAGCGGACCACTGCGGGGACTGGATGTGGACATGCATCACATCTCCGACACCGTGATGACGCTGGCTGCTCTTTCTCCTCTGTGCCAGGGCCCGACCCACATCACCAACGTGTACAACATCCGCATCAAGGAGACGGACCGTTTGGCGGCCACGGTGACGGAGCTGCAGCGTCTGGGTCAAGTGGTGACCTCGGGGCATGATTGGTTGCGCATTGAGCCGCGTCCCGTCACGCCGTGCGTCGTGCAGTCCTATTCTGACCACCGCATGGCCATGGCCTTTGCCGTACTCGGCCTGTGCCGCGACGGAGTACAGATCGAAAACCCAGCCTGCGTGGCCAAGACGTACCCCACGTTCTGGGACGATCTGCGCAGCCTTTATGCCCACTGTGGGCAGCCGTGCCCGTATTGATCCGCGCTCTTGAGCCCGGTCACCCTGAAGAGCGTGCCGCTCTTACTGGTCGAGCGCGGGGCTTACTTTGCCGATGACTTGAAGGAGTTGGCGAAGCCATCGTTGTCCGCCGAGCGGGCCGCAGGGGCCGGCTGCGGCTGCGTGTCTGCTCGCGATGCCTTCCTTTGCTCTTCGAGCGGACGATCGCGCGGGTCGGGAATGATCTCCGGAGAGACGCTGCTGCCGATCACCGCGTTGGCCCGCGGATTGCGCGCGGGCTCGGCGACTGGTGACTTCTGCTCGCTTCCGGGCATCAGGAAGAACAGCCCGCCGATCAGCGCTGCGGCGAACGCCACGAGCAACAAGCGCTTGAGCACGTTGCCTTTGCGGAACGCAGCGTGGGGATCGGGCACGTGCGGAGACTCAACACCTGGCTGACCCACGATAGGTCGACCCACGCTGGGAGGCACCACCTGGGGCTGAGGGGCTGAGGCTACTTGTGACTCTTGCACCGCGACCGGCGCGGCCAAAAATGGGTTGGCTACCGCAGGGGCACGTCGTTCGGGTGTCGGGAAGACTGGCGCGGGATCAGGAGTGGTGGGTTCCACGATCCGTGCAGGCGGAACCGGGCGCGACTTAGGGGCCGCGGCAAAGGCAGTGGACACGGGTGTGAGCTCGCGCGCAGAGGTGATGATTCCTTCATGATGCTCGGCACTGGGCGCAACTACTCGGTTGACGGGCGTCTGATCGGGATCGGATGACCCGAAGGGATTGGGTTGAGGTAACCCAGCCGAGGCGTGGGGTAGCGTACCCATGGCGGGACGGGGGGGAGGCCCGGGCGGACCCTTGGGTGAGGGGGGAGTGAAGTCGCTCATCGGTAGGACGAGGCTACTCGACCGCAGGCTAAAGTCTCGCGAAAAACGGTCAAAAAGTAGGGGTGATTGGCCCAGGAGCCCAGGAGCTGAGTGGAAATTTTCAGGTTTATTTCGCAGCCCATGCCGCGGGTCTGTTTTCAATCGCACGTTCGACTAGACACCCATCGCATGAGCAGCATCGTGAGGAGCCGCGTCACTCGGCGCACAGAATGGAGCGCCGGGCTCATCTCGATTGCCCTGGAACAAACCGCGGACTTTACGCCCGGTCAGTTTTTCAACTTGGGCTTGGATCGCGCGGGCAAGCTCATGCGCCGTTCCTACTCCGCGGCATCGGCTCCGGGCGCCCCACTGGAGTTCTTGCTGAGTGAGGTGCCAGGGGGTGATCTCACTCCTGGGTTGTTTGCGCTGCGCGTGGGGGATGAAGTGATCGTCGACACGGCTCCGCTGGGGTTTTTTACGTTGAAGGAGGTGCCGGAGACCAAGCGCCTGTGGTTGGTAGCCACGGGCACGGGCTTGGGCCCCTACCTGTCCATGTTGCGCGCCGGGGTGCTGTGGGAGCGCTTTGCACGCGTCAACCTGGTGCACGGGGTACGCGACGCATCACAGCTCGCCCACGGTGAAGAATTGAGGGATCTCGCCCACCATTACGGCCAGCTCCGCTACGTGCCCGTGCTCAGCCGTGCTCCAAGTCTTCAAGCAATGCTGGGCGGACGCATCACGCACGCGTGGGACAGCGGAGCGCTGGAGGAAATGGTGGGCGCGTTTGATCGCGACAGCCACATGCTTTTGTGCGGCAATCCGCAGATGATTGAAGACATGGCCAGCCGGTTGCAAAGCCGAGGCTTTGAAAAACACCGCCGCCGTCAGCCTGGCCACTACAACTTCGAAAAATATTGGTGAGCTGTTGATGAGCGGATGGCTCATTCGCCTCAAGCTCATTCGGGCCAAGGCCGCACGAAAGGGTAGTAGCCGGAGTTGAGGCCCGCCACCATGAACTTTCCGTTGGGGTCAACGGCGAGATCCACCACTTCAAATGGTGCGTAGTCGGACTCTCTGGTGACCGTGGTCAGCTCGCCTTCGGGATCGGCCTCGGCGAAGATTTGCTCATTCTTCGTCGCATCGAAACCTGCAAAGAATAGTCCGTCACTTGTGGTGGTGAAGCCTTGAACCCAGTCCGGCAGATCCTTGTCGAGCAAGGTTTGGCCGCCCGTCTCCAAAAGCGCGAGGTGCGCCTGCTCTTGAGTCCCGCCGCGTGCAAACGCGTAGACAGTCCCCTGTGCGGTGGGCACGAGCTTCGCTACGGGTCGTATGAACACGCCGAGCGCATGCTCACCTTCCCGATCACCTGTAGGGCCGTATTGTAGAACGGCGGTCTCTAGGACCAGGCCATTTTCACAGTACTGTTGATATTGCGGCGAAAAAGGATCCAGACTCTCACAGTACGCGTTGGGTGACTCAGCCGGTATGGCACGTTGCACCATAACGTAGAGCTGCCCATCGCTGGCGACGGTCGTGTCCAAAACTTCCGCGATGCCTGCTTCCTCCTCCAACGTCGTGGTTTGCAAGGTTTGACCTTGGCTATTGAAGACTTGGAGCATCAGCTTGGTCTGGGCGTCGTTGCAGACTTTGTAGCCTGTGGACGCATCAAAAACGCAATCCTCCACGCGTGACACGATGTAAATTTCATTGTCGAAGGTGTTCACCCGCACGCGGCTCCAATGCTCTTGTTCGTCCTCGGAGAGCGGGTGTTGCCACACGATGTTGCCGCTCGCCGTCCGCCGCTGCACGTAACCAATCTCAGTGTACCCAAGGGTATTGGAGTTGGCGTGCCAGCCCACCAGCACAAAGTCCTCGCCGATCGCGGAAAAATCGTCAATTTGAGCCTGCTCCGCCAGCACATCCAAATCGCCCGAAGGTGAATAGCGCAGGATGCCGGTGTGCTGTTGGAAGGTGGACCCGCCAATGAGCTGATGCGTGCCTTGTGCCGTCACGAGCAATGACCCGGCGCTGTACGATAGGTAGGACGCGTAATGCCCGGTGTAGGCAGCGTACCCTTCTTTTGGAACGCACCCGCGATCAGAATGGTCGGTGGGCGCGGTGAGTTCCCGCTGCGTGTAGAGACAAAGGGTCCACGGTCGACACGATGTCTCATTGTTTTCGATCGTGAATCCTTCCTCACAATGCACACACACGTGGTTGCTTTCGTGAGTTGCGAATGTCTCGATGTAACTCCCAGGATCGCAGCCGGTCCACGGCTCACACTGCAAAGTCCCGTCGTCGGGTTGGTCGTCGAAAGTACCCGAAGGACAGATAGTGGGAACAAAACCGAAACCGCCGCTGCTCGAACTGAAGCCCAGCCCGCCGGCGCCAAAAGTGCGGCCCCCCGTCGCGTGCCCGCCGCCAGTGTTTTCGGCCCCGCCCGTCCCCTCATCGCGCCCCTGGAGCGCGCCGCTGGCGCCGCCGAGCTCATTGTCGTCCGTTCCTGACTTGTCCGCGCGCCCACCGCACGCCATGACAGCCGCCACTGCTAGCCCCGCTCCCCACGGCCCTTGCACTCGCACTCGCACTTGGTTTCTCCCAACGTAATTGCCCAGCCAGCTGGGACTGTTCGCGCGATGGGGAGGCCAACATTCGAGGAGAAACCAAACATGTATCCACAATGGATTTTGTTGGGGTGTGGATGCCTTTTCGGTGGACTGCTGCGGGGCTGAGTCTCGTCGCTCCATGGCGCCATTGAGCCTTTGCGCAAGGCGGGCTTGGCGCAGGATCGAGCAGGCGCAGGGCCGCGCTTGAGAACTCACGAAGCGCCCTTGCGTAGTGGCGAGAAGCGACACCGTCGGGGCTCAACTGCCCTGCGTTCCACAGGCAGTGTAGCAAAACGCCGCGCTCGAAACATCAACGTCACGCAACAGGTGTTCACACAGCGGTCTTACAGTGAGTGCCCCATCACCTAGTTCTCACAATGCTCTTGCTGCCCGCGTCGCGCACAGGTACGTCGGTGGCTATGACGCAACAGATCACATTTCGACACATGGGTCGCGCTACATGGATGGGGGCTATGTTGGTGAGCTTGCAAGGGCTCAGCGCATGCTCCGCGGATTGGGAACAAGACCCGGACACAGACACCACAACCACAGAAACGACTACAGAAACCACAGCCGAGACCGGCAATACGACCGAGACCGGCAGCAGCACGGAAGACACTACAACCGAGACAGGTACCACAACGGGGCCGGACACATCTGACGAGGGCACCACCGGCGAAGGAGGCGCCACGTCAGGCGACACCAGTGGCAGCTGTCAGGACTGCGATCCAGATGCGTGCGATTGCGTGGGAACCAAGCGCTGCCTCGACGGCAACACTCCGCAGGAGTGCGGGGACGAATATTCGTGGGAGAGCTTGCCTGACTGCGGAGGCGACACCCCGGTGTGCTTGGCCGAGACTGGTGAGTGCGGTTGCGTGGAGGATGAAATCCGGTGCAGTGGGGCTTCTACCCGTGAACGTTGCGTGAGCGGGACGTGGGTGTCTATCTCCGAATGTTCGGGGAGCACTCCTGCGTGCGTGGCCGCTGGTGAATGCGTGGCGTGCACAGAGGGGCAGCCCAACCGCTGCAGTCCGGACCAAACTTCGATCCAAGCGTGCAGTGAGTATGGCTGGATCACCAAGCAGGCGTGCAACACCTTTGAAGGCGGAGTGTGTGAGGACGGAGCCTGCACGTCGGCTGCCATTTCACCCGACTTCATCGCGTGCGGAAACAGTTATTGTGAAACTGGCGCGGAGGTCTGTTGCTCCAATGATCCGGGCGCATCTTTTTGTGCCGCATCGGCCGCTGACTGCCCCGCGCAGGAATGCAACGCATCAGCGCCAGACGAGGTCACGATCAACTGCGATGGCCCCAGTGACTGCTCAGATGGGGAGTTCTGCTGCCTATCAAGACGCTTCGACGACACGTGCGGGGGGGTCTTTCCGGACGCGATGCACCACATAGAGACGTTTTGCGCGCCGGACTGCTTGGGTACCATCTATTCGGGGGATTACTCGGAGTTTGAAGTGTGCACGGGACCTGCCGGCTGCTCTCTCAGCAGCGTAGTGCCTTGTACTCTGCAGACGGTAGGACAGGAGCAAATGTATACCTGCGACGTGTTTTCATGGACCTATGGTTACTAGCTCTCGTACGTCGTTCACAGGCAAGCGGGTAACTCAACCTGGCTTGCCCGTGGCACGTCCGATGCGGGCGCGCAGCTGATCCAATTGCTCGCGCAGCGCAGCTGGCTCTTCGACCTCAAAATCCAGATCGAGGTGCAAGAGCCAGGCTGCCGCATTTCCAGGCGCGTCCCGTCTACGCGGCCGGCATCAGTCTGGCCGCGTGAAGCGTTGTGGTCTTTCGCGCAACGCCCGCAAGTCGTCCTGCGACGCGGTGGGCAAGCTCGCCCAGCCGATTTGGAACGATGCATTCATCCAACCAAATCCCTCCTGCGTGATGTACGTGAAGTCCGTGCCCACGTTGCCGTACTCGGCGAAGACTTGATGACTGCGGCGCACGACGTCGTACTTCTCCGGCACGGTACCATGAAAATCGTGCGCGTTTTTCGCGATCATGTACAACCAATTGTACGTGAGACGGTCGGCGACGCCGTCCATGCCCCATCGCCGCAGGCCGGCCCACGCCATGATCTGGTGGGGCGCCCAACCAAAAGGTGCGTCCCATTGCCGGGGCTTCCACGCGGGCCCTTCCACTTCAGCTCGACGCGCGGTGGCCATCAACCCACCCGCAGCCTCCAGCACAGGCAACGCGTGTTCAACCACGCTCTTTGCCTGCGCTGGGGAGAGCAACGCCAGCGGTTGCCCTCGCTCGTCCAAGCAAGGACTCGGTGCGCTTGCCCACATTGGATAGAACGTCGTGGCGCTCACGACTTCGCTTTGCTTGCCTTCAGGCAAGAGCGCCCCGTCCGCATCGCGAAACATGCGAAAGTCCACGAACAACTCGCCATTGAATAGATACTTTTGCACGAGCGACTTACGCGCCTGAGCCCGCGCGCACCACGGCTGCCCGTCCGGCACAGCCAACTCGGCGCTCAGCGCGGCCAAATCCAGCTCCATTTTGAACAGGAGCGCGTTGAGGTCCACCGTCGCAAAGTCCGCGCAGCGATCTTCCCATGTGGTGCGTCCGCCCTCGACGATCGGCACGGTCCAACGGTAGGTGGTGTCATGTCCAGATTCACGCATCGAACGATCGTGGAGAAAGAAGCGATCCAGATCGCGCAACTGCAAAATAGGCAATGAACGCGCGCGATACGAAGCCCGCAGTTGCTCCGCCTCCATGCCCCACGCGCTGGCGCGCGCCTGGTACAACCAATCGAAATGCCCCGGTTCGACCTCAGGCGGCTCGCCGAGACCCGCAGCGTGGTAGGTGGATAGACACACTTGCTCGGAACGGTCCTTGGCTTGCGCAGTCTGCGCTGTTCGGGCGCACAAGGGGGAGCGGCGGCTCTCACCAGACCACACGGTTTGGTAGTCCTTCGTGAGCAAGCGCACGGCTTTTTTCAGCCAATCCGTGTCCAGCTTCAAGGGCGCGCGCGCCCTCTCCCACAGTTCGCGCACCGCCGAGCTCAACAAAGGCGGCTGACTGCGTGTGAGATAGTAGGTACGGTTGGCATTGAGCACTTGGCCGTAGTGCTCGACTTCGTAGAGTTGGTTGTCCACCACGGCGCGGGCCAAGGACGCGTGCCCGTCGTGTAAGAGGCCGAGCACGTGAAAGTAACTGTCCCAGCCGTACAGTTCATTGAAACGCCCACCGGGCACCACGTAGGGGACCGCTTTGAGATCGGGGGGCTCGCCCTTGAGAGCCAGCGCCAACAAGCCGTGACGGCTGCCGTGCTCGACGTCTGCATCCAAGCTGTGCACCCATTGTGGCGTGATGGGATCGGGCAGTCTGCACACGACCAACTGGGGATGCTCGGCGCGCAACGCGTCGTAGTATTCAAGGGCGCGCGCGTCGTGGTGCGGAACGTACAAGAACTGCGGGATGCCTTGCTTTGGAGGGGGTGAACACTCGCTGGGCCAGCGCGTAGAGCCCGCTCGTTCGTGGGGATCCATCTTTGGATCCCGCAGGACTCGATCCAACGATTGAGCATCAAGTCGTCGCGTCAAGCCACTCCAAAATTGATCGCGGATGAGGCGATGCAGACGGTCAGGCACAGCTTCGCGTAAATGATCGCAGGTAAGCCTGCTGCCACCCCGTTGCTCCATCAAATACAACTCTTGCACAAGGCTGGCCAATTCATAGGTACCAACCACGCGCAGCTGCGCCTCGTCGCG
>JACZCW010187004.1_pt1 | contig 13625 bp, 13 predicted proteins | sample 8641861 | NCBI WGS metagenome assembly JACZCW01 (sample SAMN15324607, study PRJNA640507) | soil metagenome | isolation source: intercropping sugarcane | place: China: Luxin town, Laibin City, Guangxi Province | collected 2019-07-25 | depth 10cm m | reverse complement strand
TGGGTGAAGAATGCCTTCGACAAGGACTACTTCGAGGCACTCAACGCCAGCACTGGCGGCAACACCGGCCTGATCGCCGGCCAGCCTGCGGACCCGCGCACCTGGGGCGTGACGATTCGCACGGCATTCTGACGTCAGGAGTTGATGCATGAACGCAATCCAGATTGCACGTCGCGCCTTGCTGCTGCTGCCGATGGCGCTGCTGGCGGGATGCGGCAGTTCCGGTTCGTCGGGAGCGGTATCGGGGGCAGTGACGCTGCTCAATGTCTCGTACGATCCGACGCGCGAACTGTACGTGGACTACAACAAGGCCTTCGCAGCGCACTGGAAGAACACCACCGGTCAGGAGGTGCGTGTGAATCAGTCGCATGGCGGATCGGGCAAGCAGGCCCGCTCGGTGATCGACGGCCTGCAAGCCGATGTGGTGACGCTGGCGCTGGCCGGTGACATCGATTCGCTGGTGAAGCAGGGCAAGCTGCTGGCGCCGGACTGGGAGTCGCGCCTGCCGAACAATAGTGCGCCCTACACCTCGACCATCGTGTTCCTGGTGCACAAGGGCAATCCGAAGGGCATCAGGGATTGGGGTGACCTCGTGCGCGAGGGTGTGCAGGTGATCACGCCGAATCCCAAAACCTCCGGTGGCGCGCGCTGGAACTACCTCGCCGGCTACGCCTGGGCCCTGCAGCAGCAGGGCGGCAGCGACGCCACGGCGCAGGAATACCTGCGCAAGCTCTACGCCAACGTGCCGGTGCTCGATACCGGCGCGCGCGCGGCGCTGACCACCTTTGCCCAACGCGGCGTGGGCGACGTATTCATCTCCTGGGAGAACGAGGCCTTCCTCGCGCTGGATGAATTCGGTGACGACAAGTTCGAGGTGGTGGTGCCGTCGGTGAGCATCCTTGCCGAGCCGTCGGTGGCGGTGGTGGACCAGGTGGTGATCCGCCGTGGCACCAAGGCTGCGGCCGAGGAGTACCTCAAGTACCTCTATTCGCCGGAGGGGCAGGAGATCATCGCCCGCAACTACTACCGCCCGCGGGACACCGAGGTGGCGGCTCGCTACGCGGAACGCTTCCCCGACATCAAGCTGGTGACGGTGCAGGACCTGGGTGGATGGGCCCAGGTGCAGCAGGTCCATTTCGCCGACGGCGGCGTGTTCGATGGCCTGCTGAAGCGCTAGGGTATAGCCGCGCTCAGCCAACCAGTTGCGGCATCCGCAGGATTTCCCGCCTAACGGACCTGCGAAGTGGCCCACCGCACGATGTGCTCCGGACTGGTCAGCGCGCCGGGCTGGCGCGCCACCTCGCGGCCACCGGAGAACAGGATCAGCGTCGGGATGCTGCGGATGCCGAAGCGGCCCGCGATGTCGGGCGCTGCCTCGGTGTCGAGCTTGCCCAGCCGCATGCGCGGCTCGAGCAGCGCCGCAGCCTTTTCGAATGCGGGCGCCATCGCGCGACAGGGTCCACACCAGGCCGCCCAGAAGTCGACCAGAAGCGGTATGTCGCTGCTGGCCACGTGGCGATCGAAGTTCGCGGAGGTGAGCTCGACGGGGTGGGCGTCGAAGAGGGGCTGGTGACACTTGCCGCAGCGCGGCTTGTCGGCCGCGCGACCGGCTGGCACGCGGTTGATGGCACCGTCATGGGGACAGACGATCTGCAGCGGGTCCATGTTCACCTCTTCTCCAGATTCAATGTGGAGACTGGTCGCGCATCCTTCAAGGCCTCAGTTGGCCAACCGAAGCCGCAGCGCATTGCCGATCACGGACACCGAGCTCAGGCTCATCGCCAGCGCAGCGATCATGGGCGAGAGCAGCCACCCGGTGACCGGATAGAGCAGGCCAGCCGCCAGCGGAATGCCCAGCGCGTTATAGAAGAAGGCGAAGAGCAGGTTCTGCTTCATGTTGCCGACGGTCTGCTCGGAGAGCCGCCGCGCGGTGGCGATGCCGCGCAGGTCGCCCTTCACCAGCGTGACCTGCGCGCTGCTCATGGCGACATCAGTGCCGGTGCCCATGGCGATGCCCACGTCGGCACGGGCGAGCGCCGGCGCGTCGTTGATGCCGTCACCGGCCATGGCGACCACCCTGCCTTCGGCCTGCAGCTTCTCCACCAGCGCGAGCTTGTCGGCGGGGCGCACCTCACCATGCACTTCGCTGATGCCCAGGCGCGCGGCGACGGCGCGGGCGGTGGCGTGGCCGTCGCCGGTGGCCATCACCAGCCGCAGGCCGGAGCGGCGCAGCAGGTCCAGCGCCTCGGGGGTGCTGTGCTTGACAGGGTCGGACACGGCGAGCAGGCCGAGCAGGCGACCATCGGCGGCGAGGTACATCACGCTGGCGCCCTCGGCGCGCAGGGACTCGGCGCGGTCCTGCAGCGCGTCCACGGCGATGTGCGACTGCGCCATCAGCGTGGCATTGCCCAGCGCCAGTGCGCGGTCCTCGACGGTGCCGGTGACGCCAATGCCGGTGACGGAGTGGAAGTCACGCACTGGTGCCAGCGCGATGCCCTGGGCGCGTGCAGCCTGCACGATGGCGGCGGCCAGCGGGTGCTCGCTGCCCTGGTCCAGGCTGGCGGCCAGATGCAGCATCTCGCCGGATTCGACGCCCTGCACGCCCTCCGCGCGTTCGAAGGCCGGACGTCCCTCCGTGAGCGTGCCGGTCTTGTCGACGATCAGCGTGTCGACCTCGCGCAGCTTCTCGATGGCGGCCGCATCGCGGAAGAGCACACCGCGCGTGGCGCCGCGTCCCGTTGCCACCATGATGGACATGGGTGTGGCCAGCCCCAGCGCGCAGGGACAGGCGATGATCAGCACCGAGACGGCGGTGAGCAGGCCGTACACCCAGCGCGGTTCCGGCCCCCAGATGCCCCAGGCCAGCAGCGCAAGCAATGCCCCCCCCACCACGCCCACCACGAAGTAGCCCGCCACCACATCGGCCAGCCGCTGCATGGGTGCACGCGAGCGCTGGGCCTGCGCCACCAATTGCACGATCTGCGCCAGCATGGTGGAGGAGCCCACGCGTTCGGCGCGCATCGTGAGTGCGCCGGTGGTGTTCAGCGTTGCGCCGATCACCTTGTCGCCAGTCCGCTTGGTGACCGGCATGGGCTCACCGGTGAGCATGGATTCATCGACGCCGCTGCTGCCGTCGGTCACGGTGCCATCCACCGGAATCTTCTCGCCGGGACGGACGCGCAGGATGTTTCCCACGTGCACATGCGAGAGCTCGATGTCTTCTTCTGTTCCATCGTCGCGTATGCGCCGGGCGGTGCGCGGCGCGAGCTGCAGCAGCGACTTGATGGCGGCGGAGGTTTGCGAACGCGCCTTCAGCTCCAGCAACTGGCCCAGCAGCGTGAGGGAGATGATCACCGCGGCGGCCTCGAAGTAGACGCCCACCCGTCCCATCGACATGAACGATGCCGGAAAGATCTGTGGCACGGCCGTAGCCAGCACGCTGTACAGCCAGGCCGCACCTGTTCCCAGTCCGATCAGCGTCCACATGTTCGGACTGCGATGAACCAGCGATTGCCACCCGCGCACGAAGAAAGGTGCACCGGCCCATAGCACGACGGGTGTGGCGAGCAGCAGTTCCGTCCAGCTCTGGGCTGCCATGCTCATCCAGCCGAGACTGTGGCCGAACATCGCCAGGATCACGGTGGCGAGGGTCAGTGGCAGCGTCCACCAGAAGCGACGGCGGAAGTCGATGAGCTCCGGATCCTCACCGGTCTCCAGCGACGGCATCTCCGGCTCCAGTGCCATGCCGCACTTGGGGCAGCTACCCGGATGATCCTGTCGCACCTCCGGGTGCATGGGGCAGATGTAGATGGTCCCCGCCGGCGGGGGCGGTGTCGTTGCAGGTTGAGGTTGCGCAGGCTGGTGGCTGGCGCAACAGGACTTTTCCTCCGGTTCGCCAGCGGGCGCGACAGGGTGACCGTGGTGACCGTGGTGCGCGTGTTTCTCATCCATGGCGGCCTTCCTCCTCATCTTGCGCAGCGACCATCGTCTCTGCACCCAGCGCGGACAGGATGGGGCAGTGTGCAGGATCACCTGCCCCCGAGCACTCATCCACCAGGGTTCGCAAGGCATCACGCAGGCGGGAGAGCTCTGCGAGCTTGCCTTCCACGACCCCAAGCTTCGCCGTCGCGAGCGCCCGGGCCCTGGCGACGCTGCCGCCCGGCCGGCTGAGCTTGAGCAGGGAAGCAATCTCCTCCAGCGAGAAGCCCAGCCCCTGTGCGCGGCGGATGAACTCCAGCCGCTGCCGGTCTTCGGGCCTGTAGAGGCGATAGCCCGAGGCCGAACGCCGCGGCGCCGGCAGCAGGCCGATGCGCTCGTAGAAGCGGATGGCATCCGCCCCGACGCCCGCGGCCTTTGCCAGGCGGCCGATCGAAAGAGTAGGCCTGCGGTCGCTACTGCGGAGGCGTGTGGCGGTGGGCATGGGTTGCTCCAGTCAGGACAGAACTGTGTACGGGGTACAGCGTAAACCTTGGAGTGGGGTCCAGGGTCAAGGGGTGGTCCAACTGGGGTGCTGGAACGGTTCCGCCTCCGATATTGCAATCGCCGGCCTGCCCTATAAGCTGCCTGGATGAGCACCGGACAGCACTGGGTGGAACTTGTCGGGGATCTGGTCGTGGCGCGCATCCGTGGCGAGCCGACGGAAGATCTGTTGCGCGAAACACAGGAGCAGGTCCTCTTCCTCGTGAAGGATGCCCAGCGCGGCAAGGTGCTTTACGACACCCTGGAAATGACCGCGCCACCGGTGGACGTGCCGTGGTCCCAGCGCAAGCTCGATGAGAACCTGGGTCCGATCCAGCTCAAGCGTGCCATCGTCGTGCCCAACAGCCAGCTCGCCTATCTGGCGCGGCTGGCGTTCGGCGAGGGTGACTATCGCGTCTTCTACAATGACTTCATCGGCGCGATCAAATGGCTCAGCGCCGAGTCGGCGACGACCTTGCTGAGCCGCGTCAAGTAGCCGCCTGCGGCGGCTGGTAGGACAGGGACCACAGCGGGCTTCAACTTCCCGCTGATTCCTCGCAGGGTGCAGGTGACGTCCCAATACAAGGGGATTCACTGCGGCGGGTACCTGTTTGGCTCGTGCACCTGGACATGGCCTGCGCTACGTCAGCGACCGGACGCCCGGCATCACGCGACATCGCCGGAGCAGTGGCAAAGGCAAGCCCGTGTTCTCCTATCGCAATGCCAGTGGCCGCCCGGTGCGCGACCGCACCACGCTGGCGCGCATCCGCTCGCTGGCCATTCCGCCGGCCTATGAGGAGGTGTGGATCTGTCCACATCCACGTGGCCACCTGCAGGCCACGGGGCGGGACGCGCGGGGACGCAAGCAGTACCGCTATCACCCGGACTGGCGGGCCGGCAATGATCTCGCCAAGCATGGGCGCATGGTCGAGTTCGGACGCGCACTGCCGCGACTGCGGCGCATTCTGCGCGCGGACCTGCGCAAGCGCGGGCTGCCGCGCGAGAAGGTGCTGGCGCTGGTGCTCAGCCTGCTGGACCAGACTTGTGCCCGCATCGGCAACAGCGAATACGCCCGCACCAATGGCAGCTTCGGGCTCTCCACGCTGCGGGACCGGCATGCCCGCTTTCTCCGCAATGGCGCCGGCACGCTGCGGTTTCCCGGCAAGAGCGGCACACTGCATGACGTGACCATCTCCGATCCGCGCCTGGTGACGCTGGTCCGCAAATGCCAGGAGCTCCCCGGGCAGCATCTCTTCCAGTACGTGGACGAGGAAGGGCGCCGCCACAGCGTGGATTCAGGCCAGGTGAATGCCTACCTCCGCCAGCACCTGGGTGACGACTTCTCCGCGAAGGACTTCCGGACCTGGCACGCCACGCGCCGCGCGTACGAGCTGCTGCTGCGAAAGCCGCGGCCGGAGCCGTGCACGGAGGCCGCCTGCCGCAAGGAGCTGAAAGCGGTCGTGTGCGAGGTGGCCGCGCAATTGCGGAACACGCCGGCGGTATGCCGCAAGTCGTACATCAACCCCGTGGTGCTGGAGGCGTGGCAGGCGGGCGAGGGACCGTTTGCGAGCGGCCGCAGGCCCCGCGGTGGCGTCGCGCCGTTGCTCAGGCTGCTACGGTCGCAATAGAAAAAGGAGGGACGCCGGGTGGCGCCCCTCCCGCAGTCGATGACCGATCAATTCCCCGGCACGATCCTCGTTCCGTAGTAGCGACCGCTGTTGAAATTCACCGCGTAGGGGCCGACGGCCTGGTAGGCCAAAGGGCCGCCGCCGAGCGCCGAGAGGCCGGAAGCCCCGTCGGTGTCTACTGCCACCGAGCCGGAGCAACTGGTCACGGTGATGATGCCGCTGCTGGTGCCGGTGCGGGTGTAGCAACCGGTCTCGATGCCCGCCGGATAGTTGCTGCCCGGCACGTTGACCGCATTGGTCTCCAGGTAGCGGCCATCCGGGGTGAACACGGTGAACGACAGCGTGCCGTTGGTGAAGCTGCCGATCGGTGTATTCGGGATTGAGGCGACGGGCACCAGCACCTGCGCGGGATTGCTGCCGACACTCAGCGTCAGCACCTGCGACTGGCCGGCGCCGGTCTTCGTCAGCGTGCCATTGAGGCTGCTCGCCCCACTGCGCCAGATGCCGCAGGTGTCGCCGTTGGTGTCGTGCACATTGCTGATGAAGGAGATGCTGCCGGAAGAAGCGTTGTAGTCATAGGCGCCGACTTCAACGCCATTGCCCTGGCTGGCGCCGCAGGTGGCGCTGGCCTCGGCGCTTCCATAGACATAGGTGCCGTCCGGATAGAACGTCAGCGCCATGTTGGCGTCGTACCGGATGAAGGTCCCCGACAGCGGGTCCGTGTCATTGTCCACGCAGACTACCGCGACGTCGGTGACGTTCGCGGTGCCGACAGTGATGCCGCCGTTGGTGACGATGCAGGTCTGGTCATCCGGCTGCGAGGCAATGGTGACGCGATAGTCGGTGTTCGCGGGCACGGCCTCCGGGAAGGTGAACGACGTGCTGGCGCCGGCGGGGTTCACCACCAGCGGCGAGTTGTTCTTGCTCAGCATCAGCTCCAGGGTGCCGTCGAGGCCGCTGACGTTGCCGCCGACTGTGTAGGCCGTGGGCAGCACGCCGTTGACGCACATCACCGTCACGGCGCTGGCACTCAGGGCACTGACCACGCCACCGGCGTTGTTCACCACGCAATACTGGCCCGTGGGCTGGGTGGTCACGGTGACCAGGTAGGCGGTGCTGGCCGGCAGGTCCGTGCCAAACTCGAACGCGCCATCGGTGCTGGTGGTGACCGTCGGCGGAACGCCGGTGGAGTTCAGGGAGAGCGTCACCGGCTGGCCGACGAGGCCCTGGATGGTGCCTCCCACGGGCAGGTTCGCATCCAGCGCTGTGCAGGTGAGGGTGACGTTGGTGACGGCGCCCGCGATCGTGCCAGTGCCATTGGTCACCGTGCAGTTCTGCGCGGGATTCTCGCGCGGTGCGATGGTCACCGCATAGTCGGTGCCGGCGGCCAGCGGCGCCGGGAAGGCGAAGCCGCCGTCGGCATTCACCGTGACGTTGCCTGCCAGGTTCAACTGCAGCACCACGGGAGAGGTGACGCCCGTGGCCGTGCCGCTGACGGCAAAGGGATGATTGCCGCACGCCACCGTGATGCCGGTGACGTCCGCCGTGGCCGTACCGGAGCCGGAGGTCACCGTGCAGTTCTGCCCCGCGGGCTGCTTGTAGACGCTCACCGCGTAGCTCGCGCCCTGTGCGGCTTCCTCGTTGAACTCGAAGGCCCCATTGCTGGTGACGGCGATGCTGTCGCCACTTTGGCTTTCCTGCAGCACTACTGTGCCGGAGAGCCCGGACACCGTGCCGCCGATTTCGTAGGGCGCGGTGCTGCCCGGCGGTGGCGGCGGTGGAGGCGGCGGCGGGTTGGTGTCGTCATCATCACTGCTGCCGCCACAGGCGGCGAGGCCCACGGCCAGTGCAAGCGACAGGACAAGGGGGCGGACGGTGTGAAGTTTGGTGCGCATGACGACTCCTCGAAGCTTTCATGCGACGCTAGCAATGGCATTCACAAGCTCATGCCGCGGGAGGATCGTCCGTTTGGACTAGGGGTGCGCGGCGCCAAGGGATGATGGCCAGCCGCAGGGGCGGTGAGGGGACGCCGACGACAGCGTCTCCGCCAGATCGAAGGACACATCGTGCCTTCCCCACAGCATCAGCGCCGGCGGCTCCCAGCGCGCCAGGCAGTCGGGGGTCTCAGGAAAGCCGGAACCCGGGCGGTGCGTGGAGGGAGCCGTCCCTGGCTTCTCACGGCACCGTCCGGGGCCGGTAAATGGTTCAGGTCCGCTGCGCCTCCGGTATCAGGCCGGAGGCGCCGGGTTCAGATGCGGGCCTGGTTTCGGTCGCGGGACTTCTCGGCGCGATCCTTGGCATCGCCAAAGGCGCGCTGGGTTTTGCCGGCGAGTTCCTTGGCGCCACCCTTGATCTCGTGCTTGCGGCTGGACGCAGCGGTGCCGACCTTGCGCTGGATCTTGCCGGCGGCTTCCTTGGCGGCGCCCTTCACTTGATGCTTGTTCATGATCAAACCCCTCTGATGACAATCTCTCGTCCGGGCTCCATTGACGCGCAAGTGCAACGGAGGGAGAAGCCGGCAAAGGGCAGGGATTGATGTGGTCGAATTCCTACTGGTTCAAATGGATGCCGAGCCATCCTCAAGACGAGCTTCGCGTCGCTTGGCGAGGGGCCGGTGTATCTCGGCAGTGGGGGCACTTGGATGGATTACGCATACAGCACCTCTCTGTCTTCAACTTTATGTGGCACCGGCGCAATCCTTTGCCACTGCTATCAATGATTCCACAGTCTTCCGGTCGTAGGAGATGCCGGATGCGGTGCCAGCGGGAACGGGTTGAGAGCTGGCGAACGAATTCGCCCGGGGGCCGCCACGCGCCCCGTAGATAGGGGCTTCGACTTGCAATTCTCCCGCCACTGGAAGTTCTCCGAGCAGCTCCCGATACAACAGAATGGCCATCAGGAGCGTCAGATCCGGTCCTGGGTGCATGCCGTCGGTATCAAGCCAGCGCAAGGCCGGGTGACGCTCTCTACCGCATACAAAGTGACTCGAAACCGGAATGGTTGATATCTGAAGTCTTTCCGCCAGGGCGGATTCTGCCTTCCCCAGTTGTTCGGAAGCCGCGGCAAAGCCTTGATAGGTTCCCAAAAGAACAGGTTTGAGGCCCCTCGCTCGTCCGTCCGCCACGAGCTGCTGAGCTGCTGCGTCAGCCTGGATTCTGGATTCCTGCTGGTCTGTCAGCGCGATGTAATCTCCCCCGCGCTCCTGAAGCACCAGGTATTCGAAGTCGCTTCCCTCCAGCGCCCTGGCCAGAGTCCCATCTTCGACGCGCTGCCTGAGAGTGGCCCCGCCTTCCGCGACCATCTCCGCCGTGCAGGCTTGTTGCGAAATAGTGCAAAGCTCTTCAAAGACTGCTGGAAGATTTCCCGTGTAGGCGAGGCTGTTTCCAAGGATCAGTACATTTGTGGGCTTTGCGCTGCAGGCCAGCAACTGCATGCATGCTCCAAGCAGAACGAGCAACACAAGAGTCTTCTTGAGAGAACCAGTCCTAATCACGGATTCTCTTCGCGTACTCCGCCAGAGACTCCATGCCAAGTTCAGATCGTCGTGCATCGACGTTTGCCTCATCCTCTATGGGGAAGGGGTTCAGGGCCCCGGTTTGCGGGTTTCGGTCAAACTGCGTCCCGTATAGCTGCTTCTTCCCTTCGCGCACCAGGATGCGATCCTGCAAAAGTGCAAAGGCCTGTCCATCAAGTTCTCCGCGTTGCACCGCGGTCTTGATTACCGGCAGGTACCTGAGCTGAACTTCATAGTCAGCATGCTGCACGATCAGGAAGGCTGCCGCCGCAGCTTGTGGACCAACCAGACTGCGTCCGGGCCAGCCATGTTGTTTCACGATCTCTTCCAAACGAGAGAGATTTTCGGCATCCCGTTTGCTCTGCTCGTCCCACAGGGCTTTTACCTGCGGAGATTCGAAGCCATGAACGCCTCCGGCTTCCGTGATTTTTGCACGCCCTGTCTGGTCGGCATCAAGCATTCGTATCAGCTCTGCCGTCAGTGCCTCGATGGGCTGGGATGCACCGACGGGCGGGGTTCCAAACATCGCTGCGAGTGCAGGAAGGGCGAAGACTATGTCGCGAACCATGGGATCCTGCCCGTCGGTACAGTGAAGTGACGCGTGAGATGGAAGCCTGTGCGGCTACCGAGGCCTTTACTGTCGGCTCGCGCGCTGCAACGCCTGGTCAGGCGGCGGCGCCGCGGTACGGTATTCAATCTGGCTTTCACGACTGTCGAGCGTGACGTAGAAGCTCATGAGACGATCGTTATTGGTGGCCGTAGATGCATCAATCCAGCAGCGCAGGACCCGGTCATCGTACGTAAGTACAATCTGCAAGCACGGTGCGGTGCTTGGAGCGCGGTCGTTTGGGAAGGCGTTCTGCGCAGCGGTGTTGCGGACAGGGATGTATTGCAGCTTCTCCAGGCTGTAGGCCTTGAAGCAGTTGTACAAGCGATGCGTGGTCTGATCACTCACCTCGCCGAGGTAGCTGTGAACAATCCCGAGACCATGGCACCCGTCCCCCCGCTTCAAGGTCTCCGCATCGGAGAAGGCCACAACCAGGTCTTGCCTACCGTCAGCATTGAGGTCGGCGACGAGATAGCGCGGGAAGGATGGCGAGGCGCCACCGGCCGGTGTGGCGTCCCCAAAATGGCGTTCCAAAATCGAAGTTAGCGCCGTATCCGAGACATCCGCCCCGATAGCAGCCTGGGAAAGCAGGAAAAGTGCGAGTTGGGGAAGAAGAAGCTTCATAGGCACCTCTTAACGAAATGATTCTGATGTGGAGCTTCGCCGGGCTGTTACCCGTGGGCGCAGGGCGCGGATGGGTGGTTGGAATTGTAAGCCCACTCGCGACGGGCTGCCTGGAAACCCAGGTGGGGTCCTGCGCCGATGAATAGGTTGTAATGTTATGACCCAATCCAGACAGTCGCGAGTGACCGCTTCGCGGTCTATTTGCAGATGGAAGACAATCGTTCCTCTGGTAGGAGGTTGTACAGCTCTTGCACGCGCGGGGGGTTTTTCAAACCCATTTTGAGACGAAGTTGATTCAGGAAGGTATAGGAGCGCCGTCGCACGATCCCTGTGTCCACGTTGTAGATCGGGTCGGACAATGCTTCAGGCAGGCTGATAAAACGAACACCGCGCTCCTCGAATCTTGAGAGTAGCTCGTCGAGGACGTCTGCCTGGATCCTGCCAAAGTGCAGTAGCAGGACATGCTTGATGGGTCTGCCTGCAACAGCGTCCGACAGTCGCTCTGCAATCTCAAGGCCGTAAAGTGCATTCTCAACATAGGATGTGCGTAGCCACTGCGCATCTTCCTTGCGGCCCTTGTTGAGGCATCTCTCATAAGGTTCAACCCACTCCGAATCGAAGAAGTCCATTGTGACTTGGGCAGTGCGGTATCCACTTTGTGCGAGATGCTGCCGGACGGCGCTTCTCTTCTCCAGGGTGTCGCCCTCGGCGAGGTAAGGAAAGCGGAAAAAATGCCAGTCCCGACTTCCCATGATTTCCTGAAGTGGGGGCTCATTCCTTTGTATATCAGCGATGAATTCGTCGGCCGTGATTGCAGAAAGGTCCGGGTGGGACCATGTGTGGCTGCCAAGCAGTTGGCCGCTCCCGACCCAACGCTCCAATACTGCACGTGATTGAGGCACATCGTTGGCATTGCCGCCAACCATCATGCCGTACACGCCCTGAAGGTTGTGCTTGCGGAACACGGCCAGCATCCTGGTAGCGATCTCCCCGGCGCCCGAGGACCTGCTTGAAGGGCCTGGAATGTCGTCGACCGTGATGGCTACCAAAGTCTGTCGCGAAGCATCTGCAGCATGGCACGCCATGGCAGCGCCTAGCATTGACATGAGAAGCGCTGCGGACAATCCCGGTCGGAATCGGCAATTCATTACACCCTCCGTGCGCTTTCAGGCCCTGACAGCAACGTGCGGGCCGCTCGCGATGAGCGCTTTGCGGCCCAGAGTATAAGGAGTTTCGCCTGTCAGGCTGCGTACTGCGCAGCACGCAGCTGATATAGTCGCGCCCAATCCATATGCGGCAGCGAAGTCAGATCGCTTCAGCCTGTCGAGAGAGGGATATCTGACCAGGCCGGCAAGCGATTTCCTCGTCGAGATCGACGCTCTGCGCAAGCAGTTCGGTTCTGTCGTCGCTGTTCGTGACCTCACTCTCCGTATTCCCAGGGGTGGCGTCTTCGGCCTGCTCGGGCCCAACGGATCCGGCAAGACCACCACCATCGGCCTCATCCTCGGCCTGATCAAACCCACCGCCGGTTCCATCCGCCTCTTCGGTGAAGATGTGCGCACCACGCATCTCACCGCCCTGCAGCGCATAGGCGCCATGGTCGAAGCCCCGGCCTTCTATCCCGACCTCTCCGGCCGCGCCAACCTGCGTTTCTTCCAGGGTATCGGCAATCGCAGCCACGATGGCGGTGAAGTGGATCGCCTGTTGCACCTGGTCGGTCTCGTGGACCGCGCCGAAAGCAGGTTCCGCACTTACTCGCTGGGCATGAAGCAGCGCCTCGGCATCGCCTACGCGCTGCTGGGCAATCCAGAACTGGTGTTCCTGGATGAGCCGACCAACGGCCTCGACCCCGCTGGCATGGCCGAGGTGCGCGACCTGATCGGGCAACTCGGCAAGGTGGGGCACACGGTGGTGCTTTCGAGCCACCTGCTGAACGAGGTGGAGCAACTCTGCGACCAGGTCGCCATCCTGTCGCGCGGCACGCTGCTCGCGCAGGGCAGCATGCGCGACTTGCTGAACACGCAGGGCTCGGTGCGCGTCAAGACCACCGACGACGCCCGGGCTGAAAAAGTACTCGCTGCGCTCGACTGGATTGGTTCGCTGCGATCCGAGCAGGGTTATCTGGTGCTGGACTGTGCCGCTGAACGTTCGGGTGAGATCACGCGTGCGCTGAGCCGACAGGAGATATTCGTTACCGAGATGCTGCCCCGGCGCCAGTCGCTGGAACGTTACTTCCTCGAGGTCACCGGCAACGAGGCCGCCCAGGTGCAGGCGAAATGATCGGGGTGGTGCTCAATGTCGCGCGCTGGGAAGGGTTCAAGCTCTGGCGTCGGCGCATGTCCTGGGTTCTGTTGGCGGTCTTCATCGGCTTCACGCAGCTGGCGGTGTGGGGCAGCTACCTTTCATACAAGACTGCTGTAAACGTAGTGCAGGTGCCTGAAGAAGTCCTGCGCGCCATGCCCAGCATGCGACGCGGCCTCCGATGCGATGACGTGCGCACCAGGCCCGCTGAAGTCCTTCCTCCGGGATTGCCGCCGCAGGCGACCACACTTCTGCTGGAGCAATGCGAGAGGCAACTCTCCATTCGCTACAACCTCGTGATGCCCGTCGGCAGCGCCACGACGGCGCTTGGCGTGGCTGCCACGATAGGAATGGTGCTGCTCGGCATACTCAGCGCTTCCACGTTCGGCGCCGAGTACGGGCTGGGCACACTGCGGCCCATCCTGGTGCGCAGCGTTGGCAGGTTGTCGTACCTCGCCGGCAAGTTCCTGATCCTCGTTGCCGCTGCGACGGT
>JACZCW010125412.1_pt1 | contig 13660 bp, 8 predicted proteins | sample 8641861 | NCBI WGS metagenome assembly JACZCW01 (sample SAMN15324607, study PRJNA640507) | soil metagenome | isolation source: intercropping sugarcane | place: China: Luxin town, Laibin City, Guangxi Province | collected 2019-07-25 | depth 10cm m | reverse complement strand
CTGGACAGGGTGGCAAACAAATGATGGCGGATCCCAATGTACAATTGACCCTTACCGCTGCGCGCAAAGTACAAGATGCTGCGCAGTTTGGCTGGACCAGTGTCGAGACCTACCAGATGTCGACGGTCCGCGGCACAGGAGACCAGAACGAGATCCAGCTCGACCTCCCACCGGACGCGGTTTTGGAGATCGAGCTCGACGACGGCGAACGTGTGTTGCTCGCGGCTGATGAGGCAGAACGCTATTTTGGCGCAGCGCACCGGGGCGGTGCGGGTGAGCCAAAGTCGATAGAGATCGGAGCGTCCCTGGCCTTTGGCGACGTGTCCCGCGACGGTCTGGGACGCTGGTTGATCCGCTCGTTGACCGTATTTAAAGAGGGCCCGGCCGCGCAAAGCGCGCTTTCGCTGGCTGGAACCTTTCAGGACCTGCGCTTGGGGCAGCGCTTGGGTGTGTACCGCTGTGAGGCCAAGACCTTCGCGCTCGAGAAGGTCCCGATGGTGTTGCGCGAAGAAAGGCCGGTGCTGCTCTTCATCCACGGCACAGCATCGTCCACCGAAGGTGCGTTCGCTGATCTTTGGAGTGGGGCGGGGGCCCAGGACGTCTTCGCTCAGTATGCCGGTATCTACGGCTTTGAGCATCGTTCCCTCACTGAGAGCCCCATAAAAAACGCGCTCGACCTAGTGAGGCAAATCGAACCAAAAACCAGGCTTCACGTCATCTCGCACTCGCGCGGCGGTTTGGTTGGTGAGCTGCTTTGCTTTCATGGTCGGCGCGGGGGCGCGCCTTTTTCCGAAGAAGACATCGAGCTCTTCTCCGCGCATGCGCAGCGCCATGGGATGTCCAGCGCAGACATTGCCCGTGATGTCGACGGATTGCGTGAGCTCTCCACTGAGTTGAGTCGACGCCAAATCGAGGTGAGACGCTTCATTCGTGTCGCGTGTCCTACCCGTGGCACGACGCTGACCTCAAAGCGCTTGGACCGCTGGGCGACGGTGATGTTCAACCTCATCGGGTTGGGCCTCAAGAACACCCCGGTTGGTCCCATCTATGATGTTGGCAAGTCCTTCTTTCTTAAAGTCGTTCAAGCCCGCACCGATGCTCACGTGCTGCCTGGTCTGGAGGCGATGATGCCGGATGCGGCGTTGATCGCCTTGCTCAATCAGCCGCGCGCCGAGCTCGAGAGCAAAGTGCACGTCATCGCGGGCGACTATGAAGGAAGTTCGCTCTTGAAGAAGTTGGGCAATTGGCTCACCGAAGCATTCTACGGCGGGCAGAACGATCTGGTGGTCAACACGCCGTCCATGTCAGGCGGTGCACAACGATCACTAGGCGTCTGGGTGGCCGAGTTTCGCGGCAAGGACGTGCAACATTCAAGTTATTTCCGCTATGGGCCCAGCCTCAAGTGTTTGTGGGGGGCACTGACAGGCGGCGATGACGGGTACGAACGTCGGGATGTCTCGCGTGTAGTGATCGCACGCAGTGAACGGGCCAAGCCTAAACTGAGCAATCCTCCGCTTGCCCTTTTGGTGCCTGGGATCATGGGCACTCACCTGACCGTGGGCAGTGATCGAATTTGGCTCGATCCATGGAGCTTGATTGGCGGCGGCCTGCAAAAGCTTCACGTTGACGCCGCCGGGGTCTCAGCTGAGCGGCTGTTTGACCGCTTCTACGGCGACCTGGCCGAGTTTCTCGCGGACAGCCATGAAGTTCGACCTTTCCCTTACGATTGGCGTAATTCCATCGCGCAGACCGCGCGTCGCTTTGGTCAAGAACTCGACACGGCGATGGATGACGCACAGGCGCGGGGCAAAGCTGTACGCGTCGTCGCGCACTCCATGGGTGGGCTCGTGGCCCGGCTAGCGTTGGCTGGCAAGTATCGAGACACGGATAGGAGCCGATGGCAGCGATTGCGCGAACTTTCCGGCAGCCGCCTCATCCAGCTTGGTACACCCAATCAAGGCTCCCACGCCATGGCCCTGGTGCTGTTGGGACGCGACATGATGGTCAAGGCCCTGCAGTGGGTCGATGTTCGCCACGATCTCAAACAACAACTCACCATCATCTCCCAGTTTCCAGGTGTGCTCGAACTATTGCCGGTGGGGGAGAAGCCCAATTTTTTCGACCACGATACTTGGAGCGCCTTGGCAAGCGTTGACACGGGGCGAGGAGAGCTCGACTGGGTTTTGCCCCGGGCACAGGCGCTTGAGAGCGCCCGAGATTTCTGGCGGGCAGTAGCGGAAACGGACTTGCCAGCTGACCTCAGCGTGTACATCGCCGGGCGCGATCAAAAGACACCTTGCGCGGTGCGTGCTCCAAAACCAGGTGAAAAGTCGGGCATCGTGGTCGATTTTACTCCCGAGGGCGACGGGCGTGTCACCTGGGCACAGGGCATACCCAAGCTGGTTCCCACTTGGTACATGGACGCTGCGCACGGTAGCCTATGCGACGAACGCGCCAAGTTCGGGGCGATCTTGGAACTGATGGAGACGGGGCACACCGGCCGACTCACCACCGTTCGCCCGACGGCGCGGGGCGTGGTGAGCAGCGAGGTTCTCGGGGAAGCTCCGCTCATGCTCTATCCAACGCCACAAGAGATCGAAAATGCGATCTTTGGTGTTCGAGAGCGAACCCTTGACCTCGCGGCGCAGGAGCGTGTCACCGTAACGGTGGTGCACGGCAGCTTGGCCAACTCCAACGCTCCCGTTCTCATGGGCCACTATCGTTATGATGGGATTGTTGGTTCTGCGCGCTATATGGACACCCTCTTGGCCGGGCGCTTGGACAAGAGCGTGCAGTTGGGGATTTTTCCCAGCGAAATAGGTGAATCTCAGGCCTTTTTGCAGCGGGATGAGACATGTAAGCCCCGTGGCGCCATTGTGGTGGGTTTGGGAGAGGTCGGCGATCTGACGCCCGGAGAGTTGCAGCGCACATTGCACCAAGCGTTGCTTCGCTATCTTACGGACGAGCTGAGCGAGGGACAATTCGGCCAGGGGGAAGTCAGCGCTATCTTGGTGGGTGCCGGATTTGGCGGCGTGGCCATCAGGGAGGCGGTCGCGGCGTTGTTGCGGGCCGCGTGTTCTGCCAACGCTCACCTTGCACGGGTGAATAGCTCACGTCGCATCGGTAAGCTCAATATCTTTGAGGAGGTGTTCGATCGAGCGGTGAGCGCCTTGCGCTTCTGTGAAGAGTTGGTTGAAGACCCACGGTTGCGTGGAGTTTTTGAGGTGAGTCCCCAACTCCTGCTGGGCAAGGGGCGCTACCGTAGGGCCACGTTTGAATCGCTCAGCCTGTGGTGGCGGCGTGTGCGCGTCACCTGCGAAAAGGGGCAGCTCCGCTTCTCGGTGCTGACGGAACGCGCCCGCAGTGAAGAGTACGCCGAGCCCACCAATCTTGACCTCATTCACGGCTTGATTCGTCAAGCTACGTCCACGACCTACGATGACGCAGGGCTCTCCCATGCTCTCTTTGAACTGCTGGTTCCCAACCGCATCAAGAGCGCCGCGCCCGACGAACGTGGTCTTGTTCTATCGCTCGATTCGGCGTCAGCAACTTATCCGTGGGAGCTCATGCGCGAAGCAAACAACGCGGTGCCTCTGGTCGTGACCACGGGCTTGGTCCGCCAGCTCTCCACGGTGTCTTTTCGTCAGGGCGTGGTGAGCACTCGTGAACCGAGCGCACTGGTGATCGGCGAGCCCCTCTCGAATTTTGCAGAGCTGCCCGCGGCGCGTGACGAGGCGGAACAAGTCATCATGGAATTGCGGAAGTCCCAATATGACGTGCAAGCCCTGATCCAACCCAGCGCTTCACGCGTGCTCATGAGTCTGTTCGAACGACGCTACCGCATCATGCATTTTGCCGGACATGGCGTGGTGGATTTCTGCGCCAATGGTTCGGCGACCAAGCGCAGCGGCATGGTGATCGGGCCGGACGCTATTTTGACGGCCGGCGAGATCTTGAAGTTGCGCAACGTACCAGAGCTAGTGTTCATCAATTGCTGCCACCTGGGCAACATGGAAAACGACGCCTCCACCCGCGAACGACGCGCCGAGCTGGCCTCGGGGTTAGCCACAGCGTTCATTGAGATGGGTGTGCGCGCTGTGGTGGCGGCGGGCTGGGCGATTGATGACCGGGCCGCGCGCACCTTCGCGCAGAGCTTTTATGAAGGCATGCTCAAGGGGCGCACGTTTGGCGACGCCATTTTGCGGGCACGGGCCGAGACGCACGCCGTTCATCCGTCCTCCAACACCTGGGGTGCCTATCAAGCGTACGGCGATCCAGAGTTCTGCTTGAGTGACCCGGAAAGTGTCGACGTTGCCCGCGTTGCGCACCGCTCCGAAGATGAGATCATCGCCGAGGTGGAAATGATCGCCGCGCGCGCCTGCGTGATGCGAGGCGCCGACCAGTTGGTGCTCGTGCGACGGCTGGACGGGTTGGAGCGCGAGCTAACGATGCAGTACCGTCGTTCCGGGGCAATCAGCGCAGCATTTGCCCGAGCTTACGCCGAACTCAATGATTTTCAGCGGGCGATCCCCTTGTACGAGGCGGCGTTGGCCAGCGAATCGGGTCAAGCCACCTGGCGCGATGCGGAACAGCTGGCGAACCTGAAAGTCCGCTACGGACTTTCACTCGTGACCTCGCCGCCCGACGCCGACGATCCGCAAAATGACAAAGCAGCCCGGGGTTTTCAACAGATCGAGGAAGGAAAGTCCCGCATCGAAGGCCTCCTAGACCTCGCTGAGACGGCGGAGCGACATGCGTTGCTCGGCTCCGCCTACAAACGTGTAGTGAGCGCGTACCTTCAAGGCTTCGTCCCACGGGGTCAGGTGCCTGATGGCGCCATCAATCAGGCACTCCTCTCCGCCTATCGGAGCTACTTTCGAGCCGCCAGCATTGCGCGAACGAGAAGCGGATACGTGGACTACTATCCTCTTCTCAACGCCTTGGATTGCGCCTTGTTGCTGCATACGCGTGGCGTCTCCATCGATGACCCTGAGCTACCCAGCTTTGAAGCGACTCTGACGTCACTCGAAACCGCCTTGCAGGAGGCCAAAAGTGACGGGTTGCGTCGCATGGCGCATGAGCCGGGGGTGTTTCACGCGACGGCTGTTGCCGCGGCAATGTTCACCAGGAGCCTGTACGCCGTTGTTCAGGCGGACGAAGGAGCGCAGCAGTACGCCATTGACGACCCAGGTGTGCGTCAGGCTATCGTGGCGGAATATCGGCACCAGTATCGTCGCTTTGGTAGCGCGCGCGAGTGGGCCTCCGTGGCCAGTCAGGGTAAGTGGGTCCGTTCATTGCTTCCCCAAGCGACGGATTTTCCGTTCCGCCAAGCGGCAGGCACGCCTGTCTACATCGAACGCCTCGAGCGCGGTCTCTCTGCGCTCATCGCCGAGTTTGATCAGGCCCTGGTGGAGTCGAGCTGAACGGCCGGCGGTTGTCCAATTCGCTTCGGAGAGTACGCTGGAGCCGCCACCCATGACCCGCCGTAAGTATCAGCGCCGGATTGAAACTCAGGTGACGGCGCTGTGCTTGGCGCTCGACACGAAGGGCTTTTTCTACGAAAAATGGGGCGCGACGCAGCACTGCAAAGCCGGAGACTGGATCGTTGAGCGTGACGGGCAATTGTACACCGTGGACGCCGAGGTGTTTAGGCGCACTTATGTGAACGTTGGGCCCGGACGCTACAAGAAGGTGACGCCCGTTTGGGCTGAGATAGCCAGCGAGCGCGGCGTCGTGCGGACCAAAGAGGGGTCGACCGTCGTCGAGCCAGGGGACTTCATTGTGTCCAATGATGAAGCCGGACAGGACACTTGGGCCATGAACGCCGCCGAATTTCGACAACTGTATGTGCTCGACGAGTCAGAGGACGTGGAGCACGGCGTGAGCGATATTGAGCGAGGCTGACTCGAGGGCGGTAGAGGACGTCCTTGAAACTGAGCTGGTCTCGTTTCATTTGAGTACCGTTCGCTATCAGTATGATCGCCGCGGCTTGCTCCATATGCAGAAGGCCGAGCGAGACGGGAAGCCCATCCCCGTTCCCGGTACGAGCTGGTAGAGTTCCGAGTTTCAGTATGATGCTTGGGGACGTCTCACAGTTCAGCGCAACTATGGCCCCAACGCTCAACCCAGCAACTCATGCCCAGCGGTGCATTTCACCTACAATGCTGACGACACAAGTTCGCAGGCTTGCGGCGCCATTCCCTCAGAAACTTCGTCGTGCCATGACCGTCAGCTCTTGAGACGATGGCCCGTCCTCCACACCCAAGCGATGACGGACAAACACACGACGCAGAAGGCAAACGTCATGGCCAGACTGGTCCCTACCTGCACGTCACTCTTTCCGTAAAAGCTCCAGCGGAAGCCGCTGATCAAGTACACGACGGGATTGAGCAGCGTCACCTTTTGCCAGAACGGCGGCAACATGGAGATAGAATAGAAACTACCGCCCAAAAATGCCAACGGCGTGATCACGAGCGCAGGCACGATCTGGAGCTTTTCCCAGCCGTCGGCCCAAATCCCGATCACGAAGCCGAGGAGCGCAAAGCTGAACGAGGTCAGGGTCAAGAAGCCGAACATCCACAACGGGTGCAATATGGAATAGCTGACGAACAGGCGCGCCGTGAGCAGAATGGTGAAACCCAAAAAGATAGATTTGGTAGCTGCTGCGCCCACGTAACCACAAACTACCTCCACCACGGAAATGGGCGCTGAAAGTACCTCGTAAATGGTGCCGGAGAACCGCGGCATGTACACGCCGAACGAAGCGTTGGACACGCTCTCCGTCAGCACCGACATGAGCACCAAGCCTGGTACGATGAACGCCGCGTAACTGACGCCGTCGATATGAGCGATGCGTGAACCAATGGCCGACCCAAACACGATAAAATAAAGGGAGGTAGAGATGATGGGCGTAGCGATACTTTGAAACAACGTGCGAAAAAAGCGCGACATTTCAAACTTGTAGATGGCAGAGACGGCGTAGATATTCATTTGTGGACAAAAATTGAAGAAGTGTAAAAATCACTACCGTGATGTCATTGTGTGGTGTGCGAGGGTTGCTTCCGATCTTGGTGCACCAGATTGACAAAGATCTCCTCGAGCGAACTGTTGCTGGTCTCAATGTCCGTCACGAGCGCTCCGCATTGATCGAGCAGGCGCACGATGTGTAGGGTAGGCGCCTTTTGTTCTGCGCCGGAGAATGTACACTGCAGCGTTCGACCATCGTCGTGCAGTTGGGGTGCAAAGGGCTGTAAACCCTGCGGCAATGCCGCGAGGGGCTCTTGAAAGTGAACAGTGAGAGTCTTGTTGCCCAACTGCTTCATCAGCGATGTTTTGTCTTGAACGAGCAACAAGCGTCCATTTGAAATGACGCCTACTCGATCCGCCATCTCCTCCGCCTCCTCAATGTAGTGGGTCGTCAGGATGATGGTCACGCCGCGCTGGCGCAGCCGAGCCACGAGCCCCCACATGTCGCGACGCAACTCCACATCCACGCCGGCGGTCGGTTCGTCCAAGAACAGGATGGAGGGCTCATGCGAGAGTGCCTTGGCGATGAGCACCCTGCGCTTCATTCCGCCCGAAAGCGTCATGATTTTGGCGCTGCGTTTGTCCCACAGCGACAGATCACGCAAGACGGACTCCAAGTATTGGTCGTTCGGGCCCTTGCCAAACAGTCCGCGGCTGAAGCGTAGCGTGTCCCACACCGTCTCGAACATGTCAGTGGCCAGTTCCTGAGGGACAAGGCCTATCTTACCCCGCGTAGTACGGTAGTCCGATATGATGTCGTGGCCGTCCACCAGCACTCGGCCTTCTGAAGGGTTGACCAAGCCACAGATGATGCTGATGAGCGTGGTTTTCCCTGCGCCGTTGGGCCCCAGCAGGGCAAAGATTTCTCCCTTTTTGATTTCAAGGTGGACGTCGCGGAGCGCCACGTGTCCGGACTTGTAGATCTTTCCGAGCCCGATCACTGAGAGGATGGAAGTGGTCACGTCCTGGCTATCGCTTTCTGCCCTGCGTCTGGCAAGGGGCGGGAAATTTTTCGAAGAAAGTCAGCTTTTCGCAATACTCTCGGGGCGCGCGGGCGCGGGCAGACACGCAGCGTAGCGCGCTGGGGGCTAGCGCGACACTGGATCGAGAACCTGGGCGCGGCGCGGAACATCGGGCAGGACGAGACTGAGTTCCCGGCCCAGGACCTGAGCGATGGCGTCGGTGACGGAGCGACGCAACGTGGTGCGCGCTGTCACCAGTCCGATTTCTCGAGCAGGCACGGGCGCGATCAGGGGACGCAACTGTTTCGTGTGGGTCTTGCTGAGGCGTGCACTGATCAATGCGGGCAATACCGTGGCGCCCAGGCCTTCATCGACCAAGCGGATCAGCGTCTCAAAACTGCCGCTTTCGAAGGTTACTTGCCCCGGGGAAGAGCGCGGTGGATGGCCTTCGGCACGCTTGCGCAAGTCACAGTACGACAGGACTTGGGAACGAAAACAGTGCCCCTCGGGCATCACCCACAACTGCCGCCTCGCCAATTCCTGCTGCGTGATGGCGTCTTTGCGCAGCAGCGGATCTCCGGGGGGCAGATACGCAAACATAGACTCGATTCCCAAGCGGACCTCATGCAATCCCGGCACATTGAACGGCGTCGCGGCGATGCCGGCGTCCAAGGTATCGCCCTGCAAGCGCGTGATGATCTCCTCCGTTTTGAGCTCTTCAATCACGAGCTCCACACGGGGGTACAGCTCTAGGAAAGGCCGCAACAACAGCGGAATGGTGCTGGACGACAACGTGGGAATGACGCCTAGGCGGTAACGACCGGAGGGCTCTTGTTCTTCCAGGGCCAGCTGGGCGAGTTTTTCGGTCTCGCGCAGGATGAGTCGCATCTGCGCCAGCACTGGTTCCGCGGCCGGGGTGACGAGCACGGGCTTCTTGCTGCGATCGAACAACACGACGTTCAGCAATTCTTCCAGCTTTTGTATCTGCATGCTGAGGCCCGACTGGGAAACATGCACAGCATCGGCAGCGTGACGAAAGTTGAGCGTTTCTGCGACAGCGACCGCATAGCGCATTTGCGTGAGGGTGACTTGGCTCAGATCCATGGGGCTGGCTCAATGTATCAGTTTTGATGAACGAACAATAAGAATGTTCGATTGGATTTATTGCTCAGTCAGACTGATATTCATGGACACAAGGGCCGCACGAAACAGCTCTGAATCAAAGTCCAAAGGAATCCAAACATGTCACTCATCAATACGGCAGTTAAACCTTTCAAAGCTACAGCGTACCATCAGGGTCAATTCGTCGAAGTTTCGCACGAGACAATCAAGGGCAAATGGTCGGTTTTTGTGTTTTATCCGGCGGATTTCACCTTCGTTTGCCCCACGGAACTCGAAGATCTAGCGGACAAGTACGCCGAGTTTCAGAAATTGGGGGTGCAGGTTTACGGCATTTCAACCGACACGCACTTTGCCCACAAAGCCTGGTCGGACACGTCGGAGGCCATCAAGAAGGTCAAGTATCCACTCGTCGGCGATCCAACGGCGACCCTGTCGCGCAATTTCGAGGTGCTCATCGAAGAGGAAGGTCTGGCATTGCGCGGGACATTTTTGATCAACCCCGAAGGCTTGATCAAGCTCTACGAGATCCATGACAACGGCATCGGACGTGACGCGTCTGAACTGCTCCGCAAAGTGCGCGCTGCGCAATACGTCGCTTCACACCCTGGGGAGGTATGCCCCGCCAAGTGGACCGAGGGTGCGGCGACACTCAAGCCCTCGCTTGATTTGGTCGGCAAGATCTAAATCGGTGGTTTTAGAGGGGGAGCCCGCTCAAGCGGGTCCCCCTGTCGTCACCCCTCATCCTGAAAGTTCCCCCATGCTCGACTCTGAATTGAAACTACAGCTCAAGACCTATTTGATGTATTTGCGCCGCCCCATCGAGATCACGGCGTTTCTCGATGAGCAACCAAAGTCGGTGGAAATTTGGGATCTAGTGCGCGACATCGCCGAAGCCTCCGACAAGATCACGGTGCGGCGCGCGGAAGTGACCGACGGGGAGCGGGTGCCATCCTTTGGCATCCACCTGCCAGGAGAAAAGCCGCGCGTGAGGTTTGCCGGGCAACCTCTCGGTCACGAGTTTACCTCGCTCGTGCTCGCGCTGCTGCACGTGGGAGAGCATCCCCCCAAGGCGAGCGAGGCGCAGCTGGCCCAGCTGAGTGGGCTCGCCGTGCCCATGAAATTTGAGACCTATTTTTCTGTCACCTGCCAAAACTGCCCCGACGTGGTGCAGGCGCTCAACTTGATGGCCGCAAAGAATGTGCTCATCGAGCATGTGGCCATCGATGGCGCGCTCTTTCAAGATGAAGTGACGGCGCGTCAAATCATGGCCGTTCCCACCATCTATCTCAACGGGGAACTCTTTGGTCAGGGCCGCATGGAGCTCGAGCAAATCCTCAATCAGGTCGACACCGGCGCAGCCCGCGCCAAAGCTGCGGAGCTGGAACGGAAGAAGCCGTTTGACCTACTCGTGGTAGGCGGTGGTCCTGCCGGCGCTGCGGCGGCGATCTACGCGGCGCGCAAGGGAATTGCGACTGGGATCGTGGCTGATCGCTTTGGTGGCCAAGTGCTCGACACGCTCGCCATCGAAAACTTCATTTCGGTGACTGAGACCGAAGGGCCAAAATTTGCGGCTGCACTCGAGCAGCACGTCACCGCCTACCCAGTGGATATCATGAAGCATCAGCGGGCCAAAAAGATCACGCCCGGTGAGATGATTGAGGTAGAGCTGGAGAGCGGCGCAAAATTGCGCAGCAAGAGCGTGGTGCTGGCTACGGGGGCGCGTTGGCGTGACATGAACGTCCCTGGCGAAAGTGAATACCGCACCCGGGGTGTGACGTACTGCCCACACTGCGATGGTCCGCTCTTCAAAGGCAAACGCGTGGCTGTGATCGGTGGTGGAAACTCGGGCGTTGAGGCTGCCATCGATTTGGCTGGCGTCGTCGCCCATGTCACGCTGCTGGAGTTTGCTGACCAACTGAAAGCAGATGATATCTTGCAGAAGAAGCTGAAGAGCTTGCCCAACGTCGATATCATCCTTCAGGCGCGCACGACAGAAGTGGTGGGCAATGGTCAGAAGGTGGTGGGTCTGAAGTACGAGGACCGAGCCACCGCTGCGCAAAAGTCCTTGGAAGTGGAAGGCATCTTCGTGCAAATTGGTCTGCTGCCGAACACCGATTTTTTGAAAGGGACGGTCGAACTCAATCGATTTGGCGAGGTGGTGGTCGATCCTAAAGGTCAGACCTCCGTTCCCGGAATCTTCGCGGCTGGTGATGTCACTACGGTTCCGTTCAAGCAGATCATCATTGCCACCGGAGATGGCGCAAAAGCTGCACTCGGAGCGTTCGAGCATCTGATGCGGCTGTAACGCTTGCGTGAGACAGACGCGGCTGCCCCTTTAGCAGCGGCCTTAAAACAGCTAGATGATGGGGGCCGGGGCCACGGGTCTCGGTCCTTTTCGTCCAGTCGTGATTGTCATGAACGCGGTGACCCCACCCCAGCTTCTCTCTCCGCCGCCCGCGACGCTGGGCAAGGATGGTTTCTTTTGGTCGAACGTGACTGAGCCCCATGCGGCTCGGCGCCGTGCCATGCTGCTTGCACATCCGGTCATCAAGGAGTTGTACGGTCCCTGTGCGAAGACCAAGTACGTGTGTCTTGCGTTGGTGGTGACCCAATTGGGCTTAGCCGCTGCCCTGCAATCGGCGCCGTGGTGGGTGATTCTGGTGGTGGCCTATGCTGTGGGAGGTGTGATCAATCAGTGGCTGCTGTTGGCCATTCACGAGGTGAGTCACAACCTGGCCTTCCAGCGGCCGTGGGCCAATCGCTGGTTTGGCATTTTCATCAACTTGCCCATCGGCGTCCCGGTCAGCGCGGCATTCCGTGAGTACCACCTCATTCATCACACGCACCAAGGCGTCGATGGTTTGGATACGGACGTGCCGACGGCGTGGGAGGTTCGTTGGGTCAAGGGGCGCCGCCGCAAGCTGATTTGGCTCGCGCTTCAGGGCTTTGCCTACGCATTGCGCCCCATGTTCATGTTGCCGCTCAAGCCCACGCGTTGGGTGGTGCTCAACTTCGTCGTTCAGCTGGCCTTCGACGTGGCCATCTACCTGTTGCTCGGCGGCAAATCTCTGGCGTACTTACCTATCAGCACGCTTTTGGTCATGGGACTCCATCCCATCGCTGGGCACTACATCTCCGAGCACTACGTGACTCATCCGCCCCAGGAAACGTACTCGTACTACGGGCCGCTCAACCGCATCGCGTTCAATGTGGGCTATCACAACGAGCACCACGACTTCCCTTACATCGCAGGCAGTCGGCTCCCTCAATTGCGCGCTCTAGCACCGGAGTTCTACGAGCCTTTGGTCTCCCATCGCTCTTGGACCAAAGTGCTGTGGAATTACTTGATGCGTGACGATTTGTGCGCAACCAGTCGTGTCAAACGAGCTGCTCACGCCTCGTCAACTGACACTTCAAACGCGGGATGACAGCGCGGGTATGGGGTCGCTGTGAGTCGCAACTCAAAGTAGAAATGGGAAGATGGCCTTGCGAGTGCTGGGATAGGCCTCACGGCCAGCTTGACCGTCGAAGTCTTTGAGGTAGCTGCGGTGGCGATTGAGGGCGTACGTCGTCACGATGACGGACCCCAAGACTAGAAAAACGGCAGCCGCCAAGAGTTGGCTGACGACCAAAAACCCGCACCACGACGTGATCTCGAACAGATAGTGGGGGCTGGATACCCAGACGAACAGACCGCCGCGCGGGATGGCACGTGCCGCCTGTCCGCTGCCTGAGCGCAAATGGCGTAGTTTTTGGTGAGCCCAGGCGTTGCCCACTTCACCCAGCGTGAAAATCGCGGTCCCCAGAAGGACGCTGGGTCTGTCCGGCAGGGACCAAGCATCACTCCGCAATGACCAGCCGATCCAAGCAGCAAAGCCCCAATAGTAGACGTACTCCACCAAGAAATCGGCCGGGGGCACCGGACGACCACTGTAACGGTGCACGTACAACGACTCGAGGCTGCGGCGCACGAAATGGATACTCCACAGCAATGCCACATACAGGGCCGCGGGCTTGTTCCATGGGCTTACGCTGAGCAACGTGAGCGCCGCTACGGAGTAACTGAGAGTGTTGTGGACCCGGGGTGACATGACCGGCCGACCCTAGCCTTAGATGGGAGAGTATTCTAATCCCCTAGGCGATGCCTGAGTTTGACGCGGTGGTGGTGGGCTCGGGGCCCAATGGGCTCAGCGCAGCGATTCGCTTGGCCGAGCGGGGTCTGTCTACTTGCCTCATCGAACGGCGCAATCACGTAGGTGGTGGACTGCACAGTCTCGAAATGGACGAGCCAGGCTTCATCCACGATGAATGTTCAGCCATCCATCCGATGGGCGTGCTTTCCCCCTATTTGAGCACGCTCAACTTGCATGAGCATGGATTGGTTTGGAAAGTGGGTAAATCTTCCGTGGCTCATCCCTTGGACGATCGACCAGCAGTCATCTTGTATCGCGACCTAGAGCTCACCGCGCAGCAGCTCGGGGTTGTCGACGGGCGAACTTGGCGGCGCATGTTTTCACCGCTCATCGCCGACGGACGGGCGCTGCTCGCTG
>JACZCW010100258.1_pt1 | contig 13695 bp, 11 predicted proteins | sample 8641861 | NCBI WGS metagenome assembly JACZCW01 (sample SAMN15324607, study PRJNA640507) | soil metagenome | isolation source: intercropping sugarcane | place: China: Luxin town, Laibin City, Guangxi Province | collected 2019-07-25 | depth 10cm m | reverse complement strand
TACCAACGGCAGCGGATCAGGAATCAGCTGCCGCAGCGCGGACATCAGCGTTTGCATAGACCCTGGACCGGACGCAACACACAGCACCGTCAACAGATCGCTGGCTTCACTTGCGACCGAACCGGTCGTCTGCCTTTCCCACCCAGGACTCAACAGCCAACCTACCCGCTGCTGCAAACCCAAAGGCAGACTGTGATACCCCGGCCGATCGAGCAGAGCGAGCAGCAAGGCACGTTGCATAGCGCGCGCGTGGCGCGGCGAACTACAGTGGGGGAGCGAGAGCGAACCGCTCTTCAGCCAGCCCTCGGCCTGCTCACGAATGTGGGTGGGAAACTGCAGCGTGGACCGCCCCTGCGGCGCAGCAGGGGTACTTGAAGCGTCAGGCATCGGCGCTGCGTCATGGACATTGGGCTCACCGCGTGCCGAGCCATTCACTTCAGCATTTTCGTAAGGCACCGCCGGCTCAAGCGGAGGAGGGAAATGAGCAAACGCCACGGAAGGCGGCGGAGGGCCATCAACCTCAATGGGGGAAGTCGCGGAGACCAGTCGGGAAGTGGTTACCGCGGTCGATGCCGGACCCGACGTGCCCACGAGATCCGCGGGAAGTTGGGGCGCTTTAGGAATGACGACCGGCGGGGAAATGGTCAGTACGGCGTCTTGTGCGTCTGGCTTCGTAGAATAAAAGCCCGCAGTGGGGCTCAGGCGCTGCTTGGAAGCGCGTCGGGTCTCCGAGGGACGGCTGCTCGTGGGCCCCTCGGCAGAGCGACTGCGCGGTGGCGCTTCCTCCAATCCGAGCAACGACTTCCACGACAAGCCAGTCCACCCGGGAGCCGTCCCCCCACTGAGCGAGCGGGGAGCGCGATCAGTCCGTGACGGTACCTCGGGCTCAGTGCCCAACTGGCTGGAAGGCTTCTTTCTTTCCGCGTTCACGACAATCGCTTTCCCAAACGCCCGCCGAATGGGCGCACTATGTAGTTACATGTGGCACCTGGGTCGTCAACGAAAATTCGTCAGGTCTTCTTCTTTCCGTAACCCGAACGAGTAGTTGGCATCGTCGGGCGGCGCACGCACCGCGGCGCAGCTCATTTTGAAGCGCGGGGCCCGGTCCCGCACAGGTCACTTTTGGCTGGGACCGTTCGCCCGGCAAGACGTCCCCGGGACATCCCCAGCAAGCCCGGCCGGCTTCATTCGCTCTGCTTTTCTACTTTGGGTTCAAACAACGCTTGATGGGTTTCGGCGAGCATCTCCAGGAGCGGCACACCCGGAGGCACACGTGACGTATCGACGCGCGCGACGTTGTCAGGGCTGGCAAACGCACCAGGAAACCAATGGCCTTTGGCCTGGAACATGTTGTATCGGTACTTACCAAAAGCTAACATATCGTAGCACTTGAGCATGCGCCGAAAGCGTAGCACCTCCGGGATATTGATCCCGCTTTGGTCATTGCTGAGCTCATAGCCATCGTAGGCACTCAGCGGATCCAAAAGCAGCCGCTCGTCCAGCCGCTGCTCGATTTTGAGATCAGACGCGGACAACGGGACGCTGGTGGGAAATATCCCATCCATTTCGTCAAAATGTGCGGGCGCGGTCATGCCAAAAGACAAGGTGTGCACCCCAGGCAGACGCAGACAAAACCGCGCGTTCCATTGGATGGGCGTGAGGGGTGCGGTGAGCTCGCTGAGCAGAGGCGGCGGATTGAACAGGTGGCCGCCTTTGTCGTTGGGTGAAATGATGAAAACACCCATATCCAGCGCTTGCGCGAGCAGCACCGCCCCCAAGTTGCGCTGAAAGAAATAGTAATAGTGGAGGTTCACGAAATCAAAACGATTGCTGAGAATTGCGCGATCAATCACCTCCAGCGGAGCATGAGTGGAAAACCCCAGGTGCCCGATGATGCCCTGGCGCTGATAGTCGCTAAGGACGTCCAGCGGGCCCCCGGGGGTCAATGCTTGCGCCAAGATCTCAGCGTTGTTGATGCCATGAAATCCGTAGAGATCGATGTGATCGGTGCGCAACCCCACCAGCTGCTCTTCAATCACACGTTTCATTTCGTCACCAGTGGCGGCGTTGCCCTTGGTCATGAGCACGAACGAATCACGCGATAGGCCAAGCTCGGCAAAAGCGGCGCCGTAGGCGTACTCGCTCTTGCCGTATCCATATGCAGTCTCCACGTGATTGATGCCGCGCTGGAGTGCGACGCGCAGCGTGCTTACACAATGATCGATGATCTGCGGGTGCGGTTGGTCTCGAGGCTTCGACCACCCATCGTGATACCGCATGCCCCCTAGAGTGATGACGCTCAACTTGCGATTGGTTCGACCAAACCTGCGATACTCCATGATCACGTGCTCCCGCCACTACGCCGTGGCGGAGAACGCAATATTTGCCTGGCGGAACATGGTTTGAAGCGTGCTCTTCTCAATCGACTTGCTGAGGGCTTCATCCGCTTCCACTTTGCCGCTCTTCACCAGATCAAACAGGCTGTCGTTCATCATGCGCATGCCGATGTTTTTGGACGTCTGCATGATGGACGGGATCTGAAAGATCTTTCCTTCACGGATGAGATTGGCAATGGCCGGCACGCCGATCATTACCTCGAGCGCCGCCGCACGACCGCCGCCCTTCTTCTTGCACAACATCTGCGCAATGACGCCCTTCAGACTGGTGGACAACATGGTGCGCACCTGGTTCTGTTGATCCGTCGGAAATTGATCGATGATGCGATCGATAGTGCTGGGCGCTGAAGAGGTGTGCAAGGTTCCAAACACCAAGTGGCCCGTTTCGGCGGTTTCCATCGCGATGGCGATCGTTTCGAGATCGCGCATTTCACCCAAGAGAACGATGTCCGGGTCCTCGCGCAACGCCGCCTTGAGCGCCGACTTGAAGCTCTTGGTATGTACGCCTACCTCGCGCTGATTGATGAGACTGCGCTTGTTGGGATGGACGAACTCCACCGGATCTTCAATGGTGATGATGTGCTTCTTTTGATTGGCATTGATGTAGTCGATGAGCGCTGCGAGCGTAGTGGATTTGCCTGAGCCCGTAGGGCCCGTCACAACCACCAGACCCTTGGCCAGGTTGGTGAGGCCCAGCAAGTTGGTGGGCAGCCCCAGTTGCTCCACACTCAAGATCTTGGTGGGAATGATGCGAAACACCCCGCCGATTCCGCCCAAATCACGAAATACGTTTGAACGAAAGCGCGCCACTCCGGGAATTTCGTGGGCAAAGTCGGTGTCATTGGTTTGGTCAAACTGGTCCAGGTTGCGCTGCGGCATCATGGGTCGCAGCAGCTGCTCGGTGTCGGCTTGCCGCAATACCGTTGTTTGCGGGATGGGCACCACGTCGCCATCGAGGCGTAAAATAGGCGGCGAACCCACCGAAATATGCAAGTCCGACGCACCCATCTCGACCATCTTGCGCAGCAGCACGTCGATGGCTTCAGTTGAACCGGTGGGACCATGGTCAACCTTGGGAGGCGCTGGCGGCGCCTGAGACTCCACGCGCACCTGTTTCATGGAAACTTGAGTTGGGTTGTGAGGAACTGCAGGTGAGTGAAACTCCGCAATCGGAGTGACAACTACGGGTGAATGAGTGGTCTGCACAAGCGGCGCCGGTTCTGAAGTGGTGGGGGGAACGGCGGGGATGCCCTTCTTGCTCAGGTCAAAATGAGCGTGCACGAGCCCCATCTTGAGTTCAGCCGTCGCGTCCACCACTCCGTGACCCGGCAAGTCGAACGACCACGAGGCCCATCCGCTGTTGAGAGCACGACGCGCATCCGCGGTGAGCACGGGCTCCAACATCGCGTTGATGCGCTCGGGCGTTTGTGTATCCCCGCGTACCTCATTTTCACCCGCCGCCGTGATCACGATGGTGCGCCGACCAGGTACGAGGCGCACCTCTACAGCCTCGACCATGAGCGCACGCTTGAGCAGATCCTTGAGATTCAGTTTAACCACGTGACTAGCAAACTATTGAATTTGCCGCGGGGTCAAGGACAAAGCCGACCAATCTCTACTCATGTAAGTAGGAGTGGGCGACGCTTCTCTTCATGCGTGCGCGCTTCAATAGCGCACGTGCACGACGGTGCCACGCTGCTTGTTCAGCGCACTGTGCCAGCCTTGAGGAACTTCGGGATCCGTCCACTCAAATAGCCACGCAGCATCGTAAGGGGCCAGATTGATGCAACCGTGGCTACGTTTTTTACCGAAATCATCGTGCCAGTAGGCGCCGTGCAGCGCGAAACCGCGATGAAAATATTGCACAAACGGCACATCTTGGAGCTCGTAAGAGTCGGCCCGGTCCTCGTCTCCGTCCATCGTGCTGCTGACAGATTTCTCATAGATCATGAACGTCCCGCGCACCGTTTTTTCGCCTTGTGGATCAGACTCCCCCTCGTCGCCCAGACCGCCACGACCACTACTGATGAGGGTCGCAAAGACTGGCCGTTGTCCCTCGTAAGCAATGAGCGTCTGCATTCCGACAGAAACGTCGATCCACTTGCGGGAACCGGTGGCCACACTTGGATAACTGGAGCGCGGTTCAATGAGGCGCACCGCTGGAGCGGCCAACCACACGCCCTCAGTCGTCTCCACCATTCCGCCGGGTGCGCGGGCGCCCGTGAGGTGATAACCGCGCCGCTCTCTTTGTTCGCCCGCCGCCACAAACATGCCACGTTCATTGCGCTTCCAAAGCGTGGTTGCCCCCTCAGCGATGAATGCAACCGGAAGCGACCGCTCAGCATCGAGGTGCAGCGCAAAAGGCGGGAGTTCTCGGACGAGATCCAAACGATCGAGCGCGAGTAGATCCAGCTCCGAACTGAGGCCAAACGCTCGCCCATTGTGAGAGAAACTTTCGAGCAGGGCAAACCCGCTGTCCGTGCTGGCTCGCCCCGCGTGCACCTGCCAGCGCAGCGGACTCTTGGTGCCGTAGGGCTTCTCCAGGCTCTGACCATCGGCCAAAAATGCCGGAGCCTGTGCCGCGATGTCCCAACGCTGCGCCAGGTCCGTGCGCTCCGCCCACAACGCAAATGCCGGACCGCGATCGATCACATCCTTACCTTCCACTTCGATCATCTGTGCCAGCGTTGGTAAGCGAAAGTAGCGCTCAGGCGGACGAGATTTGCTCTTGGCGTAACGATACGGAAACCCTTTTCCTCGGATCGCGCGCTGCGCCAGCGCCTGCACGAGCGGGTGCTGCAAGTCGAGCGTCGCGCCTTTACCTACGCAAACAAAGCCGCGCGGATTGATGCGCCACCAACCGCCCTCACACCCTTCATTAAAAATGGCTGGTCCTTTGGCATCGACTATCTGTCCAGCCCGCAGGTAACCCAGCCGGGTCCGTTTGGTGCCGACATCGGTGTAGATCCATGTGCGCCACGCGATGCTCGCCAGCTGCATGCCGGTGGGGGCAAACGGCAGCTGATCATCGATGGTCCCCGCGCTGGGCGGCACCACACCGGCCGCCGGCTGCGCTGAATTTTCAAGGTCCAAAGCGCGCTCGCCACCCACGCTGAGGGTGAGCGCAGCGGGGTTGCCTTGCGCCGCGGACCCGGCCAGCGGCGGATCCCCTCGCTCACAGCCAAGCAGCGCCCAGCTCAACAGCACAACGGAGGCCTTCGGCCATGGCGAGCATCCAAACACAGCGCACCTTCAATAGACGAGCTGGCGTCAAATTGTCGAGGACCCTTTTCAGCTCTTCGACCCTGCGGCATGGTTCGCCCGTGCTCGCCATCCCTTCCTCGCTTTTTGCCATTCTCAAAGAAATTCTTCGCCATCTCCTGCGTCGACCCGTGGTGGGGGTGTCGGTGATTGCCCGCACCCCGGCTGGGCAACTGGTGTTGATCAAGCGTGGCGACACGCACTTGTGGGCGCTCCCGGGCGGCACGGTCGAATGGGGCGAGGACCTGCGAGCGACAGCGGTCCGTGAACTGCTGGAGGAGGCGGGCATTAAACAGGCCCAACTGGGAAATCTGCGTGGCGTCTACTCCGACCCCGGCCGAGATCCCCGATTTCACGCCATAACTATCCTCGTTGAAGCGACGGTCGCTGAACCGGAACAACCCCCCTACAATCCAGCCGAGATAGTGGACGTTCGACTGTTTGCCGTGGATCAACTCCCGCTGGAGTTGTCCCACGGTAATCGGGAGATGCTGGACCGTGCCCTGGTTGGCGCGAATTACTGGGAGTGAAATGAATATCAAAATTGGCATGGCCCTGTTGGCCTTGGCGCTGACCGGCTGCGGCATGGGCGGCATTTTGGGCTTGGGTGTGCACACGCAAAAGACGGTGGCGCGACCTCCAAGTGACGTCCAAGTCATCCTGACGGTGAGCAATGGCAGTCAGCCAGTTGATCATTTGGCTGAGCACAATTTCAAGATCTATGAAAATGACCTGCTGCTGGATCATAAGGAAATTGGCCTGCGTCTGTTGCCCAAAACCTCAATGACCGCAGGCTTCACGGTCCTGCTCGTGGACGTCAGCGGCCAGCCCGACCCGAGCGCACTGCGGCGTATCGAACGAGGCGCGACTCACCTGGTGGAGAAGGTCAGCGTGACCCAACCAGTGGCCGTCGTCGTTTTCGACGGTAGTCCGCGTCCGCGCGAGGTCGCTCGCTTCTCCCAGGTCCAGCAGGCCACGGTCCGCCCCGTTCCGTCCCTTCAACCTTTCTTGAGTGGCGACGGGTCCCGCGATGTATACGGGGCACTGTTGAGTGTCATCCGCGGGATCGAGCAGGAGCTCGCCAAGACAAAAAAGGCCGCACAATTTGGGACGGTCATCACCCTGTTGCGTGGCCCTGATCTGGCTGGACGCACCGACGAAGCGGCGGCTCGCAAAGCCATTTTTGGATCCGGGTACACTTTCCTCAGCGTCGCGCCCAAGGGTGCATCCATCGAGGGCCTATCTCTCATCGGACACACCAAGCAATACGAGTACGACACCGTGGACACTTTGCCCATGCAGCTCAGTGATGTGGGCATGCACGTCCGCGCCTTGTTCAACAGTCATTATGTGCTCTCCTATTGTTCGCCCGCGCGAGCAGGCGAGCGCAAACTCAAAGTGGTGGTGAAGGCTGAACGCGACAGCGGTATGGGTCAGCGCGGCAGCTCGAAATCCAGGTTCAGCGCGGACGGGTTTGTCGCAGGATGTGTTGACGGTGGGGCTCCACAGGCAGCGCAACCTACTCCCATCGCCGTCACGGCAACCACGGAGCCACCTCCATCCACCGAGAACGCACAGCAGGCAGGCGACGCTCCACCGCCACAGGAGGTGATTGTCCCACCCCCTAGCTCAGGAAAGTACGAATAGCCCTTTAGAACCTGCCCGAATGCACCGTTTCTTACGGGCATGATGGACCACCCTCAGGAGGCTTGCTCTGCACCTTCTGCTCGACTCGCGCCGCGCACAGGCGACGCCTCCCTCGCGGAAGGTGCGACGACCGAGGAGCCTCTCAGTCCACGCTTGCGGAGCGGTCCAATCAGCATTCTCGTGGTAGACGACGATCGCGAGACTGCGCGCGCGCTTGCCCGAGCGCTGACCGCTTTTGGGCATGAAGTGACCACGTTCCACGAGGGTGAACAGGCCATCGCTGCCTTCAATCATCAGGTCTTCGACGTGGTGCTTTCCGATATCGGCATGCCCCACATCACCGGCTTTGATCTGCTCCACGCCGTACGACAACGCGACGAGCACGTGCCCGTTGTGTTGCTCACCGGGGATCCCACGGTGAGCACTGCCGCGCAGGCCCTTGAAGTGGGCGCGTTCCGCTACGTCACCAAACCGGTGGAATTGCCCAAGCTGATGACGGTGGTGGAAAAGGCCGCCAAAATGTATCGCATGGCGCTGGCCGAGCAGCAGGCGGCGCTATTCTTGGACGGGCAGGTTAAGACCGACGCTGAGCTAGCGACGCTGCGCCGTGCCTTCGATCGTTGTCTGAGTCAGCTGCATGTGGCCTACCAACCCATCGTCGACATCTCTCAGCGCAAGATCTTTGGATATGAAGGTCTCATGCGCAGCTGCGAACCTGAACTTCCCCACCCTGGCGCCGTGCTCGACGCGGCCGAGCGGCTTGGGCGCGTGCTGGAGCTGGGTGGAAGAGTTCGCCGACTGGTTGCCCAAGACCTTCACAGCGCGCCACAGGACGCTGCCATCTTCGTCAACCTGCACCTGCGTGACCTGTTGGATGATGAATTGCTCACCAAAGCGTCACCTCTGACCCCCCACGCGAGCCGGGTGGTGCTCGAAGTGACCGAGCGCGCCAATTTGGCCGATGTGCCAGGGGTGGGACAACGCATCGCGCTGCTGCGAGAGATGGGCTTTCGCATTGCTGTGGACGACCTAGGGGCCGGATACGCCGGATTGACTAGTTTTGCGCTGCTGGAACCTGAAATCGTCAAACTGGATATGAGCTTGGTGCGCAACATCCACCTCAGCAAGACCAAGACGAAAATCGTGCGGTCCATGATCAACTTGGCCAAAGACATGGGTATCCAAGTGGTCGGTGAAGGCATTGAAATAGCAGCGGAAGCCCACGTGCTAGTTGAACTGGGCTGCGATCTGCTGCAGGGTTATCACTACGGCAAGCCCACGGCTCCATTCTCAGGAGTAACTTTTTGACACACGTACCCGTGCTCGATTGGGAAATGGTCCCCTGTTCTGCGCAAGAGTCAGAGTCGGCATCGGGCGGTCCGCAGTTGCCGACGTCGGGCACGACTCCGGTGCGTGAGCGGCGCAAACCCACCCCAGCAACGCTTCCCGAAATGCCAGCTGTTCATTCTTCTTCGCCAGAAATCTTGGAGGCGCCGGCCACTTCGGCTCACCCGCCACTCATCCGATCGCCCTTCCCTCCTGCGCCCCGTCCCTCATGGGGCGATGCAGTCGCGCACGATCCGATCACTGAGTCCGGCGGGCGCACCACAGAAATCAGCATCGTTCCCATGGCCGTGCAAAAGCGTGACCGGGCGTTGCTCCTACGCATGGATGGAGTGCACGCGGGTGAAGTGATCCCGTTGAACGCACCCAAGATCACCATCGGTCGTCACCCCAATAACTTAGTGGTGACCGACGACACCGGGGTCAGTCGATTTCATGCTGAAATTCTGGTGAGCCCCGAGTCAGTGGAGTTGTTCGACAAGGCAGCGCGCAATGGCACGCTGGTGCAGGGTAAGAAAGTTCAGGGGTCCGTCAAACTGCGCGACGGCGACTTCATTCAATTGGGTCCGCGTGTCGGCTTTCGCTTTTCTTTCACCGACGCCAAACAGGAGCGACTGCTCAAGCGGTTGTATGAATCGAGCAATCGCGACGCACTCACCGGTGCCTACAACCGCAAACACTTCGACGAACGGCTGCTGGCTGAATCGGCCTACGCAGCACGCAACCATTCCAATATGGCGCTCTTGTTGTTTGATCTCGACCACTTCAAGAAGGTCAATGACACGTACGGCCATGCCGCGGGCGATGCCGTGCTCCGCCATGTCGCGGGGGTCACCATGGGGCGTCTGCGCACCGAAGACGTGTTTGCACGCATCGGCGGCGAAGAATTTGCGGTCCTGTTGCGCGGCGTCACTGTAGAAGGGAGCGCACGTCTCGCCGAGCGCCTACGCACCAGCATTTCGTCGTCGCCGGTGATGTATGAGGGGCGCCCCATCCCCGTGACGATCAGCGTCGGTTGTGCCGGCCTGCACAATGCGACAGACATGGGCGATCCGAGTCACCTGTTGCGTTTGGCCGACGACCGGCTCTACACCGCCAAAAACTCAGGGCGAAACCGCGTCGTTTCAAGTTGAGTGGTCAAGCGCGGACCACTCGCTCAACCTGGCCCTACGGGTAGATGCGTGTCCCCTCGGGCCAAAATATACTTGAACTGGGCTTCGGTCACCGGTTGCACGCTCAAGCGCGCGCTCTTCACCAGGACCATCTCCTGCAAACTTGGATCGGCTTTGACTTCAGCCAGCGTCACCGGACGCGACAATGCGCACACCGGCTTCACGTCCACACAGCTGAAGTCCGCGCCGTGCGCCGTAGGGTCGGGGTAGTGCTCCTTGACCACTTCCACCACACCCACGATGCGACGCTCTTTGCCGGTGTGGTAAAAAAAGGCCAAATCACCCAACTTCATCCGGCGCAGCTGATTTCTGGCCACGCGATTGCGCACCCCGTCCCAGCGCCCGACCCCTTGATCGAGCAGGTGCTGCCAGCCGTAAACGTCCGGCTCGGTCTTGAGCAAGAAGTACTGCACGCGTCCCCCCTCCCCGCGGCGTTAAGTCCCATCGCGTCGAGGGCGACCGTTGGCCCCTAGATAACGTTTGCGCAAGCGAATGGCATCGGGGGTCACCTCGACCAACTCATCGCGATCAATCCACTCCAAAGCCTCGTCGATGGTCATGAGCTTAGGAGGAGTAAGGATGACGTTTTCATCGCGGCCGGCTGCGCGGATGTTGGTGAGCTTCTTTTCCTTGGTGATGTTGACGTCCAGATCGTTGGCGCGATTGTGTTCACCGATGATCATGCCCTCATACACTTCGGTATTTTCCTTGATGAACATCTGACCGCGCGGCTGCAGGCCAAAGATGGCGTAAGGACGAGCGCTGCCGGACCTATCAGCCACCATCGCGCCGTTGGCGCGACGCAGCATGGCGCCACTGTAAGGCATCCAGCCGTCGAACTGGGTGTTGAGCAACCCCAAACCGCGGGTTTCGGTGAGAAACTCCGAACGAAACCCGATGAGGCCGCGCGAAGGGATGCGAAACTCTACGCGTGTGCGGCCCGAACCCAAGTTGTTCATGTTGGTCATCTGACCGCGACGTTCACCCAGGCGGGTCGTTACCGCGCCCACGTAAGCTTCGGGCACGTCGACGATCACCTTCTCCACAGGCTCCATCTTTTCGCCGTCCACCTCTTTGACGACCACTTCGGGCATACCGAGCGAAAACTCATAGCCTTCACGCCGCATGGTCTCCGCAAGCACGGCGAGCATCAGCTCACCGCGACCAAACACGATGAAGGTGTCGGGCTCATCCGTCGCTTCCACACGCAACGCCAGGTTCTTCATCGCCTCTTTTTCAAGACGTGCCTTGATGTGACGCGACGTTACCCATTTACCAGCCTTGCCGGCAAACGGGGAATTGGACACCATGAAGCGGATCTTGATGGTGGGTTCCTCCACACTGATACGCTCCATCGCCTCGGGGTTTTCGCGATCAGCCAACGTGTCGCCGATCTGCACGTCTTCCAGGCCAGCCACTGCGACGATGTCGCCTGCGAGGGCGAAGTCCACCTTCACGCGCTCGGTGCCGACGTAACGGTAAACGGCGCTGAGTCGCTGCACTTTGGTGACCTTTTCACCAATCCACGCCACGCTGTCGCCCACGGTGATTTTGCCGCGCCAGACCCGGCCCACAGCCAAACGCCCCACGTACTCGTCGTGCTCCGTGTTGTGCACGAGGAATTGGAGCGGCGCCGCTGAGTCCAACTCCGGTGGCTCTACGCGCTCCAAGATGGTCTCGAACAAGGGGACCAAATCGGTGCCGCGTTCTTCGAGAGTGCGCGACGCCACGCCCTCCTTGCCCACAGCATAAATGGTAGGAAAGTCAGCCTGCCACTCCGCTGCGTCCAGCTCGCAAAACAGGTCGAAAGTCTCGCTGAGGACGTCGTCGGGACGCGCGTCCTGCCGGTCAATCTTGTTGATGACGACAATGATGGGCAGACCCAATTCAATGGACTTGCTGAGGACGAAACGCGTCTGTGGCAAGGGACCCTCAGCTGCGTCCACGAGCAAGAGCACACCATCGGCCATTTTGAGCGTCCGTTCGACCTCACCACCAAAGTCGGCGTGTCCGGGGGTGTCGATGATGTTGATGACGGTGTCGCGGAAACTGACGCTGCAATGTTTGGCCAAAATGGTGATGCCGCGTTCCTTCTCCAAATCATTGGAGTCCATCACGCGCTCACCTACCGCCTCGTTTTGGCGAAACACGCCGGTTTGGCGCAGCATGGCGTCGACCAATGTGGTCTTGCCATGGTCAACGTGGGCGATGATCGCAACATTACGCATTTTTGCAGACATGGGGGTGCGCCCTGCTAGCCCGCGATCCGGCCTCTGTCCACTTCTATCGACTGGTCGCCAGGTACAGAATGCCGCCGTTTTGCGTAAGGCAATCGCAGCCAGTGCGGACCCTCGCCACTGCTTCCGTTGGCAACGGATAACCTTGTTCATTCACGAGCAAGCTAAAATCTCCGCGATCGACATAGATCAACGCGGGCGCCTGAAAGGACGCCTCGATGTGAAAACGACTCGCCGCTTTCACCGTGATGCGCTCGAGCTTGGGATCGCGCAGCATGCCGGGAGCTGCCAATTGGACGCGGCGCACGCGACTGGTTTTTTGTGCGGGTAAGGTTCGTCCCCCCAGGATGAGCACCGGCGACTCGGCAGGTTCAACCAGATTATCCACACCGACGCCCAAAGCGGCGGCCACCTTGAGCGCCACGGTCAAGGTGGGGGTGGCCTGTCCGGACTCCAAATGGGCGATGGTGGGCCGAGGCACGCCCGAAATTTCAGCCAAGGCTTTTTGACTGAGCCCCGCCTCTTCTCGCAGCCGCTTGATGTTGGCGGAAAGCAATGTTGATGCATCGTCCGACATGACGGTACGTTAACATTGCCCGGCCACCTGTCGCCAGCCCTGTTTGACGACTCATGGCGTGACGATGACGCGTGAGGTGGGCACTACCTCATCCCAAGCGTCCTCATGTCCCTCATAGTGAACCCTGAGTTCCTTGGAGGAGACGATATCGAGCACGATGGCCCGGTACTCCGAGTCCCGCCACCGCACACGGATCTTGTCGCCCGCCTTGAAGGGACTGACTGGCCCCTCGGGCTGGTCTTTGCTGAGCCCCCGTGACAGTCGTACCTTTTTGGGAGGTGGAGGGTGCGGGACCTCGCCCTGCACCCAACCCTTGATGCGGGGGAGTCCCACGTCTTCGTCCCAGCGCGCGGGGTAGCCGTCGTAATGCACCCGAAATCGCGTCTTGCTCTTCTTTTCGATGATGTACGCGGGATAGTGCAGGTTCTCTTCGCCCCATTCCACCAGCACGTGATCTCCGATGCGGTAAGGCCGTGCGCAGGCAGTGAGCATGGTCGCGCAAAGCATCAGCATGAACGGTGCTCGCATCAGCGTTCCCCCAGTACACTCGCGGGAGAGTAGGGCTTGGCCTCCTCGCTGCGGCCTTGCGCGGCTTTGTCGGAACGAGAAGCGACGAACAGAAACAAGCCGCAGGCACCACACAGGCCCAAAAACACCTCGAGGGTAAATCGCTGCACCCACATATCAATCTGACCCAGCCCCGCGAGCGAGGTGACCACAGGGATGGCGTTGAAGGCCATGTGAGCGATGAGACTGGGGTAAAGCGAGCCCGAACTGGCACGCAGCACACCGAAGAGCGCGGCCACGAAACCGATGGGTACGAGCAGCGCAAAGTTGACATGGCACAGCGTAAAGCCGATGGCTGAGACCACGGCAGCTGCACGCGGACTATACTGTGACCGCCTGAGCGACCCGTACACTGCGCCGCGGAAGAAAATCTCTTCTGCCAAGGGAACCAATCCGACGAGCACGATCACCAACGCGGCCGATTGAACCTGCGTATGGCTCGCGATCACCACCCCCACCCCGCCGCCACGCAGCTCTTGCGGAAGGAACAAGGT
>JACZCW010265643.1_pt1 | contig 13754 bp, 11 predicted proteins | sample 8641861 | NCBI WGS metagenome assembly JACZCW01 (sample SAMN15324607, study PRJNA640507) | soil metagenome | isolation source: intercropping sugarcane | place: China: Luxin town, Laibin City, Guangxi Province | collected 2019-07-25 | depth 10cm m | reverse complement strand
TGACCTGCTTTCATTCATGGGCGCTTGATCGCAGCCTCGAGTTCGAGAGTACGACAATAGCCCAGCGGCCCCGATTTGCGTATCTTCATGCGGAAGAAAACGAGGTGGGGACATGCCGCAATCCGCGGTACATCCGCTCTGGGGAAGTCTGTCGCTCGATCGCCAATCGCAGGTCTCGCTGCAGGATCAGATCGTGCAGTTCTTCCGCAGCGCGATTGAAGAGGGCCGCATGGGCAGCGGTCGGCAGGTGCCGTCATCGCGGCAGCTGGCGGCCGAATGCGGCATTTCTCGCACCACCGCGGTCGAGGTCTACCAGCGGCTGGTCGCGGAGGGCTACTTCGTCACCCGCAGGGGCGCGGGCGTGTTCGTCGCCGCTACGCAGCCGGGACAGTATTCGCTCGCGGCCCGCGGGGCGGTGCCGCCGGCGGCGGCGCCACCGGACTTCACACGCATCGACATGCGCAACTACCTGCTGCCGCTGGCGCCAGGCATGCCGGCCATCGATCGCTTTCCCTGGTCGACGTGGGCCCGCCTGACCAACCGGATCTGCCAGGAGCGACCGCTGAACGCCATCGGCTATGGCGATCCGCAGGGAGAACTCTCGCTGCGGCAGACCATTGTCGATTACCTGGCTACGGCGCGCGGAATCCTGTGCGACGCCAGCCAGATCGTCGTCACTGCCGGATCGGAATTGACGCTGGAGTACATGCTGGGTCAGGTGGGTCGCGAAGGCCAGTCGGTGTGGGTGGAGGATCCCTGCGGCGCCTACATGCGAAACGTGCCTCGCAAGGCTGGCCTCACCCCCGTGTCCATTCCGGTCGACCAGAACGGACTGGATGTGGAACAGGCCTTGCGCATCGCCCCGGCCGCGAAGCTGGCCATCGTCTCGCCCACTCATCAATACCCTACGGGTGCGACACTTTCGCTGGCGCGTCGCCGCGCGCTGGTTGAATGGTCCGAGTCCTGTGAGGGGTGGATACTCGAAAGCGAAATCGATGGCGACTATCGCTATGCGCCCAAGCCGCTGTCGCCCCTGTATTCGCTCTCGCGCGCGCAGCGGGTGTTCTACTGCGGAAGCCTCAGCAAACCGCTGGCTCCCGGACTTCGTGTCAATTACCTGGTCGTGCCGCGTCACCTCACCGGGCGCCTGGCGCTGACCACCACCCTCGTACCCATGCTCACGCAGCTCGTGCTGGCGCGCTTCAACGCCGCCGGGCACCTGGCGCTGCACATGCGCCGCATGCGCACGCTGTATGCGAGTCGTCGCAGCGTGCTGCTCGAGCAGCTGCGGGCGCAGACGGCGGAATACCTGACGGTATTGCGCGTGCCGGAGGGCGGCTTGCGGGTTGCCACCACCATGAAGCACGCCATCGATGACGTGGCGTTCTCACGCAGATGCCTGGCCGCCGGCATCAAGGTCGATCCGCTCTCCACATGCTACGCATCCGGCGGCCGTTCGGGACTCATCATCGGGTTTGCTTCCACGCCGGAGGAGCTGATACCGGCCGCCGTCGCCACGCTGGTGGATACATTCCGGCGCGAAGTGCCTGCGTAGCTGCCTGCGCACGCACATTTGTCGTTTCGCGCGAGGACAGACTCGCAACCTGCAAATGACTAGTGTTCTCAAGGCGCGCGCGCAGCGCGCCTGAGTTCCCCCTCCTGGCAGGCGCACGATCATCCGGGCTGGCTCGCCCGGCCGTCGTCTGCCAGGAACTTTTCTCCCGACGCATCGATGCCAGGACCCGGCCGGGTCGCGCAACATTCCTTCGCGCGAATTGTCATCGCGAGAGAGGGCAGACGGGGCCCTGTGCGCCACCTTACGTTCGAATATCGGACAAACGAATCCGGCTGTCGCGATTTTCAATCTGCGCGGCAGGTGCACATACAACTCAGGAAGGCAAACATGACCCGTCATTACTATCGGTGCTTCACTGCGCCCAGCGTCCTGCTCGCGTGCTTTGCGCCCGCTGTGGTCCTGGCCCAGTCGGCCACTGCGGCGAGAAATTCCACCGAATCCGCGTCGGCCGACGGCCGGGTCGAGCTGGGTGAAATCATCGTGACTGCGCAGCACGTGGAAGAGAATCTTCAGCGCGCGGCGATATCCGCCACCATCGCCACAGGCGACACGCTGATCGAGCGAGGCATCGTGGATACGGCCGGCCTCGCGCGACTGGTGCCCGGTATCACCATCGCGCCCAACAACGCCTATACCAACTACAACATTCGCGGCATCACCAGTGGTGGAACCAACGCACTTTCAGACACTGCCATTGCGGTGAACTACAACGGCGTGTCGCTGGCGTTTCCAAGTTCGGCCAGTGGCCTGTACTTCGACCTCGAGCGCGTCGAACTGGTGAATGGTCCGCAGGGCACGCTGTATGGCCGCAACGCCACGGCCGGCGCCATCAACGTCGTCGCGAAACGGCCCGACCTGAACGGGTTCAGCGGCAATGTGGGCCTCGACCTTGGCAATTACGACATCGTCAATGGCCGCTTCGCGGTCAACGTGCCACTGTCGGAAACCACCGCCATGCGCGTCGCCGCGCAGACGGTCAATCATTCGGGCTACTACTCCGATGGCAACAGCAACCAGCACGACAAGGCGGTGCGCGTTTCCTTCCTCACGCAGCCCAGCGACGACCTGACGCTGTATCTCACCGCCGACTATGCGACCAGCCATGACAATGGGCTGGGCACCACGCTGCAGCAACCCTGCAACGGCTGGTTCTGCTTCATCGCAGGCGAGCGCACGGGTCTTGGCGACCTGATGTCGTACCTGCCGGCGGCACGTCCGAAGAGCTTCACGGACAGCTATTTCTGGGGCATCACCGGAACGCTGGAATGGAAGACGGACGCCGGCACGCTGACCGTGATTCCGGCCTACCGGCGCGTCAGCGCCCACACCATGGCCAACAATGCCAGCTTCGGCGCCATCCGCGGCTTTGATGATCCCATCCAGAAGAGCCTGGAAGTGCGCTTTGCCTCGCCGCAGGATCAGCGCTTCAAGTACCAGGTTGGCGTGTACGGCCTGATTGCGGACGTCGACGGCAAGGGAAACAGCGAAACGGCCGCAGCCCGTTCCTGGAGCGCAAACTTCTACACTTCCAAGACCACCAGCTACGCGCCATTCGCGCAGCTCACCTACAGCCTCACGGATACGCTGCGCATCGTGGGCGGTGCGCGCTACACGGTGGACAAGAAGGAAACCGACAGCCTGCGCTACACACTGCGCAACACCTCGGGACCGAACGTGGTGCTGCCCGGCGCGCCGCCCACCGTCGGTCCGGACGTGGTGTTCAACCTGGCGCTGCAGGAAGACGAGAAGTGGACTTCCACCACTTACAAGGCCGGTCTGGAATGGGACGTGGCCGAGAACTCCTTCGCGTATTTCGATGTGCGTTCGGGTTTCAAGGCGGGCGGCTTCTTCTTCGGGCCACCCGGCAACAACACCTATGATCCGGAGAAGCTGACGGCCTATTCATTCGGCATCAAGAACCGCTTTCTCGACAACACCCTGCAGGCCAACCTCGAAGCCTTCCTCTACGACTATTCCGGTCAGCAGCTGGCGGTGAACCTGCTGCTGGGCGGCCAGCAGGTTGTGACCACGCAGAACGTGGGCCACTCCAAGATCAAGGGCACGGAGTTGACCGTCGACTGGCTGGCGCTCGAGAACACGCGCCTCGGTCTGGACCTGCGCTGGGCCAAGGGCGATTACGACAGCCTGATCTATGTGCAGTCCACCGGCAAGGCGACTTCGGGCACGGCATCCACCTCACGCTGCACGGTGACGCAGCTCGCTGCCAGTTCCTTCCAGTGGGATTGCAGCGGTCTGGGCTTCCCCGGATTGTCGAAGTGGGCAGCCAATGTCAACGCCGAGCAGACCTTCCCGCTGGCCAACGGCGCGACGATCTCCCTCGAAGCCGACTTGCGCTACCAGGGGCCGCGCGATACTTCGCTGCAGTTCACGAATGGCAGCCGTGCGGCTTCGGCAACGGGTCTGGATGCCAACGTCCACTTCCGCGATGCATCGGGCAAATGGGACCTGACCGCCTTCGCCAACAACCTGATCAGCAATCAGGCGATTGGCCGCGCGCAGGCCACCGGTGCGGGAGGCGCTATCATCTACTTTGCGACGGTGGGTGCGCCGCGGACCTACGGCCTGCGGGCCAACTACAGCTTCTAGCCGACCTGACGCGGCCTCCGGCAAGCCGGAGGCCGCTACTTCCGGCCTGGCTTGGCCAGCTGCTGCAGCGGGAGATGCTTCAACGGCGCATCGCGATAACCCGTCATCTGGCGGATGATGAGCCCGCGGTTGATGGCTTCCGTGACGCCCAGTTCACGGGCCTTGTACAGCGACTCGATGAAGGCCGTCGTCAGGTGCATGTCGGCCTGCGTGATCTGCTGCGCCAGTTCCATTGCACGGCTGAACAGGCGCTCGCGCGGCACGATTTCCGAGATCAGCCCGAGTTCGCGCGCGCGCTGCGCGGTCATGGGCTCGTGCGGCCCGAGCAGGAACATCCGCGAAACTGCTTCGCAGGGAATCCTGCGCGCCATCTCGATGGGCTCGATGACCGGAACAGATCCCGTGTGATGCATGTGCATGTCGAAGAACACCGCATCGGACACCGCGATGCAGATATCCGCATCGAGCAGGAAATGCAGGCCCGGTCCTGCGACGAAACCATTAATGGCCGCGATCACCGGCTTCCAGCAGCGGTTGTGCTTCGCCGTATAGCTGCGGATGCCCTCGTCGCGCCGCGGAAAGGCCGGCGGCGCCGCGGCACGAAACTGGCTGACATCCACGCCGCCGCAGAAGGCCTGCTCGCCGCTGCCGGAGAAGATGGCGACCTCCAGCTGGTCATTGGCGCGAAACGCATCCCAGGCCAAAGGCAGTTCGCGCAGCATCGCGGCGTCCACCACATTGTCCGCGTCCGGGCGGTTCAGCGTGATGAGGCAGACCTTGCCGCGGACTTCAACTTTCAGTGTTTCGAATTCGCGCATGCTCATCGACATCGATCCCCAGCAGCCTGGCTGCATTCAACCCCAGTATTCCCGCGCGCTCTTCGGATGAAAGGTCGGGTATCGCCGCGATGGCCTCGTGTACGCGATACATGCCCATGTCGAAGGGATAGTCCGTACCAACGACGATCTGTGTCGCGCCCACGCGGTCGACCAGATGCCGCAGGCTCAGCGGATCGTGGACCACGGTGTCGAACCACAATTGCCGCAGGTAATGCGCGGGCGACTGGCTGATCTGGCCGGCCTCGGGGCGGACGCGGTAGGCATGTTCGGAACGGCCGATGTAGTAGGGCAGATAGCCGCCTCCGTGGGCCGCACAGATGCGCAGTCGCGGAAACCGGTCCAGCACACCACCATATATAAGATGTGACAGGGCAATCGTGGTCTCCAGCGGCTGGCCGATGACATTGGAGAGGTAGTAGCGGTTCAGCCTCTGGCCCAGCGTGGTGCCGAAGGGATGCAGGAAGATCAGGCAGCCCAGCCGTGCCGCCACGGCCCAGAAGGGATCGAACTGTGGATCATCCAGATCCCGCCCTGCCGCGGAGGAGGAAATCTCCACGCCGCGCAGGCCGAGCTGCGTCACTGCATGCTCCAGCTGTTCCGCAGCGAGCCGGGGGTGCTGGAGCGCCACACTGCCCAGGCCCACCAGTCGCCGCGGATGCCTTGCGCAGATGTTTGCAATCTGCTGGTTGCAGCACTGCACGATGGTGGCGGCAAGTTCCGGTTCGGCCCAGTAGTAGAACTGTGAGGGCGAGGGACTCAAAGCCTGGATGTCGATGCCCATGGCATCCATGTCGGCGAGTCGCTTGTCGAGCGTGGTCATCCGCATGCCCGCGGCGGGCAGCATGTTCGTCACATTGTGCAGCACCGAGGCGGAGCCTGTGGCCCATGCCAGCTTGTCGAGCTCTTCCTTGCGCGCGGGATGGTCGCCGACCAGTTCTTCCACCTGCGGAATCAGCGCGTGACAGTGCAGATCGATGCTCAGCGGCCGCTCGCGCGGAGGCGCCAATGCGCCGATGCGCGCCGTGAGATCCGCCGAGTCGTGCTCGCAGGGACCTGGTCCGCAGGTGTGCAGCGCCAGTTCCATGGTTTTCAGCGCTTCAGCAGGTCTATCTGGCTGGCAGGACGACCGGCCGGGATGGATTGCAGATAGGCATAGATGTCGGCCACATCCTGATCGCTGAGCAGCGTCCGGGAATAGTGAGGCATCTGCGCGCGCGGATTGCGCAGCTGGTAGGCGAAGGCAGCGAAAGCCACTGGACCCGGTGCGAGCCTGGGCCCCTGCCAGCCGCCACCCGCGCCCGTGGTGCCGTGACACTGCCAGCAGCCGAAGTCCGTGTAGTGCCGGCGTCCCCGGGTGGCATCAGCGCCCGGTGGCGTCTGCGCCGTGGCCGCGGCGCAGACAAGAAGCAGGCTGGCAGCGCCCCAGATCACATGCGCGCGCATGTCAGCGGCCCTGCGACACGACATCGATCAATGCCGGCTCGCCCCTTTTGACCACATCGATGCCGCGCGCGATGGCAGCCCGCAGTGCATTGGGTTCCGTGACGCGCAGGCCGTCGATGCCGAATGCCTGCGCGATTTTGCTGTAGTCGATCGAAGGCAGCTCGCAGCCAAGGGTGCCGCGCGTAAGCCCGCGGTTGCGGTCACTGCACTGATGCTGGATCTTCATGCGCTCCTGATGGTAGCCGCCATTGTTGTGGATGAGATAGAGCAGCGGAATCTTGTGGAAGGCCGCCGTCCACAGCGCGCCCGGCGCCATCATGAAATCCCCGTCTCCGCCCACGGCCACGCACAGCCGGCCGTGTTCCTGATGCGCAAAGGCCGCGCCCACTGCGGCGCCAGGCAGGTAACCCAGGCCGGAAGCGCCTGAATCACCGATGTATTGATGATGTGCCTTGCCATCCCAGAGTTGCTGCGGCCAGTAATTCTGGAAGTGCGGGCTGTTCAGCAATGCCCAGTCGTGGCTGCGGATCTGGTCGTAGAGTTCCGCATACAGCCGTGCCGTGGTGATGGGTGTGACATCCCAGCCCACCGCGGCAGCTTCGCGTGATGCCTGCAGTGCATCGGCGTGTGCCTTGGCGAGGCGCTGGCCGCGGGCATCGAGACTGGATCGCGGCCGCGACCCCAGCTGTCGCTTCACTTCTTCGACCAATGCAGGCAGCGTCGCTTCGGTGTCGCCCGCGATGGGCAGATCGATGGCCGGCAGCCGGCCGAAGACTTGGTAGTTGGCCTTCAGGCTGTAGTCCAGTGCGTTGATGTTGATGCTGCGCGCCTCGCGCGCTGGCGCGTAGGTGCCGGCCACATCCTGCAGCTCCAGCCCCAGCACCACATCGGCACCGCGCAGCGTGGCGGCCTTGAGTGAGGTCTGGTTCAGCGGATGCCGCCAGGGAAAATTCATGCGGCTTTGGTTGTCGATGAACGCGGCGTTCAGGGTTTCGGCCAGTTCCACCAGCAGTCGCAGGCCTTCGGGTGTGCGCGCCGCGCGATCGGCCACGATGACGGGAGACTGCGCGGCGGCCAGCAGCCGCGCCGCTTCGCGCACGGCGCCGCCTTCCCCCTGCGGTGCGGTGATGCGGGGAGCCTTCACCGACGCGGCCGTCAGCGCCTGCGGCGCGGCGTTCTCCTGCAGGTCCAGGTCCGCGGCGATGACCACCGGTCCCAGGGGCGGTGTCATCGCAGCCTGATAGGCGCGCGTGGTGGCTTCGATGAAGTGGCTCAACGAGCGCGGAGTCTCGTCGAACTTGGTGTAGTCGCGCGTGATGGCCGGACCATCCGACACCGCATGCATCCAGTCCACGAACGATTCGCGCGCTTCGGGATTGGTGAGCGAGCCGGTGAGGGTGATGACCGGCGCGCGGTCGCAGTAGGCGTTGTAGATGGCCATGCTGGCATGCTGCAGGCCCACCACCGAGTGCACCATGCAGGCCATGGGCTTGTTGGCCACCTTGGCATAGCCATGCGCAAAGGCCACGGCAATCTCCTCATGCGTGACCGTGAACATGCTCATCGCAGGTTCGGTCAGCATGCCGTGGTTGATGAGGGATTCCTGCAACCCGGCAAAGGTGCTGCCGGGAATCTGCGCCACGTGGCGGATTCCCAGGTTGCGCAGCACGTCCACCATCACATCGCTTCCGGTGACGGCAGGCGGCGCTGCGCCGGAGGATGCGGGCTGCGCGCCGACAGCAGGCGCGGCGCTGGCGGCGGCCATGAGGCCAACGCCTCCCAGCGAGGCTCCTTTCAGGAAGCTGCGTCGGTCCGTGCCCGCACGGGAAGTCGCTGTTTCATCCGCCACGGAATCCCCTCCAGACGCTGTCCGACGCAGCAGCGTATTCCAGTCGCCGGGAAAATCCTGTCCCTCGGAGAGGGGACAAGCCACTCACGAATGACCCGCAGCATGGGCGATAATCATGGTGGAGGCTCCATGCTGAACCTGCGTCCCATCGACTCGCTGCCCCTGTCTCCGGTCGTGCTGCAGGCCTATGAATCCGTCATCGGAGCAGTGGGGTCGGAGGCCTTCGCCACGCGCGTGACGCGCGCAGTGCAAAGACTGGCGCATGTGGATCGCCTGTATCTGTTCGAACTGCGCGGCAATCCGGTGAAAGTGCGTTCACTGGTGCAGATGTACGAGCCGGACAAGCCGCGCGTGGAACACAACACCTACGTGCGGCACTACCTGCCCATCGATCCCATCCAGAAGGTGATCCGCTCCGGCGCACCGGGCGATGGCATGGTCGAGATCCGCGTCGAGCCGCGTGACATCCTGGCCGCGGGTTACCGACGCATGCTCGAGAACGCCGGAATCCTCGAACGGGTTTCCTACCTGCGCCGCGCCCGCAACGGATGGCAGTGCATGACGGTGGCACGTCGTGCCGGCAGCGGTCCGTTTCGCGAAGAGGACCTGACGGTTCTGGGCAGCTTCGCGCGGCTGCTCATGCCGATGATCCGTCGCAATGAAGCGCTGACGGATGGCGTGCAGGTCAGCAGCCGCGAAGCCATCGAGGAAGTCGAAGGCAGGTTCGGCCGGCGCTTTCCGGCGTTGACGAATCGCGAGCGCCAGGCCTGCGCGCGCGCCGTGATCGGCATGACGGTGGAAGGCGCGGCGCTGGAGCTGGGTGTGGCGCTGTCCTCGGTGCTCACCTATCGCAAGCGCGCGTATCGTCGTCTCGGCGTCAGCAGTGCCGGAGAGCTGGCCCGGCTCGTCATGCGCTAGCGCTGAAATGTCCTCTCGCTGGGGGACATCGCTGCCTGAATCCCGAAGTTAGGCTCACCGCGGTTCTGTGCGGACCGCGTCATTCAACAATTCATTCGACGGGGGAAGGCAATGAGTTCGGAGCGCTTGGTGAACAGGCCGGCGATTGCATTGGCCGCGATCTGCTGTGCGGCATCCCTGCGGGCCCAGGAAGCGGCCGATCCGCCTGCCGATCCGTCTGCGATGGAACTCAATGAGGTCGTGGTGACGGCCCAGCGTCGCGAGGAAAACATCCAGCGAGCCGCGCTGGCCATCACCGCGGTCAACGGCGACGAGCTGCAGCGGGGCGGTGTCACCGATGTGCAGCAGCTGAGCCAGTTGACCGCAGGCCTGCAGGTCACACCTTCAGGCGGTCCCTACACCACATTCACCGTGCGTTCGGTCAGCAGTCTGGCCGGCAATGCCTTCTCCGATCCGGCCGTGGCGCTGAACATGGATGGCGTTTATCTGGCGACGCCCACCACCGTGCATGGCCTGTTCTACGATCTCGACCGGGTCGAAGTGCTGAAGGGTCCGCAGGGAACTCTCTATGGCCGCAATGCCACGGCCGGCGCGGTGAATGTCATCTCGCACCGGCCGCAGCACGATTTCCATGCCGCGCTGGGTGTGGACCTGGGCAACTACGACCGCCGCAACCTCAATGCCATGGTGAACGTGCCATTGAGCGACACCGTGGCATTCCGGCTGGCGGGCCAGTCCGTGGATCGCGATGGCTACTTCAGCGACGGCACCAGCGATGATAACGCGCAGGCCGTCAGGGCCTCGCTGCTCGTGAATCCCGCTGATACCGTTACGCTGCTGCTGACGGCGGACTATTCGCACCTGGGCGGCCACGGGCCCGGCGCATCGGTGCGCAAAGTGTGTGGCACGGGCACCTGCTTCATCGGCGATCCGTTTACCGGCATCGGCAACTCCGGATCGCTGTACACCAGCGTCGGCCTGCCCGCGCAGACCAGAGACACCTTCGACGACAGCGATTTCTACGGCGTAGCGGCGAACCTGGACTGGGACACCAGCCTCGGCACGGTGACGATGATCGGCGGCTACCGCAAATCCGATGTGCGCTATGTGACCACGACCACCAGCTGGCAGCTGCGCGAGCGGCAGCATCCGAGCCAGTTTTCGTTCGAGACCCGGCTGGCGTCACGCTCGGATTCGCCGCTGCAATACGTGGTGGGCGCGTTCTATCTCGATACCGCCATGAAGGCGCATGCCAATGGCGAAAATGCGTCGCGCCGCAATTTCAGTGATCAGCACACCGATCTCGACGGCTGGGTCGCCGCGGCCTTCTCGCAGCTGACCTGGTCGCTGACCGATCGCCTGCGCGCAACCGGCGGCCTGCGCTGGACGCATGAGGTGAAGTCCAGCGACAGCCGGCGCTATACCGTGAATACCGTGGGTCCAGATCCGGTGATTCCCGATCCGCCGGTCGGCAATCCCGCCAACGTCGTGACCGGCAGCCGCACCTGGAACAAGCTCAACTGGAAGGCCGGTTTCGAGTTCGATGCCGCCGGGCGTTCGCTGCTGTATGCGAACGCCAGCACCGGGTTCAAGGCCGGCGGATTCTTCTATGGACCACCGGCGGCCAACACCTACCAGCCGGAAAAGGTGCTCTCGTACGTGCTCGGCTCCAAGAACCGCTTCCTCGACAACCGCCTGCAGTTGAACGCCGAGGCCTTCTATCTGAACTACCGTGACCAGCAGGTGTCGTTCGTGAAGTTGATCGGCGTGTCCTCGACCTTCGTGACCGAGAACGCCGGCAAGTCGCATGCACAGGGCATCGAGATCGAATCGCAGTTCCTGGCGACGCCGACCACGCGCCTGGGACTGCAGGCGCAGTATCTGGATTCCAGATACGACAGCTTCTCCTACCTGACGCCGGCGCCGCTGCCGGCGAGCACGGCCTGCACGCAGACGCCAAGCGCAGGCCAGTTCCTGATCGACTGCTCGGGACAGCCCACGCCGCGCTCCGGCAAGTGGACGGTGATGGCGGACATCGAGCAGACCTTTCGTCTGTCCAATGGCGCGCGGCTGGTGGGCGAAGCCAGCGCACGCGGCGAATCCGGTTTCGCGGGCGACGTGAACTACATCCCGCAGACCCGGACCTACGGCACCACGCGCTACAACCTCGCGCTGTCGTACCTCTCTGCCAGCGATCGCGTCGCGGTGAAGGCATACATGGACAATGTGACGGACAAGAAGACCATCTCGACACTGACGCTCTCCAATGCCTACGCTGTCAACGGTATCGTGGGCGCCGCGCTGCAGGCGCCCAGGACTTACGGCCTGCGGGCCACAGTGAACTGGTGAGGTTGACCATGAGTGATTTCAATGACGGACGGGAGCAGGCCGGGCTGAAGATCATCGAGCAGCTCGGCTGGGGTCAGAACGAAGGCGTGCGCGAGCTGGACGAGGATCTGTGGCGCATCATTTCCGAAGCCAACTTCGGCACCATCTGGTCGCGGCCCGGCATGAGTCTGCGCGACCGGGAACTGGTGTGCATGGCCATTCTGATCGCCATAGGCGCGCACGGCGTTGCCATTCACTTCAAGCACGCCCACAAGCTGGGGTTCACGGATGATGACTTGCGGGAGTTGATCATCCAGACCATTCCATACGCCGGTCTGCCCAAGGCGCTGCAGGCCATGGCCACATTCCGCCGCATCAAGGCTGGCGAGGAACCGAAACTCTAGTCGCCACCGTGATCACTGACACCGCGTCCGCCGACTGTCCCGGCGTGCTGTATGTGAAGCCACGCGCGCTGGGGGCAGAGGCGGACCGGATTGCCGAACGCCTGCGCCAGACGCATCGCGTGGCGGTGCTGGAAAATCCGGGTGACATCGCAGCCACGGCGCGCGATGAATGGGACGTGGTGGCCGGGCCCGGTTCCATGCCCTGTGACGCGGCCTTTTTCGAACGCCTGACACGCATTCGTGCCGTCATCACCGTGGGCAGCGGCATCGACGGCATCGATCGCGCCGCAGCCAGCGAACGCGGCGTGCTGATCGGCGATGGCACGGTCTGCGAGAACGCCCGCGACATGGCCAGCGCAACGGTGCTGCTGATGCTGGCGCTCAGCCACGATCTCGATGGCGCGCGACAGCGGCTGAAGGCGGGCCGCTGGCACGCGCATCCCGAGGCACGCTGGCTTGGTGCGTTGACCGTCGGACTCATCGGTTTCGGACGCATTGGCAGGATGGTCGCGCGGCTCCTGGCGCCCTGGAAGCCGAGGATCCTGGTATCGGCACCACGAGCGCCTGCGTCATTGCCCGCGCATGCGCGAGTGGTATCGCTGGAGCGGCTGCTGCGCGAGAGCGACATCGTCAGCATTCACACTTCACTGAACGCCTCGACCAGAGGATTGCTCGGCGCTTCGCAGATCGCGACGATGAAGCCTTCGGCCATGTTGATCAACACGGCGCGTGGCGGCATCGTAGACGAGAGCGCCCTGTGCGAGGCGCTGCATGCCGGGCGCCTGCGCGCGGCGGCGCTGGATTGCTTTGGCCAGGAGCCTCTGCAACCGGACAGCCCGCTGCTGACGACGCCCAATCTGATCCTGACCCCTCATTCCATCGGGCATACTGCCGACGGCGCGCGCGCAGTTGCTGCCAGGTTCGAAGAAAACATACTCAGGGCATTGCGAGGAGACCTGCCATGCAATCTGCGAAATCCGGAGGTTCTGGACGCGCGGGAACCGACAACATCCTGAGCGGCAGTCCCGATACGCTACGCAGCAGCGAGTGTTCACCCGAGGAACGGGAGGCGCGCGTCGAACTGGCGGCCGCCTATCGACTGTTCCACTGGCTTGGCATCACCGACATCATCCACACGCACATCTCGCTGCGCGTGCCCGGGCGGCAGGATCAGTTCCTGCTGCTGCCCTATGGCATCCTGTTTGAAGATGCGCGCGCTTCCCAGATGGTCAAATGCGATACGCGCGGCAGGATCATTTCCGATCCCACGGGATTGGGGATCAGCGTCGGCGGCTTCTGCATCCACAGCGCCATCCACACCGGGCGGGAAGACGCCGCCTGCGTGATGCACGCGCACAGCGAAGCGACCATCGCCGTGGGCAACATGAAGGCGGGATTGCTGCCGCTGAGCCAGCATGCTCTGAGGTTCCATAACCGCATCGCCTACCTGGATTACTGCGGCATGTTCGATTCCGATGCCAAGCGCGCGCAGCTGCCCGCCGCGCTCGCCGATGCGCATGTGCTGATGCTCAGAAACCACGGCCCGCTGGTCGTGGCATCCACGCCGTGGGAATGCTTCTCGCGCATGTATTATCTGGAGCGCGCCTGCCGCATGCAGGTGACGATGCTGTCCATGGTCCGGGACTCCAGCGAACTGTGCCGGCCGGATGCGCAGAGTTGCGAGGCCATGGCGCGGGCTTTCGAAGATCCGGAGCAGCGGGTGGTGAAGCGGGAATGGAATGCGCTGAAGGGCATGCTCGACAGGCAGGATGCAAGCTACCGTGACTGAT
>JACZCW010077814.1_pt1 | contig 13865 bp, 13 predicted proteins | sample 8641861 | NCBI WGS metagenome assembly JACZCW01 (sample SAMN15324607, study PRJNA640507) | soil metagenome | isolation source: intercropping sugarcane | place: China: Luxin town, Laibin City, Guangxi Province | collected 2019-07-25 | depth 10cm m | reverse complement strand
GGCGCAGGTGCGAGCCCAGTTCACAGCATGGGCTCAGTTGATGCCCAAGAGCAGGCTCATCGACCGCTCGTCCGCGGGAGTAAACTGAAAATTCTCAAATTCGTCGCTGCGGGCCCAGCGAAACTCGTGCACATTGCGAGAACTGGGCTCGCCCATCACGATCTTGCACGCGTACAGGTGGAGCTCCACTGTGTACCGATCGTAACTGTGGCGCACGGTGTTCATGAGCTCGGCCACTTCAATCTGCACACCCAGCCGGTGCATCACTTCGCGTGTGAGCGCCGTCTGATCGCCTTCCCCAGGCTCTACCTTGCCCCCGGGAAACTCCCACAACAGCGGCAGCACCGCCGAGGGGCGGCGCCGGGTGATCAGATAACGCCCGTTGTCTTCAATGACCGCAGCCACCACGATGATGGCGTCCCCAGGAACTGAGTCCGTGCCCATGGCGCGCCTCACGCAACGTCCAGGCGGAACACCTGTTGACCCATCAGCAGAATGTCGCTGGGGGCGACCCGATGATTGTCGCGCACGCGTACGAATGTGCCGTTGGATGAACCGACATCCGTGAGGTACACGCGCCCGTCGTCGCCTGGGCCCACGCGACAATGCAACCCCGAGACGTAACCGTCTTCGGAGAACAAGATGTCGCCGCGCTCACGCCCGAGGTGCAAACCGCGCGCAGGAATGGGGAAGGCATTGCCCGTGGTGTCGCGACCAATGACCAAAGCGAGCCTTCCTACGATCCCCTTGGCTGGACTGCCAAATTTCTCCACTCCAGCCACTTTGGGATCGCTGACCAACGGCTCAAAACGCACGATTTCCTGCCCAATGCGGAAGACAGAGCCTGGCTCCAGCAGGTAGGGCACACGGGGTGTCAGCTTGACGTAAACGCCGTTGAGACTGCCCTCATCCCGCACCAAAATTTCATTGCCGCGGAAGGAGAATGTGGCGTGACGCGGACTCAGATAGCTGTCGCCCGCAAAAATCGTCCCGGTGTCGCGTCCGACAGTGACGGTGGGTGAGCTAGGAAAGCGATAGGCGCCAGCTTCACTCCCGTCGGCGCGCAGCGCCGTAAGCGAAACGTGCGGTCCAGCCGCCTCAGCTGCTGTGGCCGCGCTTGCGGCCGCGGCTACGGCGGGAGCAGCTCCTCCCAATTTATAACCGCACGCGGCGCAAAAACGATTGCCCGGCCCATTGGGGTGTCCACATTGAGGGCAACCCGTTTCGGCTGCGATGTTGGGCACCGGATTGGGCGGTGGGGAGCTTACGACAACAGGCTTGGCTGGTGCCGGGGGCGGATCACTGGCCAACACAGTCTTGTCTGCAGCAGCAACGTGCGCGGCCATCTTGGGAGGAAGGCTCTCCGCTTGGAACTGCTTGGGGGCATCTTTGGGAAGTTCAGAGCCACATCCTAAGCAGAACTTGTAGTGGTCTTGATTTTCTTTGCTGCACTTAGAGCACTTGATCACGGATGACCCTCCAGAGGTCGAAGCTCGGCTGGTGCGAGGGATGGCTCAGGGACCTGTCCCGCGCAAACCTCCACCCTGACTGAGCAACGTATTGGAACTGCTGGATTATCGTCTGCTCCGCCACTCGGTCAACTGACGGGCGTTTTTTCCAGAATTCCCCGTCGTCGCGGGCCGTGGGGGGCCACATTCGTGCTGCGACTGCTGGCTGGCCGCTGAGTGTACGTGTCTTCTTCAGCCCGAGAGGATCTTCAGCGCCTTACGTAACAGGCTGGCCAAGTCTGCCTGGGCGTCGGGTCCATCCATCAGTGTCTTGGAGGCGCGCTCGGCTTCGGCAGGACGATAACCCAAGCCCGTGAGCGCGGCGATGAGACGTTCGGTTTGCTGGCCTGAACTGCGCGCTGTGCCGCCTGTTGTCGGTATGGGCTCGAGATTGAGTTTGGCAAGCTTGTCTTTCAATTCGAGGACCAAACGCTCGGCGGTCTTCTTTCCCACGCCAGGGACTTTCGACAATTTCACTTTGTCTTCGGTTTCGATCACCTGCGACAACTCACCCACCGAAAAAACGTTGAGTACGGACAGCGCCAACTTGGGCCCCACATTGGGGACGTGCGTTAACTGGCGAAACGCTGCGCGATCGTGGAGGGACGCAAATCCAAAGAGCTCAAGGGCGTCTTGCCTCAGGTTGGTATGCACGTAGACCACCACCGTCTCGGGCGCGTCGGGCCTGCGTGCTCGTGTGGCCGTACCCAGCGGGCACAAAAGCTCATAGCCCACGCCGCCCACGTCCAAGATGAAGGAGCCCGTGGGCTCCTCGTGCACCACTTTGCCCTCGAGTCGTCCAATCACACCTGGGTCTTAGAAACAATCGCCGGCAATCAACAGTCCGAAAGTGCGAGTTGGGACAGGCGCCTTTACGCGGCTCAGAAAATGAGAGTTGAGAGAGGCACTGGATCCACGCGCCCAGAGCCGGCAAGCTCCCCAGCGATGACACGCGGGCAATGGCTGGGCATCTCAGCACTCAGTTTTGGAATTTTCATGGTCCTATCTGGATGCGGAGGTTCTTCCAGCGAGACGCCTTTGCCACTCGAGCCGGTTCCTCATCCCAGTGATTCATCGGCCGCGGAGAGCGACACTCCTCCCGCCGATTCAGCCCCGCCGTCCTCGGAGCCCGTGCCGGGTTCCCAATGAAGGACAGTGAGCCGACCCAAGACGGATCGGCTCACTGAGCTGAGTGAGGCGGCCTCTCAGTTGAACGTGGCGCCCTGCTGGATCCAAGCACGGAATTTCGTCAGCCGCTCGGTCGACAGGGGGAAGGGGACCGGACTCGAGGGTGTGCTCTCGCTTTGCGGCATGCCGTCGCCACACGGGAGGAGGACATCTTCTGAGGCTTCACAAACCATGCTGCTGTTGACAGCTTCAGGTGTGCAGGTCAGGCCCATCTGATTTTGGCAGCCGTCGAGCTTCATCATCAAGAAGCTATTTTGCCAGTTGGCCGGGGACACCAACGGCGTGGAGGGTGAGACCTTCGACATGCTGGTCGTCAGGTAGGTAACGAGCGCTTGCTGAGCAGCGTCATCCAAGGCCACCTTGGGTGAACCCATGCTGAAAGCAAGCCCGGTCGTCGTAGCGGTTTGGTGGCAGCCGCTGCCGCCGCTGCAAGCTTCAAACAGGATGGGGTTGATGTCGTTTTTGAAGCTGACCGCAGCGTTGAGGTCCACACCGCTCACGTCGGGGGGACACGTCGTGGCAGGCACGCAAAATGAGTAGCCGGCGGGATTCGCCGCGCCGCCGGTGCCCGAAGCATTACCTCCACCGGATCCCCCGTCACCATCTCCAGGGTCCGAAGGGGAACATCCAGCGGTGATGAGGGCGAGGCTGGTAAGAAGGCCAAGGAGGGTGGAGGTCAGGGTGAGACTTCTTCTTAAAATCATGGTGTTCATTGTTGTAGCTAACTTGGATGAATTTTCATCCAACCACAGGGGAATTGGGAGACTTTAACGTAAGTAGAACTATCTTTTTTAGCTGAATGAGCAGGGTGAATGTGTGCTTGAGGGGCACAGAGCAGGCGGGTCAGTAGCGCGTCCAGGCGCGCTGCGCTTCGCGCTCACGAACCCGCGCTCTCTTTTTGGGGAGGCAGCTTCGGGGCAGAGTGGCATCGGACGTCAAAGAGACCAGAAACAGTCAGAAAAACGTCCTCCGTGACGGGCCCGGGCCCACCAGCACCGATGACGGTCTAGAACTGTCCTGTCAGTGCCAATCCCTGATAGCCCGGAACGAAGACGGGAAGCACGCTGGGATGGAACAAGCCCGCACCCGTTTGGGGAGCTTGCTTCCACAACGCGTACCAGAAGTAGGCGCCCACAATGGTGAGGGCCGCTCCGCCACTGGCCACCGCGATGCCGACGGCACGCTGCGTCTCGCCCCGCTTGTACTTATCTGATCCGTCGAGCTCCGCCTTGACCTCGTCAGCCATACGCTCAGTGGGACAGTTCCAATTGGCGCCTTTGCGCGAGCAATGAATCGTGTCGCCCGACTCGGGATCGATGACCGGATCGCCGTTGGCGTCGAGTTGGATCACTTGCTCTTCCACGCGCTGCCGTTCTTGGCTGATGGCCTTTTGACCCAGCGCTGTAAAAGTTGCTCCCACCGCGATGCCTACGACCCCGGCGGCGGTGGTGAGGACAGGCCAAGCAGGACGTGCGCGTTTTTCTTTGGCTGGTTCCGGCTGAGGTTCAGACTTTGCTTGGTTGTTCTCTTGGGTCTTGGCTGCAGTGCTTGCGGCGGTGTCCCCCTGGGACTGCTGCTGCTCTGCGCGTGCTTTGAGCTTGGCGATGCGTCGCTCCACCGCGGCGCGGTCTTCCAATGCGGTGTCGCGCTCGACATAAGTTTGTAGGGCCGAGACGGCCCGGGCGTAGTCCCCGTTGAGCTCGTAGGCACGCCCCACGTTGAGCAGGAGCTTGACCGCCGTGCAGTCGCGCCGAAACGCGTCCTCCCAATACAAGATGGCGCGCTCGTAGTCGCCTTCCTCGAAGGAGGTTCTTCCGGCTTGGAACGCTCCCTTAGCGGCCGCTACATCACCTTCGCCAGGTTCGCCCTCGCAGGGCGGATAAGCGCGCTGTTGTGCGCCTTCTTGCTCCTCGGGCGTTGGGGTCCCGGTGGTAGGAGAGTTGGTCCGCGGCTCGGCGGATGCCGTCGATGCGACCAAACCACAACTGCTGACAGCCAAGAACGCGACCAAGAGGCGACTGCAGCGGGCGGGGCAGCTGGGGCGGATCCTCCCGAAACGCGAACGCGATCGTGGACTAGGCATGGTCGGCGTGTGTTGTCGCATATTCTTTCAAGTGTCCCCCGCACTTTACGGGGAAAAGCGGGCCCGGCGGTGCCCCAAGATAGCTTTAAATTTCATCGGTTACCAAAAATTCAGTTCCTCTTGGGGCCTCCCTACGGCTTCGCAATTTCGCTTCGACGTGGGTTTGGCGCCCCCGCAACCCGGCCGAACTTGGTCCGGCGCCATCAATCGGCTGCACGGCCGCCACGCAACGTGTTATTGCCTCCCACCAAAGCGACCCCCGCCCCATGATCGGTGACAAGAAACAAATCCTGATTGCAGATGACGAACCCAATCTCCGACGCGTCCTCGGCGCGCAGTTGGTGCGGGACGGACACGACGTGCACCTGGTAGCCGACGGTGGTGAAGCGCTGGGTGTGCTGCGAGACAATCACATCGACTTGTTGATCTGTGACCTCAAAATGCCCGTACTGGATGGCATGGGACTGATGCGCCAGGCTTTGGCCAACCATCCCCACCTGCCGGTCATTATGATCACTGCCCATGGCACCGTGGACAATGCGGTGGAGGCGCTCAAGATTGGGGCTTTTGACTACATCACGAAGCCCTTCGATCAAGGGGAGCTGCGTCTCATCGTGCGCAAGGCGCTCCGGACCCAGGATCTTTCGGCCAAGGACGCCACGTCGGCCCACGCAGGCGACAACTGTCGCTACGGGATCATCGGACAAAGCACTGCGATAGGGGAGGTCTATTCGGTGATTGAGCGCGTCGCGGACTCGCCCACAACCGTGCTGGTGACGGGTGAAAGTGGCACGGGCAAAGAGCTGGTGGCCCGCGCGCTTCATGAATCATCCACCCGCAAGGACAGGCCATTTATCAAAGTGAACTGCGCCGCCATCCCGCGCGAACTCATCGAGAGCGAGTTCTTTGGCCATGAACGCGGGGCCTTCACCGGCGCAGTGGCATCCAAGCCGGGCCGCTTCGAGTTGGCGAGCGGCGGTACGCTGTTTTTGGATGAGATTGGCTCCATCCCCCTCGAGACCCAGGTCAAGCTGCTGCGAGCCTTGCAGGAGGCGGAATTTGAGCGCGTGGGAGGGGTACGCACGCTCAAAGTGGATGTTCGCTTGGTCGCTGCGACCAACACCGATTTGAAACGACAGATCGAAGAGGGAACCTTCCGGGACGACCTGTTTTATCGCCTGAACGTGGTGGGCGTAAGGCTGCCGGCATTGCGGGAACGTGTGGGCGATATCCCGCTTTTGGTCGATCACTTCATCGAGAAATACAACCAGCGTTTGGGCAAACGTCTGCAGGGAATGAGCAGTGACGCGCTATCGCTTCTTACCGCGTATGGTTGGCCCGGCAATGTGCGTGAGCTCGAGAACGTGATGGAGCGCGCCGTGCTATTTGCCGATGGTGATCGGATCACAGCGGAGCATTTGCCGGGTGAGCTGCTCAATTTGCGCGTCCCCAATGCTGAGGCCATCAACGAAGCTGAGGTGGGGCTGAAGGAGCAGGTGCGCGCGGCAGTGAGCCAACTCGAGCGCCAGCTCATCCATCGTGCATTGGAGCAGATGAATGGCAACGTGACGCACACCGCGCGCATGCTCAAGTTGTCGCGCAAGGGGTTGCAGCTGAAAATGAAGGAACTGGGCCTGCGTGAATTGTCCCTCAAAAGCGGCAAGGACGGCGACAATTAGTCTCCCGCGCTGGCACCGCTCGCTCGCCGCGGGGCTCTTCTTGGGCTGTGGGTTGCTCGCCTGTGAGCCCTGGGATCGCGGAAAGCTGTGGCTAAAGGAGTGGAGCGGGACCGCCGTTCCCCAAGCCCCCACGGCCCCGACTCCGTCCTCGGCCTCAGCGTCGACCAACTCAGGTGATCCACCGCTCGGCTCGCCCGCGGATCGGCCGGAGCCAAAACCCGGCATGGTGTATGTCCCACCCGGCGCGCTGGTGGTGGGAACACCGCCTGACCGACGTCCGCGTCGCGCTGACCGAGAGCTGGCCGGTGAGCAAGTGATGCTGGACGGTTACTACATCGATCAGTTTGCCTATCCCAACGAAGAAGGTGCCATCCCCGTCACCAATGTATCACAGTCAGAAGCCGCTGCGTTGTGCGCCGAGCGAGGCAAACGACTGTGCAGCGAACTGGAGTGGGAGCGCGCGTGCAAGGGGCCAGATAACCGCACCTTCGAATACGGAGACAGCTATCGAGAGGAAACCTGCCGCACGGGGCGCCAAGCTGCGTTGATCCCCAGTGGCTACAACGTCGGATGTCAGAGCGACTTTGGCGTTCATGACTTGCACGGCGGACCGTTCGAATGGACATTGGACAGCTACGGACGAGGAAGCGAGCAGGGCGAAGTGGTGGTCAAAGGAGGGAACGCGCGGGACGGCGAAGTGGCTGGTCGCTGCGCTAACTTGGAACCCGAGGACCCAAATACGCGCTCGGGTGCGGTCGGCTTTCGGTGTTGTGCTGGGCCGCCCAACGCCATACGCATTGAACTCGAGAAGAAATTCGCCCCCGGCTTGATCGCACGCGTTTCTTTCGATGAGGAGGTCGAAAAAAGTTTGATCTCCAACTTGCCCGAGGAAGCCAAGAAGACCTTGCTCGCCGGCGGGCCCATCCGGCGTGAACGTGTTTGGTTATGGCGTCCGGTAGCCAACGAGGAATTGCATCTCATCGCGCTGTGCGGGCGTGGTCCCAAGGGACCGCGCGCGACGCGCTGCGGTCTGTTTTTGGCGCGCCTGTCGCCCGCTCGCGTGCAGGCGCTCGCCTGGGTCGAAAGTGGCCAATGGGTGGCCAACCTGCACCGCCCCGGACCGCGCGAGATGTTGTTTCTGATAGGCGGCGATCAGCGCGGCAGCTTCAAGCGCCTGATCCGCTATCGTACGGGCGATGTTTCGGTGGGAGAATTGTCGTGGGGTGGCGTCAAATCGATCACCCGTTCCCACAAATAGCTACTGGCGCACACAAAGCGCTCCTGGCAGACGATCCGCATGAACGCCGACCCTTCTGAGCGCTTGTAGACTGAGCGCGTTCAAGGCGACGTCGCGCAAGGACGGCCCATTTCACGGGCTGGGCGGGATGTCGGCGCAATCGACGATCTCGAGGTGCTGGGTTGGTGCGGCTGGATTGCAGGGCCAAATTTCCACAGCATTGCCGACCTCGGTGAGGCACATGGTAGAGGCGTGTAGAGGCGCCAAGAGCAAATCACCTTCTGCCGTGATGGTAGGGCCGAAATGCTGATTGTACGAGGGGTGAGGAACGTACAAGACCAACGGTGTACCAGCGGTGGGGGCTGCGTAACGCACATCTAAGTTCATCCCCACCGACTCATTCCTGTAGCTGAATGCTCCGCCACCTTGATCAACGGGCACCCAGGCGTCGCGCGGTCGCCGCGTGCAGGCGTGCGTTTCGATGAGGTAGCCAGGGTCAGTGCCGAGCGTCGTAAAGGCCCCCCTGCCCAAGCAGTTTCCAGACTGAGTGAAACGCAGCATGTAGAGGGCCTCGCCCGGCAGGGCGACTGACGTACAACTGTCCAGCGGCTCTTCCTCCATGGGCTCACCCGCATAACCAGTTTCACCGGACGAGGTATTCGAGGTAGTAGCGCCATTGCCGCCCTCCGAAGTACCCGAATCACTCGTGACGTCCCCACTGTTGCCGCCCGAGGATGGCGCACACTCCGGCGTAATGCAGGCACCGCCCGTGTTTCCACCGCTTTGCGTTGGCGGAAAAAAATCATAGATCGTCTGCGAACACCCTCCAATCACCAACCCCGCCACGGCGAAGGCAATGAGCAATTGTCGCTGTTTTCGCATCGTCATAGAACTGTAGCGCATTTTCACGCAAATCTTGAGCCACACAACCCTTTCCCGACACTGCTCTACTGACACCTCGGTGCAAGCCAGGAATCCACCCCACGATGCAACTCGCCAGCGCTCCACCGTCTGATAGCACCGGTCGATCCGGTGGTCTGGGTGTTGTCGATTGGGGCAGGGGACGTGTCCGTCACACAGCGCGTCCCTTGTTCGGAATGTTTGCTCTTCGTCACTCTGAAGTTCGCCCAGCGAGGCTAGGTGGTCGATTGAGGCTAGGTGCTCAATTGAGATTAAGACTAAATGGTCAAGCGAGACTGGGCCGTTCAATTCCTGAGGAGCCGCCTTCCCTTTACAAAGGTTATGTGACAGAGTGCCGTCTGGAGTCGTGTGAGCTGCCTCGGCGTTCGATTGCGCAGGGTAGTAAAATTCCACGCGGAGCGTCCGCCGCGGCTCTCTTGCCTCCTCTCCACTTGTACCCTTCGCTCCTGTCGCATGATTTGCATCGGGCACCCGTCATGAGTCTCTCGCAGATCCCTGTACCTCTTCGGGATGCTCGCCTGTTCGACGCGATTCAGAGCGGATCAGCCGACTGGAAGCACCAGCTTTTCCAAGAGTACTTGGGCCTCGTTCGTGGATTGCTCATCAAGTCGATGGGTCCGCAGGCCGAGGTGGACGACCTGGTGGCTGAAGTATTCGTGGGCCTGTTCGAGAGCGCGGGCAATATCCGCTCAGCGGCTGGTCTGCGCAGCTACGTCGTTTCCGTTACCATGAACACGGCGCGGCGTGAATTTCGGCGACGTAAGCGCTTCAATCTGTTCTTCCTTCGAGATGAAGGACAGGAAATTGCAGAGCGCACTGCCAGCACCGATGACCCCAAAGCCAAGGCGGCTTTGCTCCAATTGCACCGTATCCTCGAAGGACTCGACCATGAAGAACGCCTCATTTTCGTGCTTCATGTGCTGGAGGAACTTCCTCTGCAAGAGGCGGCGGCTAACTTGTCCGTGTCACTGTCTACCGCCAAACGTCGCTTGAAGCGCGCCAACGAGCGCATACGTAGGCGTGTCGTTTCCAATCCCCTGCTGTCCGAGTTTGTGCGCGAGCGCGGTGCTCCCGCGGCTGGGTTGGAGTCGGAGGAGACCCAGGGCGGGCCGGTGGGTGGGGTTGAAACGCCGGACGGGAGGCCTGTTTAAGTCATGGCTACGCGTAATCCACAGGACTCATCTTCTAAGGCGCCGTTAACAGCCGACGAAATCGGAGCGGTCTATAAAGAACTCGCTGCCGAGCACGTCGCGCTTCGTGCCCGCTCAGGTGCCGCTCGCGCGGCTCTGACGGAAAATATTTGGGCGCGCATCGAGACGCGAGCCGGACAGGCTTCGTCCAGGGCTCAGCTGCAAGAGCACGCTGGCCGCGCGACCACGCGTCGTCAGATGGTCGGCTTGGGCAAGTCAGGGCGTATGTGGCTCGCGGCTGCTGCTTGTGTAGCGGGGGCCTTGATAGTTGGCGCGTGGACGACGGGGGGTTGGGATAATTTCTCAGGCCGCGTCGTTGCCCTATCTCACGGGGATGGGCGTATGCACTTCGAGGTCGACGGCACCACCATCGGGCCTGACGACGCGGGGCGCGGACACTTGATCGCGAGCGAAAGCATTCCGGTAGGCATTCGACTGTCGGACAAGAGTCAGATCAATTTGCAGCCTCATACAACGGTGCGTCTAGCTGCGCTGTCCGATGGGGTGGTCATTACACGCCTATCTCAAGGCACGTTGGACGTTGAAGTCGTGCATCAGGAGCACACCAACTACCAGTTTTTCGCAGGTCCCTTCTTGGTCAAGGTGGTCGGCACCGCCTTCCGCCTCACTTATGATCCACAGACGGCGAGCATGGATTTGAAGATGCGAACCGGCGAGGTGGAAGTGATGGAGCCGAACGGGAGCAGTCGTCGGGTGCGCGCAGGTCAGGATGTGCATCTGAGTTTGCCGGCCCAGTCGGTGGATAGCTTGGAAGACCTCTCAAGCATGGACGGTTCGGTACACAATGGTTCCTCCGCGCTTGGTGATGCGTCGATGGAGCGCGCCGGGAGCGATCGTGGAGACTTGCGTGGTGCCGACCGCGAGGGGCGCAACGCTTCGGGTCAATCTCTCCGAGGGAGCGTAGATTTTCATGAGCTAGCTGCGCAGGGCAGATTTGCGCAGATCGTACAGACTGCTCAGGCGCAGGGGATACCGTCCTTGCTCGACAATGCTCCCGCTGATCAACTGCAGGAGTTGGCGCAAGCCGCTCGTTATACGGGCCACCTTGCGCTTGCCGAGCGGGTCTGGTTGCGGATGTCTGCGCGCTTTTCGGGCAAGGTCTCTGGCTTGAACGCGACCTTTTTCTTGGGTCGCTTGGATGAACAGCGTGGTCGCCAGGCCTCCGCGCTGAGTAGGTACGATACCTACTTGCGCTCAAGTCCCCAAGGCGTCTACGTCCAAGAAGCGTGGGGTCGAAAGCTTCAGCTCAGCCAAAAGCAATTGGGCGCCGCTGCGGGTGCGCAGGTAGCGCAACAGTATCTGGCGCGCTTCCCCAAGGGGCCCTACGCCGCCACGGCAACCAGCATTTTGAAACGCGTCGCTTCAGACAAGGGTGGCGAGACCATCGAGAATCGCGTGACCCCCGAGGGCCGCAAGGGCCAGTAGTGGTCGGTTGTGCCAGGCGACCTGGCCAGCAGGACGAGATTGTCGCCTCTCGGTACGGCCGCGGGATGCTCGGGAATGGCCATTTTCTGCGCAGCATTCGTCACTGGGTGCTTCAAGTGGCAGTGCTCGTGGTGTTGGTGATGCCGCGGGCAGGCCAAGCAGCAGACGTAGAAGTCTGTGCTCAAGAACCCAGCAACGACACCGTGAGCGAAGCCCTAGTCCGCGTGCGCGCTGAGCTTACCGCCGCAGGGTTTTCAGTGGAGCCTGCGCCCTGTGGACAGATGCCGGTGGACCTGGGTCGCATTGAGTTTGTTCTCCAGGACACGCGCCTTGAGATCACGGCCAGCTCACTTGCGTCCAACAGCACCATGATTCAGGTCGCCGACTTGAGTAACAAAGCTATCACACCAGAGGTCGTGGCCGTTCGCGCGGTCGAGTCGCTGCGCGCAGTGCTGCTCCAATCGCTACGCAGCGGTGAACTGAAACCCGAGGCGGTCTCACCGTCGGTACGTGAATTTACCCAGTTCAAGAGCCCCGAGGAAAAGGTCGAGCAACTTCCGTCGCCGGTGCTCAAACCGGATGCGCCGCGTCGCACCGAAAAACCAAGTTCGCCCACACCGCCGCCGCGCTCGCGAAAGAAGGCTGAATCCCCCCTTGGTTTGCTCATGAGCGTTGGCCCGACCGTCGAATGGGCGGCGTCTGTCCCTTCCGTATTGGCAGGCGGCGAGGCGCGCCTCATCGTTGATTATCACGGAGCATCGTTAGGCGTTGTAGGCCAAGTGGTAGGTGGCCTTGGTCCCATTGATTTTGGCCAAGATGAAGGAAGAGCAAGCGCGTGGGCGTTGCTTGCTCGCCCGGGGGTTCGCCTGGGGTGCGGTCCTCATTGGGAGTGCCAGGTCGGTGTCCTCGCGGGATATTATCAAGTGACGTTTGCCGTGGAGAACCCCACGATGGAGCGTCGAGCCGCGCGTCACGGAACGTGGCTTGTTCAGGCGGATGTGATGGTCGGTCGCTTCTTCTCTTCCGGCATCGGGATCTTGGCGCAGGTGAGAGGTGGTTCATTGATCAATGCTCCTGTGTTCAGCAATTCACAGGACAGCATCGAGCTCACCTGGGGTCGTCCGCTTTTGCACGCTGGCCTCTCGGTGGCTTATCGACGTTGAAGTTGTCCGCGCGTCCAGTTCCAGACACTGACGGATTTCGACAGTTTTCGCTTCGCTCCTTTACGTCGGTCTTGCCACGCGCGCCGTCGGAGCAGCTGACGAGATACGCAAAGCGCATGTGCGCGAGTTGGCTTGCACAAGCCATTTCCAATTCACCTACGGAGGGCTCTTTCTTTCAACTGGACAGTGAATCGAGCCCGATCAATCCTGACATGTTGGCGCCGCTTCAAGCGACTGCATGATCTCGCCAAGGTGGGTCTCAGACTGTGTCATTCGCTGGTGAAAACGACTGTGTCAGGTGAAAACGAACGTGTGGCAACAAGAGTAGGGGTCGACGAAGGTCGGCTCTTGGGAGAAGCCCCCGCCATGGTGCTGCTTCGGGAACAATTGAGCCGAGTTGCAGCCCTGCCGCCCTGGTCAGTCCTCATCTGCGGCGAGGCAGGAACCGGCAAGACGCTGGCGGCCCGCAGTATTCACGACGCCTCGCTCCCCGTGGGGTCCTTCGAAACCGTGGAGTGCAATACGCTCAGTTCCGAGCGGCTCCAGGAAGTTTGGCAGGGACTCCTCAGACAGGGTGGCGGGACGTTGCTGCTCCGCGGGGTGGAGGAGCTGTCGGAGGCGGCTCGGCTGGCCTTGCTGCCCAAGTTGCCGGCAGATCGGACGTTGCTGGCTGCGGATTTTCATGGAGGGGGTCCTCACGTGCGGGTGATTTCTGCGACGCGGTTGTCTTTTGCGCGTTTGCGCACCCGCTTGCCCGCGGAGCTCCTTGAAAGGCTCTCCATGTTTATCGTGTCCATCCCCGCGCTGCGCGAACGTCTCGGCGACGTTGCGGAGCTGGCGCGCCATTTTCTAGATCAAGTGAGCGAGATCCGCGGCGTACCCGCCGTGAAACTATCATCACAAGCTGCTCAATTGTTATCGAATTATGATTGGGACGACAATGTGAGAGAGCTGAGCGAAGTGATGGAGCAAGTGTTTGACCTCGCTGAGCAAGGCATCGTCCAACCGGCAAGTTTGCAAGCGGTACAAACGTCCCGCGAAGCGCGGCCTAGCTCAGTGGCTCCGCAGTCGATTGAGCTGCCCAAGGTGGCGCGTGAGCCAGCGTCTGATCTCACGGCGGACCACGGGGCGCCCCACGATCAATGGAGCGCACCGCCGTCTAGCGGCACGGCGCTCGTAGGAAAGCGCGGCGCCTTCACCTCACTCCCAGCTCTCGAGGAGCACGTCATCACGGACATTTTTCGAGAGTGCAACGGTAACCTGAGCCTCGCTGCGCGTACGCTGGGTATACCGCGCTCCACTTTGCGGGATCGCCTGAAAAAGTACGGCATGGCACCGGTGTCCGTATCCAAGAAGCAAGTCGGACAATAGCCGACGCTGCACTATCAGCGCGCCCGAGAGGATTCGAACCTCTGACCTTCGGCTCCGGAGGCCGACGCTCTATCCAGCT
>JACZCW010035752.1_pt1 | contig 13888 bp, 13 predicted proteins | sample 8641861 | NCBI WGS metagenome assembly JACZCW01 (sample SAMN15324607, study PRJNA640507) | soil metagenome | isolation source: intercropping sugarcane | place: China: Luxin town, Laibin City, Guangxi Province | collected 2019-07-25 | depth 10cm m | reverse complement strand
GAGCCAGTTGAGGCCATCACCGGCACGCGTGGTGACTTCCGGGCCGGATCTGTGCGGTCGCGACGGGTGCTTTTAGCGACGGGTATGGTCGACCTGCCTCCGAAACTCGACGGGCTTGCGCCGCTGTGGGGTCACTCGGTGTTCCAGTGCCCCTACTGTCACGGCTGGGAGGCACGGGAGCGGCGCTGGGGGTATTACGCGCCCGACGCCACTGCGCCGCATGTGGGTCTGTTTGTGATGCAACTGCGAGGGTGGTCGCCAGAGGTCACGCTGTTTACGGATCGGCTGAATGATGACGTGCGGGCCAAGCTAGTCGCGGCTCGAGTTCACATCGAAGCCGCCGATGTGCGGCGGCTTGTCGGCAGCGGCTCGCAACTCGAGGCAGTTGAATTGAGCGACGGGCGGCGCGTTCCCTGTCAGGCGTTGCTCATGCATCCGCCGCAGAAACAGGTCGAGCTGGTGCGAGCACTGGGCGTGGCTCTCGACGACGACGGATTCGTGAAGGTTGATCCCATGCTGCGCGAGACCTCGATTCCCGGGATCTACGCCGCCGGCGATCTCACGACGCGCGGCCAAGCAGCGGTGCTCGCTGCCGCGGCGGGCATGCAGACAGCGGCCGCCATCAACGCTGAGCTGACGGCGGAACTAGCTGTGTCTGGGGCGCTGCCGTAGTTGCTCGACGGGCGCCCCAATATCACGCGCGTGAGGCGTCACTCGTTGATCTCGGGCTCCACGAGTTTAGCGAGTTTCCAGAGTGAATCCTGCCAGCCGAGGTAACAACCCTCGGGTGGGATCACGTCGGGCAAGCCCGATTGTTCCACGTTGAGCTCCGTTCCACACGACACCGCTTTGAACGTCACGGTGACCTTCATCTCACCAGGCCAGTTGGGATCGTCAAACTTGTCCGTGTAGACCAGCTTCTGTCCGGGCACGATCTCCAGGTAAGTTCCGCCAAAAGAGTGGCTGTTACCGGTGGTGAAGTTGCGGAAGGACATGCGATGTTTGCCACCGACTGTGGCTTGTAGCTCATGCACGGTGCACAGAAAGCCAAACGGCGGGAGCCAGCTTGCAATGGCGTCGGGTTCGAGAAACGCCCGGCAGACTTTCTCGGGTTTGGCGGCGATCACGCGATGAAGACGAATGGTGTTGGGCATGACGAGTTCCTTTCTTATTGAGATGTGAATCAGTTCATCAAGAGGCGTTGTCGGGTTGGCTCCTGGGCCTTTGGACGAGAGGAAATAGCGCACGAAGCGCTGGGCTACGCAGCCATAATCCGCCCCACATGACCACCCCGACATAAATGGGGAAGAGGGTGTGACTCAGCAGCGGATTGTGCGCCACGATGTGGGTGACGATGGCCCCGCCGAGCACACCCATCATGAGCACCGCCCCCAAGACACTGGTAGCGGGGATGAGGTAGAGCACCACGCAGCTGAGCTCGAGCAGGCCGATCATGAAACCGGACCCAGCGGGCCATCCAAATTTCATCATCTGCTCATCGACCATGGGCATTTGCATGAGCTTGGGAGTGACGGAGGCGCCGAGGATGAAAAGGGCATAGAGCCCCGAGAGTACTCGTCCGGTCCACATCCAGTAACGAGGGGGGTGGGGAGAGCGTGCAGCGCGCGCCGAGGAAGGCGCAGACAAGGCGGGCTGGGAGAGATGTGTCGGTAGAGTTATGTTTTCCATGGTCTTTTACTCCTGATGTCTCCAGGACGAACCACGGGTTGCGATCTCGACAACCTGAGTGCTGATTTCCAAAAATAAAGACACGAAATGCGGCGCTGTGGCGCGCTCTGGACACGGGACCCCGGGCCGACCACAAGGAAATAGCTGCTGGTCGAGAAAATACGCATCCATTTGTCGGACCGAGCGGTGTTGATTCGTCCTCAGAAAGGCCACCTCATGCTCTACACCCTGCTTTGCTACAACGATGAACTAGTGACGTCCGCCTGGTCGGAGGAGAAGGACGCAGCCGTGATGGCGTGCCTGGGCGCCGTGCATGCCAAATACAAGCAGCACTTTGGTCCGGTGGTGCGGCTCATGCCGACGACCGCCGCGACCACGTTCCGCAAGAACGAGAACCTGGTCATCGACGGACCCTACGCCGAAACGAAAGAGCAGTTGCTGGGGTTCCATGTGCTGGACGTGGAGACCCTCGAGCAGGCGGTGCAGATCGTGCGCGAACTCTCGGAGGCCAATCCGGGCGGAGCTTATGAAATACGCCCCATCATGCTCTTTTATCCGGATGGGGCGTCAGTCCCCGGAGGGCCCTCAGTTTGAAGACGCGTGTGCTTCGAAGGGAGCGGTGACCGATGGTCGACGTTACTGATCCACGATGGATCGAGGCCAAACTGGTGGCTGCGCGACCGCGCGTCGTGGCTGCGCTGGTGCGCTACTTTCGCGATCTCGATCTTGCGGAGGAGGCATTTCAGGAGGCATCTCTGCGCGCGCTCTCCAAGTGGCAAGACAACGGCCCGCCCCGTGACGCGGAGGCCTGGCTCATCCTGGTGGGACGCAACCTGACCTTGGACCATGTACGGCGTCAGGCGCGCCTGACCGGGCTGCCGGAGGAGCACCCTACACCCGGGCAGGACGACGTCGAAGACAACCTGGCAGAGCGCTTGGATGAGTCGCATTACCGCGACGACATTTTAAGGCTCATGTTCACGTGCTGCCACCCGGAGCTACCGGCGACCCAGCAGCTCGCCCTGGCGCTGCGTATCGTGTCTGGCCTCAGCGTTCGGCAAATCGCGCGCGCCTTCGTCGTAGACGAGCGCGCGATGGAGCAACGCATCACACGCGCCAAGGCCCGGATCGCGCAAGCGGGTCTGCCGTTTGAAGCTCCCGGGCCCGTGGAGCGCTCCGAACGCTTGGCTGCGGTCGCGACCATGATCTACCTCGTCTTCAACGAAGGTTACTCTGATTCAAGCCCGGACAGTGAACGTGCAGCCCTGTGTGAGGAGGGGATTCGCCTGGCCCGACTGCTGCTGCGGTTGTTTCCATCCGAACCAGAGATGATGGGTTTGCTCGCTTTGATGCTTCTACAACACTCGCGCAAGCTCGCGCGGTTTGACGGCCACGGGTCGCTCGTTCTCATGGAGCAACAAGATCGTTCGCTGTGGAACGCAGCGCACATTGCCGAGGCCCTGGCCATGCTCGACAAGGCGCTCCTGCACCGCCGCCCTGGGCCCTACCAAATCCAGGCCGCCATCGCGGCTCTCCATGCGCGGGCTAAACATGCCAAAGACACGGACTGGGCCGAGATTGACCAGCTCTATGCTGCACTGGAGCGCCGCGCGCCGTCGCCCGTGGTGACGCTCAATCGAGCGGTGGCCGTGTCCAAAGTCCATGGGTCCGAGGCGGCGTTAGAGATGGTGGAGCCGCTCAGCGCAGCTCTTTCAAGTTACTTTTACTTTCATGGACTACGCGGTGCCTTGCTCAAGCAACTGGGGCGCAACGAAGAGGCGCGCCAGGCGTTCAACCGAGCCATCGGTCTAGCGGGCACCGCTGCCGAAGCCGCGCACATCCGCGCGCATTTGGACGCGTTGGGCTGATGTGTGCGAGAGCTAAACGTCCTACGTCAACTCGACAGTCGGGAATAAAACGTGGACGATGAGTATCCACCCTTGCGAGATCGACTGAGGCTGCGCACTGTGCAAGACTCGTAAGACAATGAGCCCGACTGAAAAACAGAGCAGGGCGAGCCATTTGAGTGCCGCAGCATCCACGCAGCTCCACACTCTGTTGGTTCCCATTGATCTCACGCCCGGTGCTGATCGCGTTGTGGGGCGCGTCGCACTTCTACGGCTGGCTGATGATGCACGGATAACGCTCCTGCATGTCGTACCGGGAGGTCTTTTGGCGGGGGAGGAAGGGAAGGCTGTGCGTGACGCCAACAAGGCCTTGGCTGGCGAGGTGAGGCAATTACGCAAGCAGGTCCACAAAAACGTCCGTGTAGAGGCAATGGTGAAGGTGGGCAGCCCCGCCAAGGAGATCGCCACATGCGCCACCTCCCTGAAGGCCGAACTGATCGTCATGGGTCGATGCGGTGGCCGGGTGTTGCGGGATGCGTTCCTTGGTTCCACCGCGGAGCGCGTCATTCGTCAGGCACAGATCCCGGTGTTGGTGGTTCGCCTGGCTCCGCGTGAACTCTACAGCCGTCCTGCCCTCGCGCTGGACTTGGATCCGGTCGCTCATGATGTAGTGCGGTTGATGTTGCGCGTGCTCCCCCTACCACCACCTCGGGTGGAGGTTGTCCATGCTTTTGACATTCCATATAGGGGGCTCATCTATCCCAGTCTTCCTGCGGATGATGTCGAGGAGCGAAAAGGTGAACTCCGGGCCAACGCGCTCCACCAATTGACCCAGCTGCTCGCAGCTGGGCTCGCAAAGGCTCATGTGCGACCTGAAAACGCGCCGATCTGGAAGACCCACGTGCACTTGGGGTCGCCGCGCCTCATCGTGGAGAAAGCCATGAAGAAGTTTGATACGGACCTGCTCGTGCTTGGCACCCACGGCTATTCAGGGACGGCTTATGTGCTGCTCGGAACGGTCGCCGGCGACCTGCTCAGGGCAGCCAAGTGTGACGTGCTCGTTGTCCCGCCCACGCCCTCCTCCAAGTGAAACTTTGGCGCAGATGCCCCAATCCGCGCGTCGCGATTGGAGCAACTCTCCTATTCCACGCTCGATGGCGGTGAGCTTGAGGTTCGAGTGAGCGGCGGCGGCGTGTCGGCCGCGCCGGTGAGACGCCGACGGAACAGCGCGACGCGCGCTAAGAGCACGGTCGTCACCGGGACTGTTATCGACAGCATGATGATGATCAGCCACGGATGCAGTGCCGCCCGTCCGCCGAGTATCGAGAAGTAAAGGATGCCAGCCAGCGTCACGCACCAGCTGCCGAAAGTGTAGGCGAGCGCGGGCGGATGCATGCGCAGAAAGAACTCCGGCAGGCGTAAGAAACCGAACGCGGAGATGAGAACGAAGACGCCGCTCAGTATCAGCAAGATGGCGACGGTGGTCTCGACCCAGAAAGGGACTTCGTTCATTCGATCACCTCGCCGCGTAGAATGAACTTGGCCATGGCAGATGAACTTACGAAGCTGAACAGCGCGATCAACAGCGCCCCTTCGAAGTAAATGTCGCTTTGGTCCCGGATGCCGAGCACGAGCATGAGGAGCATCGCGTGGAAATACAGGAGGTCCAGCGCGAACACGCGATCCTGGGCGCGCGGGCCGCGGACCAACCGCACGAGCACCAGGACGGAGGCGAGGGTGTAGCAACCAAGAGCGAATGTGATGGCGTGGGACAGCAGCGTGCTCATTCGAAGATCTCCCGGAGCGGCGTCTCGTAGCGTGCCTTGAAGCGCGCGATGAACTCGTCCTCTTGTCGCACGTCCCATACGTGCAACAGGACTGCGCTGCGGTCGAGCGCGAGCTCTGACCAGACTGTCCCTGGAACGATGGTGGTCACCATGGATAACGCGGCCAGCCCGAGAGGATCACGCAGGTCGAGGGGCACGATGACGAACTTCGACTGCGGACGATGCCAGTGCCATCTGACGACACCCCACGCTACGTCCACGTTGGACACGAGCACATCGTAGCCGACCCTGAAGATGTACTGCACAACGAGCAGCGGCCGGCGCACCCGGACCCTGGTTGGCCGTAAGTTGGAGCTGAGGATGGGTGCCGCCACCGCAAATACGAGGCCAAGCAGCACTTGCCCGACACTCGTGGAGCGAGCGAGCGCGAGCCACAAGGCGAGCAACGCGGCGGAGGTGAGGGGCGCGGGCAAGAGTTTCGCAACGAGGGTCATCGCGCTCCCTCCGGGACTGGTCCAGGTTGTGTCCTCTCAATTGCCCCTGTCGATAGAACCGTGTCGATGTAGTCTTTCGGGGTATGCAGGCCCGCAGCGGCAGCGGCCGTGTAGCGCAAGATGGGCTCCGCACACACCGCGAGAGCAAGGCTGGACGACAGGAGCGCGAGCAGCGCGAGTGCCTCGACACGTCGTAGGGAGGCTATCCCTGCCCCGGCCGACCAGAAGTGTCGAATGCCAGCCCGTGTCAGCGCGACGGTGGTGGCCAGGCCAGACACGAGGAGCAGAGCGACAAAGACCCACCCGGTGGAGATATCGCTGGCGTCGGCGCGGGAACCCACCGTGTTGATGACGGCGCTGAGGAGAGAGAGCTTGGCGATGAAACCCGAAAGTGGTGGCAATCCCGCGATGATCATGGCGCAGGCCATGAAAGCGAGTGCGATCAACGCCGTGGAGATCGGCAGGACGCGCCCCACCAGCGGTCTCTCCTGGTCGTCGAGGTTGGTGTCTTCGTCCAGCAGCGGGCCAGTGTCGTCGTCGTCGTCAGCTTGGGCGAGCAGGGCCCCGGCACTTGCACCGATGCGCTCAATCTGCTCGACCAGCAGAAACAAGGCGCTCGCCGCTACAGTACCGCTGAGCAGGTAATAGAGCGCGGCCGACGTCACGGCTGGGTTCCCCCAACCGAGCGCCGCGAGGAGTGTCCCGGATGATACGATGATGGAGTACCCCGCCAGACGGGCGAGGCGCGCCGTGGCGATGAGGCCCACTGTACCGAAGGCGATGGTGGCGAGACCGGCGTACAGGAGAGCAGATTGTCCAAAGCCTGCTGAAGGGCCACTGTCTCCCGAGAAGAACAGCGTCCACAAGCGCATGAGCGTGTAGATGCCGACCTTGGTCATCACGGCAAACAATGCAGCTACGGGCGCGCTCGCGGCCGCGTACGCCGGGGTCAGCCAGGCGTTCAAGGGCCAGATCGCTGCCTTGATGAGGAACGCCAGCGCGAGAATGGTCGCGCCTGCATGCAATAATCCTCGATCGCGATCGGGGATCAGCGCCACCTTTTCCGCCATGTCGGCCATGGTGAGGGTCCCCAGCACGCCGTAGAGTACGGAGAGACCGACGAGAAAGAGTGACGAAGCAAGAAGGTTCACCGCGATGTAGTGCAAGCCGGAGCGCACGCGGGGCCAGCCCGATCCATGCAGCTGCAAACCGTAGGATGCCGCGAGCATCACCTCGAAGAACACGAACAAATTGAACAGATCGCCGGTAAGAAATGCGCCATTGAGGCCCATGAGTTGGGCTTGAAAGAGTGGATGAAAATACACGCTCGTGCGTATCCATCGGGCCTCGGCGTAGAGGGCAGCGCATAGGCCCACGACGCTCACGAGCACCAGCATCAACGTGGACAGGCGGTCCGCGACCAGGACAATGCCGTACGGCGCCTCCCAATTCCCGGCCAAGTACACGCGGAGCGCGCCAGAACCGCTGCCGTGATTGACGCGCAGCAAGAGCGCCACCGCCACGATGACCCCGAGGAGACTCGCTGAAATATTTGCGAGCGATTTGATGCGCCGGCGCTTGTCGCCCAAAAGTAGCATGAGGGCTGCCGTGACGAGCGGCAGGACGATGGGCACAACGATGAGATGCGCGGAGAGCTGGCTCATGGGTCTTCCCTCGTGCCGTCGACATGGTCCGTTCCGCTCAGACCGCGTGCTGCGAGCAGCACGACGAGAAAGAGCGCCGTGGTCGCGAAGCCGATGACGATGGCGGTGAGTACCAGGGACTGGGGCAGTGGGTCAGTGTAGTGCTCGAGATCGGCTGGTAATCCTGGCCTCACCAGAGGCGGCTTGTCGATGAAGATGCTCCCCATGCTGAAGATGAACAGGTTTACCGCATACGAGAGCAACGTGAGGCCCATGATCACCTGGAAGGTGCGAGGTCTGAGCACGAGCCAGACGCCTGCTCCCCCGAGCACTCCGATGACGATTGCGAGCACGGCTTCCATCTAGTCTTGCTCCGTAGCCTTGGGGGCCGTTGAGTTGCGCTTGGGGTGTTGGTGAACGCGGATGGATTGATGAGCGAGCGCGGTCAGAATCAGGAGCGTCGCGCCGACGACGACCGTGAATACACCGAGATCGAAGAACGTAGCGCTTGGCAGGTGCACCGCGCCGACGGGCGAAAACGAGAAGTGCGCGGTGTGGGTCGTGAGGAACGGGTATCCACACACTAGGGCGCCTAGACCCGTGATCGTTGCGAACAAAAGTCCCACCGAGAGCCAACGCACCGGACGAATGTGTGTGCGCCCCTCCACCCAGAGCGTGCCCGAGGAGATGTACTGCATGAGCATGGCGATGGCGACGACCAGGCCGGCAACGAAGCCGCCCCCCGGCTCGTTGTGACCGCGCAAGAAGAAGTGCATCGCCACGACGAAGGACACGGGAAGCAAAAGGCGAGTGATGATGGCGGGAACCATCAAATAGCCGCGTGCAGCCTCGTCAACTGTGCGAGGTTTCACGAGATCAGTCACGATGTCGACCGGCAGTGCCCGCTGCTGCGCGGGCGACCCGACGCTCTCGATCGGCGGGCGAAAGCGGCGCAAAAGAGCGTAGATCGTAAGAGCGACAATGCAAAGCACCGTGATCTCTCCGATAGTGTCGAAGGCACGGAAGTCCACGAGCATCACGTTGACGACGTTGGTACCGCCGCCCTCTGGCAAGGCTCGGCTGAGGAAGAACGGTGAGATGCTGTGCGGGGCGGGACGAGTCAGCATCGCGTACGACAAGGCCGCCAGGCCGCCCCCGGCACCGACCGCGAGCAACAGATCGCGGGCGCGGCGCGCGCGATCTCTCAACGTGATACGCTCGCGGATTTCCTCGATGCGCATCGGAAGCCAGCGGAGCCCGAGCAAGAACAACGTCGTGGTCACCACCTCCACGACGATCTGAGTGAGCGCGAGATCGGGGGCCGAAAACCACATAAACGTGAGGCAGGACACGAGGCCCGCGCCACCCACCAGCGCGATGGCGACCAGGCGATGGAACTTTGCCATCACGGCCGCGCCGACCGCGCAAACCGCGCCGATGACCCACAAGATGGCGAATGCGGGTGACGCAGGGAGGCGCTCCCGTTCACCCCAGACGAGCGGCACGTCACGTGCCGCCAGCAGCGCGAGCACGAGCGCCGACGCGATGATCACGAACATCTGCGTTTGTAGGCGTCGAGTTCCCACGATGCGAAGCGTTTGACGCGCGCTGCGTGTGAGCAAGACCAAGCTGCCCTCGAATAGCTTTCGCCCGTTGAACTGTTGGATCAACGGCGCATCTTGAAACCGTCCCGTCTCTTGATACTTGCGCAACCAAAGATAGCCCAGGCAGCCGCCCACGATGGCCACGAGGCTCATGACCAAAGGCATGTTGAACCCGTGCCAGATGGCGAGGCTGTATTCGGGGAGTTCGCCGCCGACGACGGGCCGCGCAGCGGCCGCGAGGAACGGCCCAATGGAGATGGCAGGTGCAACCCCAACGACGATGCAGCCGAACACGAGGAACTCGATGGGGGCGAGCATCCAACGCGGCGGCTCTTCTGGTGCCCGGGGCAGGTCGGTGGACGGGGGACCGAAGAAGATGTCGTAGCCGAAGCGGAGCGAGTACACGACCGCGAACATGGCCGCGAGGGTCGCTAGAATCGGCAGGCCAAACTTGAGCGAGGGGTGAGCGGTCAGAAACATCGTCTCGGCGAAGAACATCTCCTTCGAGAGGAATCCGTTGAGCAGCGGGACGCCCGCCATCGCCCCGCTGGCAACGAGCGCGAGCCTCCCGGTGCGCGGCATGAAGCGCATTAGACCATTGAGACGGCGGATATCCCGAGTACCCGTCTCGTGATCGACGACGCCGGCTGCCATGAAGAGCGACGCTTTGAAGGTCGCGTGGTTCATGATGTGAAAAACGCCGGCAACGGCCGCCAGCGGGCTGTTGAGTCCAAAGAGGAGCGTGATGAGGCCGAGATGACTGATGGTCGAGTAGGCGAGCACACGCTTGAGATCGTGCTGGAACATCGCGACGTATGAGCCCAGTAACAAGGTAGCGAGGCCTGCTCCGCCCACGAGCCAGGACCACAGATCAGTACCCGACAAGACCGGCCACAGGCGAGCGAGCAGGAAGACCCCTGCCTTGACCATGGTCGCCGAATGCAGGTACGCAGACACAGGTGTCGGCGCGGCCATCGCCCGAGGCAGCCAAAAGTGGAACGGAAACTGCGCGCTCTTGGTCAGCGCGCCCAGCAGGATGAGGATGAGCGCGACCGGGTAAAGCGCGTGATCTCGGATGCGCTCGCCCGCTGCGAGGGTCGCATCGAGCTCGTAGCTACCGGTAATGTGGCCGAGGACTACGACGCCCGCGAGCAGCGCGAGTCCGCCCGCACCCGTCACCGTAAGCGCCATCATCGCCCCGCGCTGAGCGTCCTTGCGATGATGCCAGTATCCGATCAAGAGGAACGAGAAGATGCTCGTGAGCTCCCAAAATACCACGAGCTGGATGAGATTGCCCGAGAACACCACGCCGAGCATGGCGCCCATGAATGCCAAGAAGAACGAGAAGAAGCGCGCGACCGGATCTTCGGGCGACATGTAGTAGCGCGCGTACAGACAGACCAGGGCGCCGACGACGGTGACGACGACGGCGAACATCCAGGCGAGCCCGTCCACCCTAAGGACGAGGTTGAGCCCCAGCGAAGGCACCCAGGGCAGCGTCTGGCTGATCGAACCGCCGTCACGCACCAACGGGAAAAAGCTGATGACGCAGAGCGCGGCGACGATGGACACCAGTCCCGCCAGGGACGCGAGCATCGTGCGGGCGCGCGTGGGCAGCAGGGCGGTGAGCAGGCTGCCGAGGAACGGCAACGCGAGGGCAAGCGCGATCATGGCGTGCCTTCGGGTTGGTGTCGCAGCGCGCCTGGGGCAAAATGCGTTTCTCGGTTGATGCCCACGGAGGGCATACTGCCTTCAACTCCATGGATAGTGAAGGGGTTTGTTCGCGCATCAGGATGACTTCGACCACGCTCGAGTGACGCGTACTCGATGCAATCTCCTACGGTCGAGACGGGTAAAGCTCAGGTCGGTTGTAGTTGATGTCGACAACTTCCCAGCGATAGTAGCTGAACTCGCCGCCGGGGAGCTTCCAGCGGACGTCGCCTTGCACCGGGACCTCGATGCCCTCGAAGAGAGCCCAGTCGGAGCACGCAACGAGCCACGGGGTCGGCTTCGCTTCTGGGCCGCCGCCCAGGTAACGGTCGGCACTGAGAGCGACCATGCGACCCAGGTCGTCAAAGCGGAAGATTGCCTGAGCAGTCAGACCTGCGTGGTGCATGGTTGCCTGGGCGCTGTGCTCGTCGACCGCTTTCCATTCGAGGTGTGGACTGAGCGCCGCGGACGGAAACCACACGATTTCTCCCAAAAATCTCAGCATCGCTCCATGCGCTATTTTTTCATCACCCGCGTCGACGACGTTGAACAACGACGCGATCTTGACCAACATATGGCCGCGCCCCGCCGCATATCTGTCGCGCCCCACGACGGGGATCACCGCGCCCATGCGCGCGTTCACGGTCCAGACAAATGCTGGCTCGTCGATCACGAAGTACTGTTGGGCCTCGGTGGGCATCCAAGCCCCCTCGGGACCGGTACGCAGTTCGCCACGTTGCTTCAGTCGCACCGAGCGCGCTTGCTCGCGGCCCACGACCCCTGAGCGTTTGAGCCAACGGGCCACGGGCGCGGGGAGGGCTAGGAGATCCAGAAGGGTCACCTTCGCTGGGGGCGCTCGGTCGGAAGTTTGGAGCATGGCTTGGATCTCCAAATCCGTCGCGCGGCTGAAGCGTGCATGGCCAGCCGCTGCCAGCGCGGGCAGCAGCACAATGAAGTTGGCGATGGTTCCAAACTTGGCGTCCTTCCACGCCAGCACGATCAGCAGCTGAGACAGCACCACGCCGATGAGCGCTGGACTCCACCAGGCGTCGCCGCTGCTCAACCGCATCGCGGCTGCTGCGATCAGCAGCAGTGTCACTGCTAACCAAAGTACGGAAAAGATCGAACGCCACGGACCAGGGAGCGCCCACAGTGTCCCACCGCTCAGCTGGGGGACCTCAGCCAACCCCGACCATTTGAGGAAGCCCAAGATGTGAATGAGCCCATGAAGCGCAATGACAGCGGTCAACGCCAGACGCATGGTTGTTCTCCTCCTCAGCAATCGCGCTGCGCGCAGCGAACCAACTCGATGCGCAGGCTGATGCACTCAACATTGCGAGAAGTGTGCCGTTTCGTCTCAGCTAGGACGTTCCACCAGGCGCGGCCGAAATGCTGTGGGTGGGCTCGCGATGGACTATCCATACGCGCATCTCTTGCGCCGCGCCGCAGCTGTGGACGCAACAAGTGCGCCTGTGGGCGACTCCAGTGACCCATCAGCCTGCAAAAAACACGGACCACAACCGGGCACGACCGTTGCAGTCGCGACGTCAGGCGAACATGCAACACTTGTCCCATCTCCACCGCACGCACGAAGCGACCAACTCTTCCAGCTGGGCCCGGCGCGTGGTGCTCGGCGTACTCGCATTCGAGGGCCTAGGAGCGCTCTGGGGTGGGCCGTTGCTCGTTTTCGCACCTAACGGCAGCATCATGAACATGCCTACCGAGATCCTGCGCGGAATATTCGCGGACTTCTTGGTCCCAGGCCTAGTGCTCACCGGCCTCGGGGTCCTGAACGTCGCCGCTTTTGTGGTCGTTCTCCTGCGCAGACCGAGCAGCTTACTGTGGGCCAGCCTCGCGCTTGGCGGGTTCTTCATCTGGTTTGTGGTCGAGTTCTACATCGTCGGCTACGGCCACGTGGCACAGGTTATCTGGGGCGTGCCCGTGCTCATCGGCGGCGCGGCTAAGTTCTTCGCGTTTTGTGGGGATGAGGAAAACCATCCACTGAGGCAGTAACATTCGACTCCTAGCGCAGTGACGCGCGATTCTCTTATGAGGGAGGAGAAATTTGTCCCCTCGGGAGTTCCGGCTGCGGCTCGTAAGCTCGCGCTCGTGGTCCGATCTCGAGTTTCCCTGGGGATGAGCAGGCACGGTCATCGCGGCGCGTGCTGCGTCGCCGTCGTGCTGAGTGCGACGGCGTGTGGAACGAGCTCTGGACCGACTGACGTTGGGTCCAGCGGCGGCGGTACGACGGACGAAGCGAGCGCAGGTGGCGCGAACTCATCCGGTGCTGGGGGCAGCCACGAGAGTGCGGGCGGGTCGTCCAGCGGAGGCCTGACTTCGTCGGGAGGCGGAGGAAACGCGGCAGGCGGAGCCGATGCAGAGTCCGGCGCTGGTGGTGCCGCAACAGGTGGCGCGTTCAGTGGGACCTGCACACCTTCCGAAGCGGTGGAGTCGGGCGCTCCAGGATCAGGTCCTTACGAGGTGATCGTGGAGACCAATTCTGATCCTGGCATCAACGAAGGGACCATCTTTCGACCCAAAGATCTGTCCGGCGAAGAACCATTTCCCATCCTGGTGTGGGGCCAAGGCGGCTGTTCGCTCAATGGACTGTCTAACGAGCAGGCGATGGTGGAGATCGCATCTCACGGATACTTCGTCGTCGCGGACGGCACGCCAGGGGGAAGTGGAAACCGGACGATGGATCGCGCGGATTTGGCGGCGATGGGCGCACCCTTGCTGGCTTACGTCGACTGGGCGCTGAGCGAGAACGAGAAACCTTGTAGCGTGTACTACCAAAGCCTGGCCCCGACGAAGATAGCGGCCAACGGATTCTCCTGTGGTGGGCTCATGGCTCAAGGCACGATCTTGGATGATAGGATTGTGACGTGGGGTGTCACGAGTAGCGGCATGGCCGGGGCCACCTCGTCCTTCTACGACCTGATACGCACGCCCGTGCTCTTCGTCGAAGGTGGACCAGATGAAGTCGCCTACGACGGCGGATTGGAAGGCTACCAGAACACAGTTGAAACTGGGTTTCCGGTCTTGTGGTTCAGCAAGAACATCGGTCACGGCGGAGACCTTTTTCAGCCCGGTGGCGGCGACTTCACCAAGCTG
>JACZCW010087818.1_pt1 | contig 13955 bp, 14 predicted proteins | sample 8641861 | NCBI WGS metagenome assembly JACZCW01 (sample SAMN15324607, study PRJNA640507) | soil metagenome | isolation source: intercropping sugarcane | place: China: Luxin town, Laibin City, Guangxi Province | collected 2019-07-25 | depth 10cm m | reverse complement strand
TCGCTGCGAGCATACGGGAGACCTTTGATCTCCGTGCCCAAAACGACACACGTCCCCCAGTCCGGGTGCTTTTCCACGAGCGACCCCAGGTAGTCCATTGCCCCTGATTGAGGGATGGCGTGCGGTGCGCACAGCTCCTCGCCCAGGGCACTGTACGCGCTCACGAAAAACTCATCTCTTCGCGCGTCACGCACCACGACGCGCGTGCGGGCATCCGACGTAGGCAATCCCGCCGCCACTGCCGCCATGGACCCAACCCCCACCCCGGGCACTCCCAGTCCCAGCATCAAACCTTGCGCCACGGCAATTCCAATGCGCACTCCCGTGAAAGATCCGGGCCCTACCCCCACGACGATTTTCTCGATGTCTGCCTTCGACCAAGCCGCGTCGAGCAACGCCTGATCCAAGAGACCGAGCAGACGCTCGGCGTGCTCATTTTCTACATCGTGACGCTGGTAGCTGCGCAGCTGCGCGTCTGCCGCTGTACTGCCCTCGAGCAGCGCGACCGAGCCCCGACGACTGCTCGTATCTAGCGCAAGTATCCTGATTTTTCTGGCTTCCACGGGTTCGCCTGCCGTTTCGACCAAGCTACGGCAGGCGCAGCTAAGCAAACAAACCCGAACCGTGCTACGTGTTTTTGACCGTGAATTCCTCCCTCCCCGCCACAAGCCCTGGCGTAAGCGCGTCCGACGCGTCCCGGGTGCATCATTCCCGTCGTCGCGCTGAATTGCTCATGCCCGCTGGCGACTTACTGCGCCTCAAGACAGCCATTCTCTATGGCGCGGACGCCGTCTACGCCGGTACGCCGGACATGAGTCTGCGCACCCAGAGCGGATTTTCTTTGGAAGACTTGGCCGAGGGCATCGAGTTTGCTCATGCACGCGGCAAGCGCGTTTATTTGACCCTCAATCTGTTTGCGCACAACAAAGACATCGGCAAACTGCCCAGTTTTATCGACACAATCGTCCGCTTCAAGCCTGACGGCGTGATCGTGTCTGATCTAGGGGTCTTCAACTACATCAAGCAGCACGCCCCCCAGCTTGAACTGCATGTCTCGACGCAAGCCAACGTGGTCAGCTGGCTCACAGTCAAGAGCTGGGAGCAGCTGGGCGCGCGGCTGGTGGTCCTCGCGCGTGAAGTCAGTTTTGAGGAGCTGAAAGAGATCCGTGAACAGTGTCCCGACATTCGCCTTGAGACCTTCGTCCATGGGGCCATGTGCATGACCTATTCGGGGCGCTGCCTGCTCTCCAATTACATGGCTGAACGCGGCGCCAATCAAGGCAGCTGCGCGCACAGTTGTCGCTGGAAATACAACCTCAAGGTCACCCGCGCTGATGGCAGCGTGGGCACCATCGAGATCAATGACCAGAACATGAGTGAGTTCTCGTTCTTCCTCGAGGAAGAGTTTCGTCCCGGTGAACTCTTCCCCATCGAGGAAGACGAACACGGCTCGTACATTCTCAATTCGAGAGACTTGAACCTCATGCCGCGCCTGGGCGACTACTTAGCTCTGGGTATCGATTCGCTCAAAGTGGAAGGCCGCAACAAGAGCGAGTTTTATGCGGCGGTGGTCGCGCGCGCTTACCGCGCCGCCATCGACGCGTACTACGCCCAGCCTGAGCATTTTGATCCGGCTCCGTTCGTCGCTGAGCTGGCCACGGTGCCTTCGCGCGGCTACACGCTGGGCTTCCATACCGGACGCTTGGAGAACACGGGCCACAACTTCGATCATGGCGGCTCCCTCAGTTCGTTCGAATACGGGGGCATGGTGCGCAGCTGGGACGGGGATGACTTGATCCTGGAGATCAAAAATCGCCTACTCGCGGGGGATGTGCTGGAGTTCTTGCCCGCGGCTACCATCGATTGCGTGCGGATCCGCCTCTACGAGTTCATCAATGTGGACGAGCACAACCCAAAAAACACCGGAAAGATAACAGATCGCGTCACCGCAGGGGAAGGTCGCGCCATCCGCATCCCCGCGGCGACATTTCATAACGAAGACATCACAGAACTCAAGAAGCTACTCCCTCCGCTCACGGTGGCCCGCAAAGCACGTCCTCTGACCGATGTTCAGGCCGGCCAACTACGGCAGAACATCAATAGCCAATCCACTGAACTCGGTTTGGTGTCGGCGGCCAGTCTGGTCCGCACCGAGGACGAGCGTCGCAGCGTCATCGCTTCGATGAAGGGCGCACAGCCACCCAAGTTGGGCGCTTTGGGATGTTGCGGCTTGGGGTGCAACGGGTGCTTGCCATTTTGGAGTGAAGACAAATACAAGAAGGCACGTGAGCTGCTCAGTCGCAGCGGCGCGCCCGGCAAATTGACGTCAAAAGTGCAGCAGCTGCCGCTCGCGGGGCAGCCAACGGTGTGATGTGAGTGCTGGAGCCATCGTCTACGCTCTGGAAGCGGCCGCCAGCCTTTTGCCCCTGCTCAGCCCAACCGAAAGACCGGACGCCGAGCGACTACTCACCTTGTGTGAGCAATATTGGGCCGACCAGCTCAGATTCGCGCAAGACGCCGCTCAGCGCTCGAGTCTCGCGCGTGAAACGGGCCGTTTAGTGGAGCTCTTGGCCCGGCGCAGTGCCACGGCGATGCCGCTCGGGGCACTCGGCCGTGCCCTGCTGTCAGATCTGCACGGGGCCCCGCAAGAGCGAGATAAGCTCTTGTCCGAATTTCAAGCCAAGCTGGCTCAATTGGGTCTCTGATCGGTGGTCAGCTCTGTGGACTGGGTCGCGGCTCACATCGACTCAATCGTCCTCCGCGTCACCCCACTCTGCGCTGTACTCGGCCAGGGCATCCACGAGATCCTCATCACTGGAAAAGTCCCGGTACGCCTCCGCCAAAAAGCGCGCCGGATCAGCTTGATCGCGCACGTAGCCGCGCGCACCGCCGGACCACGGGCGATCCCACCGACCCATCGCTTCGCACAAAGATGAGAGCGCGACAGCACTCAGTCCGTACTTACAGCGCAAGCTCGGGCCCGCCTGCCGCAATGTCCCATAGATCGACGCGACCAGCTGCCCCGACGCGAGCACTCTAGACGGCAGGTCCTCCACCACCACGCTCGCCAGGTCCAAGGGTTCGCGCTGCATCAGGGCCGCAGCGACATTCCCTTCAAAAAACACGACCCCCAGCTTGAGTCCACACCAAGATATCGCGTCACAGCGATGAATGACGTTGGCGCTGAGCAGCCCGAGCAACGTCTCGATGTGGTCAATGGGTAGGGCAGAAAATCCAAGTCGTCCCCAATCGATCGTCGCTGTGCCCTCGGTGAGATCACGCACAAATGCAGCCAAAATCCGCTGCGCGTTGTCCCCTTCATTGATGTCCACCAGCGTCCCCGAGCCGTCGTAGCGTCCAAACAAGGGCAACGCGATGGGGCGCGCGTCGGGTGAATCTTCGCTCGGCATGGCTACGATCACAGCCATGCAGTCACTGCCCAGCAAACTCACACCGGAGAACGTACAGCGATAATCAATCATCACGGGCGAAGTGCGCACTCATTTCCTTCTTAACATGACCAATGGCCGATCAGCCTTCTCTGCACGATCCGCGGCACAATAACCGCTACCGCGCTCCAGCCATCGACAAACATCGGGCCTTTTGTCGTAGATCGCACACAAAAAACGACCTGCAACTTCCTCGTAGGTGAGCGCCGCGCAATGGCCGTCCTCCATGCGCATGTACGCACGGTGACCGTCAAACTGCACCCATTTTGCAGCGTCGTCTCCCATCCGCTCGTAGTCGACGCCCAGAACGCGCAAGTAATCCTTTGCTTCGGAGAAGCAGCACACACCGCAACTGGTGCACTCCGGCACGCCCGCTCGATCGAGATCGCGCGCTGGATGGGCAGGCGTCCTGGGATGGCCATCGGATCGCTGCACCATCTTCGCCCCTTAGCATGCCCCCGCAAGAACACGCCGGAAAAAGCCTCCGCCTCGCAATTACCTTAACAGTAAAACCCAGCGCAAGCGCTTGCGGAAGGTTCGTGACGGATCCACCGTAGGACAGAAGACAGGCCGAGAACTCGACCCAAATGTCCAGGTGAACCTACAATGGCCGCAATGCAACTCAGTTGGGGGACAGCGCTCAAGTCACGCTGGCGAGAATTTTTAGCGGTGGCCTTGCTGTGCACCAACGCGTGGGCCGACACGCATTACATCACAGGTAGGCACCTCACCCGCAAATCACCTGAAGAAGTGTGGGGCATCCTGACCGCGTACGACCAGACGTGTGGGCGTGGCTGCAAGTACGAGCGCCCCAACGTGGTGCGCGTCGAGAAGTTGGATTACTTGGCGACCGACAGCTCTTGGTACACGTGGAGCTTGGTGGCCAACCCGCTGCGCGATGTAACTTATTTTTCGCGCGTGACTGTGCGATGGGACGATGAGGGTGGGTTCACGAGCGATACGCTGCAGCTCGATGCGTCTCATCAGGGACTCATTTCTCAGCTATCGAAAAAGACGGGCCTGACCCACAAGCCGGCATTCGACACAGCGAACACCACCACGACCGTTTTTTTGGAGGGACGCAAGACGTCGGTACACCAGACTGTCAAGCTCACCACCAGCGGCATCTTGGATTTGTGGCCAGGCAAGGTGGATGACGGCATCCGTGAGTACATGTCGGCTACGTTCCGCAACATCGGCCCCTAACATTCAGATAAAGAGATCAGGCCATGAAGCCCGGCGACCATCCTGAATTCTTTCGATTTCCGGCTCCGGAAGGCCGCTCGCGGGAGAGCACCATTCGTCTCACCCGCTCCGGACAATTCGAACATGACGGGCACGTCGTTGCACATCCGGGCATGGCGTTGGCTTTCGCGAAGTGGCTACGTCGCCATCCTGACGATGGCCGCTTCATCCTCAGTAACGGGTACGACTGGACCTATCTGCACGTGGAGGATACCCCCTACTTCATTCAGAGTGTTCATCTGGATCATGCGCCGCCGGACGATCCTCAATTGATGCTCATTTTGTCCGACCAAACCAAAGAGCCACTCGCGCTCGACTCCGTGCGCGTCGGCGCGGACGACGCGCTCTACTGCTGGGTCAAAGATGGTGAGTTTGAAGCACGCTTCACGCGCTTCGCGCAGCAACAATTGGAGCCGTTGTTGGTCGAGTTCGACGGAGAAATCGCCCTGCAACTCGGCGCTCGCCGCGTGGTCCCTGCTGCTCGGACGAGGGCAATTGCGCAAAATTAGCCCGCTCGGTCACCGCGCTTTTCAAGCGCGGCTTCATCCGCCAGCGTTGCGGTGCCGTGACCTGTGACCAGCCTTTGCCCAGCCTCGCGCCCGCGCAGCAAGCCCAACTCGAGACGTACCTTGACCTCTTGCTCGACGCGAATCAGAAGTTCAACTTGACCGCCATCACGGGTCGTGAGCAGGCCTGGGAGCGTCATATCGTGGAGTGCTTGCGCCTAGCGGCCACCGTCAACTCCATCATTCCTTCTGCTCAAGACCTCGCAGGCGCGCCCGCCCGTGCTTTGGATCTAGGTTCGGGCGGGGGGTTACCAGGCATGGTGCTCGCCATCACCCGGCCCGACATCCACTTCACGTTGCTCGAAGCCACTGCCAAAAAAGCCCACTTTCTGGGCGATACCGCGCAGCGACTCGGACTCTCGAATGTCAGCGTGGTGTCTGAGCGCGCGGAGTTGGCGGCCGCGCCCGGTGCGGAGCTGCGCGCCAAGTTCGTGTTGGTGACCGCTCGTGCGGTCGCTCCGCTCGCGGTGCTGCTGGAGCTGGCCATTCCTTTCTTGAAGGTCGATGGAACTTTACTTGCTGTAAAGGGTGAGCGCGCTCAAGAAGAACTCGCGGGGGCCGCGCGCGCGGTCTCGCTCCTCCATGCGGAGCCCACGGCGCAGCTGCGACATCCTACCGCCACTGTGATGCTATTTCGTAAGACCGCGGCCACGCCGTCGCACTATCCGCGTCGACCGGGAGAGCCAAAACGCAAGCCCTTGTGACGCACACCCGCGCCCCGACCAATGGCCCACCGTCTCCGCTACGAGCCGCTGGGCAGCGTGTGAGGTCGCATCTTCATGAGCAAGTAGGGCACAGCGCCGGTGCCCGCTAGCAGGAGCGAGGAAACCAGGGCCACGTTGAACACGTCTGCCCCACCATTGAGTCCGAGGATCTTGAACAGTTCATTGAAGAACAGATGCCCCACACCCAACCCCGAGATGGAGATGGGAAGCACGATGCTGAGCATGCCGAGCGGATACACCAGGGCCATCTCGGCCCAACTGACCAGCGGATTGTCTAGGTGCCGGGCGATGAACCAAAAGTTGGTCACCGCCGAGGCGTGCATCACCAGCGAAAAACCAAGCACCTGGACAATAGCGCGCGGAGAGCGCGCCAGCTCACGCAACGTGTCCGCTCCGCTGCGCAAATGGCGGACCCCGAACTGAATGACCCGAGCGCCCCAACCTTCTGCGGCAGCACCCGTGTTGGTTTGTTGGGACAACCGGGGAAGCAACCAATAGGCAGCCAACAGCCCCGCGACACTGAGCGTGAAGAAGATCAAGACAACGATGATCAGCCGATTTCCCCCCGGATGTTGCGCGAGCGATCCACCGCTGATCAGCACGGCTGGGATCGCGGTCCACAACAAAGCGGTCAAGCCCAGCAAGCGTTCAACGAGCGCCACCACCACGAGGCGGCCGGGGTCACGCTCAACGACCGCGTGATTCTTGATCAGATCGCCACCCACGTTGCCAGGCACGAAGGAATTGAAGAATACGGCCATCCAATGCAACCCCACCGCCCGGGGCACAGCCACGGTAATGCCGAGCGCGCTGATCAACCTGCGCCACCGCAAGGCACCGCAACAGATCACCCCCAAGGCAAAGTTCGAAGCAGCCACCAGCGCTACGGCGGGTGAACGCCACAGCACACTCAACGAGCCTAGGTTGAGTCCACCGGAGCGAACGAGCCAGGTCACCAACCCGACGGTCACGCCGATCTTCGCGACCAACCACACCCGTGAACCGGCCCCGCGCGGCGGTGCAGCTTGCATTTCCTGGGGTCCAGGGTCGGAGGGCCGAGACGACATGCGTCAAGCGCTTAGTCGCGCCGCGGCCGTTTCTCAAGCCGGCGCCGAACCATGGTCAGACTTACGAGGGTCTCCGTAGGCCGTTTTCGCGGCTCAACCTGCATTTCTGGCCCGACAAACACCACACATTTCCACATCCAACGCGTAATCACTTGCATTCACCGCGCCAGCACGGAAAGCTCGGGCTCTCTCCCCACAGGTGTTCACAATGCACTATTTACACACCATGGTCCGCGTCCGCGACCTCGATGAATCTCTGCGCTTTTACTGCGAGGGCCTGGGACTGGTCGAAGTCCGACGCAAGGAGTCCACAGCCGGTCGCTTCACATTGGTGTTCCTAGCGGCACCTGGCGACTTCGTCGCAGACGAAGGGGCGCGGCCCGCTCAACCTCAAATAGAACTCACCTTCAATTGGGATCCTGAGCAATACACTGGCGGACGCAACTTCGGTCACCTTGCCTACGCTGTGGACGATATCTATGCGTTGTGTGAGCGACTCTCCCAAATGGGCACGATCATCTTGCGGCCCCCCCGCGATGGCCACATGGCGTTCGTTCGTTCGCCAGACAACATTTCTATCGAATTATTGCAGCGCGGAGATCCGTTGCCTCCCCGCGAGCCCTGGCTCAGTATGCCCAACACCGGAAGCTGGTGACATGGATCCGGCGCCAGAATCTTGCTTGATCGAGAGCCTCGTCGCGCCCGGGTGGACAGACTTATCCCATCTGTTCGAGGTCCCCGTCCACACGTCCCACGGTGAAGTAGATGCTGCGTCCATCGCGCAGTTGTCGCCATTGTCCGTGGCTGAAATTCCTGATGGATACCAACGCTGGGTAGAGAAACGGCAGCGCGAGTTTCGGGCAGGCCGACATCACGCCCGTGCGGCGCTCGCCCGCGCGGGCGCAGCCAGCCCCATAGTGAGACGGGGTGACGATGGCTTGCCGCTTTTCCCACCTGGGTTTCACGGATCCATCACCCACACCGGCCGCGACTCGACCTTTGCAGCTGCGGCGATTTGTGCAAAAAATCACGCCATCGGCATCGACGCGGAGAATCACAAAGAACTGTCGGCGTCCATGGTGGATGCTATCTTGTTGCCCACCGAGCAGCGACGCTTCCACCAAGTGACAGCGCTCGATCACCAAGCGCCACGCAGCCTGGGTCTGTTTGCGCTGTGGGTTTTCTCCATGAAAGAGGCCTTTTACAAGTGCACCTACCCGCATTGCGCCGCGCCGTTTGGCTTCCTCGATCTGGACGTTCACGTGGAGCCCGCCCATCGATCGTTCGTGGTCACTTTGCGCAGCAATAAGTATCCCGATGTCCCCAGCCAGCTGCCTGGACGTTATGAGGTCGATAGTCAGCGCATCATGTGCGCCGTCACGTGGTCTCATCGATCCTGACGCACGACGCCCTTGATCGCTGCCGGGTTGGATGCGACCCCCATCAGGGGCTCAACCAGCGCAAGAGCCGGACTCGCGCGACGAGCCGACCGAGCCCAACTGCGGCGAAGAAAATCAGTACCGCAGAGGCAAAGGCGAACCACAATTGTCCGTAGCCCGGCACAAAGGTGAGCGCACGTTTCAAACTGTCCAAGATCATCTGGTGGCTCAAATACGCAAAATACGTGGCGCGGCCGTACGGAGCGATCTTCTTTATCCATTTGCCATCACGCGCAGCAACGAAGAGCACGAGCCAGGCGGCCCCTGCGACGTTGGCCACAAAACGCACGCGACTGCCAAATCGCACCGCCCAATCGTCGAGGCACACCGCATAAGTCACCTGGATCGCGATGAATGCGGCCAGCGCGACCCACGCCACGCGCATCCGCAGCCGGTGTCCCGCGCGTCCCAAGCGCTGCATGTGTTTGCCGTACAGGCTGAGCCCAAACAACGCCCCGCATACGAGCGGCGCTTCTTCTACCCAACGTTCCAGACGATGCAGGCGCAACGTCTCGATCAAGGTCTCGGGGATCAGCATCCCGCCCGTGCCGTGCACATAGACGTAAGCGCACAGCGTAACGAAGCTCCCCCCCGACCCCAGTAGCCAACTGGGCCACTTCATGAGCCGCGGCACGGCGTAGCTGGCTAGCGCCCCCGCACAAAACGCGAAGGGCAGAAACCAAAGGTGCGGCGACGTGCCAAATAGGGGCCCCCAGTAGCGCGTGATGACCTCGACAGGCTGCCCCTGGGGGTACATGGTGACGAAATAAAACACCGCGTACAGCGCCGACCAGATCAGGTACGGAACGAGCAGCCGCTTGGCCCGGCGTCGCACGATCTCGGAAGGCGCAATCTTGCTGCCGAGGAAATACGCGCGCGACGACAAGAAGAGTGCCGCCAGAGTGTAGAAGGACGTGCCAAAACGCCCCAACGTGCTGAGATTCTCGGGTTGCCTCTGGATCTCGGCAACGTGCACCCAAACAATCCCGAACGTGGCGAACACGCGCGCCGCGTCGAGCCCCGCGACGCGGGAAGCAAGCGACGAGCGACGAGAAAGATGGACCTGGCCAGAAAACTGTTGCAAGGCCGTCATGGCGGGGCCCGCTGTATACGCCCGCATCGCTACAAAGCACGGTCAATCATGCACTTGACTGTAAAACTTGTTACACGCCACTTCCTCGGAGGGACCGAGGGGGGCGCAGCTTCTCGGGGTTAAACTTGCCCGAGCTAGGACCGGGCGATATGAACCCGCCGCCCTTCATCCCTCGAGGTAGCCCATTCCCCGTATCCGCAAACATCGCCGTCTCAGTGTTCTCTCTCAGCGTGAAGCGACCATCCTGCTTGCGCTGGCTGAAACTGTTTTTCCCCATGAGGGCAGTGGTTTGCCCAGCGTGCAAGAAGCTCAGGTGGTGGAGTACGTCGATGACCTTCTGGCCAATTCGTCCATCCAAGAGCAGGTGTTGATTCGTTGCTTGATTGCCCTGTTGGAAGTGCAGATGATCGCCTTCAACGGTCTGCGCCCCAAGTTGTTCTCCCGTGCGTCGGCGGCTGAACGCCTGCTCAACCTGAAGGGCTGGGAAAAGTCCAGCATCTTCCAGCGGCGCTTGGTGTTCATGGCCATCCGCACTTTGTTGCTCTTCGCTTACGTCGACAGTCACGAAGTGGAAAAAGGCATGGGCATGTTGCCCGGCACCCACGTCACGAGGCGCCGCAATCAAGCGCGTCATGCGGTCCAGCAGACTCTCGCACACCTCGATCAAACCATGACTTCAGCTGCGGCGGTCCACTCATGACAGCAGTTCGGATAGAAAATCGCTGGTCCCAAGAGCAACTCATCACCGGTATCAAGCTGGGCAATTGGCTTGAAGTACTGAAGAAGAACAACTGGAACATAAGCCCAGAATATTACCACCGCTGGGCGTTCATCTCTGCGCTCTCGTGCGCCTCATCCGTGTTCAGCAAGCTCGAGCAAGCCCGCTATGGCCAGCAGCTGGCCGACATGGAGATCAACCCCACTCCGCTGTTCATCCTGGGACATTGGCGCACTGGAACGACTCACATGCACAACATGTTGGGACGCGATCCAAACCACACATTCTCCACGCTCTATCAGGTGTTGTTTCCAGATTCATTTCTCACCACAGGTGAGTGGGGCCCCAAGCTCCTCGCGTCGGCGGTGCCGGAGAAGCGCAGTTACGACAACGTGGCTCAAAACTTGTTTGAATCCGCAGAAGACGAGATTGGGCTCATGAAGCTCACCGGCGGGTTGTCGTTCTACGGAGCGATCATGTTTCCCGATCGCGCGGCAGAGTACGAAAAGTACATCGATTTTCTGGAAGCGACGCCCGCCGAGCGCCGCCGTTTCAAAGAGGAATTCGTCCTTTTTATCAAGAAAATCATGCTGGCGACCGGTGGCAAACGGGTCGTGGTCAAATCATGCCCGCACAGCGCACGTATCCGCATGATCTTGGATGTCTTCCCCGACGCAAAGTTCATTCACATTCACCGGCACCCGGCGCGTGCATTTCAGTCCATGGTCCACATGCGCAAGCAAGTCGACTGGGAGAATTTCTTTCATGTGCCTAGCCAAGAATTTTTGGAACAGCGCTGGGACCACACGGCGACCATCGGGCACAGGCTGTACACACGCCTGATTGAAGATCGACAGCTGATCCCCACGGGTAACCTCATCGAGATTGCTTACAAAGATCTGGTGGGCAATGAACTGCCCATTTTACGTAACATCTACGATCAGCTCAATCTGCCCGATTGGGAACAATTTGAACGCGTGATCAAGCCATATCTGGCTTCAATCAGCGGCTACAAGACGAACCAGCTCAGCATGGAAGCTGAGCTCGAGGAGTACGTCTACAACCGCTGGCGCATCGTCTACGACACATACGGTTACAAAAAGGAATACCGCGAATGAGCTTCATCAAGTCCTTGCTCGACGAGCATCTGACCTCCTCCGACCACCTGTCGAAAAAACACATCCATCCGCGCCTCTCCAAACTGTTTGACCTGGCTGGGTTGAACGTGGCCTTCACGCGCGGAGCAGGCAGCTACCTGTACGACAAAGACGGCAATGACTACTTGGACCTGCTCTCCGGTGGCGGTGTGCATTACATCGGCCGCAACCATCCCGAGGTCAACGCTGCGCTGGCAGAAGTCGCGTCGCGTGAGTTGCCCAATCTTTGCGTCGTCAATGCCTCGGTATTGGGCGGAATTTTGGCGGGTCAGCTGCTGGAGCTGGCGGGGCCTGGCTTCACCAAGGTGCAGTATTCCAACTCCGGGGCTGAAGCCAACGAAGTAGCGATTCGCTTCGCTCGCTTTTGTACGCGCAAACGTCGCTTCCTACACATGCAAGGTGCTTTCCACGGCCGCACGTACGGGGCGATCAGTCTGTGCGGCTTTCATCAAATGAACGAAGGCATGGATCCCAAGTTGCCCACTTGCACCATGATCACTCCCAATGATCTGCGCGAGCTGCGTTCGGAGCTGGAGAAGGGGGACGTCGCGGGCGTTTTCTATGAGTACTGTCAAGGCATGACCTTGACCGTCATGGACAAGGAATACCTGCGCGAGATGCGACGCCTGTGTACCGAATACGGCGCACTGATGATCGGCGACGAGGTCCAGACCGGCTTTGGTCGCATGGGACAGCACTGGTTTGCCTTTCAAAAGGCTGGTGTCCTGCCCGATATGGTGACCCTGTCCAAGACGCTGTCCGGCGGCGCCGTTCCGATTGCGGCGACTTTGGTAGGCGAGCAGCTCTACGACCGCGTCTTTTCGGATTTCAAGAGCGGCCCCATCTACTTCTCCACCTTCGCGGAGAACAACCTCGCCATGGCGGCAGGTCTCGCAACCCTCAAAGTGCTGCGCGACGTAGACGCTCGCAAGACAGCTCATGATCTGTCGCAAAAACTGGTGCGCGGTCTGACTGAGATCCAAGCTCGCTATGACGTGATCGAACGCATCGCGGGTGAAGGTTTGATGCTCGGCGTGTATTTCCGGGCCTCAGAATCACGCACCATCCTCAAGCTGCAACAAAAGCTGCTTGCCAATGCCGATCCGGGCGTGTTCGGCGCTTCGGTGAACGTAGAAATGATGGCAAAGCACCGTGTCATCACCCAGATCCCCGGGCCAGAGCTGAATGCCGTCAAGATCTTGCCTTCCGTCAACCTGGACGATCGGGGTGTCAGTCGTTTCTTGGAGGCCTTCGAGGCCACGATGGCAAAAATGTACAAGGGCGGCGGACCCGCGCTACCGCTGGGCAAGGCAGCGGTAAAGGATGCGTTCCGACAAGCACGGGAGAAATTGCTGGGTCCTGGGACTACTGCAAAAAAACTCTAACCCGTCGAGTCAACAAGCTGTACGAGTTTTCTGATTACGACGGGGACATCAAAACCGAGTGTGATGCGCTGGTTCTGGGCTCGGGCCCAGGTGGTGCATTAGCCGCCTATGAGCTCGCAAAAGCGGGCAAGAGCGTCATCGTGCTTGAGGCCGGCCCTAAGGTGCGCCACGGACAAACCAGCCGCGACGCGGGGCTCATTCTCAATAAGTACTTTTTCTACGGCGGAATGCGCAGCACGCGCGGCAACACCATCATGCCCACCATGCAGCCCCGCAACCTGGGTGGAGGATCGGTATGGAACAGCGCCATCTGCTTGCGCGCGCCACAATTTGCACTGCGCCGTTGGCAGGACGAACACGGCCTTCGGGTCGCTTCCGGTGAGCTCGATCCCCACTTCTCTGCCGTGGAGTCCTTCATGGGCGTGCGACCAGTGGCCGATGATGTGATGGGGCCGCGCAATGATCTTTTTGCCGAAGCTTGTCGGAACGTTGGTTTTACCCCCACCCGCATTCTGCGCAATGAATCAGGCTGTAAGGGGTCCAGTGAGTGTTTTACGTTGTGCCCCAATGACGCCAAATTGAGCGTCGATCGGCGCGGCATCCCTGAGTTGATCGAGCTGGGTGGCACCGTGTACACGTCTGTAACCGCTCACAAACTCATCACTCAAGGGCGGCGAGTCGACGGGGTCGTCGCCTATATCTTGGACCCTTTGACCAAGCAAAGACTGCATCGCGTCGAGATCCGGGCCAAGCTGACGATCATGGCGGCTGGTTGCTTGTCCACGCCGGAAATCTTGCAGCGCAGCGGCGTCGGAAACGACAACGTCGGTAAGAACTTGCGGTTCCACCCTGGAAGCATGGTGATGGGTGAGTTCGATCGGGAGATCGAGCCGTGGAGTGGCGCCACACAGGGCTATCACTGTTTGGACTTCATGCCGGACGGCATCAAACTGGAGGCGCTCTGGGCCACCTCCAGCTTGATGGCCAGTCGCTTTCCCGGGCTGGGGATGCAGCTGCAAGGCTTGCTCAAAAACTACCGCAAAATGTGCTCCTGGGATTGCTGGGTGAGCGGCGAGGACAGCGTGGGGCACATCCGCTACCGCAAGGGACG
>JACZCW010012558.1_pt1 | contig 14027 bp, 11 predicted proteins | sample 8641861 | NCBI WGS metagenome assembly JACZCW01 (sample SAMN15324607, study PRJNA640507) | soil metagenome | isolation source: intercropping sugarcane | place: China: Luxin town, Laibin City, Guangxi Province | collected 2019-07-25 | depth 10cm m | reverse complement strand
GCGCGGGTCGAGTCGGAAGTAGAACGCGCTGGGCGTGTGGGGGCGACACGCATGGTGGACGCGGCAGCGGTTTGGGTGACCTCCGCGCACGCGCGCATCGCGCAAACGCTGGCGGCGCTGGATCACAACGATGACAAGCTGCGCGATGAGGTCGCGGTACGTGCTTACGGGGACAAGGCCTATCCTTTCGAGGTCTTTTAGCGATGACGTGCTCGACTGGGCACATCAGCTCCCCGCTTGCACGTCCACGATCCAGCCCAGACGTCCCCACAGACTGAACCAATCTTGCAGTTGGTTTTCAAAAATGTTCTCCGCTTCCGGCAGGTGCTCGATCACAGCCTCACATGCTGGGATCAGCGCCACGCCGCGCGCTAGTTGCTGCAGCAGAAAAAATGCCGGTTTTGATATTTGTTTGTCATAGATCACACGGTCCCGCCGGTACACCGCTAGCTTGATGTCGGACGGTGCGACCAATTGGGCTTGGTCAAAGTCCGTGCCGGCCCGCAACTGGCGCCGCAGATCGGCCACCGGAAAGCTGAGCTGCAAAAGTTGGAGTGAATCAGCCAAGGTAAACCGGGCGCTCGCCCAACCACCAACGGGAATGCTTCGTAAATTTTCGAAGGACAACGGGGGGTCGTCAAATGCTAAAAACGCACGTTGATAGGCCCACTCCAAGCGCGCCATGTCGACGCACAACTGTTGGTCCGAAAATGCGGGGAGCGCGGCGATGTGATCGGCCAGATCGTGGCCCAAGTCGGCCAGTGAAAACACGCTGGTATCGGGTCGCTCGAGATAACTTTGAGCGATGGGTTGCCAGCGCTGTTGGCCCAAAAATCGACTGAGTCCGTCAAAATGCTCGATGAGCACCGCCGTGTGACGCAACCAGAACTGCACGCGATAGATGTTGATTTGCTCGGCAGGACTGAGGCGCTGGTTTCCTGAAAAATGCAGTGCGGCGGCGGCGCTGAGACCCGGGTGGCGATGCAGAGCGCGCGTGTGACCAATGAGCGCGGCCATCCAAGCTTGCAAGTCATCCAGGGGTGCGTCTTTGGGGGGCGCGGCGGCGGCCAACTGATCACAGCGGGAGTCGTCAGAGGTAGACATAGCTCAAGGTTCGGCGCGCAACAGATCCGCTTGGGGGGTCTCGTGCCAAGTCGTGAGTGACTCGTGAGGGCCGCCTTGCACCCAACCGGTGGCCGCCGGCTGAGCGAGACGGGGTAGGCCGTCTGGTGCGGGCATGAGACCTTCGGCCAGGGCCGCACAGTTCGGCGATAGACCTTGCTGTCTCACGCGTTCGATGCGCTGAATTTCCTGCGTCAGCACCTCGAAGCTGGGAATGTCTTCGTCCCATTCAAGGAGCGTCGATATTGGACCAGCCAGGCGAATGGTTTCGCGATACAGGTCGAGCACGGAGCCGAGGACCGGCCCCTGGTGGGTGTCGATGATGTAATCGCCCAGATTGGTGTGGCCCGCCACGTGGATCTGCAAGATGCGCTCGTGGGGCACGCTACGGATGAAGGTGAGCGGATCGAAGCCGTGATTGTACGCGGATACGTAGACGTTGTTGACGTCGAACATGAGGCCCACATTGGCTTGTTCGACCACGGAACGAATGAAGTCCCACTCCGTCATGGTGCTTTGGGTGTAAGTGAGATAGCTGGAGGTGTTTTCCAGGGCGAAGGGTACCTCCAGATAGTCTTGTACCATCTGGGCACGCTCGGCCACCCTGCGGGCGGCCTGTTCGGTATAAGGGAGCGGCAAGAGATCATGCATGTGCGCGCCGCCCGCCCCACAAAAACAAAAATGATCACTGACCCAAGCGGGTTTTACGCGTTTGATCAGCAATTTCAGACGATCGAGGTAGGCGCGGCTGGGCGGTTCTGGACCGCCAATGCTGAGGCTTACCCCGTGCAAAATGAGCGGGTAGCGCTCCGCGAACTGATCGAGGTGGTAAAGGGGTTTGCCCCCCTTGCCCAAAAAATTCTCGCTGATGACCTCAAAGAAGGCCATGCGCGGCAGGTGCTTCAGAACGTGACCGTAATGTACCACGCGTAAACCTGCGCCCACACCGTGGTCAGGGACGACGAGATGGGGTGGGCGGCGCGCTATCACGAGGGTCAATCTACGGCTGAGTGAACGCGTTGGCGAGCGCTGATGCACTTCATCGCGCTCGATGCTATTCGCTGCATGGTGAACCTGCCCCCCATCAGTTCGGCTTCGGTGTTCAAGGTGCGACGGGCCCGCGTTGCCGAGCGCATGAGGACCCTGGGCGTGCACGCGACGGGCGCGTTTGCTGCGGGCTGGGCCCGTCCTCGCAACTTTGCCCACAATCACTTTCCTTTTCGGGCGGAGAGCCATTTCTTGTATTTGGTTGGTCAGCACATCGAAGGTGCGGTCCTGTTGCTGGACGCACAAGGGGAAGCCCATTTGTACATGGAGCCCCAGCCACCCGACATGGCTCTGTGGGCGGGGCGGGCTCCCAGTTTGGCAGAGTGGTCAGCGCGGCTCGATCTTCCAGTCTTGCCTCTGGAGGACTTACAGGTCGGTGCGGTGGCCGTGTTGCCTCCGCAGGATGAAGCGACCGCAGCATGGCTCTCTGGCTTGTTCGACCGAGAGCTTGAGGCTCAGGCAGGCCCTGAACTGACGGGCGAAGACGCGCGGCTGGCTACATGTTTGATTGATGAGCGGTTGGTGAAAGATACGGCCGCCCTTGCACAGATGCGTTGGGCTGCAGAACTGAGCGCACGGGCCCACGTCGCGGGCATGTGCGCCGGGAGATGGGCTACGCGCGAGGGGCAGGTGCGCGCGGCCATGGAGAGCCTGTTCATCGAAGCAGGGGTCTCCCCCGCTTACACCAGCATTGTGACGACGCACGGGGAGGTGCTCCATGCTGAGCGTAGCGATGGCAACATCGAGCCCGGAAACTTGGTGCTCTGCGATGTGGGTGCTGAATCGCCTGAAGGGTTTGCCGCTGACATCACGCGGACCTGGCCTGCGCGGGGCCGCTTTTCTGCCAGTCAACGTGCGGTCTACCAGGCGGTGCTGACGGTTCAAAAACGTGCCGTGGCCGCGGCGCGGGCGGGCGTGCACTACGCCGACTTGCATCGCGCGGCGGTGAGCGACATGGGCCAAGCGTTGCTCTCGCTCGGCATCTTGCGTCATCGCGTGGAGGACTGCGTGGAGAGCGGAGCCGTGAGCGTATTTTTCCCGCACGGGTTAGGGCACTCTCTGGGGCTCGATGTGCACGATCTCGAGGATCTTGGACAGCGGGCGGGCTACGATGAAGCAACTCGCCGTTCGATCCACGGCCAGGGCGAGCAGGACCCTATCCTACGCTACTTGCGGCTGTCTCGGGTGCTTACGCCCAACATGGTCGTCACCATCGAACCCGGCTTTTACCAAGTTCCGCTCTTGCTCGAGCGCGCGCGGCGTGATCCGCTGGTCGGTCAGTTCATCAACTGGGATCGCCTGACGGAGTTTGGCGACGTGTTAGGCATTCGCATCGAGGATGACGTATTGATCGGCGAAAATGAGCCTTGCGTGCTGAGCGCGGGCGTGCCGAAAGAGGTGGCAGAGATCGAAGCGATCATGAAGGAGAGTTCTCCCGGCCCAGCTACGGCTTAAAGGTCGAGCTCAGCGATGAGGTCTTCTGCGGTCTCCACTCGCGTAACCCACTCCTCATCCACCGGGCAAACTTCGTTGATGAGCTCTTCTACCGGCGCGCGACCCAAGAGGAGTGAGCGAGCTCGGTCACTGCCGGTGAGTAAGTCGAAGGCAGGGTGAGCGGTTTCGAATTCATAGCTGCGCGTCAGAAATTGAAATGCTTCGGGTGCGACGGTCAACGCTGCGTGCACGATGCGGAGGTAGGTGTCGACCGGCAGAAAGCTGTGTGGATCCGTCACGTGGAGGGTGATGCCATTGCACACTTCACCTTTGAACTTGTCGAACGTGGGGCGAAAGCGGGTCGGCCGCACCCACGCGCCAGGCACGTTGCCCAGAGCCTCGGCGAGGCGATTGGGCGGCAAATACGGAGCCCCCACGTTTTGAAAAGGTAGAGTTGTACCGCGACCTTCGGACAGATTGGTTCCCTCGAGCAGGCAAGCGCCGGGGTACACCAGGGCGGTCTGCAAGGTGGGCATGTTGGGTGATGGCGGCACGAAGGGCCGCCCCCAGCTGTCCGCAAACCGATTGCGTTCCCATCCCTCACAACTGACGACACTGAGCACACCATCTTTGCCCAAATGCCTATCCTCGGCGGAAAACACGCTCACTAAGATCTCCGCCAGGGTCATGCAATGGCGAATGGGCAGCGGCAAAAGACCCACGAACGAGCAATAGTCAGACTCCTGGGGGCGTCCTTCGAGGTAAATGGGATTGCCGCTCAGCGGATTCGGGCGGTCCAGTACCACGATGTGCAGGCCTGCGTCCGCTGCTGCTCGAGCTGCCAAGACGGCCGTCCACACGTAGGTGTAGTAGCGTGCGCCGACATCTACCAAATCGATAATGAGTGCATCCAGGCCTTCAAGGTCACTCGCCCGCGGGCTGAGCGAAGCTTTGTCGCTGCCATACAAGCTGATGAGCTTGGGCTCGCCAATGGGCGCGTCGTCTTGCCCAACGGGCTCTTCGGCTTGCGCTACGCCGTCCAAGCCATGTTCTGGGGAAAACACCACCCTGACGTCGATGCCCAAGCCACGCAATGCGGTGAGCGCCGAGGCCCCACGTTCGTCGACGGCTGCGCCGTGAGTGAGCAGCGCGACGGGCTTTTCTTGCAAGCGACGCCGGAGAGGATGATTGCGTCCACGGCGGAAGACATCGAGTCCAACAAGCATGGCCGGAGACTAGAACGCATCTGATGGCCCTCAAAGCCTTGTTGTTCTTCAAGAACTCCCGGTTCATTGCCTTTGGCCCGGCAGAACTTTTCCGACGATTGCGCAATTTATGCGAGGTTGTAGCTGACGCTGTTGAAAAGATTGCGTAACCTTCGGTCATGGCGCGCATTTTGGTGGTGGACGACGAAGAGAACCTGCGTCTGGTGCTCAAGACCTTCCTCAAGCGGCATGGCTACGACGTGGAGGTGGCGCACGACGGCGAGGAGGCGTTGCCGATGATTGACGGGTTTGGTCCCGACTTCGTGATCACAGATGTGCGCATGCCCAGACTGGGCGGGCTAGAGCTGTTGTCCGCGCTCTCGGCCAAGGGCAGTGATGCGAACGTGATCGTGATGAGCGCGTACGGCAGTCACGATCTTGCTCTGGAAGCCATTCAGGCTGGCGCGTACGACTATGTCTCCAAGCCGTTCAAGCCTGAAGAACTGCTGCTGTGTTTGCGTAAGGCCGAAGAGCGCGAGTCGCTGAAACGCGAAAATCGCGCATTGCGCGAAGAGATCCGCAAAACAGACCAATATGAAAACATCCTGGCTAAGTCCGCGCAGATGAACGCCATCTTCAGGACCATCTCGAAGGTGTCAGACTACAAGACGACCGTCCTCATCAACGGCGAGAGTGGCGTCGGCAAGGAGCTCGTGGCGCGCGCCATTCATCAGCGCAGCGGGCGACGGGGCCAATCGTTCGTGGCCGTCAACTGCGGGGCCATCCCAGAAAACCTGCTCGAGAGCGAACTTTTTGGTCACAAGCGGGGGGCATTCACCGACGCCATCTCCGACCGACGCGGTCTTTTCGAGGAAGCCAATGGAGGCACGCTATTTCTCGATGAAATTGGCGAGCTTCCGCCCACTTTGCAGGTCAAACTGTTGCGTGTCCTGGAGGACGGGCGCATCCGCCGGTTGGGGGAGAGCCGTGATGTGGAAGTAGACGTGCGCATCGTCACTGCCACTCACAGAGATCTGTTGACGGAGAGCAAGGCAGGGCGGTTTCGCGAAGATCTCTTCTATCGCCTCAACGTCCTGCCGATCATCGTGCCGCCACTGCGTGAGCGCCGTGAAGACATCCCATTGCTCATCGAACATTTCGTCTCCAGAAACAACACGCGGCTTGGCACAGAGATCGCTGGCGTAGACAGCGACGCGCGTCGTTTACTGTATGAGTACGCCTGGCCGGGCAACGTGCGCGAACTGGAGAACACCATCGAGCGAGCCATGGTGCTCGCCGAGGGGAGCAAAATCACGGCGGCTGATTTGCCGGAACGCGTGCGCGATGTGCGGGACCCCATCAAATTGCAGCTGAGCAGCGGCGAACTCAGCATCAAGAAGACCATCCGCTTCATCGAAGAGGTGTTGATCCGGCGCGCCTTGCAGAAAACCAAGGGCAACCGCACGCGAGCCGCCGAACTGCTGGAAATCAGTCATCGGGCGCTGCTCTACAAGATCAAGGACTACGACTTGAACGATGTATGAGCGGGAGTGCCCCAACGCGGGGTAAAAAAATACAGATTTACGGTATGAGCATCGCTTTGCCGCAGGCTAAATTACCGTGGGACTCGATTCGGGCTCCAAGCCCGACTAGCATGGCCCGCCATGAAGACCGTAGGGATCGCACTGATTTCAGTTTTTGTCGTTGCGTGTGGTGGTTCAAACAACGGCGGCATCAAGACCGCGGAAGAGCGCCTGGACGAGCAGTTGGCCATTGCCGAAGCTCAACAACCCGAGCAGGACTCCAACTTGAGCCAGTATGACGAGGCCGCGACGGACTCGGAAGAGGCGAACAAGTTCAACAAGGAGGCTGCCAAGCATGAACTCAAGCGGGCTGGCCTCAACGCTGTGGATTGCCCCAATACCTTTGAGAAGGCGCAACTGGGCGACTACCAACCCGGCAAGGCAGTCGTGACGCTCACCTTTGAAAACGCGGGCACCGTGAAAGATGTTTCGGTGTCTTCACCCTACGCTGGCACGCCGGTTGGTGAGTGCATTGTGCGTGCTATGGGCACCGTCGCCATCGATCCCTATCAGGATCCGGAGGTCACCACGACCTGGGAGCTCGAGATGGGGCCTGCTAAGCCGACCGATGCCAAGAGCACCGGCACGAAGAAGAAGTGATTGAACGAGGGGGCGCTGCAAGGCGCCCCCAGCGGCGAGGCTGGCTTTCCGGAGGCCACGGCTGTTGCTCAAGCGACTGGTGCTTTGCTCAGTCAACGACCGTCGTTGGCCCGTCAGGCACCGGAGTCGCCCAGCGACAGCAGCTTGCAATCAGCTCCAGTGGCTAGCGCTCAGCTCCAACGGCTTGTTCATCAATTACAACGTCCACAACCCGACAATGGTGACCACCGCCGCGACGACGGTGAGCGCGTAACCAATGGGGGCGAGTTGCGATAGGCGGGCACTTTGGTTGCGCAATTCTATCGATGCGAAGCGGCTGGATGCCTGACTTGCGCGGCCATTGAGTGCGATAGAGGCGGCCTGCAGAGCGGGGTCGAGTGGATCTCTCATTCGCATGGGATGGGTTTTCTCCCATCCATTGACGGTCATGTCTACCCTGCGCGGGTTCTCAGCGTTCGATTAGGGGAGGTTGGTTTCCATGGAATCGAAACACTTGGGTCATGCGGGATTTTGCCGCAATTTGGCGAAATTTTGCGCACCACCTACTCGAGCCTACCCGCGGCTCGAGCGCGCAGAAGGTCCTACAAAAATGACTACGTCGCGCGCGACGGTCTGCACCACACCAGCGCACAGCATCCTAGCTCCGTCGCTATTCTACAGATCATGATGAATGTGTGATGGTTCGCTGACGCACGCGCCGCGCGCGGCGCCTGCGGTGGGTCACTTGCGCAAGCGCATCCTGGCTTTCGCCAGGAGCGTGTATCTCAGTCAACTCCGTCCAGCACGCTGGACTGCGTCGACTTCGATTGGGGGAGCGGAGTCGACGGCTCTGCCGGCGCGACGCGGGGGTTCTCTAACCCCCAAAAAACTCAGTGGAGATTGGCTTTGCCTGTCTCGTGCCACCAACTACGAAAATCCGCCTGAGCCTTGCGACGATCGGATTGGGACTGTTCCTCGTCGTAGCCAAAATCTTTGCCGCAAAGCGCACGGAGCTCATCGCCCGCGGCGCGCCGAATGTCTCGGCGCTCGTGATCGAGGCTGGCGATGAGCCACTCGACGCGGTCTTCGTCGCGGTGGTGCTGCCAAAATTGGCGCCACGCATCCAGATCGTCCCCAAAATCCTGGCGGGTCAGTACACACAGCGCCCAGCGCGCCGAGCGCGTGACGTTGGGGCTGAAGTCTTCCAAGAGCTGAAGCAAGACCGGGATGCTTTCGTGTTCGCGAATGTCCGCCAGGGCTTCGATGGCTGAGCAGCGAGCATCCGCGTCCAAACCTTGATCGCGGCAGATCTGTTCGACGTGGGCACGCAATGTGCGTCGAGTGAGCGCATCGCGGCGCATACGGCGGGCCGATGCGAGGGCTGCGCGACGTACTTCGATGGAGCTGTCCAGGAGCCGACTGGCCACGGCCTTGGCCGAATCCTTTCCGGGCAATTCACCTAGCAGGAAGGTAGCCCAGCGACGCACCCGGGGGTTTTCGTCCGCGGTGCGCACCGTAATGAATGGAATGGACTTGGAACCCAGGCCCACCAAAGCCGATAAAATGGGACCGCATTCCGACCCGCGCTGCGAAGGACTGCTGGGCTCCGTCACTGGACCAGGAAACTCCGCGATGAGCGCGCCGACCGCTGTCTCACCACCATCGAGAATTTGGGGCAAGACGGACTCGTTGCCCTCCAGCAGCTCCGCAACGAGCGAAGTGAACGACTTGGGGCGCTTTAATTGTTGGAGTTCGGGTGACAGATCAGGCTTTGGGCTATCGAGATCTCGCTCGTTGGTCAGATCTTCATCGGGGAGAAATGGCCGCCGACTGAGCATGGTGCCGGTGGTCGAGATCTCGACCTCGTCGAGATCTGGCTCAGCGAGCCCGGGATGGGGCGGCTCTTCGCTGTCTAGATGGCGGCCGAGTGCGACGATGCGTCGAGAGGCCAAGGGGGCTCGCTCGCGAGGGTCGCGTAGGCTTTGTTCAAACGTGGGCACGGCGGCGAAGTTCTCGGGCCGTTGGCTTGCGGGAAAGCCCTTGAGTGTTCGAGCGGGCTCGGGTGGAAAGCTCTGCGGTGGATCGGAGGTGGGGGTCACGCGCCCGGCCGTGGCGTCGGGTTGCGGCAGTGGGCGGCGGGGCGGCGCGGCCACCTCATGCGTCGCGGAAGTCCCTGCAGGCGTAAGCGAGTTGGGTGGGGGAGCGGCCGAATTGCGTCGGGTAGCCGCCTCAGCTTCGGCCGTGCTGTTCAAGAGACGGCCGCGGGTCAACGAAGCCAGTCCGATCTTGGTGGGGCGTGAGCGCAGCGCGCCGGCATCCTCGCGCTCGCTGACTTGAACCGCCACTCGATCGCTGCCGTGCATCACGGCAGGGGGAGGTACGATTTCGGCACCCGGTCGCTCCGATTTGCTTGTTGGGTGCTCTACACCTGCGGGCGTTGGTGAGGGTTCGGCGGGCGCGGCTGCGGGAGATGGTGGGGCTGCGGCGGCTGGCGCCGATGAGGCTAGGGCAGGAGCTACTGCTGGTCTCGAAGCACGCGCTGCGCGCAGTTTGACAGGGGGCGCATTGAGCTGCGGGCCCTGTGTGGCTCGCTTGCGCTCCATCAGCACACGCTTGAGCCCCGAAATGACGTGCGGAGCGATTTGTTCCAAGGCCGAGCGCTCACTGGGAGCGATGGTGCTCATGCCGCTATCGCACCACAGCAAAAGGACGGGCCGTTGTTGCAAGAAAATGGATTGAAGGAGCACGTTGAGACCCACTGGACGTCCAAGGTCGCGCGCCACACCACCCTCGACACCGGAGGCGCGAAGTCGCCCCAGATAGCCGCGCTCCGAGGTTACGGCTGTCTTGAACGCCCCGGCTAGGTCCAGAGGAACGACCAAGCCTTTGATCTGTTCCGGCGCGCTACCGTGACCCACCGAGGTGAGGCCACGCCCTTCGTTGCCCGCGACAGCAAAGGCTGCGACGTACTGGAAGTGACAAGCACAAAACCGAAGTAAGACGTCCACGAGCCGTTCGCGAGTGGTCGCTGTCGACAAATCATGCTCGGCATCTTTGAGGTTGTAGTGGTCTCTTGGGCGCGCACTTGGTGCAGCGATGGACGATGGAATGGCCGAAAGCGCGGCGACGTCTTGGTAGCCGTGCGGCGGGGGCGCAGTGTCATCGAGCTGGCCATGGGTTTCAGGTCGGGTCAATGACTTGGTTTCGACGGGTGCGGGCTCGAGCACGTCTGCTGCGGGCTGAGCCACGGGTACCACCGGAGGGAGCATGCCAGGGACCTGTTGCGCCACATGTGGCTCGTCGCGCGGCACATCGTCGATTTGGGAGAGCGACAGACGCTTGCCCAGCTTGTCAATCAGCTGAGCCAAACGTTTGGGTAGGTCCTCGCCATTGAACATGTAGAGGGCCTCTTGCAGGCGCAGCGTGGTAGTCAGCATGATCTCACAGGGCTCACCCAAGAGTTCACTCACCTGCTCTTTTGTGATGGGCAGAGCAATGGGTACAGCTACGATGACAACTCCGTCCTCGCGAGCGCCTGCGACGGCTGATACCCCCGAGCTACGTAAGCGTATGGTGAGATCCAAATCGAGCAGCACGGGGCCCGGCGGACACGCGGGCAACTGGGAGATTTGTGCCAGCACCGACAGCAAATCCTGCTCACTTACGACTCCCAGCTCGAGCAGGTTGAGCTGCAAATCACCGCCGTAAATAACCTGCCGTGCTTGGACCTCCTGCAACGCAATTGGGTTGCTCAGTCCAAGCTCCAGAAGAGTCGGTAGGAGTTGATCGAACTCTGCCATCGCTTGGCCCGTCACCATAGCAGAGCCCGGGCAGTTTGGGGGAGATCTCGGAGTGGGACTGTACCGACAGGTAGGTGGGTCGACCCCACGTCGAGCCTCGCGTCGACCTATCCCCGGAAACGTAACCGGACGGCTTCTTATTGAAAGCCTCCAATCACGATACCATTGGCTGCAGACAGAAGGGCGAGTGAAAGGCTCAGGTAGACGATGATGCCCAAGACATCCACGAGAGTGGCGATGAACGGCGTTGAACTCGTGGCCGGGTCGAGACCGAGTCGATGAAGCAAGAGGGGCATCATGGCTCCCACGACACAGCCGAGGGTCACGATGGCGATGATGGTGATCCCGATGAGTTCGGCCATTTCTCGGCCGTCCCCGCCAAACCAAGCGCGGGCGACGCCGATGAGCGCGAGCGCTGATCCCAGGGCCAAACCTTGTGCAAGTTCTCGCATCAAGACCCGCCACCAATCTTTTGACTCAATCTCGCCGACCGCAAGGCCGCGAATGATGAGCGTCGCCGATTGGGAACCTGAATTGCCCCCGGCGCTGACCACCAGCGGCACATAGTATGCCAGCTGGGTAATTGCTTTGAGCACCGGCTCGAAAGCCTCCATCGCTGAGGTGGTGATGAAGCCCCCCACAAACAGAATGAGCAGCCACGGCGCACGCTTGCTCAGATAGGTCCAAAATGGAATCGAGAAATAGCTGTGTTCAATGGGGCCCACGGCGCCCATCTTTTGGGCGTCTTCCTCAGCCTCCTCTTCAAAAACATCGAGCACGTCGTCGGAGGTAATGATGCCCAAAATCTTGTGATCGGGTCCCACCACGGGGATGGCATGCATGTCGTAACGAGAAAACACGCGAGCCACTTCCTCTTGGTCCAGTTCGGGCGGCACGCTGACCAGATTGTGCTGCATGATTTCACGCATTTTTGCGTCAAATTTGCTCATCAAGAGCGTACGTAACGTAACGTATCCAACGACGCGCTCTCGGGCGTCCAACACGTAAATAACGTCGAGAACCTCGTATCCTTCCGCGGCACATTCTCGCAACGTGCTGAGCGCTTCATCGACCTTGGCGTCCTCATGGGTCTCGACGAACTCATTCGTCATCAGACCGCCAGCGCATTCGTCGGGCCAACGCGTCAATTCGCGGACATCTTGCGCCTGCTCAGGATCGACCGCCTGCAGGCGCGCCATCAGCTTGTTGACGGTTTCCTCGGGCAGCGTGGCGAAGAAGTCGACGGTATCGTCGGCGCTCATCTCACTCACCAGCCGTACGGTCGAGTTGATGCCCAACTCCTTGGCGATAGCGACTTGCAGCTCTTCGCCTAGGCGCTCGAAGACCTGTGCGCCAAATACGACCGGCATGACCTTGAGCGCGGAGGCCGCCTCTTTACTCTCCAGAGGCTCTAAGCATTCACTGACGTCTTGCGGGTGCAGTTCATCGAGTAACTCGACGATGGCCTTGGGATCTTCGCGGAGCAGCTCACGCAACTCAGGGCCGATCAGACGTCCGAACTCCATAGTTGCTCAAGGTAGTGGAGGACCTTTTGCTGGGCAAAGTCGATACGCTCGCGCTCCACTCACGAGCGATCGAGCGGGAAGCGGCCCTGTCAATTCACCAAGAACCACTTGACGCCCACCTTGATCTCCAAATGGAGGTGATCAGCGTGGGCCTCATCGAAGTGTGGGGTCAGCATGTAATGGAAGATGCGTAAATCGGAGGCTTCACATGCCAGGCTCATCAACTCGCGCCCACGCCGCCCAGCCAACTTGCGGCCCGACTCGCCACAGCTCTTGGCGCCAATTTCGCTGGGCCAGTGCGGTCCAACCGCTACCCAGTGGCCAGTACTCTTCTTAATAGCGCCCAGATCGATGGCCATGCCACCGGGGTGACGGTGGAGATATTCCCCCGGTTTCGCCGGTCTGTCGTGGGGGGGCCGGTACATGGTGAAGTGGACCACCTCGACGAAGCCGTGAATTTCTAGCAATTGACAAAAATCGTCGAGGGCTAGCGCGAGGCGTCCGTCCAGGATCTCGAACGGCGTCGTAGCTCGCTGCTCAGCGGGCAGGACAGAATGAATCCACACGCCATGCAAGCGTCCGCTGAGGCGGATGGGGAGCCGCACGCCTGGGACCGGAGGCACGCGTTCGTAAGGAATTTCCCTGCGATTGAGCTCCGCCAGCACCTGTTCGTTGGACATGTTGGCGTAGTGGTACGCGCGCGTGTCCTTGGCGGCGGCTTCCGCCGGAATTTCGAGGTATTTGTTTGCAGCAAGCGCGGGCTCTGAATCCCACAAGTTGGCGCTCCCGAGGAGCGCGCCCAAGGTGAGCGCGGTTTTCCAGGACCTTCGCTTTTGCATCTCCCCCTAAGTAGCGGATTCTCGGATTTGTCCAAGTTTTTGGCGGACGAGTGTCTAGTGCTGGAGTTGTAGGCGGACGCCGTGGGGCAATTGGGCCAATCCAGCCAGCATCCCGGGCTTGCTGCCGATGCCCGCGGCGAGCGGCGCTTGGCGAAACATGTCGACGTCGAATGAGCTGTCGCCCAGAGCGGCCAGCCATGGTCGTTGGCCCATCCGTTTTCTGCCCGCATGCACTTTATCAGGGCCGTAAGGCAGGGGGGCACTCAGGCGCGGAGCAATCCGGGGGATCCCCTGGGGATCCAGTTTGAGTTCAGGACGTCCGGCAACTATGTCTTCGGGGCCAAATCCCAGCGTGGCGGCGGCCTCTTCGACGACCCATTGCGGCGACGCCGACACGATCAGGGCGTGAGCACCCTGGCTACGCACCCATGCGGCCAAGTCCACTATTTCTCGATGCAGCGTGCTCAAGTGGCCTTTTTCGCTGAGCGCCTGCCGGACCAACTGGCGAAACTCCGGTTCCGAGTAGTCAACATACACCCACACCTGCATTTCTGCGGCGGCGCGTTCGCCCAATTGTTCGGCGGCGAATGCATGCTGTAGGGCGCGGGCGAGCTCGTGGACGTCGCGCCCCCCCAGTCGGAGGCCCTGGGCTTCAGAGAATGCCATGAGCGCATCGATGGCGCTCGGGTAGAGCAAGCGTTGTTCGATGGCCCACTCAAACGTCATCACACCGACATCATGCTGCCACAGCGTGCCGTCGGCATCGAAAACGACCGCGCCAGAGGGAGAGCTAGCGAAGAGCTGCTCGAGCTGACGCTGGAATTGCGCGACGGTCACGACGGGAGGGTGCACGGCGGACAGGTTAGCTGCTTGGCCCCCTGAACACTACTTG
>JACZCW010068295.1_pt1 | contig 14062 bp, 9 predicted proteins | sample 8641861 | NCBI WGS metagenome assembly JACZCW01 (sample SAMN15324607, study PRJNA640507) | soil metagenome | isolation source: intercropping sugarcane | place: China: Luxin town, Laibin City, Guangxi Province | collected 2019-07-25 | depth 10cm m | reverse complement strand
TTCTCAAAAACTCAAGAAAATGACCATATCATGCTGCGAGGGAGGAATTTTATGTTTGATCTAGTGACACGGTAACCTCTCGAAGGTATTGTGCCCACACTGAAACGAACCGTACATCTTCACCCCCTCCCACGTCTTCGTTTCCAACGCGATTTACTTCCGACATCCCAGTCGGAGTTTTACAGAGGAACAACAGCCTGTGCCCATCGAAGTCCCTAACGTCAATATTCTGATCGTAGACGACGATCAGGCGATCCTTGAATACATGCAAACTCTCCTAGAAAAGGACGGGTTTGAAGTCCGCACTCAGAGTGATCCCACGCGGGTTGAAGACGAAGTTCGCCAGGGCTCTTTTCACGTCATCATCTTGGACGTGATGATGCCCCAACTCGACGGTATTGAAGTGCTCAAACGCATTCGCGCCATCGATAGCGACGTCGCAGTGGTCATGTTTACGGCTCATCCGAACCTGGAAACGGCCGTGGCGTCGATGAAGCTCGACGCGGTCGACTACATCAAGAAGCCGTTCAACGTAGATGAATTCCGTGACGTGCTCGCGCGCGTGATGAAGAAAAAGGGCCTCGCCCGGACACCTGAGGAGCAACTCCACAAGATCATCGGTGACACCATTCGTGGTCTGCGCAAAGAGCAGGAGCTCACTTTGAAGCAAATGAGTCGCCGCACCGGACTCAGCATCTCGCTCCTTTCTCAGATCGAGCGCGCTGAATCCAGCCCGTCCATCTCCAGTCTCTACAAGATCGCGGTGGCGTTGGACGCAAAGATCCACGGTTTGTTTGGCGACAACTGACCAAGGGTCGGCGGCTCGGTAAGACTGAGTTGCTCACCCCCAGCCGCCACTGTGGACATGGCGTGAGCGAGCGGCCGGATAGCCACTCGCCCGCCCATTCTTCGCTTGACGCAGATCCCTTCTGCCACCATATTCCCGCCCCCCAAGTGGTGGACCCACCCTGGGGGACAAAAAGCCGAAGTAGCTCAGTCGGTTAGAGCATACGCTTCATAAGCGTGGGGTCGGCAGTTCAAGTCTGCCCTTCGGCACTCTACTTCCAGTTCAATTCAGCGCTTTGAGTCCAATTCAGCCAGTTGCGACGCTTCGTCCAACTGGCTTTCTTCATTCCCCTCGTGCGCTGCTTGCCCTCAGCACCGCGAGTAGCCTCACGGGCGGTAGCATGCGGCCTTAGCCTCGAGGCGTGCGGTAGCGATCGGTCCACAGCTGTGCGGCAATGTCGCGCGCAGCGCGCGGGGAATACCCAAACCGTTCAGACAACTGCTTCAGGGTCTCAGCGACGGCAGGGTCACCTGGGGTGCCGGCGCGCTCTTCCTGCACCATGATCTTTTCGCATAGCTGCCCGAGGGCCACCCGACGCTCATTGAACACAGCGCTGCGGATCTGGTTGAGTTTGTCGCGGTAGATGGGTGAAAGAGCAATCTTCTTGCCCGGATTGTCGATCGCCCAGGCAGCGATGCGCCCCATGAGCACCGCACGCGCCTCTTGCACATTGCTGCCCACGGCGAGCAGCTTCTCCACTTCACCCATGAGCGCTTCGTCCGGTGGGTCCACCGCGCCTGTGATGGGGTTGCGCAACTTCTCTCCTTTGACGGACGCGCTCACATGCGAAACGTAGCGTCCAAACAACTCTTCATAGCGGCTTTCGTCCACCAAGCCGCTCGCCTGGCGGAGCTCGTCCTCGAATGTGTCCATCAACCAGTTGCGCAACTGCTTTCGAAACGCCTTGTGATCGTGGTAGCCGCCCGCCTGGGGCTCCATGTTCAAAAACGCATAGTCGCGGCCCTTTTCGCACAGTCGATCGAGCTCGGTCAGCACGCCAAACGGTGACAGATAGCCAAAATGGGTATTTTGCGCGGCCGAGAAGAGCACCGTGCGCATGACGCGCGCGCTCACGCCCACCATTCCCTCATAGTGATGGGATTCAGCCCACTCCGCTCCCATTTCAATCGTGGCTTGCCGTAATGGCACCTTTTCACCTTTGACCTCCAGCTCGGTCAGTTCTCCGGCGTAGGCGCCCATTTTTTGCCAAGCACTGATGGTCTGCATCAGCGGGCGCAGTTGCTCTTGATAGTGCTCGTGTTCTGGCTTGCGCAGCCGCGTCAAAATAGCAAAGCGCGCCGCCAGCGCCGTTGCGTGGGGCGCCACGTAGGTGCTCAACCGATGCGCCACTTGCTGGTCATAGAGCGCCTGTTCCTGACGAAAATCACGCAAATAGGGGGCGGTGATGAGCTCAAAGCGCCCCCGAAAGCTCTCGAACTCAGGGTGCTCACGGAACGCTGACAGATGCAATTCGTTTCCGCTGGCCAGCATCACGCAGTTGACCTCCAAATTTTGAGAGCCAAGCGACACCTGGCCTGTCTCCGCCGTAATTTGCAGGTACTTGAAGGCATCAATGGGGCGCTTCAGTAGGTCGGAGAGTTCAAGTAGGCCACCGGCGGCATCCACCAATTCCCCACTCGCGTCGTACAAGGACAGGCCTTGCAGACTAGCGGGGAGCGCCCCCCAATTCCTATCGGCCGTCACCTGACGCTCGCTGGCATCTACACTCAACTCCGGCCCGAGTGTGACGGCGCCTACACGGTAGCGGCGGGAGATGAAATAGCGCTCGACGCGCACGTGCCGGAGCACATCGCGCAACGAGCCCGAGTACGAATTGAGCAGCGCCGTGAAGATCTGTTGGTTCTTTTGGCACAAGCTCCCGTGAGTGATCCAACGTGGAACCGCCGTGCCCTTTGGCAACGATGCATCGATGAGTTTGAGACGTGGCTCGCGAGGCAGGAGAAAGAGCGGATGATCGCGTACTTCAACGACCAGCCGCGTCTCCAATTCCTCATCAGGCAGATGCGCAAAACTACTGAGATCAGACTTGCTGCGGCGCTGTTCACCACCAAAGCCAATGGCGCCTTTCACTGAAGCTTTCTTGGGAAAGACCCAATGAAAGCGGTAAAGCGCGCCCTCGTCGAGCAAAGAGTAGTCCTCCAGCCCGCCCATGATGCATGACGCCATCGTGCTCTTGGCTGAGCCGTTGGGTCCATGCATGAGCAGAACACGATTGGGGCGACCTTCGCGGCGAAAGTTTTCAAGGTAGCCCACGATGCGCTCTTGGACTTCTTCTTGTCCGATGAGACACGCCGCCTCTGCTTCTGGTTGGGGCAAAAACGGCTGATCAAACAGCTTGTAGCGCGTCTTTGGACCCATGGGCGTGTCCAATGCCTGCGTGCCGTAGTGATGAATCATGTCCAGCAAGTACGCCGCCGCGTCGCGACAGTGCCGCGCCGGTTGCTGACGAAACATGCTCAGATACTCATCGAACGAAAGCACGCGTCGCTGATCGCGAAAGTCACGCTCCACGTACTCCGCAATCGATTCCAAAATGGACTCACCGGAGTGATTCAAACGTTCCTCCAAGCTGACTCCTTGCGGCGAACGCGCTTCATCTTTGCCCATCCTTTGCATTTTAACACGACGATGGATCGAAGAAAGCCGATCAGGAAGCTGTGATGCTTAGACCCAAATCACGCTTTTCGATCAAACAGCGGTCGTCCGTGCATACGCTGAACGAGAGTTTGCCTGACACCTCCCACTTACCAGGCTGAGTCAACTTGACTTCGATAGGCAGAACGACCTTTGACTTTTCGACCTGACCGTCGTCCTTGCCTACAGTATCCTTGACGAATGAGAGGCCAGCGCCTGCTACGGGACGAAATTTTACCGGATATTCCTCATTGACCTTAAAGCCGTTTTTGGCCGAAAGCGTCACGATGACCTTCACCGATTCGCCCACTTTGACCGAGGTCGGGCCTGTCAGCGCGAGCGCGAACGCTTCCTCATCATAGCTGGACTTGGCCAGGACCACCGGTTGGTCCAGAGCGGGCAGTTGGGCAGCAGCTTGCTCAACTTTTTTGTCAGGTGCAGGCGCACTTGCCGCGGCTTGCGCATCGTTTTGATTGCAGGCCGGAGTAGCGAGCGCGAGCAGAAGACCGAGAGCTAAATAGCCCTTTTGTACAGCAAGAAACCGTTGAGACATGGCGCTGTCCTACCACACTTGCGCAAGACAGGCACGACAGGCACGCAGCCCGTCAAGGCGGTGCTTTTGGCTAAAATACCAGGAAGAATCCGAGTGCGCCCGCCAAGAGCAGCGCGACCACCACCAAGATCCACACTGGAAAGGCGCTGGACGCTGGGGGGACAAACGAAGCATAGTCGGACGCAGCTTGGTCTTTGACGACTGCGGCTTCATCGGCTGCGCTGGCCGCTGCGTTGGCGCCGCGCATCGCCTCAGTCATGGGATCCAGCGCTGACCCCGCCTCACCCAGTGAGTCTTGCTCGCCAAAGAAGTTGTCCATGGCCGACCGGGGTGCTTGGGGCCGGGGCGTAGACATCAGTTGTCCGATCTGACCGCCGATGAGCTTGTGCAGCTTGGACTCAGAAGTAGCAGCCCACTGCCTGTGGTCCCCGCTCAGGCCATAGGCTCGACCCAGCGCGTCCGCGAACGCCCCCACAGTTTCATAACGAAGTGCTGGTAACTTCTTGAACGCTTTCTCCAATGCTTGATCCACGCTGGGCGGGATGGAGTACTTTGCACCTTGGACAAGACTGGCGCGCGGCGCCTCCTTGGACAGGATACTCAGGAGAATTTGCGGACCATTGACGCCCGGAAAGGGCACATTGCCGGTGAGACACTCATAGACGATCGCGGCGAGCGCCCACACATCTGCGCGGTGGTCGAGAGTATCGAGCGCTTGCGCTTGCTCGGGGGCCATGTAGTACGGCGAACCGATGGTGGTCCCCATCACGGTCAGTTGCTTGGCACCCATACCGCGGTCCTTCACCGACCCAAAATCGAGCACCTTGACGATGTCACCATCGCGCGTCTGCACCAGAAAAATATTGTCCGGTTTGAGATCGCGATGCACCAGCTGGCGCTGATGAGCGTCGTCGAGCCCCACTGCTAGTTGGCTCAACATGCGGACGATGCGCTCCGGTGACAAGAATTTTTCTCGAGCGAGCAGCTGCGCCAATTCCTCACCAAAGAGGAACTCCATCACCATTACGTAGACGCCACCCGGCAGCTCAAAGAAGTCGAGCACGTCGATGATGTGTTCGTGATTGAGTTGCTTGCTGACCTCAAATTCACGCTTGAACCGCTCAACCTGCACTGGGTCTTTGGCAACGTCGGCGTGCAGGATCTTGACCGCCACATTACGGCGCTCCACCAAGTCCAGGGCCTCATATACCCGGCCCATCCCGCCATCAGCGACCACTCGACGGATCTGGTAACGCTCTTTGATGGAATCGCCCACCCGAGGATCGTCGCTACGCGGGGCGATAGGAAACTGCGAAGCGGACACCAGTTGCCCGCCATCCACAGGACAAAACCCTGAGTCAGCTGGATATAGTCGGCCGCATTTGGGGCACGCTTTCATGTCTACCCCTCCGACACGGCCGAATCGTCATCCTCCAGGTGAGACTGCAACTCTTCTGGTGCGTCCGTTAAGTACAACAGCCGGTGGCAACTGGGGCACTGAAAAAACTCCTGCATGCGCATGAGCTCTTGATAGAGCATCGGCGAGAGTGAGATGTGACAGGCGGTACATGAGCCGTCGACTGCAGCTGCAGTGCCGGTGCTGCGCCGCGCGTGCACCGCGTGGTAGCGCCCCTGCACAGTCGTGGGAAGTTTGCCGAGCGCGGCTTCACGCTTGCCTTGTTGCTCCTCCAACGACCCTTCCAAAGCTCTCACCCGCAGCGCGGCTTGCCCATCCAATTCGTCAATCTGATCGGCCACCGCATTCCGCTCTTGTTCGAGCGCGGCAACATCGGAACGAGCGTCTGCGATCAACCCCTGCAGCTTTTGGATCTCGGTTTCGCGCTCTTTGCAGAGACGGCGCACCTCTTCCATTTCACGCTGCGCAGCGTTGGCTTCGCGCTCGTTGCGGCATCGAGCTAATTTTTCGCGGGTCTTGTCGACCTGCAACAAGTGCTGACGCAACTCCTGATTGAGTTCATGACGCGTGCTCTCCATCACAGAAATGATGGATTCGACCTTTCCGATCCGGGAAAGCAGCGCCGCTTGTCGCTCCGCTTTGTCCGATATCCCAGCGCGTTCGGTGGCCAACTCGGCCTCCAGTTTCGCGATGCGTAGATCGACCACTTGAAGGGTTTGAAGGGTGGCAAAGCTTGCTTGAATACTCACGGAAATCTCTGGACGAGGCTTGTGGGCCCACCTGGGTTCGAACCAGGAACAACCCGGTTATGAGCCGGGGACTCTGACCGATTGAGCTATAGGCCCCAACTGCTCGGCTGGGCTGGAAGCTAGTAGAAGCGCCGGATGGCGGCAACATCATGCGTACCTTGGAAGGTGAAGCGACGGTTTGGTAGCTAAAAATGGCCGGTTTCAGTCCATTCAAAATTGCAATTCACGCGATGAGTGGCGCAGAAAGAAGTGGCGCCTCCCACACTGACCGGGCCGCGCCCTGCTGTTTCCCGTATGTGCGTCCCGTCCGCCCCCGCTGCCCGCGCGGGGATTTCGGTCTGTGGACCATGAAATGATTGTGCTACACGAGCCCTTATATGGATAGCCTGGTCGTCACAGACGCGGCACAACACAATCTCAAGAACGTCAGCTTAAAACTGCCTAGAAACCGGCTCGTGGTCATCACCGGGCCGAGTGGGTCGGGCAAATCATCCTTGGCGTTTGATACCATTTATGCAGAAGGCCAGCGCCGTTACGTGGAGTCGCTTTCCGCCTACGCTCGGCAATTTTTGGATCAGCTGCCCAAACCGCGGGTCGGAAGCATCGACGGGCTCAGTCCGGCCATCGCCATCGAACAAAAGGCCTTGGGAAAAAGCCCTCGTTCGACCGTCGGCACGGTAACGGAGATTGCTGATTACCTACGTTTGCTGTTTTCGCGGGTGGGGACTCCTCACTGTCCGATTTCGGGTGAAGTGCTGCGCGCCTACACTGTCCAGGAAATCGTCGACTTCGTGATGAGCCGCGGTGAGGGTGAACGGGTCATCATTTTGTCGCGCATCGTGCGCAATGAGGCGCGGGATCTCGACCATGAGCTCACCCGGCTACGCCGCGAAGGTTTCGTTCGCGCGCGCTTGGATGGTCGCAATTTCGATCTGAGCGAAGACATCACCCTCGACCCCGAGGTCCCTCACAATTTGGATCTGGTGGTGGATCGCGTTTCTATCCGCGACGAAATCAAGGGGCGCGTAACGGATTCGGTCGAACTAGCCCTCAAGCTGGGCGACGGCACCGTGCTGCTCGATCTCACGAACGACCAAGAGCCGGTAGTGATGAGTGAGCGCTTGGTGTCGTGGGAGCATGGCATCACCCTACCGCCGCTCGAGCCGCGCTTGTTCTCATTCAACAGCCCTCACGGCGCGTGCCCTGAATGCAATGGCTTGGGTCGCAAGGCGTCCATCGACGCCAATCGCTTGGTCCCCAATCCCAGTCGATCACTCCGCGAGGGCGCTGTCACGGCGTTTGGTCGACGCGGTTCTGAAGCCAACGCAGCGGAGGTGCAAAAGGTTTGTAAGGCCTTGCGCATCGATCCCGATGTGCCGTGGGAGACCATCCCCAAAGCCAAACGTGAGATCATCCTCTACGGCGACGGTAAGAAATATGAGGGCATCATCCCCCGCCTCTTGGCGATGCAGGAGAGCGATGAAGGGCCCGAAGGTGAGGACTACCTAGAAGGTTCGGTGGGCGTCGATGATCTCGCCCGCTTTACCTCAGCACAACCCTGCCCTGCTTGCGACGGAACGCGCCTGCGCAAAGAAGCCTTGAGCGTCAAGTTAGGCGACTACAACATTGGCGAGTTGTGCCGCATGCCGCTCACCAAATTGCGCGATGAGCTCAGAAAGATCGGTCAAAGTGACGAGCTGTCGCGCAAGGAGTCAGCCGTCGCTGCCCCATTGATTCCAGCGGTCACCGACCGTTTGGGGTTCTTGATCGACGTGGGTCTGGGCTATCTATCGCTCGATCGGGCAGCGGCCACTTTGTCCGGTGGTGAGGGACAGCGCATCCGTCTGGCCACACAAATCGGGGCCTCCTTGGTTGGCGTTCTCTACGTGCTCGATGAACCGTCCGTCGGCTTGCATGCGCGGGACAACCTCCGTTTGCTTGAGGCTGTGCGGCGTCTGGTGGTCAAAGGTAACAGTGTGCTCGTCGTCGAGCACGACCGAGAAGCCATTTTGGCGGCCGATCACGTGGTGGACATGGGTCCGCGCGCCGGCGTTCACGGCGGGCAGGTCGTGGCACAAGGCACACCCGCTGAGTTGATGAAGGATCCCAACTCCATCACGGGCCCCTATCTTTCTTACGAAAAGCATCTGCCCATTCCCAAACGGAAGAAGGCGAGCACGCGCAAGGCGCTCAAGATCGTCGGCGCTCGCGCTCATAACCTCAAAAATGTCACGGTGAGCATACCGTTGGGCGTGCTCACTGCTGTGACTGGCGTCAGCGGCTCAGGGAAGAGCAGCTTGATCGTCGATACCTTGCTCGCTGCTGCGCGCAACAAGCTGTATGGCGCCAGTGGCTTCATTGGACAGTGCGAGGCAATCGAGGGGCTGGACCAAATTGACAAGGTCATCAGCATTGATCAGGCGCCCATTGGCCGTACCCCCCGCTCCAATCCGGCTACCTACACCGGCATTTTTTCCGACCTGCGCGAGGTATTTTCAGGACTCCCAGACGCGCGCGCGCGCGGTTACAAGCCCGGTCGGTTTTCGTTCAACGTCAAAGGTGGACGTTGTGAGTCGTGCCAAGGTGACGGCGTGCTCAAGGTGGAGATGCACTTTTTGCCCGACGTGTACGTCAACTGTGATGCCTGCAACGGCACGCGGTACAATCGTGAAACGTTAGAGATCAAATATCGCGGCTATTCCATCGCCGACGTGCTCAACATGACGATCGAGGATGCGCTCACGCTGTTTGAGCCCATCCCACGCATCTTCGAGCGGCTGCGCACACTCAATCAGGTGGGCCTTGGCTACGTCACGCTTGGACAGCCAGCTACCACCCTGTCGGGCGGTGAAGCGCAGCGCGTCAAGTTGGCCCTGGAACTCAGTCGACGCGCCACCGGCAGCACCCTGTATGTGCTGGACGAGCCAACGACTGGCCTTCATTTCTCGGATATCGAGCATTTGACGCACGCGCTCTTGGAGCTGCGTGAAGGAGGCAACTCCATCATCATCATCGAGCACAACCTGGAACTCGTGGCGTGTTCAGACTGGGTGATTGATATGGGCCCGGAAGGCGGCGATGGGGGCGGCATGTTGGTCGCCGAGGGCACGCCCGAGCAGGTGGCAGAGAACACCACCAGCCACACGGGTGTGGCGCTCAAGGACATTTTGGAGAGCCTCAACGAGGTGCGCAAGAACCGCCAAAATGGCCAATCAACGCCGCCACCTCGTCCGTCCAGCCCCCCGGCACGGCCGTCGAGCCCTCCCCCCCGTTCATCATCTGACTCAACGCGTCCGCCTGCGCCCGAAAACGGGCGCTCGCTCAGCGCCAGTGGTTCACTTGCTCAACTCAGCGAAGGCCCAGCCACCCGCAAGAAGAGCAGCTCCAAAAAAGCCGAGCGAAAGTAGAAAAACGACGTTCACCCAAAGTCGCGCTCAACGCGCTCTTGGTCTTCCTTGCAACGAATGCACAAGGTGGTCTCGGGGCGCGCCTCAAGGCGTTTGGGCGAAATCTCTTCACCGCATTCCTCACAGTTGCCAAACGAACCCTCGTCGATGCGTTCGAGGGCGCGCTGGATCTTGTCGAGGAACACCTTCTCGCGACCACGCAAGCGGAACGTGAACGACTGCAAGTACTCGCTGGACGCCAAGTCCATTTCATCAGGTAGATCGTCCTGATCGAGTGTCATGTCTTGCGACAAGGTCTGTTTGGCGCGAGCCAAAATGTCTTGACGCTTCTCTTCCAAAAGTTCACGAAATTTCTTGAGCTGAGCTTTGTTCATTTGCTTTGGCCTTCAGACGCAACGCAATCCAGCAAACACGCGTCGCTTTCTTGCGCCGAAACCCAGGTACCCCCCGCCTTTTCGGGAGCCCCACAAGGTAAGTTCGCGATCTGACTGAGTCAAATAGGAAACCAACAACCCGGGGATATGTCAGGGAAAATTTCCTTGGCGCTTGCACAAAATTGTCAAAAAGGGGGCAACGAGGGGACCGCAAGGCCACGGCAAAGACCCTCACGCCCCGTCTAGTCCGCGTCCCGCTTCCGCTCGCCTGAGGCGCCAAGCACCACCTGGGGGCAGGCGAGCGCGATGTCCACGCGCGCAAGCGCATCTTGGCTTCGCCGAGACAGTGTATCTCAGCAGCGTCACCCACCCCATCACGGGAGTGATGGTGGGTGCTTTCGATCGATCGCACGCTGTCTGCTTCGCTCGGTCTTTCTTCGGCGGAACTTACCTCCGCATGCGAGAGCGGCTCTGCCGCTTTCGATAGTTAAAGCCCCTGTTGGTAGGCGCGGACAGCGTTGACGATAGAGTCCGCCAGACGCTGGCGGTAGTCCGCCTGATTCAGGCGGTCCGCTTCGATCGGATTGGAGATGAACGACCCCTCGAACAACACGGAAGGCATGGCTGCACCAGCCAGCACGTAAAACCCGGCTTTGCGCACGCCGCTGTCGAGCACGTCGTCATAGCGCTGACGAAGAGATGCCCCCGCCGCGCGCTGCAAGAGCGACGCAAATAGTTCCGACGATTCACGTCGCGCTACGCTATCCACGCGACTCAGGGCGTTGGCCAGCTCCACAGCGGCCGCTTCAGTAGAAGCATTTTCTCGGGCTGCGACCTTGGACGCTGCTGCGTCGTGCGAAGCATCCAATACAAAAGTCATCACACCTCGCGAAGCGTGGTCGGGGTTGGAGTTGAGGTGGATGGACACAAAAAGATCAGCATGAAACGCGTTCGCGCGCGCCGCCCGTTCATCGAGCGGAACAAATACGTCGACGTCCCGCGTGAGCAGGGTAGAAACCCCCGCTTCCCGAGCGAGCAGCGGGGCCGCGCGGTGGGCAATGTCGAGCGCAACGTCCTTTTCCTGCAGGCCGTTGGGGCCGACAGCGCCTGGATCATGCCCGCCGTGGCCCGGATCCAAAACCAAGCGACGCAGCTTGCGCGATTGAGTGCGCGCGGAGGGAGCGTCCAAGCTGAGATCAATGACCAAGCGGAACGGCTCAGGCAAGTAAAACACGCGATGAAACGTGGGTTGAGTCAAGTCCAAGACCACCCTAGCCCCGCCATCGGCCTTGCCAAACCGCACCCGCTCCAGCAGTCCCTTGGATTGTATGGTCTCGAGATGCTCGTAGCTGGCCCGATCAATGTCTACGAATATCCACGGCCCCTGCCCGACACCCGCCTGCAAGGTACCTACACGGTAGCGCGTGGGGTGAGTCACGTGGACCACTACGCGGGCGGTGCGCTCTGCGGCAAACGGCTCCACGCTAGTGATCTTGGTGGGTTGGTCCAAGTTGGCGCGTAAAACATCGGGAGTCACCACCGATGATTCATGGATAGATGGGACAGCACTGGACGCGGCGGGGGCGAGCAGACGCGCTTCATCGCGGATTTTGGTGAGCTCCTGGGCGGGCAGTTGATACGCAGAGAGAACGGCCAAGGCCCGACTGAGACGCTGGCGACAGACTGGATCGGTCGCACGTTCACGCAATAAAAATAGGTCCCGATATTGAGCCATGGGATCCTTACCCAACGCGACTTGGAGCTCCAAGGTGAGCACCGTCGAGTCACAACTGCCGTTGGTGTTGTCGGCTGGCAAGTTCTTGAGCAGCTCCACGGCTTCCAGAGCGTCCACTTGCTTTCCAAACTGGATGAACGCCTCATGCCGCAGCAGCGCCGCTTGCTTGTACAAGTCATGCGCAGGCTGGCCTTGCTGTTTACTGGCCTGCAGAGGCAATCGGTCTGCTTCAGCTACGTAGTGACTACGCGTCCTTTCCCCGCCCAGCGTGGGCATGATGAACTGCGCCCCCTCGGAAGACTGCGCCGCCTGGGAACTATGAGGGGGACTCTGCTTGGGCTCAGTCTTACACGCGCTGACCAGCGCGCTGAGCGTCGCCACAACTACGATGGGGCTCATTGAGCTCAGGACCAAGCGCCGCATACCCGCGGCCACTCCTACCGCGAGCGGGCTGCGCCTTCAATCACCCTTGGCCCGCTGCAACACCGACCGGAATGTGGAGCGTGGCACGCCCGCGGCCCGAGCCGCAGCGCTGATGTTTTCGTGAAGAGCGAGCAATTCCGCGGCTTTCTGGGGATACAATTTTGGTCGAGTCTCGCTGTCAGCGGGTGCGATATCGGCAAACCAATGCGGCGCCAATTCTTCTCCCGACGACAGCGCGGCCGCGCGATAAAGTTGCGCATAGAGTTCACGCACGTTGCCAGGCCAGTGGTGAGACTTGAGCCGCTCGATGCTGGCAGGCGGGAGATACTTCGTACCAAACTCGCTCGCTAGGTGCGTCAAGTAGTGCTGCGCCAGCGGCACGATGTCCCCCATGCGTTTACGGAGCGGAGGAAGTTCGATGGTCAAGAGCGACAAGCGATGAAACATGTCTTCTCGAAACGCGCCCTGCGCCATCATCTGTTTGAGATCGCGGCACGTGGCGGAGATCAAGCGCACCTCGAGCTTCTTGACCGTCTGACTTCCAAGCGCGCGCAGTTCGCCGTCTTCGACCACGCGCAGCAGTTTTGCCTGTCCTGCCCTGCTGAGTTCGGCAATTTCGTCCAGAAATAGGCTGCCTCCTTGGGCCTGAGAGAAAAGCCCCGCATGGCAGGCCACCGCACCCGTGAACGCGCCCCGTTCATAGCCAAACAGTTCAGCATCCATCAGCGAATCAGGATAGGCCGCCACGTTGGTCGCTACGTACTGCCCCGCCCGGCCCGAGTAGCGATGCAAGGCGCGAGCAACCACATCCTTCCCTGTGCCGGACTCACCCAGAATCAGCACTGGCTTTTTTAGTTTGGCAAAAACACGGATCCGCTCACGCACCTCACGGATCGCGCGCGAGGCTCCAACCAGCCCCGTACCATCGACGACGTCGTCGCCGCTTTCTTCCTGCACCTCCACCCAGGTACGCCCGACGGAAAAGCTGGCCCGGGTCCCTTGAAGCAAGACTTGGTCTACACGTCCTATCCCCACATAGGTCCCATTCTTACTTTTGAGATCAATCACCCGCACACCACCAGGCTCCACAATCACCCGGCAGTGCACACCGCTCACCGTGGGATCGGCGAGCTGAATATCGGCCTCTTCTGACGAGCCCAGAACGAGCGCGTTTCCTACCTGCAAGATACGTCGTCGTTCCTGCTCGCCGGTCAGGATACGCAGCCTAAAGCGACGCGCCGCATGAAAACTGGGCAATTCTATTGTGCTGTCTGGCAAATCGTTGTCCATGCAGGCGTGTTCGGCCGCTCGCTATGCTCGTTGCAGGATATTTTGTGGTAGGCGGTGCTCATGAAAATCAGCCGGCTCGCCCGCGCGGCTACTCCGCGTTCGCTGCTTCGCCTCCTGACTGGCTCGACTCTTGTCTTCGCCGCCCTACTGACTCAGGGCCGCGCCTGGGCCGCCGAACCGGCCGCTGCCGAGGAGCCGCCGGAATCCGCCGTGCCTTTCGAACAAAATCTCGTAGCAGGCCACCTGCAGCTGTCGGCTTCGGCGAGCTATGCGCTCCCGTTTGGACGGCTGTCCGAGGAGCAGAGCCGGACGGACCGATCGCGCGGCGGCGGGCTATTTTCCGGCGAAGCCGCCATTGGCTTGGATCGCTTCATCTTCCTCGGCGCTTACGGCGAGTACGGTCTGTACCAAGCTGCCAAAGGGTGTGACGACTGTTCGGCGTCGTCCTGGGGCGCGGGTCTGCAGGTCGCCTATCATGTGGTGCAGGGCCTGCGCATCGATCCCTGGATCAGCTACGGAGTTGGCTACCGCCAGTTCACTACGCTTGGTGCGCAGCCTGATCCGGCGCGCTACCATTCGCTGGAATGGATGCGTCTCGGCCTGGGCACTGAT
>JACZCW010054560.1_pt1 | contig 14066 bp, 10 predicted proteins | sample 8641861 | NCBI WGS metagenome assembly JACZCW01 (sample SAMN15324607, study PRJNA640507) | soil metagenome | isolation source: intercropping sugarcane | place: China: Luxin town, Laibin City, Guangxi Province | collected 2019-07-25 | depth 10cm m | reverse complement strand
GGTGGGCACCGGTTGGGGGGTTGGTGCCGGCTGGGGGGTTGGTGGCGGCTCCGTTGGAACCGGAATCGCAGGGGGTTGGTTCGGGCCTTCGGCGCCAGCCTGACCGACCGGCCGGAGTTCCTTCGGCAGGCAACCGGCCAGCACAACGCCGGCGATGACCGCCAGTAGTGCGCGTTGCCAGTTAGAGACTCCCATCCCGTACGCTCCCCTCAGGCGCATCGCCTTCGGCTCGGAGCGGCTTGCGGGAGCATGCAGATGAGGAACTGACGACCGCCTCGATGCGACCGGCAGCCCCGCTATCTACACTGGTCGCTGACCGTGAGACCGGAGGCTTTGCGTCCCCGCCTTGCAGCGGGTTTGCCAAGTTGATGACACCGTATCCGAAGCTTCTGGCCTGCTCAATGTCTCGTCGCGCCGACATTGTCGCAATGCACAGACAGCTCTCGGTCATCTTGTTCTTGATGTCACGTATGGCTGCGCAACAGGTTGAACCGGCTGCGCGACCAGACTCACCAACCTTCCTGCTTTTACCGCGCGCGCTGAATAAGTTCAATCCTCGGCGCGAAGGCGGCTCCTCCAATCAACCGGAGGTTCATCATGGAACCCGTTGAGGCGTCTTATTGGCCGGCGTGCGCGGGGAGCTTTCGGACGCCAAAAAAAAAGGCGGCAGAATCCTGCCGCCTTTGAATATCTGCGTTGGAGTTGATCAGTTGGCGGCAGACCGGCGGCGGCCGGCAAACGCGACACCGAGCAGGCCGAGACCGAACAGCGCCAGAGTGGCCGGTTCCGGAACCTGCGTCGCGACGTCCTTGAGTCCGAGCAGGCCGGCATAGCCCACCGAACTACTGAGCAGTCCGCGAGTGGAGGTCACCGTGCTGAAGATGCTCAGCGTGTAGGAACCCGCGCCCAACGTGCCAAAGTTGTAGACGCCCAGAATGTTTGGACCGGCATAACCGACTCCCGACAACGCAATTCCCGTGACGTCGAGGTTGAGCCGGTTCCACCAGGGATCCAGCTCCAGGACCAGTCCGCTCGCCGAGGCGGACTCGCCAATCGAGAACGAGAAGTTGTCCTGGTACTCACCAGCGGTGCTGAAGGAGTTGCCAATAATGGCGGACCCGGGCACACCGAGGGCACCCAGATCGAAGTTCGCAACGATGGGAACGGCCATCGAGGGGGCGGCGACAACCAGCAGGGCTGCGGCGAAGAGGTGGCGAATTTTCACGGTTGGGAACTCCAAGGCAATCGGTGTCTGGTCTTGGATGTGCACGCCCCGTGCCAGAATTAGCAAGCCATTGATTGTCAAGATAATATTTCAACAACCCCCTTCGAGGTCAAGTTGATTGGGCGGACTTTGTAAAATTCTCCGACAGATTCAGGCCAGGCCGCCTTGCCGGCAGGTCATCAAAGGATGGTCTTGGTGCCGATTTCCGACCATGCACTTTCCATCCCGGCGACGGTGATCGCAGTAATGGCAAAGTAGTGAGTGCCCGCGCCGAGGCGTTCGACGGTGTGACTCGTTGTCGAAGCGGCGTCCACCTCGGCAATTTCGTTCAATGTCCCACTGCTGGAGCCGTGGTAGATGCGGTAGGCGGCCAGCTGGTCGAGCGGCAGTGCCGTCCCGTCCGTGTATTGAGCAGGCGCTGCCCAGCTCAGGATGGCCGTTCCCGTAGCGCTGGGCGCCTCCGCCGTGACCGTAATGGCAAACGGCCCCAGGGTGCGCGTGGCCTCGCCGTCGCTCACCGTGATCACGATATTCGCGTATGTACCTGCCTGGGCAGCGGTTGGCAGGCCAGTCAACGTCCCGGTGCTGGTCGCAAAGGCCGCCCATCCGGGCTTGCCGCTGATCATGAAGGTCAGCGGATCGCCTTCGGCATCGACCGCCACGGGCTGGAAGGCGTAGCTCGTGCCGGCGGCAACGCTGCCAGGGGGGATGCCAGAAATCACGGGCGCGGTGTTCACCGAGGTGCCAGGAGAGTTGTCCGGCGGTGCACCGTGTGATGCGGGATCTGCCGGCCCCGGCATGCACCCGGCAACTCCGAGCGCGGCCAGTATCACCGGAAGCAGGAATCGCGATCTGCTGTCTGCCACCTGTCGTTCCTCCAAGTCCATGCACACCGGTGAGGGTTATGTGAACTTGCAGACGGGATGGCTGACGACACTGCGGTGCCGGCAGCCCCGCTATCTGGAAGGTCATCGACCATCAGACCGGAGGCTTTGCGTCCCCGCCTTGCGACGGGTTTGCCTTTGTCGGAGTCCTTTATACGGGCCCGAAGCAGCCCGGCACATGTCTCAGGACAACGACAAGCCAAAAGTCGAGAACCACGTTCCGGCGATATGTCGTGAACTGCCGCAGCCGGCCATGTCGGCGGCCTTTACAAGTCTGACGGTGGAACCGTGCCCGCTGACGGGAGCGCCACTGCAAGTGATTGATTTCGAATACGGACCCGTCGCCGGCATTCAAGTTGCAGTAGTGAGGCTGCCAGATGTCCTGGCTGAAGATTTCAAGGATCCCAGAAGATGCGCATGCTCAAGTCCTGGTCAGGTGTGATGTTGTCCGCAGCGGCGCTGTTCGCAGTGAGCGTGCCGGCATCGGCAACGGTGTGGACCGACAATGTCGGTTACGTGAATGAGGATGGCACTCCTCCGCCTGGCGGCTGGATGCCGGTCCGCATCGGGCAGAACCAGACCTATACCTACACCCACAGCATCGTCGGCGACCCCGGTTTCGTGGCGAACGGCACGCAGATCTACGACGTCCAGTTGCAGTTGTGGCTTGCCGACGATGCCGGCACCGATTATGGGTCGGATGGCAGCGAATATTTCAGGGCGTCCTGGGTCAACGGCTCCTGGACAACCTCGAAGGAAGTTGACGGCAGCATCGCATGCTCGTGGTGGTCCGGCTGCAATTGGGACTACTTCGAATTCTCTCCTGCGAACAACCTGTTGAACGACGGCCTGTTGAGCGTCAGCCTCCGGTCCACGCAGGGTGACTTCTACTTCAAGCGCTCCCTCCTGACCGTCAGCGGTCGCAGTGTCAGCGTGCCGGAGCCGACGACGCTGGCGCTGTTCGGCATGGGCCTGCTTGGCGTGGGGTTTGCGGCGCGCCGCCGTCGGTTGAGCTGAGAACGACGAATCCCGGCCACGGGCCGGGCGCTGCGGCTGCGGCGGATGGCATACTGGAAAGAGGCACGCCATCCGCCGGCTCCATGACGCAGCAGTTTGACCCTATCCACCCTTAGCTTCGCCTCGGCAGCGCTGGTTTCCCTGGCGTGCCTGGGCTGGGCGCTGCGCCGGCAGGGCCAGCCGTTGCGCAGCGCGCGCGTCCGCCTTGCGTTGCTCGCCACGGCGGCATGGGCGGCCCTGCTGGCTCTGCCGCTGCACGAACCCGAGTGGCCCCTGCTGCCAGTGCTCGAACTGCTGCGCTACGGGTGCTGGTTGTTCGCGTTTCCGGCGTTCATTCAGTCTTCGACCGGCACATGGTTTGCGCGGCTGAACCTGGTGTTGTGGTTGCTGAGCGCGGTGCTGATCTTCCTCAGTCCATTGCTGGCAGTGCTGGTGCTGGCTGTGGCCGGCCTGATGAGCATCGAGCAGCTGCTGCGCAATTCTGCCGAGCATGAAAAGCGCGGCATCAAGCTGTGCGCGATCGGCCTCGGTGGAATCTTTGCCTGGGACCTGTTCTTCTTTTCGGCATATGCGCTGTTCCGCACGCCGGACATGCAGGTCTGGGCGTTGCGCGGCTTCGTCAATGCGGCCATGTTGCCGGTCGTGATGCTCGGCATGTCCCGACTGGGAAACTCGGCGCCGAAGCTTTTCGTGTCCCGCCAGGCCATCTTCTTTTCAACCGCATTCGTTGCAGTAGGCCTTTATATGGTGGCCATGGCGGTGGCCGCCCAGTATCTGGGCTCCAGGACCAGTGCCGGAGCCAGTTGGCTGCGTCCACTGCTGCTGATCGGCGCCGGCATCGTCCTCGCGGCGCTGCTCACCAGCGAGTCGCCGTGGCGGCGCCTGAGAGTCTTCCTGGCCAAGCATTTCTATCGCAACAAGTATGACTATCGCGTGGAGTGGATGCGGTTCGTTGCCACGCTGAGTGACCATGCCGAGGCCGATGCACGCGCCACCTCCATCCGGGCGATTGCCCAGATACTGGAATCGCCGGGCAGTGTCCTGTTTCTCCGGGATGAAGGCAGCAACCTGTATTCGCCTGCAGCCACCTGGTTTGCCGAGCCCCAGTCGCCGGAGGAGTTTCCGCACCTCGCGCCTGATCATGACCTGGTCCGGTTCATGGCCGAAAAGGAATGGGTGATCGACCTGGATGAGTACCAGCGTTCACCAGGCGTGTACCAGTCGATCCAGCTGCCGTCGTTCCTCACCCGCAAGCACGCCGCATGGCAGATTGTGACTCCCCTGTTTCAGGGCGCTGCGCTGCAGGGGTTCATCGCGTTGCACCGGCCTCCTGCCCCCTTCACGATGACGTACGAGGATCGCGACCTGCTGCGCATGGCGGGCAGGCACGTTGCCACGCTGCTGGCGCAGCAGGCCGCCGACCAGCGACTGGCCGAAAGCCGGCAGTTCGATGCCTTCAATCGCTTCGCGGCATTCGTGATGCATGACCTCAAGAATTCAGTGGCACAGTTGCAGCTGCTTACCAGCAATGCGGCGCGCCACCGCCACAATCCGGAATTCATCGACGATGCATTCGTTACGATCGAGAATACGGCAGCCCGGATTTCGCGCCTGATCGCGCAGTTGCAGTCCAGGGATACGCGCAGCTCCCACCGCGAGATCGACATCCGACAGACGCTGGAGGTGGCCGTGGCCCGTTGCAATGGCAACACTCCGCGGCCGCTACTCGAAATGCCACCGGGAAGCTGGGGAGTCCGTGCCGATCCGGAACGCCTCGCGGCCGTCTTCGAGCACGTACTGCGCAATGCCCAGGAAGCCGCGGGCGCGTCGGGGGAGGTGCGAGTCCAGCTGGAACGCGCGGATGACCGGGTGGCGGTTACTATTTCAGACACGGGCGCGGGGATGGACCCGGATTTCATCCGCGACCGGCTGTTTCGGCCTTTCGACAGCACGAAAGGGTCCAGCGGCATGGGAGTGGGCGCCTATCAGGCCCGCGCCTACGTAATCGAATTAGGAGGAACCGTGGAAGTGCGCAGCGCGCCCGGTTCGGGCACCCTGTTCATCATTAGGATTCCCTTGTGTCAGAAAGAAACCAACAGCGCATCCTGATCGTCGAGGACGATCCGGGGCTGCAGAAGCAGCTCAAGTGGTGCTTCGACGGATACGAGGTGCTGCAGGCAAGGCATCGGGAAGAAGCTGTTGCGGCCGTGCGTCGCCACGAGCCCCAGGTGGTGCTGCAGGATCTGGGCTTGCCCCCGGATGCCGAAGGTGTCGCCGAGGGCCTTGCGACCTTGCAGGAGATCCTGCGCATTGCGCCGCGCACGAAGGTAATCGTGGTGACGGGAAATGCCGACCGCGACAATGCGCTGAAATCCGTGGCGTTGGGGGCGGCCGACTTCTTTTCCAAACCCATCGATACGGATGTGCTGCGCCTGCTGGTGCAGCGAGCCTTCCACCTCGCCGGCCTGGAGCGCGAACTCGACCGCTTGCGTGATGCCCAATCCGCCATGCCCATCGAGGGCATCGTGGCAACCGACGCCGGTATGCAGAGGGTGGTCCGGATGGTGGAGAAGGTCGCGCCCACCAATGCGTCCGTGCTCGTGCTTGGCGAAAGCGGCACGGGCAAGGAGCTGGTGGCGCGCGCGATCCACTCCCGCAGCGATCGTCGCAATCGCCGGTTCGTCGCCATCAATTGCGCTGCCATTCCGGAGCAGTTGCTCGAGAGCGAGCTGTTCGGCCACGAGCGGGGCGCCTTCACAGGCGCGGTGAAGCAGACTCTGGGCAAGGTGGAAACCGCCGAGGGCGGCACGCTGTTCCTGGACGAGATCGGCGACATGTCGCTACCGCTGCAAGCCAAGCTGCTGCGCTTCCTGCAGGACCGGGTCATTGAGCGCGTGGGCGGGCGACAGTCGATTGCGGTCGACGTGCGCGTGGTCTGTGCCACCAATCAGGACCTGCAGGCGCTGATCGCGGGCAGCCGCTTCCGGCAGGACCTGTTCTACCGCATCAGCGAGGTGACAGTGTCGCTGCCGCCCTTGCGCGCCAGGGCCGGCGACGCGGTCGTGCTCGCCAATGCCTTCCTGAAGCGGGCGGCTGCCGACAATCCCCGCGCCCCGCGCAGCTTCACCGATGACGCGCTGGCAGCCATCCAGCGCCACGACTGGCCGGGCAATGTGCGCGAGCTGGAGAACAAGGTGCGTTCCGCCACCATCATGGCTGGCGGCGCGCAAATCACCGCCGAGGACCTTGGCCTCGGCGCCGGCACGGGCCAGTTCCGCATGCTGAACCTGAAGGCCGCGCGCATCGAAGCGGAACGTCAGGTCGTATTGCAGGCGCTTTCGATCACGTCCGACAATCTCTCTGCGGCTGCAGAGCTGCTTGGCATCACCCGGCCTACGCTCTACGACCTGCTCGAGAAGCTTGGCCTGAAGGCCGCGCGCGACGAAGAGGCATGATCTGGGCGGTCGTCCTGCTGGTGGTAGCGGCCTGCTGGCCCACGGTCGTCGGCCTGCACCAGCAATGGACAGACTGGGAGATGACCACGCTGACGCATGGTTATCTCATCGCCGCCGTCAGCCTGTTTCTGATCTGGCGCGAACGTCAGCCAACGCCCACCGAGGTTGCCGGGCCGCGGTGGCCGTCGGTGCTGGGGCTGGTCGTCACTGGCCTGGTGTGGGTGTTCGCGGTGCGTGCCGGCATCGTGGCAGTCCAGTGGCTGCTGTTCCCGGCGATGCTGTGGCTGGCCACCTTCGCTGCGCTGGGCGCGATCGCCGCGCGCCGGCACCTGTTTGCGTTCGGCTACCTCTACCTTGCGATGCCGCTCTCCGATGTGGTCAACCCGCTGTTCCAGTGGGGCACCGTGTACGTAGTGCGTGGCCTGCTGCGTCTGGTCGGGGTGCCAGCCCACTTCGTCGGCAACTTCGTGGAGATACCGGCAGGCACGTTCGAGATCGCCGGCGGTTGCAGCGGGCTGCATTTCGCGATCGTCGCTGTGGCCATCGGTGCATTGATGGGCGAGCTGCGCGGCGATGGCCTGCGGGGCCGCATGAAGCTGCTGCTGCTGGCCCTTGGGCTTGCCGTGGTCACGAACTGGGTGCGGGTGTTCAGTCTCATCCTGGTGGGCCATTTCACGCACATGCAGCACCCCCTGGTGGCGCGTTCTCACTACACCTATGGATGGGTGCTGTTCGCCATCGCGATGGCCGTCTTCTTCCTGCTTGAACGCCGCATGGCATTGCGTGAGGGTGCGTCGACAACAACCCCTGCAAGACGGGAACCTGGCACTCTCGTCCTTTCGCGTGCCGCGATGCCGGGCGTGCTGGTAGCTGGCGCACTGGTGCTCGTCACTGCTGTCCGGTTGTTGTCGGCGCGTCCGGCGGAAGAGCCCGCAACGGCAATTCCCGTCCCGGCCGGCTGGCAGCAGATTTCCATCCCCCAGCCGGTCTGGACGCCGGTGGTTGCGGCTGCGGACCGGCATGACTCCGCTGCTTTCGAGTCCGCGGATGGAACGCCTGTCCAATACCATCGCTTCCTGTTCCTGAACCAGCGGCAAGGCAAGGAACTGGGCGGATACGACAATGACCTCCTCGGCGGCGAACAGGCGCTGACGGTTTCCCGCGCCCGTGTAGGCGGTGCGAGCATGTCGCTATACGAAGTGGGGGACGCTTCCCTCCCGACATGGCTGATCGGGGTGGCGTTCACTGTGTCCGGCACGCGGTACCATTCCCCGCTGCTGGCGCAGATGCGGTATTCGGGTATGGCGATGTTGCGCCTCAGATCCGGCCTGTCGAAAGTCGAACTTTGGCGCATTCCCTGCAAACCGGACTGCGCCGCGGCGCGCTCCGCCCTCGAAAGTTTCGTAGCGGCCACCGCGAACTAAGGACTGAATCCATGCACGCCAATCCAATGCCGGTGCTTGCCATGCTGTTGCTTGCCGGCTGCGGCGTGTTCGACAGCACCGAATCCAGGATCGCGTCGGCGGAACGAGCGCTCGCCGCGGGAGAATATGGCGAGGCGGTGATCGTCCTTCGCAACGTGGTGGACGACAGTCCCGGGAACCCCGCGGCACAAGTGGCGCTCGCGCGTGCGCTGCACATGGCAGGCGACGACAGCTCCGCCGAGCGGGTGCTGATGGCCGCTGCGGAGAAGGGCGCCGATCCGGCCGCGGTGGCCGAGTTGCAGGCGCTCTGGAAGTTGGACGCAGGCCAGGCCGAGGAGGTTCTCGCTGCCACCGACGACCCCGAGGTGGGGTTTACCGAGCAGCGACGCCGCTACTTCCGTGCGCGCGCACTGCAGGCCCTGCACCGGGTGCCCGAAGCCATGGTGATCTTCCGCGAGCTTGCAACTGTCCAGCCTGCATCTGCCGATCTGCAGTTGCGCATGGCGCAGGGTCATGCATTCCATGGCCGCAGCGCATTGGCGATGGAGGCCCTGGAGAAGGCATTGTCGCTGCAGACTCCGCCCGGCGAGGCGCCGGTGGTCGCGGAGGCCTGGTTGCTGAGGGCCAACCTGGCGCAGCAGGCGAATGACCTGGCCGCAGCGCAGGATGCCTGGCGTAAAGCGCTCGAGGCCGCGCCCGGCGAGCTCACGGCGATCCAGCAGGGCCAATTGCTGGCAACCGGCATTGACCAGGCGTTGCGGGCTGACAACCTGTCCGAGGCGCAACGTCTGCGCGCAATGCTCGTGCGCGTGCTGCCCCAGGCGCCATTGACACAGATGATCGATGCGCAGCTGAAGTTGTTTGGCGAGAAATCGGCAGAGGCGGTCGCCGATCTGCAGTTGCTCGTGCAGAAGATTCCGGAGAATCCGCCCGCGCGCGCGCTGCTGGTGTCTGCCCTGTTGCGCACTGGCGCCTTCGAGCAGGCGCTGAAGGAAGCCAATACGCTGGTGGCGGCTGCTCCGCCGGCATTCGACCAAAGCCAGCTCATCGAACTGCTGCGCGCTGCCACAACGCAACCGGCAGGCAGCGCGCGGCAGGCCCTGGCTTTGGCCTCGGCGCAGGCGGCGCTGCAGCAGCCTGCGCTGGCGCGCCAGATGCTCGAGGAGGCGCTGCAGGAGCACCCGGACGACGTCGACCTGAAGATGGCGCTGGTGCGATTTGACCTGGGCGTTGGCCGTCACGCCGAGGCGCTTGAGCTCGCCGCCGCGCTGAAGACGGAAGATCCCGCGGACGCGAGGTTCATGCGGCTGCATGCCGACGCACTGGCCGCCAGCGGCGACACAGCGGGAGCGGTCGCCGAGTACGAAGCCTTGTGGAAGGCCTACCCTTCAGCATCCCTGGCGCTCCTGCTTGCGGATGCGCGGCACAAGGCAGGCGTTGCCGGCGCCAACCAACCCCTGATGCAGTGGCTGGAAAAACATCCCCGTGATGTGTCGGTGCGGCTCAATCTGGCTATTGCATTGCAGCAGGCCGGTGATGTGCGCGGCGCGACGCGTGAATTCGCGCTGGTGGCTGCTGAGGCCCCTCCAAACCATCCCCTGCGTGCCATCGCGCTGAACAACCTGGCCTGGTCCTATTACCAGCTATCTGATCCGCGAGCTCTGGAAACGGCCCGCCAGGCCTATGAAGGCGCCCGGGGGGCCTCCTTCGTGCAGGATACCTACGGCTGGCTGCTGGCGGACAAGGGCCGCGTGGCGGAGGCATTGCCACTCCTGAAGGCCGCCGCGGAGGGCGCTCCCGCGTCTGCCACCATCCGCTACCACTATGCCTCCGCACTGGCGAGTGCAGGGTCGAAAGACGCAGCCCGCGTGCTGCTGGAAGACATATTGTTGGCGCCGGATTCCTTCGAGGGCCGCGCCGAGGCGCAGCAACTGCTGGCCACGCTACGGTGACAGCGCTCTGATAGACTGCCAACCTCCCGTACCGCACGCCACGGACACCAGAATGTTCAGGATAATTAAGGCGCTGGCGGCCAGTCTTGCATTCGCTCTCACGGTCAACGCATTGGCTGGTGAAGCGCAGACGCCTAGGCCCGCGCAGGTCAGCCCCGATTACATCATCGGCCCGGGTGACACCATCCGCGTGGATGTCTGGCAGAACCCCGAGCTGTCGGTGGACTCCATTCCCGTGCTGCCCGATGGCAGATTCTCCATTCCACTGGTGCGCGACATCGTGGCGGTGGGCAAGACCTCCACCGTGCTGGCCAAGGAGATCGAGTCTCGCCTCGCCGAGTTCGGGCGGTCCCCGCAGGTCACCATCACGGTGATGCACGCGGCCAGCGCGTTCAGCAACGTGAAGGTGATCGGTGAGGTCCGGCAGCCGCAGACCATCGCCTATCGCGAAGGCATGACCGTGCTCGACGCCGTGCTTGCCGCGGGCGGGCTCGCCGAGTTCGCGGCACCGAATCGCGCCAAGCTGCTGCGCAATGAGGACGGCAAGCAGGTCGAGATCCGCATCCGGCTCGGGCGGCTGATCAATGATGGCGACATGACCCAGGACCGGCAGCTGCGCCCTGGGGACGTGCTGTTGATTCCCGAGAGCCGCTTCTAGCCGCTGCACATGAACGACCTGGTCGAACGCGTCTGGGAAGAGGCCTACAGCGCCTGGCGATTCCGCTGGATCGCGATTGCCATTGCCGCAGTGCTCGCCGTCACCGGCTGGGTCTTTGTCTTCACCCTTCCCGATCGCTACGAGGCCAGCGCCAGCGTATTCGTTGATACCCGCACGGCCTTGCGTCCGGCGCTCCAGGGCCTCACCGTCGAGCAGGACGTGAACGTCCAGCTCAACTATGTGCGGCAGTCGCTGCTCTCTGGCGCGCGGCTGGAACGCATTGCCCGCGAATCAGGCGCCCTGCCGGACAGCGAGACCGACCCCAGGCGGGTGGCCGAAACACTCGACGGCTTCGTGAAACGCCTGAACCTCAGTGTCCGCAACGCGAGCCCCAGCGGCCGCGAGGCTGAGCGTGAAGCGGGTGCAATCTACAGCTTCAGCTTCCAGGATGCCGACCGCGACCTCAGCCTGAAAGTCACGCAGACGGTGGTCAACATCTTCGTCGAGGAGACGCTGGGTGGAAAGCGCGAGGGCGCCGAGCAGACGCAGCGCTTCCTCGAGGCGGAACTCCGGGTACTGGACGAGCGCCTGCAGGTGGAGGAACGCCGCATGGCCGACTTCCGGCGGGCAAACGTGGGACTGATGCCCACCGAGCAGGGCAGTGCCGTGTCGCAGCTCCAGCTTGCCATGGACACCGCAGTATCCCTGGAGAACGACCTGAAAGTTGCGCAGGCGCGCCGTGCAGAGCTGGTGCGTCAGCTTCGCGGCGATGCCGTGGTGGGCGCGACGGCCGCGCCCGTGGCTGGTGGATCAGGAGACCTGGTGTCACAGATCAACGCGGTCCAGGCCGAGGTTGACGAATTGCTGCTGCGCTTCACCGAGCAGCACCCGTCCGTGATCCGGGCGCGCGAAAGACTGGGGGACCTGAAGGCAAGGCGCGAGGCCCAGATTGCGGACCTGCGCCGCGGCGATGCCACTGCTGCGGCGTCGAGTGGCGCCAGCAGCAACCCGGTGTACCAGGCCATACAGCAGCAGTTGAACCAGGCCGATGTGGAGATCGCCTCGCTCAGGGGCCGCATCAGCCAGCAACGCGCGAAGGCGGCCGACCTGCGCAAGCAGCTTGACGCGGCTCCGCGGGTGGATGCGGACTACTCGCAGCTCACGCGCAATCTCGAGGTGCTGAAGGAGCAGCGCAACGGCGTGCTCGAGAATCTCGAGAAAGCCCGCTTGGGCGAACGCGCCGACAACGCCGGCTCCGTGCGCTTCGAAATTATCCAGCCCGCCTCCGCGCTATATGAGCCGGTCTCCCCGAAGCGCCCGCTGCTGCTGGCCGGCATCCTGGCCGGATCACTGGCAGCCGGTGCGGGTGTTGCCTTCCTGCTGCATCTGCTGCGGCCGGTGGTGGCCTCGATGCGCGCCCTGAACGAACTGACCGACCTGCCCGTGCTCGGCGTGGTCAGCCCTGCCTTCCCACGGCAGACGGCAGCGCGCGCGCGTGGCGAGCTGCTGCGGTTCCTGCTGGCGGGTGGAGCGCTGGCCGCGGCCTTTGCCGGCGCGATGGCGCTCAACTGGCTGGGCGTTCGCCTCGGCACCGGGGCGGGCTGATCCATGAGTCTCGTCGAACGCGCCCTCGACAAGTTGCGCCACGGCCAGGGCGGCGCTGAGCCCAGGCCCGCCGCGCCGGCCATTCCGGCAGCGATCGGATCGCTGGTCGACGCCCGCGCCGATGAATCGACGCGTCGTGTCGTCATCGACCGTGCCGCGCTGCGCGCCGCCGGTTACCTGCCGGACGAGAACCAGGACCGCCGCTTCGCCGATGAATACCGCCAGATCAAGCGGCCGGTGCTGGCGAATGCCTTTTCGGATGCGCCCGCCAGTGGGCGCAGCCGGCGGCTGGTGATGATGGCCAGCGCGCTGCCAGGCGAAGGCAAGACGTTCACCAGCATCAACCTGGCGTTGAGCATGGCGCGTGAAAAAGATACCTCCGTGGTACTCGTCGACGGCGACGTCGCGAAGCCGCATATCAGCCGGATCTTTGGCGTCGACGCGGAGCCGGGCCTGCTTGACGCCCTGTCCGACCCTGCCGCGGACGTACTGTCGATGATCGTGCCCACGGATGTCCGCGGCCTGTCGATCCTGCCCGCGGGCAAGGTGCGGGAAGGCGCCACCGAGCTGCTGGCCAGCGGCCGCATGGCGGAAGTCACCGCGCAGCTTCTGGCGCGGCATCCGCGCAGCATCGTGCTGCTCGACTCCCCACCCCTGGTGCTTTCGAGTGAGTCGCGCGTGCTGGCCACCGCGGTGGGGCAGGTAGTGGTCGTCGTTCGTGCCGGACACACGCCTCGCGGGGCGCTCATCGAGGCCCTCGATTATCTGCCCGAGGGGCAGACCGTGAGCCTGGTGCTCAACCAGGGACGGCACAGCCTGTTGCAGGGGTATTACGGACATGCCTATGGCACCTACGGCGAGGAACCGCGTGCGTCCTGAAAGTGCGCGAGTGGCGATTCTCCTTGCCGGCCTCTGCTGCTCCGTCGCCGCCGCCGCCGCTAACGCGGAATTCGAGGTCAGCGCCGGCGTGGGCCGTACCGACAATCTCACGCGTACAGCAGCCGACGAACAGGATGCAACGCTGGGTTCGGTGGGCCTGGGCTTTTCGGTGCTGCAGGAAACGCGGCGTCTCGACGCGGATCTGGCCGGCGAACTGCAGTTCATGGAGTACAGCGGGAACACTTATTCCTCCGAACTGGTCGGCAACGCCGCCGCACGCGTCAGCGTGGGCCTGATCGAGGACCGCCTGCGCTGGGTGGTGGAAGACAGCTTCGGACAGACACGACGCGACCTGTTTTCCGTCCCCACCCCGGACAATCGCGAGCATGTGAATTTCTTCTCCACCGGCCCGGACGTGCGGCTGCGATTCGCGAGCACCATGAGCCTGGTGCTTGGCGGTCGCTACAGCCGTGTCGACTATGAATCGGGGGACACCGGCTCGACGCGCGCCGGCGGCTGGCTATCTGTGGAACGCGAGCTGCCGAGTCAGGCCGTCCTCGGCTTCAATGTAGCCGGAGAGCAGGTCGAACCCGAGGATGAAGGCATCGTGCCCACCTATGACCGCACATCCGCGAGCATCCGCTATGCGCTCACCGGTGCCAGGTCATCGGTCAGCCTCGAAGTGGGCGGCAACCAGGTGAAGGGCGGCGATCTCGACGATAAGGGGGCGATGCTCAGGCTCGAGCTGACGCGGCGCATGGGCCGCGCATCGGAAATCACCCTCGGTGCCGGCCAGGAGTTTACCGATGCCGGCAACAGCATGCGGCTGGGCGGCGGGGCTTTGCCCACACCGGGAACCGCCACCGACGCGGCGCTCCAGACCGCGCAGCCCTACACCAGCCGGCACGCGGAACTGGGGTGGAACGCGACCGGGCGGCGCACGTCGCTGGGCCTCTCCGCCGCGTGG